>Ga0302178_10001244_pt1 | contig 21701 bp, 17 predicted proteins | sample I_Palsa_E1_3_FD_198790 | JGI IMG/M metagenome (GOLD analysis project Ga0302178, IMG submission 198790) | Peat permafrost microbial communities from Stordalen Mire near Abisko, Sweden - I_Palsa_E1_3 | ecosystem: Environmental > Terrestrial > Soil > Palsa > Peat permafrost | place: Sweden... | reverse complement strand
CCTTCTGGGACGTCACAGTGGCCACGCCGTGGCCAGCGACGTGCCGCGCGACCCGGTAGCGGAGTTCCGCGGTGTTCCGCGCCGTCCGTGGTTGAGCCGGTCTAGGCGCACCCGACCCCAGGCCGGTCAAGGTGCCGCCAAATGTCAGTGGTCTCTGCTGGAATTGCCAGTGTGAGCAATGCCAGTCTGACCAATGCCAGTCTGACCAATGCCAGTGCCGCCAACGCCGGGGTGACCATTGGCATGGACCGCGCGGGCCAGATCGGGCCGGTTCAGCTGGCGCGGCTGCTGCGGCTGCCCGAGCCGACGGCGGAGCAGGCCGCGGTGATCGCCGCGCCGCTTGGGCCGCTGGCGGTCATCGCGGGGGCCGGCTCGGGCAAGAGCGAGACGATGGCGGCGCGGCTGGTGTGGCTCGTCGCCAACGGGATGGTCCGCCCGGACCGGGTGCTCGGGCTCACCTTCACCAGGAAGGCCGCGGCCGAGCTCGCCGACCGGGTCCGCTCCCGGCTGGAACGCCTGCGCCGGGCGAACCTGGAAGGAAGCGGCCTGGGACCGGCCGGCGCTGGTCCGGCCATCACCGGCCCGGCGGGCAGGCCCGGGTCCGGTGACCCGTTCGACGGCGATCCGGCGATCGGGACCTACCACGCCTACGCGGGCCGGCTGGTCAGCGACAACGCCCTGCGCGTAGGGCTCGAGCCGTCCATGCGGCTGATCACGCCGGCGTTGTCCTGGCAGCTCGCGGCGGGAATCGTGGCCGCCTACGACGGGCCGATGGACGAGATCATCTGGACTCCGCAGACGGTGACCGCGGCCGTGCTCGAACTGGCCGGGGACCTAGCCGAGCACCTGCGCGAGGCCGGAGACGTCACCGCCGTGGGGGCGTGGCTGGCCGCGGAGCGAGACGGGTTGCCTGGGCGGGTACCGGCGTCCGTTCGGAAGATAATCGCAACGCAGCTGGCCAGGGAGCAGTTGCTGCCGCTGGTCGAGCGCTACGCGGCGGCCAAGGCGGCCCGCGAGGTCCTTGACCACTCCGATCAGGTGGCCCTGGCGGCCCTGATCGCCAGCAGGCATCCGGAGGTGGGGGCGGCCGAGCGGGCTCGTTACCAGGTGGTCTTGCTCGATGAGTACCAGGACACCAGCCACGCGCAGCTCGTGCTGCTGCGCTCGCTGTTCGGCGGCGGGCATCCGGTGACGGCGGTCGGGGACCCGTGCCAGTCCATCTACGGTTGGCGCGGCGCGAGCGCGGGGAACCTGCGGCGGTTCACCGTCGATTTCCCTGTGGTCGCCAGGGTCCGGCCGTTCGGGGCTTCGGCGTCCTCGGGCCCGGCTCCGGTGCTGCTGCTGTCGACCAGCTTCCGGAACTCCGCGCGGGTGCTCGACGCCTCGGCCGCCGTCCAGGAGGACCTGCGGTACGAGGCTCCCGACGTGCCGCGGCTGATGTCCGGCCCTGACCGGGCGGGCCGGGGGGCGGTCGCCTGCGCCCTGCTTGACACGGTGATGGACGAGGCCGAATGGGTCGCCGGGCAGGTCGCCGCGCTGCTCGCGTCCGAGCCTGGCTGCGCGCCTGACGGGCAGCCGTGGCCGGACCGGCGTCCGGCCGGGGTGCGGCCGTCGGACATCGCGGTGCTGTGCCGGAAACGATCGCAGTTCGTGTCGCTGCGGCGGGCCATCGAGGCCCGCGGGATCCCGGTCGAGGTGGTGGGGCTCGGCGGCCTGCTCGTCGTGCCCGAGGTGCAGGACGTGGTGGCGACGCTACGGGTGCTGCACGACGCGGGCGCCTCAGACGCCCTGGCCCGGCTGCTCACCGGGCCGCGCTGGCGGATCGGGCCGCGCGACCTGGTCGCGCTCGGCCGCCGCGCCCGGGTGCTGGTCCGCGGCGAGGCCGACCGCGGACCCGGTGGGGCCGACCGCGGACCCGGTGGGGCCGACCGCGGACCCGGTGGGGCCGACCGCGGGCCCACCGAGGCGGACCCGCTCGCGGAGGCGATCACCGACCTGACCGCGGAGACCGGCAGCCTGGTGGAGGCGCTCGATGACCTGGGTGACGCGAGGGCTTACTCGGCGGTCGGCTACGCCCGGATGCATTCGCTCGCGGGCGAGCTGAGGCGGCTGCGCGCACACGTCGGGCGGCCACTCGCCGACCTGGCCGCGGAGGCGGAACGGGTGCTCGGCCTGGACATCGAGGTCGCCGCGCGGCCGGGCGCCGATCCGGTGGCCGCACGCGCCGACCTGGACGCCTTCACCGATGTCGCGGCGTCGTTCACCGGCGAGGACGCCGAGCCGACTCTTGGCGCGTTCCTGGCCTACCTGGCGGCGGCCCAGCAGGAGGAGTTCGGGCTGGAGACCGGGCGGGTGGGCGAGTCGGATTCGGTCAAGCTGCTGACCGTGCACGCGGCCAAGGGCCTGCAGTGGCCGGCCGTGTTCGTGCCCGGCCTGGCGCTGGGGGAGCGGTCCCAGGTGTTCCCGGCCCGGCCCCGGATCTCCACCCGGTGGACGGACAACGCCCGGCTGATCCCGTTCAGCCTGCGCGGTGACGCAGGCGACCTACCAGAACTGCGCGGGCTCGACCCTGCCTCACTCGACGCCTTCGCCGATGCCTGCGCCACGCGTGACCTAGCCGAGGAGCGCCGGCTGATGTACGTCGCGACGACGCGCGCGGCGTTCTGGCTGGGGTGTTCGGGATACTGGTGGGGTGAGGGCGGCACCAGCCGCCTCGGCCCTTCGCCGTTCCTGACCGAAGTGCGGACCTGCGGCGCGGCGGACGTCTCAACCTGGGCGCCTGCGCCCGAGCCCGACGCGGAGAACCCCCTGCTGGCCACGGTGGACACCGCGGACTGGCCGGCCACCCCGGCCGGCCGCCACTACCAGGCCGTCCGCAAGGCCGCCGAAATGGTCGAGCAGGCTCTACTAGCCGGGAGGGCGACCCCCCAAGACCCCCCCGATTCTGGGGGGACCTATCCCCCCAGACCCCCCTTGGAGGGGACAAGCCCCCCGGCCCGGGCCCCGAAGGCTCCCGAAGGCCCCCCGGACCAGGCGCTGGTGGCGGCGTGGCACCGGGATGCCGACCTGCTGCTCGCCGAGCGGGCCCAGCAGCGGCAGCACGACGGCGTGACCGAGGTCGCGTTGCCCGCCCGGCTGTCCGTGTCCGCGCTGGTGTCCCTCGCCCGCGACCCGGCCGAACTCGCCCGGCAGGTGCGCCGCCCCATGCCCCGTCCCCCCGCCCGGCAGGCGCGCCGCGGCACCGCCTTCCACCGCTGGCTGGAGCAGCGGTACGGCCAGCAGCTGCTCATCGACGACAGCGACCTGTTCGGCGGCCCGGACGACGACGCCGCGCCGGACGCCGAGGATCTCGCCGAGCTGCGGGCCAGGTTCGAGCGCAGCCCGTGGGCCGACCGCTGGCCGCGGGCCGTCGAGGTGCCGTTCGAGACGCTGGTCGGCGACCGGCTGGTCCGCGGCCGGATCGACGCGGTGTTCGCCGACGCCAGGGACGGCAGCTTCGACGTGGTCGACTGGAAGACCGGCACCCCGCCCCGGACTGACACCGAACGGCACGCCGTCTCCGTCCAGCTCGCCGCCTACCGCCTGGCCTGGGCGGCGCTGGCCGGGGTGCCGGTCGCGGCGGTGCGGGCGGCCTTCTACTACGTGGCGCACGACCAGACGGTCCGTCCCGCCGACCTGCTCGACGAGGCGGGCCTGGCCGCGCTGATCGAGCAGGTCCCGATCGAACCCTGAAGACCCGACTACGGGTGTTCGGAGACCAGCACGGCCTGGGTGCGCGGTTCCAGGGCCTCGAAGACGTGCGGCACGTCGCCCGGGTAGCAAATGTAGTCGCCCGGGCCGAGCTCGGCGACCTCGCCGGTCGCGCCGACCAGGGCCCGGCCCGCGCTGATCACGACGTGCTCCACCACGCCGGGCGTATGCGGCTGCGAAGCCCGCGCGTGCCCGGGCTCGGCCGCGATGCGGTACACGTCGCGGCGCACCCCCGGCGGGCCGCAAGCGAGCAGCGTGCACTGGTAGTCGGCCTGCGCCGCGGCGACCGTCGGGCCCTCGTCCGCCCTGATCACCTGGGTGTGCGGCCGCGGCGGGTCAAGCAGCCGGGAGAACGGCACATCCAGCGCGACGCAGATTGCCCACAGCGTCTCCAGGCTGGGGTTACCGGTGCCGGACTCCAGCTGGGACAGCGTTGACTTGGCGATCCCGGCGCGGCGGGCGACCTCGGTCAGTGACAGCCCGGTCCGGTGCCGCTCCCGCCGCAGCGCGGTGGCGACCTGCGCCACCAGGCCCCGAGTCGGCAAACCCCCGGCCGGGTCGGTGTTCGTCATATAAGTCCACCGTTCGTTTTGACGAACGACTCCTGGCTGCCCAGAATAGGCTTCATGAGTTCGATACGAAGAACTCTAGAGGGCAGCGTCCGGCGCGACATCGCGCTCACCTGCCTGGCCGTGCTGTTCATCGGCCTGTCCTACGGGGCTATCGCGGTCGCCTCCGGGCTCCCGCTGTGGCTGCCGATGGTGCAGAGCGTGTTCGTGGTGGCGGGCGCGTCGGAATTCCTGTTCATCGGGATCGTGGCCGCGGGCGGCAACCCGCTCGCCGCGGCCCTGGCCGGGCTCCTGGTGAACGCCCGCCACCTGCCCTACGGCCTGGCGCTGCCCCCAGACGTCACCGGCCGCGGCTGGCGGCGGATCTTCGGCACCCACCTGATGAACGACGAGACCGTGGTGTTCACCCTGGCCCAGCCCGATTACCCGCGCAAGCGCGCCGCCTACTCGCTCTGCGGCCTCGGTGTGCTCGTCGCCTGGTCCGGCGGCGCCACTGGAGGCGCCCTGATCGGCAGCGTGGTGCGCGACACCAATGCGTTCGGCCTGGACGCCATGTTCCCCGCGGTGATCCTGGCCCTGATCGTCCCGGCTCTGCGTGACCGCGCCACGCTGCGGGCCGCCGTGGCCGGCGCCGTCATCGCGCTGGCCGCCGCCCCGTTCCTGCCCGCCGGCCTGCCCGTCCTGCTCGCCCTCGCCGCGGTCCTCCTCCTGATCCGCGAACACCCCGCCCGCGAACATCCCGGCCGAGAGCGCCCGGCCCCGTGAAAGACACCACGCTGGTCGTCGCGGGCATGGCCACGCTCGCCGCCGGGACCTACGCCATCCGGTTCGCCGGCCCGGCCCTGCGCACCCGGATCACCTTCCCGCCCCGGGCCGAGAAGCTGCTCGAAGCCGCCGCGGTGATCCTGCTCGCCGCCCTGGTCGCCACCACCGCCCTGACCGAGGGCCACCGCTTCTCCGGCCTGGCCCGCCCGGTCGGCGTCCTGGTCGGCGGCGTCCTGGCCTGGCGCAAGGCCCCGTTCCTGGTCGTCGTCCTCGCCGCCGCGGCCAGCACCGCCGTGCTCCGCTTGCTCGGTGTGCCCTAAACCCGGTGTGCCCTAGACCCCGGTGTGCCCTAACCCCCGGTGTGCCCTAAACCCCGGTGTGCCCTAACGGCCGGAGCCCTAGCCCTGCAGGTACCGCTCCACCGTCTCGACCTTGGCGGTGAGCGCTCCGGTCACCCCCGGCCGCACGTCGGCCTTGAGCACCAGGCTGACCCGCGGCGCCCGGGCCGCGACCGCGTCCACGGCCTGCCTGACCACCGCCATCACCTCGTCCCAGTCGCCTTCCAGCGTGGTGAACATGGCGTCGGTCCGGTTCGGCAGCCCGCTGTCCCGCACCACCCGCACCGCTTCGGCCACCGCCTCCCCGACCGCTTCGCCGGTCCCGATCGGTGTCACAGAAAAAGCAACAAGCAAGGCCCCGCTCCTCTCACCTTAAAAAATCAACCATCCGAACGAACCCTGGCACCCGCCCCAGGAACCTACTCTTCCAGCTCCCGGGCGCTCGCCGTCCCAATGGTTGTCCTGGAGTGCAGGACACGTGCGAGCACGCCGCTCTCGCCGCCGCGCTCCTCATCGGCGCGCAGCTGCTCCTGGGCTACTGGTTCTACCGCTACCTCACCTGTGCTATCCGCTCCTTATCATCGCGATCATCCAGCCCTGGCCGGACCACGAAGCGCCCCCAACTACCCGCACCGATGTCACATCGAGACGGTCCCAACCGCCCCGCTGTCACATCGGGTCGGCCACGCCCGGCCAGGGCCGGGCCCAGATGTTTAAAAAACGTGGAAATACCTGATCAGATGCGCTCGGTAGGTGAATTTTGTGGTCAAGCGCACCAAACAGGCCACACAATGGCGGCATGACCGGTTCGCTCCTCGCCGCCAGGGACGCCGCCAGAGACCTGCCCACCGTGGTCCCGGCTGGCCCGGCCGGCCCGCTGCTTTCCGTGTCCGGGCTGAGCGTCAGTTACGGTCCGGTGCGGGCCCTGAACGACATTAACCTGGACGTCCGCAGCGGCGAGCTCGTCGCGCTCGCGGGGGAGAACGGCGCGGGCAAGACCAGCCTGGTCCGCTGTATCGCCGGGGACGTGGTCCCGACGACCGGTGACATCTTCCTGGCGGGCAAGCGGGTGCCGTCCGATCCGGCCGGCGCGGCCAAGCGCGGGGTCGCCGTGGTCTGGCAGGACCTGGCGCTGTGCGACAACCTGGATGTCGCGGCCAACATCCTGCTCGGCCAGGAGTCGCGGCGGCTGATGCGGTCCGACGCCCGGTTCCACGTGGCTGCCGCGTCGCTGCTGAGCTCGCTGCGCATCCCGCTGAAGGACACTACCTTGTCCGTCCGATCGCTGTCCGGCGGCCAGCGGCAGCTGGTGGCGGTGGCCCGGGCCATGGGCCGCAGGCCTCGGCTGCTCGCGCTGGACGAGCCGACCGCGGCACTCGGGGTGAAGGAATCGGCTCAGGTCGAAGAGCTGATCATGGGCCTGCGGGAGCAGGGCACCACGATCCTTCTGGCTTGCCACGACATCGACCAGATGTTCCGGCTGGCCGACCGGATCGTGGTACTGCGCCAGGGCCGGATCGCGGCCGACCTGCGCCCGGCCGACGCCCACCCGGACGACGTGGTGGCGCTGCTGTCCGGCCAGCAGATCGACACCTCCGCGCGCCACCAGCTCACCCGGCTGCATGGGCTCACCGACCGGCTGGTCTCGGCGGACCCGTCGTCCAGCCTGTCGCTGATCCTGTCCGCGCTCGGCGCGGCGCTGTCCAGCGAGCGGCTGTGCATTCACCTGGTTTCCGAACGGACCCTGCTCTGCGCGGCCTCACTCGGCTTCACCCCCGGCGAGCTGGAGCCATGGGCCCGGCTGCCGCTGGGGCCCGGCGGCGGCCCGGTGGGCCTGGCCGCGGCCGACGAGCGGCCCGTCATCGCCGACAACGTGCGCGCCGGCGCGGCCTGGCGGAGCTTCCGCGACCTGGCCAAGACGGTGAACGTGGCCAGCTCCTGGTCGGTTCCTGTGCTCGGGCCGGGCGGGCTGAGCGGGGTCATCACCGTGTTCCGGGCCCAGGACGGCGCGCCGCAGCGGGACCAGCTCGACCTGGTCACCGTCTACGCCGGCTACGCGGCCAGCGCCATCGAACGGGACCGGCTGCTGGACCAGGTGACGACCAGGAACCGGGTCCTCGAGACGATCAGGGAGATGCTGGAGACGCTGGCCGGCCCGGTGCTGGTCAGCGAGGGCCTGGTCGTCGCGCTCCAGTCGCTGCGCCGGGGCCTGCAGGCCGAGGAGGTGGCGCTGATCACCCAGCCCGCGGGCCAGCCGACCAGGTGGCGGGCCTTTGCCGGGCCGCTCGGCACCGATCCGTCCTCGGCTACGCCGTCGCTGCGTGAGATGGCCGGCAGCGCGCTGGACAGCGCGCACCCGGACGGGGTCGCCCGGCAGCTGCACAGCAGCCGCCGGCAGCGGGCCCGGGCGGTGGCCTTCATGGCGGCCGGCGGCCCCACCGTGCTGATCGCCAGCTGGCGCCGGGTACCGCCGACCAAGGAAGAGACCGCGCTGATGGAGGACGCGGCCAACTCGCTCCGCCTCGCGCTCGAACGCGAGGAGGCCGGTCACGCGCACCAGGAGGCGGCGGCGCTGCGCCGGTCGCGTGAGCTGCAGCGTGGTTTCCTGTCCCGGCTCAGCCACGAGCTGCGGACCCCGCTGACCGCCATCCGGGGTTACGCCTCCAGCCTCATGCAGCCCGACGTGACCTGGGACGGCGACTCCCAGCAGCGCTTCCTTGACCGGATCGCGGCGGAGTCGGCGCGCCTCGGCCGGCTGGTCGATGACCTGCTCGACTTCTCCGCGATCGAGTCGGGCATCATGCGTCTGCAGCGGGACTGGTGCGACATCCGGCTGGTGCTCCAGGCGGCGATCGCCTGCCTGCCGCCGGGCAGCGCGGAATCGGTCACGCTCAGCTGCGGCGCTGCCCTGCCGGTGGTGTGGGCCGACCACGACCGGATGGAGCAGGTCTTCGTGAACCTGCTGAACAACGCCTTCGGCCACAACCCGCCCGGAACCCGCGTGCAGGTCACGGTCACGGCTGCCACCTCCGAGGTAGTCATCGGCGTGCGGGACGACGGCCGCGGCCTGCCGCCCGAACTGGTCGCCGCGCCGTTCGAGCCCGCCCGCCGCCCGCGTACCAGCACCGGCGCCAACCCCCGCAAGGGCGCGGGCGCGGGCCTGGGCCTGTCCATCGCCAAGGGGATCGTGCAAGCTCATGGCGGCCGGATCGAGCTGAAGCAGGTGCCCACGGGCACCTGCTTCAGCGTGACCCTGCCGGTCGAGGCCGAGGTTCCCGAGCCGGTCCGGACGACCGGACCTCATGCCAAGGCAGAACTCGGGGGGACCAGGAATGACGGGGAACAGGAATGACCGGGATGACTGAGACGGGCCGCAAGACCTGCGCCCTGGTGGTGGAGGACGACCCCAACATCGTGGACCTGATCCGGTCCAACCTGGCCGTGCGCGGCTTCGACACCGTCGTCAGCGTGGACGGGATGCGGGCCCTGCAGCTGCTGGAGACCGAGGACCCGGACATCGTCCTGCTCGACCTGATGCTGCCAGAAGCCGACGGGTTCGACCTCTGCCGTCAGATCCGCGAGCGCTCGCCGGTCGCCATCATCGTGGTGTCGGCCCGCGGCGGCGAGCGGGACAAGGTGACCGCCCTGCACATGGGCGCCGACGACTACATGACCAAGCCGTTCAGCATCGAGGAACTGCTGGCGCGCATCACCGCGACGCTGCGCCGGACCCGGCCGGCCGCGCCGACCGAGCAGCAGGCGCCGCCGGTCATCGCGGTCGGCGATATCGTCATCGACCTGGCCCTGCAGCAGGTGACGCGGGCGGGGCAGCCGGTGCACCTGACCCCGACCGAGTTCGCGCTGCTGCGCGAGCTCGCGGTCAACCGGGGCAAGCTGCTGACCCACGCTCACCTGCTCCGCCGGGTGTGGGGCCACGGCTACGAGACCGAGACCGAGTACCTGCGCGTCTACGTGCGGCGGCTGCGGGCCAAGCTCGAGGCCGAGGACTGCGCCCCGCTGATCCTCACCCAGCCCCGGGCCGGCTACCGGCTGGCGCCCGAGTGAACGCCCGAGTGGGCGCCAATGTTAGCGCGAACAATAACGCCCAGGTGACAAACGTGAATCAGAAACAACACAAAAAGATTGCTGTTCACGGTATCTTCACGAAATGCCCCAGATGTTAAGGCCACGTTAATTGGTGGGGCTCTAAGGTCTTGGGTAAGACGCTAAGGCCGCGCAGTCCGCCAGGCCTGCGAGGAAAGTCGCAAGGCCTGGATGCGGCACTTCCCTTTAAGACACAGAGGTGGTTTTCTATGATTCGGGTGGCAAAGAAAGGGGCTGCTGTAGCGTCAGTGTCGGTGGCCTTGTGCCTCGCCGCTGCGGCCTGCAGCAGCAGTAGCAGCAGCAGTACTCCTAATTCGACCTCGAGCTCTACGAGCAGTTCTAGCTCGGCCGCGGTGTCAGTCTCGCTCAGTCAGCTGAACCGGAGCTTCTCCGCGATGTCGACGCTGAAGCCGCTCGCGTCCTCAGGCAAGGGCAACGTGGCCGTTCTCCTCCCGGACACCGTTTCCTCGGCCCGGTACACCGAGTTCGACGCGCCCTACCTGACGCAGGCTCTGACCGCGGCGGGTCTGACGTCCTCGCAATTCTCCGTGCAGAACGCGCAGGGCAGTGACGCCACCGAGCTTTCCCAGGCCCAGGCGGCCATCACCAAGGGCGCCAGCATCCTGATCATGGATCCGTTCGACCCCGGCGTCGGGGCCCAGATCGAGTCCTACGCGAAGGCGCACGGGGCCAAGGTCATCGACTATGACCGGCTCACCCTGGGCGGCAGCCGCGAGTACTACGTCAGCTTCAACAACGTCCTCGTCGGCACCAAGATCGGCGACGGCTTCACGGCCTGCGCCACCGCCTGGCACGTCGCCAAGCCGAACGTGCTGGTCATGAAGGGCGACCCGACCGACAACAACGCCACCCTGTTCGCCCAGGGGTACCTCGGGGTGCTCAACCCCCTGTTCTCAAGCGGCAAGTACGTGAACGTCGGCGAGCCCGCCGGGACCTGGACCCCGACGGTCGCGGAAAGCGAATTCCAGCAGGCGTTCACGGCGCACAAGAACATCAACTCCGTGCTCACGCCGAACGATGAGAACGCCGCCCCGATCATCACCTACCTGCAGCGGGTGGGCGTCAAGCCCAAGACCTTCCCGGTCACCGGGCAGGACGCGACCCTGATCGGGCTGCAGAACATCCTGTCCGGCTACCAGTGCGGCACGGTCTACAAGCCGATCTACATCGAGGCCCAGGCGGCCGTCGCGCTGGCCATGTACCTGCGCGCGGGCCAGACCCCGCCGAGCAGCCTGGTGAACGGCTCGACCATGGACACCAAGGAGAACGTCTCTGTGCCGTCGGTGCTGGGCACGCCGGAGTGGGTGACCCCGAGCAACATGGAATCGACCGTGATCGCGGACAACTTCGTGAAGGCCTCGCAGCTGTGCGTCAGCCAGTACGCCGCCGCCTGCAAGGCCGCCGGGATCTCGTAATGACCGTGAAGGTCAGGAGACGCGTCCGGTGACCACACCGAGCGCGGAAGGCGCCCGGCCCGCAAACGCGGGCCGGGCGTCCTCGCCCGACCCCCACGTGACCGACGCCACGGACGGGACAGACGCCATGGACACCCCAGACCACACGCAGGACCCCACCCCACCGCAGGCCGGCGACGGCGCCGACGGCCCGCCGCTGCTGCACCTGGTCAATATCGGCAAGAGCTTCGGCCCGGTGCGCGTGCTGAGCCACATCACCCTGGACATCCCCATCGGTCAGGTGACGGCGGTCGTCGGTGACAACGGGGCGGGCAAGAGCACGCTGATCAAGACGATTTCCGGCATCTACCACCAGGATCACGGTCAGATCATCTGGCAGGGCCAAGAGGTCCACCTGCACACCCCGAAGGACGCCGCCGATCTCGGCATCGCCACCGTCTACCAGGACCTGGCGCTGTGCGACAACCTGGACATCGTGGCGAATATGTTCCTCGGCCGCGAGGAGACCAAGCACTTCCAGCTGGACGAGATCGGGATGGAGAAAGCCGCCAGGCAGACGCTGGCCGACCTGTCGGTGGTCACGGTCCGCTCGGTCCGCCAGCCGGTGGGCTCGCTGTCCGGCGGCCAGCGGCAGGCGGTCGCGGTCGCCCGGGCCGTGATGCGCGAGGCTAAGCTGGTAATCCTGGACGAGCCGACCGCCGCCCTGGGCGTCACCCAGACACGCGTCGTGCTCGACCTGATCAAGCGACTGAAAAGCCAGAACATCGCGGTGATCGTCATCTCGCACAACCTGAACGACGTCCAGTCGGTCGCGGACCGGATCGCCGTGCTGCGGCTGGGCCGCCTGGTGGCCGTCGGACCGGCGTCGCAATACGACGCCGAGTCCATCGTCGACCTTATGACCACCGGTACCTCCAAGCGCCTCGCCGCCACGTCGGCCGAGCCCTCAGCAGGGAGCTCCAGTGAGCACTGACGTCCAAGGACCGTCACCCGAGGCCACCGAACCCGACGAGGAGATCGCGTCCGAGGTCGCCCTCGCCGCCCCCGAGGTCATGGCGGACTCGCTGGGCGAGTACGCCAAGATCTGGCTGTCCCGCGTCCGCAACGGCGACAGCGGCGCCCTGCCGGTCATCCTCGGCCTGGCCGCCATCGTCATCTACTTCCAGGTCCGCAGCTCCCTGTTCCTGTCCGCAGGCAACCTGGTCAACCTGATCGGGCAGGCCGCCTTCTTCATGATGCTGGGCATGGCCGAGGTGTTCGTCCTGCTGCTCGGCGAGATCGACCTGTCGATCGGCTATACCTCCGCCGTCGGCGCGACGTTCACCTTGTGGCTGCTGCTACCGCCGAATCCCGCCCCGTGGCCGCTCGCGGTGCTGGTCGGCCTGGCCGTCCCCGCGATCTTCAGCGGGCTCCAGGGCTTTGTCGTCACCTGGCTCCGATTGCCGTCCTTCGTGGTCACGCTGGCCGGCCAGCTGCTGGCGCTTGGCCTGCTGCTCGAGGTCATGGACTCGGCCGCCCCCAACGGCGGCGGGAGCATCCGGCTGTACAACAACGTCCTGACCGATATCTACGCCGGCTCCCTCAGCCCGGTGGCCGGCTGGATCGTCATGGCGGCCGCCGTGGCGCTGGCCGGCGCGCTGTTCCTGGTGCGCGACACCCGCAGGCGGGCGGGCAATCTCACCGCGCCCCCGCTGAGCGTCACCCTGCTGAAGATCGCCGCGATGGCGGTCGCGGGCGTGGTGGTGGTGCTGATCGGCAACACCAACCGCGGCGTCGGCCTTACCGTGGTGCGCGGCGTGCCGTGGGTGGTGCTGGTGGTCCTGGTGGTGGTCGTTGCCTGGAGCTTCCTCCTCGGCCGCACCCGGTTCGGCCGGTACATCTACGCCATCGGCGGCAACGCCGAGGCGGCCAGGCGGGCCGGCGTCAACCTGAGCCGGATCCGGATCCTCGCGTTCACGCTGGCCGGGGCGACCGCGGGCATCATGGGCATCATTTACACCTCCTACCTCGGCTCGGTCTCCACCGGCGTCCCGGGCGGCCAGAACGTCCTGTACGCCGTCGGCGCTGCGGTCATCGGCGGCACCAGCCTGTTCGGCGGCCGCGGCAAGATGGTGGGCGCGGTCCTCGGCGGGCTCGTCGTCGCCGTCATCTACAACGGCCTGGAACTGCTCGGCCTGGGCGCCGCGCCGCAGTACATGTGGACCGCGGCGGTTCTGCTCGCCGCCGTCACGGTGGACACCCTAGCCCGCCGCCGGAGCACCGCCGCCTGATCCCGCCGCACCTATGACCGCCCGACGCGTCCGCGCGCCGGGCGGTCATCGTTAAAGCCGAACGAGCCGGGAGGCATGTTCTGACTATGGTGGGCAGATACCCCTGATAGAAAGCCAGAGGGACCTGCGGCGGCCGCGGGAACATTCCCGCGGCCGCCGGTGAGGAGTGCCGATGCGTCTTGCTGTCCTGTCGTCTGACGAAATGACCGCCGAGCAGGTGGACTTGTACCGGGAGATCCTGGCGGGCCCGCGCGGCCAGGGGCCGCGCGCGGTCCAGCTTTCCAACGGCGCCGGCGGCCTGGCCGGCCCGTTCAACGCGATGCTCTACGCGCCGGCCGTCGGCCATGTGCTGCAGGAACTCGGCGCGGCGATCAGGTTCAGTACGAAGCTGCCGCCGCGGATCCGCGAGCTGGCGATCCTGGTGGTGGCGCAGGCCACCGGCAGCGGTTACGAGCAGGCCTCGCACGAGCTGATCGGCCGCGACGCCGGGCTCACCGAACCGGAGCTCGATGCGCTGCGCGAAGGCGAGAATCCCAAGTTCGCCGATGAGCAGGAGAGCGCCGCGTACTCGGCCGCCCGCGCTCTGACCGTCACCGGCGACCTGGACGACCAGGAGTACGCCGCCGCGATCGCCGCCCTGGGCGAAGGGGGCCTGGTCGAGCTGTCGACGCTGGTCGGCTACTACGCCACCCTGGCCCTGCAGCTGCGCATCTTCCGCGTCCCGGCGCCCGGATAACCCGGACACCGAATAACCCGGACACCGGATAACCCGGACACCGGATAACCCGGACATAAGACAGCTCCGGTACATGGGAGTGGGAGCCTGTACCGGAGCTGTCATCCCCCCCTGTGGGATCAAGCATCAACCTATCAGACCAGATCAGACCAGTCCAGCCCAGAGAAGATATGTGTTCTGGTGGCTTTTGGTCTGCTAAGTTGACCCCGTGGCCGAACAAATGAGAGTTAATGCCGATTTGCCGGAACCGGCATACCGGCAGGTCGCAGGGATCCTGACCCGCCGGATCGAGGCCGGGGAGTGGCGCAGGAGTCCACTGCCCTCGGTCAAGGCCCTGCAGCAGGAGTACGGCGTGGGCCGGGACACCGTGCTGCACGCCCTGCAGCTGCTCCGCGACGGCAACGTGATCTTCACCGTCGCCAAGCGCGGCAGCTACGTCGCTCAGCCGCGCTGACCGCGCAGGACGCGCGCGGTGGCGGTGGCGCGGTCGGCCCACCACTGCTGGACCGGATCGCCGGACGCGATGGTCAAGTGCCGCCGCGACCAGCGCGCCGCCTCCGCCCGCAGCCAGCCGGCGGTCCGGTCCGGTTCGCTTTCCAGCATGGCCCGCAGGGCGAAGCGCCGCTCGCCGATCCGGTGCCCGGCGCCGACCTGCCCCGCGCCGGCGGCCACCGCCCGGCGGGTCAGGATGAGCCCGCTCCGGACCGGCGCGACCAGCCCGCCAAGCAGCTCGCCCAGCCCGCCGTCGGCGTCGACCGGCGGCGGCGCCTCCCGCAGCGCCAGCGGCAGCGTCCCGTCGCCCGCACCGGGCCCGCGCTCCCGCTTGACCGCGCGGAGCGTCAGCTCGGCCCACGCCACCAGGGCGCCCACTCCGAGGTCGCCCACTCCGAGGTCGCCCACTCCGAGGTTGGCCACTCCGGGGTTGGCCGCCCCCAGGTCGGTCACCGCGCTGAGATAGCCGGGCAGCCAGGGCCACAGGTGCTCGGCGAACAGGGCCTGGCGCATCCGGCTCAGCGCGGCCGCGGTCCGCGCCGTGCGCGACTCCTGCGCCGCCTCGCCGAGGCTGGCGTACAGGCTGAGCAGCGACGTAAGGTGATCCGGCTCGCCCTGGTCTCCTGGGCCCAGCCCGATGGCACGCCAGAAACCGGCGACCCGGTCCGCGCCTTCTCCGCCAAGGCCCCCTTCCGCGCCGAGGTAAACCGAGGCGTACGGCGGGCAGTTGAACACGAAGACGTCGGCGTGCTCGGCGTTGCCGCAGCCCGGCAGCCCCAGCGCCGCCGCCGCGGCCCGGGCGTCGGCCGGGTCCCCGGCCACCGCCCCCAGCGCCCGCAGCAGCTCCCACCTGCCGGTCACGCTCCATCCTCCGGCAGTGCCTCCGGCAGTGCCTCCGGCTGTGCCTCCGGCTGTGCCTCCGGCTGTGCTGCCGGAGGCAGCACGAAGGCCGCCTCCGACGGCTTGAGCGGCCGCATCAGCCAGCGCGGCCGCCGCGTCCCGTCCGGCGACACGCTCCCGGCCGGGCGGGTCAGCGCCAGCCACTCCCGGTACACCTCGCGCGCCTTACCGGTGTCGGCCACGATGTCGCCGTGCTGATCGCCCGCCGATGCGGGCGAGACCCGGACGGCCTGGTGCCAGCAGTGCATCCCCGAGATCGGATCCGGATGCACGGGAAACGTCAGGTTCTGGTGCACCCCGGTGTCACTCCACCAGATCCGCTGCGTGTCCGGATCCGACGACTCATGGGCCCCCGCCGAAGCAAGCCGCGACATCGCCCACTCCGAGGCGTCCCGCGAAAGCCCCACCGTGGCCATCATGCCGCCGGCCCCGCGCGGCCCGCCGTCCAGCCGCCACCGGCCCATATGGTGGCTGCACGCCACCACGCCCGGCCGGATCCCCTCGGTGATCCACGCCTTGGCCACGAAGTACCCGATGTCGGTGCTGACCCGGACCAGGTCCCCGGTCCGCCGCACCCCGAACCGCGCTGCGTCCGACGGGTGGATCCACACCGGGTTGGTGTGCGCGAGCTCGTCCAGCCACTTGGCGTTCGCCGACCGGGTATGGATCTGCGTCGGCAGCCGGAACGTCGAAAGCAGCACCACCTGGTCCCCTTCCAGCCGGGACGGATGGACGTGGCTGCGGATGTACCCCGGCAGGGCCTGCTCCGGCCAGCCCCACCCGGCCAGCGTCGACGACCAGAACTCCAGCCGCCCCGACGGCGTCGGGAACCCGCGTCGCACCACCCCGTCCACCAGCACCCCGACCGCTCGCCGCCCGTCCGAATCCGGCCCAGGGGCCCCCATCGGTACGATGTTCGGCCCCGCCTCCGCCGCCGCTCTCGTATACACCCGCCCCAGCGAACTCACCTGCACGTCCGACAACTCCGATGCGGGCACCTCCCGCCCGTGCAGCGCCCCCTGTCCCGAGCTGATCTCGAACGCGCCGTACCGCCGCATCCACTCCAGCGGCGAAAGCCCGTCGGCCGCTGCCCGCTCCGGCAGCCCCGGCACCGAATGCGAGAACATCCAGCCGTAGTACTCATCCACGGTTAGCTTCGAACCCGGCCGCCCGGGCGACTCGTAATACCGGCGAATCCCCAGCGACCCGTCCGGGTCGATCCGCCAGGACAGCTCGATCCAGAACTCGTTCTCCTCCCACACCTCGCCCGGGTTGACCTGGCGGGTGTCGGTCACCGGCGTGCCGAGCCGCTCCCGCGCCGCCCGCAGCACCGGCTGCCGGAAGCCCACCCACTGGCCGTCGTACTGCTCGTAGGAGTGGGTGTCGTGCCGTTCAGGCCCGTGCCCCATCGGCAGCACGTAGTCGGCGAAGAACGCGGACTCGCTCCAGGTCGGGGTGAGCGCGACGAAGCAGCCGACCAGGTCCTCGTCGCGCAGCACCTCCATCCAGCTCAACCCGTCCGGGTTGGTCCACACCGGGTTGTAGACCCGGATGAAGTACGTGTCCAGCCGTCCCCGGCCGTCCTTGAGGAAGTGCGGAAGCAGGAACGACAGCTCGTTCTGCGCCAGCGGATACTCAACCGGCCAGGACAGGTCCTGCCACACGCCCGGGTGCGAAGGTACGTAAATAGGTCTGGGCACGAACTTGTTCCACGCGTTCGGGAACGTGCCCCCTTCCGTGCCCACCGCCCCGAGCAGCGCCGAGATGAGAAACAACGTCCGTGACACCTGCCAGCCACCCAGGTTCCCCGCCGCCGCCGAGCGCCACGAGTGGCACGAGAACCGGGTCCCCGCCGCCGCCACCACCCCCGCGACCTCGGTCAGCACGTCCGCGTCGATCCCGGACTCTGACGCCGCGAACTCGAACGTGAACTCCGCGTACAGCCCCGCCAGGATCGACTCGAACGCCTCGAATGTCACCGCCACCCCGGGGTGGCACGCCTGCAGGTATTCCGCCCAGTTCCACCACTGCCGGACGAACTCCCGGTCGTAGCGATGCGTCTGGATCAGGTGGTTGGCCACCGCCAGGTTGATCGCCGCCTCGCTGCCCGGCCGCGGCGACAGCCAGTAGTCCGCGTGCGTCGCGGTGTTCGACAGCCGGGTGTCCAGCACGATGACCTTGGCCCCGTTTGCCCGCGCCTCGGTGATCCGCTGCGCGTGCGGGTTGAAGTAGTGCCCGGACTCCAGGTGCGCGCTGATCAGGTAGATGACCTTCGCGTGCGCGTGGTCCGGGCTGGGCCGGTCGATCCCCATCCAGAACTGGAACCCGGTCCGGCCGCCGCTCGAGCACACGTTGGTGTGCGAGTTGTGCCCGTCCACGCCCCAGCTGGCCAGCACCCGCTCGGTGAACCCGTCCTCACCCGGCCGCCCGATGTGCACCATGATCTCGTTCTGCCGCTGCTGCGTCAGGGCGGTCCTGATCCGCGCGGCCAGCGTGTCGAGCACCGAGTCCCAGCTGACCCGCTCCCACTGCCCGCCGCCGCGCGCCCCCGCCCGCTTCAGCGGGTACAGGATCCGGTCCGGGTCCGTGACCTGGTTGATCGTGGCCGGCCCCTTGGCGCAGTTCCGCCCGCGCGAGCCCGGGTGCTCCGGGTTGCCCTCGAACTTGCGCACCTGCCCGGTGCCAGTGTCCACGTAGGCCAGCAGCCCGCACGCCGACTCGCAGTTGAAACAGGTCGTGGGCACCAGCATGTAGTGGTGCTCCTCCCGCCGCGGCCACGCCCGCGAGGACAGCTCCACCCAGTCGTCCCAGCGCTCCTTGGGCGGGAACGCGGCCAGGTGCACCCGGCTGGCCCCCTGATAGAAGGTCTCCCCGCGCGCCTCGGTCGCCGCCCGGGCCGCGCTCACCCGCCGCCCGAGCTCCCCTAGCCCTACCCGAGCGGGACGCACTACGCGAGGGGGACGCACTGGCCGGCTCGCACATAAGCATGCTCATACACCAGCAACCCCACCAGCGCCGAAACTCCCGCCCCCATCCCCACCAAGGGGGCCCCCACCCCCACCAGGACCAAAAGCACCGAGATCCAGAACGATCGCCGGTATCTCCCCACGGTCAGCTGCTCGCTGGCCAGCCGCGCGTGCCCAGTGCCGTTCCGTCCCGATCTGTGTAGCCCTAGCTCGGCGCCGACCAGCGCCAGGTGCACTCCCGCCGCCACCGCCACCAGCACCTCGTCCGCCCGCACCGCGCGTCCCGCCAGCAGCGGCAGCACCCCTTCTCCCGCCAGCACCCCTTCTCCCGCCAGCACCGCCGCTCCCGCCAGCACCGCCGCTCCCGCCAGCACCGCCTGCACCGCCAGATGCGGCGCGAGCACCGGACTCTGCCACAAGTCCCGCCCCTTGGCCTGCGCGAACAAGAACGCCGTGTATACCGCCGTTCCCAACGCCGCTACCATCCCCGTCCACCCCAGCCCCTCAAGCACCCCCACCGCTCTACCTTCAGCCCCCGCCCCCGCCAGCGCCGCCAGCAGGTACGCCGCGAGCACCGCCCCGTACCCGCTCACGATGAATGCCCCCCGCACCAGCCAGCTCCGCCAGTGCGGCCTGGTGAAGATGAGGTAGAAGCGCATCGGGTGCTTCAGGTCGGTGATGAGCAGCGCCCCGGTCAACGCCAGGAAAACCAGCCCCACCACCGGCGCCCCCCACCGCACCGCCCCGTTCGTCCAGCTCAGATACCCCGCCGCCGCCAGCCCGACCGGCACCCCGAACCCGCCCGCCGCGATCGACTTCGTCCACGTGTACAGGCTGACCCGCCACCCCCACGGCGCCTGATGCGGCACGTCGTACGAGATCAGCGCCGCCGCCTGCGACCCCCCAGGGCTCACCGGCTGCGGGCTTACCGGCTGGGGCCCGGGGCCCTGGGTGGCCCACGCGTACAGCCCGCCCTCGGGCCGGACCGCGGCCAGCGGGTCCAGCGTGGCCTGGTGCGTCCCTTTGTAGTAGACCCCTGGCCGTGTTTCCTTCTCCGGCCGCCGCACCTGCACCGGTTCCGTGCTGATCACCTGCGACGCCTTACTGCCGGGATCGTTCAGATCCCCGACCAGGATCGCCTCGACCGGGCAGACGGTCACGCAGGCCGGCTCGAGCCCCACGTCGAGCCGGTGCGCGCACAGGTTGCACTTCTCCGCGGAGTGGTCCTCCGGGTTGATGAAGATCGCGTCGTACGGGCAGGCGGCCATGCACGCCTTGCACCCGATGCAGATCTCCTTGTCGAAGTCGACGATCCCGTCCTCGCGCCGGTACATGGCCTGGGTCGGGCACGCCGCCACGCACGGCGCGTCCTCGCACTGGTTGCACCTGGTCACCTGGAACGCCCGCCGCACCTCCGGGAACAGCCCCACGTCGACCGACTTCACGAAGGTCCGGGTCACCCCGACCGGCACCTCGTTCTCGCTCTTGCACGCCGTCGTGCACGCATGGCACCCGATGCACCTGCTCTGGTCGAGCAGCTTCACCCACCGCGGCCCCTGCTGCGGCGTGAGGGGCGCCCCTGGTTCCTGCATGCTCCTGATGGTACGGCGAGCCTCCCGGCCCACCTCCGTACCCCTCCGCCTCACCCCTGCTCAGTCCACCTGCGGCTACGTCGCTTTCAACCTGGCCGTTAATACCGCTAGGATGCCGCGGTGGTGTCAGTTCTGTTTGCCCTGCTGACGGCGCTGTGCAATGGCACGGCATCGGTCTTGCAGCGGATGGCCGCCGCCACCGCGCCTGCCGCCAGCGCGCTGCACCTGTCCCTGTTCAGCTACCTGATCAGGCGTAAGGTCTGGCTGGCCGGAATCGGCATGGTGATCTTCGCCGCGGTGTGCCAGGCCACAGCGCTGGCGACCGGGCCGGTCGCGCTGGTGCAACCCATCTTCATCATCGAACTGCCGTTTACCCTGCTGGTGGCGAGCAGGCTGATCCACCGCAAGCTGCCCCTGCGGACCTGGCTGGCCGTGGGCCTGGTCACGGCCAGCCTCGGCGCGGGGCTTGCGGTGGCGGCGCCGTCGGGCGGGACAACGCACGCCCCCCTCAAGGTCTGGGTGACGACGCTGATCGTCACCGGCTGCTTCGAGGCGATCGTGATCGCCATTGGCGTGCGAGCGACAGGAAACGCCCGCGCGGCCGCGCTCGGTCTCGCGGCGGCCTGCGGTTACGCGCTGACCGCGACGCTGATGAAGAGCGCGATGGCCGCCCTGTCGCGGGGGGTCGTGCCGTTCTTCACCTCCTGGCAGCTGTACGCGACCGCCGCGGCCGGGGTCGGTGCGCTATTCTTGCTGCAGAACGGCCTGCAGGCCGGCTCGCTGATCGCCGTCCAGCCGCCGCTCACCCTCGGCGATGCACTGATCAGCTCCTGCTACGGGGTGACGGTCTTCAACGAGAACGTCCGGACCGGCGGATGGCTGCTCGTCGGCGAGATCGTCGCCGTCATCGCGGTTGCCATCGGCTGTATCGAGCTCTCCCGCTCGCTGGCGCTGGTGCAGTTGCTCCAGCCTCAGCCCCAGCCCGCCACGGTCCAGCCCGCGGCGGAGTTACGCCGTGAACCCGCCAGCCGAGCCCCCCCAATCGCCCCCGCCCACCGCGCCGCCCGTCCTCGCCGTCGCGGTCACCACGGCGATCCTGTTCGGCGCGCTGGCGACCAGGGTCCATCCCGGCCTGGTCCTCGCCGCGGCATGCTGGCTGGCTGCCTGCGCTGTCCCGCTCGCCTTCATCGACGCCGCCGTCCGCCGCCTGCCCGACCGGCTGACCATCCCCGCCTACGCCGGCACCGCCGTGTTGCTCCTCGCCGCCGCGGCCGCCGGCGGCCACTGGCCCATCCTGGCCAGGGCCGCGCTGGGCGGCTTCGCCCTGGCCGCCTTGTACCTGGCCCTCTTGCTCATCAGCCCGTCGGCGATGGGCCTGGGCGACGTCAAGCTGGCCGCGAGCCTGGGCACCCTGCTGGCCTGGTTCGGCTGGCGCGCGCTGATCGCGGGTGGCTTCGCCGGGTTCGGCCTGGGGGGCTTGTTCGGCGTGGCGCTGCTCGTGTCGGGTCGTGCGACCAGAAAGCAGCACATCCCCTTCGGCCCGTTCATGATCCTGGGTGCCTTCCTGGTGATTCTTCTAGCCCCATGATCCGCCGGAACCGGTCGCTGGAAGCGCCTAGCCGACCACGTGTACCTGGACGCGATGATCGAACGGCGCGCCGTGCGGTGTGCACGCTCCGGTGCCCCGCGGGCAGAGGGTTGAATGCTCGTAGACCGTGGCCCGGTAAAGTCGGTAGGGGGCGGGGGCCTGGAGCTGCTCGCGGTTGTCACGCGGTGCCAGCCC
>Ga0302178_10001242_pt1 | contig 21722 bp, 18 predicted proteins | sample I_Palsa_E1_3_FD_198790 | JGI IMG/M metagenome (GOLD analysis project Ga0302178, IMG submission 198790) | Peat permafrost microbial communities from Stordalen Mire near Abisko, Sweden - I_Palsa_E1_3 | ecosystem: Environmental > Terrestrial > Soil > Palsa > Peat permafrost | place: Sweden... | reverse complement strand
CGCGCGCGGTTATTCGCGGTTATTGTCGGTTGATGGGGAGTCGTGCTGAAGAGCATGGTCCCAAATCGGCCGAAGCGCGGACCTCGAGAATGCCGTTATCGGCGACTTATTTGCCCTTCGCAACGCAAGAGCTTAAGTGCCGCAATGGCCGACGTAAGGTCGAATACGTTGGAAAATCGAATGGCCGCAGCGCCTCGATTGCGTTCAGTCATATACATGAAGTGAGCGACCGGGATGCGTCGATGAAAGGCGTTCATCCGCAGTTGCGTTGACACGCCACGCATCGGCGATTCGGGCACCACGCTGCCCCTGCACGCCGGCAGAAAAATTCAAAGTTGGCTGAGCAACCCGCGCGGGAAGCCCGATTCTAGCCGCATGACTCATTCAAACTAATGAATCCCGACACTCGACCTCGCTATCCCGCTAAAGGGTGTTAACCGGAAGCGGATTGCGTCGAGGTCGCCGACTTTCCCGGTACTGTCGTATCCTTTGTTTTGAGCGCGCACAACGGGGTTCTTGACTTGACCCGCGTTCGCTATTCTACTTACGCCCCTACGGGAACCCTGGCGGGGAATGCCTGCCGGAAGCGGTATATGAGGAGAGCGATGCGCGGCCCAACCAAGAAGCAACTGACTTTAATCGAACTAGTCGACCAGGGCTTGAGCGTCGAGGAAATCGCGACGCGCACCGGGAAACTGGTGGCGTCGGTTCATAAGCAACTGAACCGGGTTCGACGCAAAGTGCGCGAAGGGCATTTTGCACCCGCCCCGCTACCCATCGAGCGCGCTGCGGCCACCCCGCGCGTCTATCTCGCGGGCTTCGACGTGTTCCGCGACAATGCGCTCAGTCACGGCCAGCATCTGAAAGCGCTCTGCCAGGCCCGCGGAATGATCGGTCTCTATCCGCTCGACGGACAGGTTCCTGACGAACTCGAGCCCCGCGCCAAGGCGCAGTGGATTTGCCGCGCGAACATGGACGCTATTCGTTCAGCCGATGTGGTCCTAGCCAACCTGAACGACTTTCGCGGAGCCGGCGAACCGGACAGCGGAACCGCATTCGAAGTTGGTTTTGCCGCCGCGCTCGGCAAGCCGATATGGGCGTATATCGATAACGACCGCTCGCTGCTCGATCGTGTATCGGTGAAGACGGTAGGATCCGCTGCGTATTGCGCAAACGGCTTTCTGGTCGAGGACTTCGGCTTGAACATGAATCTGATGCTGGCGTGCACCGCCCGTATTGTCGTAGGTGACCCGCAAGCGTGCCTGGACGCCATGCTTGCAAGCGGACAGCTCTAGTCGTGAGCGGCCGCCGGCTTAGCGTGTCGCTTAGTCAAGCACGCACGATCGTAATGCCTGCGTCCTCTAGCGGCTTGGTTAGCGCAAGCTCGGTTTCCCGCTCGACAATGATCGTCTGAGCCAGCGTGATGCCACCGATCACGTACTGCGAGGCGGCATTGATCTTATCGGATGAAGCCAGCACCACCGTTTCTGCCGCCCGGGCGGCAAGCGCGCGCTTCACAAACGCCTCCTCGAAATTGCCGGTGCTCAAGCCCGCGCTCGGGTGCACGCCGGTCACGCCCATGAAATAGATATCGGCCTGGATATGCGACATCGCTTCAATGGCGGCGGCGCCGACCGTCACGATCGAATGCTTGAAAAGACGGCCACCGATGACTATCACCTCGATCAACGGATGATCGACCAGCCCGACGGCGACACTCGGGCTATGCGTCACCACCGTTGCCGATAAATCGTGCGGGATCTGGCGGATGAGTTCAGCGGAAGTCGTGCCGCCGTCGATGATCACCACCTGCCCGGTTTCGATCATGGCCGCCGCCGCTGCGGCGATCGCGCGCTTGGCCGTCGACTCCAGGGCCCGCCGCTCGGCGAACGGCGCCACGGCCGTGGAAGCCGGCAGCGCGCCGCCGTGAACGCGCTGCAGCAATCCCTCGCCGGCCAACTCGCGCAGGTCGCGCCGCACCGTGTCCTCCGATACCCCGAACGTCTCGCTGAGCTCCTTGGCGAGCACTTGTCCATCACGCCCCAGAGTCTTGAGGATCGCTTTCTTGCGTTGAGAGGTCAGCATGGTGTTTGCACGAAATGTCTTGATATTGCACGAATCTGCACGATACCATGACTACTCCTTTTGCGCGATATGGAGCTGACGAGATGGTGGCCACAAAAGACAGGGTTCACATTATCGACACGACTGTTCTGTCCAACGACTGGTACGTGCTGAAGAAGACGACGTTCGACTTCCAGCGCCGCGACGGAGTGTGGCAGCGTCAAAGCCGCGAGACCTACGACCGGGGTAATGGGGCGACGATCCTGCTGTTCAGCCGCGACCAGCGAACCGTCGTGCTGACCCGGCAGTTCAGGTTGCCCGCGTTCGTCAACGGTCACGACGGCATGATGATCGAGGCGGCCGCCGGGCTGCTCGACAACGCGACGCCCGAGGAGCGAATCCGGGCCGAAGCGCAAGAGGAAACCGGGTATCGGGTGGATAACGTGCAGAAGGTTTTTGAAGCGTACATGAGCCCCGGTTCGGTCACGGAGAAGCTGCATTTCTTCATCGCCGAGTACGACGCCTCTGCACGCGTGGGACGCGGCGGCGGCGTGGAGGCGGAGGGAGAGGATCTTGAAGTGATCGAATTGACGCTCGACGATGCGCTGGACGCGGTGCGTCGTGGCGAGATCGTCGATGCGAAAACCATCATGCTTCTGCAGTTCGCCGCTTTGAACCCTGTGCTTGAAAGGCGTGTGTCGTGAGTCCTCAACTGATACTCATCGCGGGACCGTACCGCAGCGGCACCAATGGGAATGCCGCGTTGATTGCCGGCAATCTGCATCGGCTTGAAGAGGCCGCGTTGCAGGTCTACCAGCTCGGACATATGCCGATGATCGGCGAGTGGGTAGCGCTTCCGCTAGCGGCTGCGGCAGGCTCCAAAGCGGTGGGCGATCCGATCAGCGAAACGTTCTTGTACCCTGTCGCGAATCGCCTGATAAGGCAGTGCCACGCGGTGTATCGAATCGAAGGCGCGTCGCACGGCGCCGATGCCGATGTCCGCCTGGCTGAAGAACTCGGTTTGCCGGTTTATAGAAATACGGCGGATATTCCCGTCGCCGCGGCGACTGCATAGCCTGCGTACCGGGAGCTTGGCGTTTTTCCCTAACTACGCCAGAAAACGCTCGTCGATTAACGGCAATATCAAGCCATTCGAAATGGAGGTTGGCTCATGGTGTCACTGGATGCGCAGTCACCCGCGCGCTCAGGTCGTGCAACGCTGGACCCTCTCCGTTGCCTTGCTGGCGTTTGCGTTGAGGTTGTCGATTGAGTAAGACAGACTTCGGCCTGCTTGGTCAAACCAGCGGGCCGTCGGCTTGCTTGCTTCTGATCGCAACCAGTATCGAGCTGCCGACAATCAACAGGATGCCGATCAGCGACAACGTGCCCACTGTCTCGCCCCAGACCACATAACCAAAGATCGCTGCCCAGACAATGCTCGTGTAGTTGTACGGCGCGAGTGCGCTTGCGTCGGCTTGTCGAAACGCCATGGTCAACAACAATTGCCCGGTGCCGGCGAGGATACCGAGCAAGCCCATGACGGCCAGGAAATCCAGCGTCGGTGTTTGCCACGCGAAAAAGAGCGAAAGCCCGCTGACGAGCGCACCGATGAAGGTGAAGTAAAGCACGGTGACACTTGAATCGTTCGATGCGCGGATGCGCTTGATTTGCAAAATCGATAACGCGCCGAAAATCGCGCTGGCCACCAGGAGCACGGGACCGAGCCAACTTGTCTGGTCGCTGCTGGGACGCACGACTAAGAGCACGCCGATAAAACCGATCGCGGCCGCACCGGCGTCACGACGTCTTAGCGTTTCCTTGAGAAGCAAGGGCGCCAGCACGATCACGAAGATCGTCTCCGAATAGACAATAGCAACCGCTTCGCTCAAAGGCACATAAGGCAACCCCGCGAAGAACAGTCCGAGTGCGCAAAGCAAGGTAATCGCGCGCAGTGTCTGCGCCCGAAAATCCAGTGTCCTTAGTCGCTCGCTTAAGGGTTTGCCTTGCAAGCACATCGCAAACGCTGGCAACAAGCCAAAGATCATCCGAAAGAACGTGATCTCGTTAGCGGGATATTTCAGGCTGACCGACTTTGCCAGGGCATCGACCACAGCAAAGCAAAGCATGGCCGCGAGGATTTGCGTGATGCTGCGCAGCGGCACCGCTCTGCTTTGGGCAATGGTTGCAGGCATTGTGATTCATGATCCGAAGGAAACGCGGCGTCCCCGCGCAAGCGTCCTGGATAACGCCGATTGTCGTAGCCGTATAGCTGCCAAGGCCCATGCGAAAACGCTGAGTCGGGCGAGTCCGAGACGAGAACCGGGTGTTTGGACATCGCGTAGCTTATCACCGGACCACTGGGGATCAGGTGATGCTTATGCTCACGATATTGATCAAATGCGACACGGTGTTTCCGGGCGATGACGGATTAAACCATCTTGCTGGCGGCTTAAGATATCCCTGCATAACAGGAATGTGCTTGGCGTCATGGGTGAAGTCCAGTCCAAGTTAATTTAGCTCCGAGACGTCCAGCGAGCCAGACGTCTTTTCAGACACGAACTCAAACCGTTACATCGCTGGCGATAATGGCGCCTTCCTCTTTTAGCGCATGAATGCGTTCGTCGGAGAAACCATATTCCCGCAGCACTTCCGCCGTATGTTGGCCTAGCAGCGGCGCGGGCAAGCTCGATTGGGCGATCCCGTCAGAGAAATGAATGGGCAAACCGAGACCACGCATGCGCCCCGCTACCGGATGCGTCGTCTCGACAATCATTCCGCGCGCCAGCGCTTGTTGATGCGTCACCGCTTCGGGCACGCCGAGCACCGGCCCGGACGGCAGGCCGATCGCATCGAAAGCCGCGAGCCATTCGTTCGTCGTTCGCTCAACGAGCCGCGCTGTCAGGATGTCGACCAGCGCACCGCGATGCTTCAACCGCCCCGCGTTGGTCCTGAAACGCTCATCTTCGGCAAGCCCCGGAATATCCAGCGCGCCGACCAGCCGCTCGTAGTTACTCTGATTCGCCGCACCGATATTCACCCACCCGTCGCGAGTCCGGAATGCCTGATACGGCGCACTGGTCGGATTGGCAGAGCCTGCCTTGGGCAACACCGTGCCGTCGGCGAAGTAGTTGGCGAAGGCCCAGTACATCTGCTGCAAACCGGCTTCGAAGAGCGAGGTGTCCACCATCTGGCCCAGCCCGGTCTTTTGCTTGCCGGCGTAAGCCGCGCAAATTCCAAGCGCGGCGAGAATGCCCGCGTTGATATCGGTGACCGGCGAGCCCGCCTTGATCGGCGCCTGACCGGGTTCGCCGGTCATGCTCATGAGACCGCTCATACCCTGCGCGATCAGGTCGAAACCGCCCTTGTCGGCCATGGGTCCGCTGCGGCCAAAACCCGAGATCGCGCAATAGATCAAGCCGGGATTTTCTGCCTTGAGCGCTTCATAACCCATGCCGAGTTTTTCCATCGTGCCGCGCCGGTAATTCTCGGTGACTACGTCGGCGGTGGCGAGCATTTTGCGCAGCACTTCTCGGCCGCCGTCAGTCTTGAGGTTGATCGCCACGCCGCGTTTATTGCGGTTCACGATCATGAACGACGCCGACTCTCCACCTTCCAGGATGGGGGCGAAACGACGGCAGTCGTCGCCGCCGGGAATCTTTTCGACCTTGATGACATCGGCGCCCATGTCGGCGAGCATCATTCCGCAGATGGGTCCGGACATGATGTGAGCCAGTTCGATAACGCGCATCCCGCTAAGCGGGCCTTTGCTGCTTGTTTCTGATTCGAGCATTTCAACGCCCCTTGAATTCCGGTTTGACCTTGTCGAGGAAAGCTTGATAACCCGTGCGAAAGTCCTCCGTGCCGAAGCACGCGAAACCTTCGTCATGTTCCTCGGGCGTGAGTGGGGCCGGGTTCATCGCGCGCTTCACGAACTGCTTGTGCCAGCGCGCGACCAAAGGCGCGCCCTCGGCAATCCGGCGCGTAGTAGCAAGCGTTTCAGCGGTGACCTGATCGTCGGCTACGACCCGCGTAACGAGCCCCTTGGCCAATGCCTCCTGCGCCCCGAAGATGCGACCTTCCAGCAGGATTTCGAGCGCGACGGCAGGACCTGCGAGTTGTACGAGCGCATCGAGTTCCGCGTGCGCCATCACCAGGCCAAGGTTCTTGATCGGTACGCCAAAGCGGCTGGATTCCCCGCAGATGCGCAGATCGCACATGGCTGCAATCTCGAGTCCGCCGCCCACGCAGATGCCGTGAATCATGGCGACAATCGGATGCCGGCAAGCAGCAAGCGACGAAAGCGTGCGATGCATGATCGCCCCATAAGCGCGGGCTTGTTCGACGTTGGAGCGATCCGTCTGGAACTCGGCTATGTCGTTGCCGGGCGAGAAGGCTTTCTCGCCGGCGCCGCGAAGGATGATGCAGCGGATGGAGTCATCGGCGGAAAGCGCATCAATGGTTTCGCCCAGCGACTGCCAAAGCGGCTTGGTCATCGCGTTGAGCTTCGCGGGCCGATCGATGACAACCGTCGCTACAAATCCCTCGCGTTCGATCAAGATGGATGGTTCAGCCACATCGTCTCCTGGAGAGAGAAATAACAGCTTCCGGCGCGAGCGCGCTTCCAAGCAAATTTCTAAACAAATTTCCTCGCCGCCTTGGCGCCTTCCTTTCCTTCAGCGCCCGCAGCAAAGTCGTCCAGCGCCCGGTCCGGCCGCATGGTGAACGAGAGCACAATGCCAACGCCCATCAGGATCATGGAAATCGTGAAAGGCAGGTTCCAGTTGCCGGTCCTGTCGATCAGGAACCCGCCAACAACCGGACTGATAATCGCGGCCAGCGCGGAACCCGAATTCATGATGCCGCTAGCGGTGCCGGCGTGTTTGGGCGCGATGTCCATCGGCACGGCCCACATGGGTCCAATCGTCATCTCGTTGAAGAAGAACCCGCCGCTCAGGCAAACGGCGGCCAACGTGATCGACATATTCGAAACCAGCATGATGGGTGCGAGCGAAAGCATGGTCAGGAACATGCAGACGCCCACCATCACATTGCGGGCCATGCGCAGGTTGCCGCTGCGTCGCAGGATGCGATCCGTGACCGAGCCGCCGAGCCAGTCACCAAGAACGCCGGCAAAGAAAACGCCCGATGCAAACAGTGCCGACTTCCCCAACTCCATGTGATAGTTGTGAAGAAAGTACTGCGGAATCCAGCCGAGGAAGAGCCACAACACCCAGCCATAGCAGAAGTACACGGCAGTCACCGGCGCCATCCGTCCCAGCAATGCGCGCCACGGTACTGGCACGCGCTGCTTGACTCCGGAGAACGACGAAAGCGTGGCGCACTCGTCGGCGGTAATGCTCTTGTGCTCGCGGGGGTTGTCGCGGAAATAGAAGATCCAGACAATCGCCCACAGAAAACTGATGATCCCCGTCACAATAAAAGCACCACGCCAGCTCGTTGCGATCATCAACCAGACGATCAACGGCGGCGCAACCGCATTGCCAATACGCGACGCGGCATGCGTCGTCCCTTGCGCGAAGCCGCGTTTGTCCGCTGGCATCCAGTTGGACATGGCGCGGGTAGCGGTGGGAAACGTGGCGCCCTCGCCCAGCCCGAGCAACAAGCGCGCAATGATCAGCGATACAAACCCGCCAGCCAGCCCGGTCATGATCGTGGCGCCCGCCCAGATCACGGCGCAAACAGCAAGCGTCCGGCGCGGCCCGAAACGGTCCCCCACCCATCCGCCAATAATCTGGAACACAAGATACGGATAGGCAAACGCGGAAAATACAAAGCCGATCTCGATATGCGACAAGTGCAGTTCCGCGCCGAACTGCGAGGCGGCGGTACTGACGTTGACACGGTCGACGTAGGTGATGAAATACATTGCGCACAGCAGCAACAGAACGCGCGTCGTAGCTCGACGGAACATCATCGTCTCCTTGAGTAGTGCGTGCTTCATCAAGGCGCTTAAGGGGCGCCTGAAGCGAACTGCATCCGGAACTTCGATAAGGCTTTACTGAATGGGCGTTAAAGCGAAGTAACGAATCCTGGGTTTGCGCGGTCGTGCCATGCTGGTCTCCAATGCGCGGAACATGACGCCGTCCGCTGTTTATGTGAACCCGTGCCGGTCAATAATCTCTTAGCGCCGCAGCCAGGACCTGGGCGACATGCAGCGCTTTTGCATCGGTGCCATCGGCTATCTGGTGACGGCAACTGGTGCCGTCGGCGACAATCACGGTGTCCTGTGCCTTCCGTGCTTTCCGCACGGCAGGCAGCAGCGACAGCTCCGCCATCGCCTTCGATGCTTCGTAGTGCTCGGCTTCGTAACCGAAACTCCCGGCCATGCCGCAACACGACGATTCGACCACCGAGACCTCCAGCTGAGGAATCCAGCCGAGTACAGCCTGCACGGGACGAAACACGTCGAAGGCCTTTTGATGGCAGTGACCGTGCACCAGTGCCTTCGGCTGAGCGAGGGGTTTCAGCGAAAGCCGCAGGCGTCCCGCCTCTTTTTCGTGGACCAGGAACTCCTCGAACAGGAACGATGACTGCGAGAGCTTGCGCGCTTCATCGCCGTAACCGTAGTCGAGAAATTCATCGCGGAAGGAAAGCAGGCACGATGGTTCAAGGCCGACGACCGGCACGCCGCGCTCTATATAAGGCCGCAATGTGTCCAGCGTGCGACGCGCTTCAGCCTTCGCTTCGTCAACCCGTCCCGCCGACAGGAACGTGCGCCCGCAACACAGCGGCCGCTCTCCCGCCTTGACGTTCAGATGAACCGTATAGCCCGCCGCCTCGAGCACGCGCTTCGCGGCACGGGCGTTGTCGGGTTCCATATAGTTGTTGAAGGTATCGACGAAAAGCAGCACTTCCTTGTCGCCCTGCACGGGTGGCAAGGGCTGCTCGGCGGTCGATAAGAACGACTTCACGAAGTGCGGAAACGCGCGTTGCGGCGCCAACCCAAGGCGGGCTTTCAGCCAGCCTGCGAAACGCGGCAAACGCTCGACCGATCCGAACAACGACGGCATTCGGCTCGCATACGGCGCGTAACGCGGCAGGAAGCCCACCAGCCGGTCGCGCATGCGCAGGCCATTCGCCGCAGTCCACGCCGCACGTGCTTCTATCTTGATCTTCGCCATATCGACGCCCGTCGGGCAATCACGCTTGCAGCCCTTGCACGATACGCACAGGTCCAGCACATCCTTCACGTCCTGGCTTGCAAGGCCGCCCTCACCGAGTTGTCCGCTGATCGCGAGCCGCAGCGTGTTCGCGCGGCCTCGCGTGACATGCTGTTCGTCCTTGGTGATGCGATAGCTCGGGCACATCGTGCCTGCATCGAACTTGCGGCAATGGCCGTTGTTGTTGCACATCTCGACGGCCTTCGCGAGTCCGCCGGTGTGATCGTCGCCGGTTCCAGGCGGGGTCTCGATGCCGGTCAAAGGATCGCGTGTCACGTTCCATTGCGACCAGTCGAGCTGCGTCGCGATCTCACGCTCCCGATACGTCGGCGGGAAACGAAAGTTCGTCGCGTCGTCCATCTTCGGCGGATTCACGATGCGATCCGGACTCATGCGATTCTCGGGATCGAAAAGCGTCTTGATCTCGCGGAACGCCTCGTTGAGACGCGGTCCGTATTGCCACGCTACCCATTCGCCGCGGCACAAACCGTCACCGTGTTCGCCCGAATACGCGCCCTTGTACTCGCGCACCAGCGCCGATGCTTCCTCCGCAATCGCCCGCATCTTCTGCGCACCGGTGCGGCGCATATCCAGAATCGGCCGCACATGCAGCGTCCCGACGCTCGCGTGCGCGTACCAGGTGCCTTCAGTGTCGTGCTTGTGGAAGACCTCGGTAAGACGGGTGGTGTACTGCGCGAGATGTTCGAGCGGCACGGCGCAATCTTCGATAAACGACACCGGCTTGCCGTCGCCCTTCATGCTCATCATGATGTTGAGGCCGGCCTTGCGTACTTCCCACAAGGCCTTTTGTTGCGTGGCATCGGGCATCTCGACCACCGCGCCCGGCAAGCCGAGATCGCCCATCAACTCCACGAGTTGCGCAAGCTTCGCAAGTTGCACGGCCTTGTCCGCACCAGCAAATTCGACCAGCAACACGGCTTGCGGCTGGCCGACCAGCGCACGCTCGATCACCGGACGGAACGCCGGATTGGACATCGACAGGTCGATCATCGTGCGGTCGACCAGTTCCACCGCGACCGGCCCCAGCTTGACGATATGCTGCGTCATGTCCATTGCGTCGTAGAACGTCGGGAAGTTCACGACGCCAAGCGTCTTGTGTTCGGGCAAGGGCCACAGTTTCAACGTGAGCTGCCGGCTGAACGCGAGTGTGCCTTCCGAGCCCACCAGCAATTGCGCGAGATTCGGCTCGCCGTCGGCGCTGAAGGGCAAGGGGCTCTGGCAATCGAAGAGATCGATGTTGTAGCCCGCTACGCGCCGCAATACCTTCGGTACCTGCTCGCGGATTTCATCGCGCTCGCGTTGCGCGATGCGTTGCACGCCTTCGACCAGCGAACGCGTGCGAGCGTTGGATGACATCGCATGCATTGCCGCGAACGTGGCTTGATGACCATCGGCCAGCACGGCGTCAATAGACGCCACGTTGTGCACCATGATCCCGTATTCCATCGACCGCGAGCCGCACGAGTTGTTGCCCGCCATGCCGCCGATCGTGCATTGCGCGCTGGTCGATACATCGACGGGAAACCACAAGCCGTGCGGTTTCAGCCACGCGTTCAGATGATCAAGCACCACGCCCGGCTCTACCGTTACCGTGCGGGCTTCAGGGTCGAAGTGGACGATGTTGTTGAGCCACTTGCTTGTATCGATCACCAGCGCTTCGCCAATCGTTTGCCCGCACTGGCTCGTTCCCGCGCCGCGTGCAAGCACGGGAACATGTGCGTCGCCTGCAATCTGCAACGCGAGCAGCAAGTCGGCTTGATCTTTCGGCACAACTGCGCCCAGCGGCATGATCTGGTAGATCGATGCATCCGTCGCGTAGCGTCCGCGCGCCGCCCGGTCGAACAGCACATCGCCCCTCAACTCTTGACGCAGGCGCATGGCCAGCGGCGACAGCGTGGCGCGCGCCGAGGCCGGCATCAAGTGGATCGGCTGGACGAGTGCTTCGGATGATTTAGTCAGCATCGGCGTCTACGCGCGGTTAAGTAAATGGGGAGTCCGAGAAGGAAAGCCGGTCATGCGTTGCCGCCGGACCGGCTCCGTGTCACGCCGCCGCCTTCAATGCCGGTGCCGCGGTGTGACTCGTCAGGTAATCCATTGCCGCCAGGACGCCGCTGCCCGCAAGCTTCACGCCGGACAACTTCAGGCCCATCTCGCAGCCTGTGAGCGTGGCCATCAGCGTGAGGTCGTTGCAGTCGCCCAGGTGCCCGATGCGGAACATGCGGCCCTTGAGCTTGCCGAGGCCGGTGCCGAGCGACATATCGAAGTTGTCGTAGATGGTCTTGCGGATTGCGTCCGCGTCGACGCCCTCGGGCGTCATCACGCCCGTCAGCACCGGCGAATAAACCGCCGGGTCGGCGCATTGAATCTCGAGTCCCCATGCGTTGACCGCAGCGCGGCAAGCCGCAGCCAGTCTCTGATGCCGGGCGAAGACCTGGTCGAGCCCTTCGTCACCGATCATCTCGAGCGCTTCGGACAAGCCGTACAACAAATTGGTGTTCGGCGTGTACGGCCAGTAGCCGCTCTTGTTCATCTCGATGATCTCGTCCCACGCCCAGAACGCACGCGGCAACCTGGCGTCTTTACTAGCCTTGATCGCCTTCTGCGAAACCGCGTTGAAGCTGATCCCGGGCGGCAGCATCAAGCCTTTTTGCGAACCGGACACGGTAACATCCACACCCCATTCGTCATGCCGATAATCCGCGGACGCAAGGCCAGAGATCGTATCGACGAGAAACAGCGCCGGATGCCCGGCAGCGTCGATCGCTCGCCGCACCGCTGCAATATCCGATGTCACGCCCGTCGAGGTTTCGTTATGCACGACGCAAACCGCCTTGATCGTGTGCTGTGTGTCTTCGCGCAACCGCGCTTCGATCATGTCCGCCTGCACGCCGCGCCGCCATCCCTCGATTCCCGGCAGTCCCAGGAATTCAGGCTTCAGCCCGAGGTTTTCGGCCATCTTTTTCCAGAGCGTCGCGAAGTGGCCGGTCTCGAACATCAGCACGGTGTCACCGGGGCTGAGCGTGTTGCAGAGCGCTGCTTCCCATGCGCCCGTGCCCGAGGCCGGATAGATCACCACCGGCTGTGCCGTCTTGAAGATAGCCTTGATGCCGTCCAGGACTTTCAGGCCCAACGCACCGAATTCCGGCCCGCGATGGTCAATCGTCGGGTAGCTCATTGCCCGTAGAATGCGGTCCGGGACCGGGCTGGGACCCGGAATCTGCAGGAAATGGCGACCAGCGGGATGGAAATCGAGTTTTAACATGATGCGTCCTTTGAATTTTGCATGCAAAATACTTTAGCGCACCGTCGCGGTGATCGGAAGCGATAAATGCTTGTTTTTGTTAGGTAGAAACCCGTCCCTCCAAATTTACCGGCGCCATACGGTAAAATCGTGTCAACAGAATGGGTAGAGGTATTGAATGCAAAATGATCATCTGCAGGATTCACAGATCGCGCAGATTTCGCAAATCGCAGCCACGCTTCCAAAAGTCGAGCGGCAGCGGTTGCATGACACGGTGGTTGAGCACCTGCGCAATTTCATCGTCGAGGGCATGCTTGCGCCGGGCGTGAAGCTCAACGAACGCACGTTGTGCGAGACGCTGGGCATTTCGCGCACGCCGTTGCGTGAGGCGCTGAAGGTGCTGGCGTCCGAGGGCCTGATCGACATCCTGCCGAACCGGGGCGCGTCGGTTTCTCAGATGAGCGAGGCGGAGATTCGCGAGACCTTCGAACTGATGAGCGGCCTGGAAGCGTTCTCGGGCGAACTCGCCTGTGAGCGGATAACGTCCACTGAGCTGAGCGAAATCAAGGCGCTGCATTACGCCATGCTGGCGTGTCGGGAGCAGAACGACCTGTCGGGGTACTACAGCCGCAATCAGGCCATTCACGACAAGATCAACGACGCCGCGCGTAATTCGGCCCTGAGGCAGACCTATATATCGGTGAACCGGCGGTTGCAGGCCCTGCGGTTTCGGTCCAACTTCCAGACGGTAAAGTGGGACAGCGCGATCCGCGATCACGAAGCCATGATCGAGGCACTGGAAGCACGCGACGGCAAGCGCATGGCTTCTGTCCTGCGCGGCCATTTGCTGGCCAAGCGCGATGCGGTTTTGGCCGAAAGGACCATGACGACGTTGCGCACGCGCTCGGAGGGCGGCACGCTGCCGGACGCGCCGCCGGGTTGAAACGCCGGGGTTCGAAACCACAAATTCCCGGCGCCGTTACTCACACGCGGTCAATATCGAGGCGCGTTTTCGGACAGCAAGGGCAAGACCGCCGTCCGTTGACCGTCGACGGTTGCGCCTGCAAAAGCCAAGCTCGGCGAAAGGTCGCGGTTGAGATCCGCGGGGAAGTTGAGAACGGGCTTCGATACCTCGTGGAGGGTTGCGATCTGTGCGTCAGTCAGCTTGAGGTCGAGCGCGGCAAGATTCGCCCGAAGCTGGTCAATCCGGCGTGCACCAAGGATCGTCGATGTCACGCCCGGACGGTTTTGTACCCATGCGAGCGCAACCGCTGCCGGAGTGGCGTTCACTTCCTTGGCAACGGCCGTCAGCGCATCGATAACCTGAAAATCCTTCTCGCCCGGCAAGCCAACCAGAGACCCGCGATCCGACGCAACGGTACTCACATTCTCACGGCTGTATTTCCCCGACAGCCAGCCGTTCTTGAGAGGACTCCACGGCATCACGCCAATGCCGAGCTCTTGCGCCATCGGCGTCAGTTCGCCTTCCACGGTCCGCTGCAGAAGGGAGTATTCGACCTGCATCGCGATCAACGGCGTCCAGCCGCGGAACTGCGCAATGATCTGCGCCTGCGCGACCTTCCAGGCGGGCGCGTCGGAGAACCCCAGATAACGCACCTTGCCGGCGCTCACAAGATCGTCCATCGCGCGCATCGTCTCTTCAATGGGAGCCGTGCGGTCCCAGTTGTGCATCCAGTACAGGTCGATGTAGTCCGTCTGCAACCGGCGCAGCGATTCCTCGCATTGTTCGACGATCGCCTTGCGCCCGGCCCCGCCGCCGTTCGGATCTCCGCGATGCAGGTTGCCAAAGAACTTCGTGGCAATGACAGTGCGATCCCGGCGGCCTTTTTGCCGCGCAAAGAAGTCGCCGATGATCTTTTCGGAATGGCCGACGGTGTAGATGTTGGCGGTATCGATGAAATTGCCGCCCCGGTCGAGATACTCCGCAAGGATGGCTTCTGCCTCAGCGGGGCTCGAGCCCCAGCCCCAGTCTTCGCCGAAGGTCATGGTGCCGAGACAGAACGGGCTGACGCGAAGGCCGGAGCGGCCGAGCGTGACGTAGGAATCCAGCGACATGATGTTTCTCCTGAAAATTGACGGGTTGACCTGACGTCAATAAAACCACCGCGCGCCTTCCCGGCGATAGATCAATGCTCGCAAGCTCTTGCACAATCCTGCCAACGTTGAGCGAATCATGCGTGCAGTGCTTGCAGTTTGTGCATTCGCCGCTTACCGTTGAAAGATGGAACATCTCGCCGAACTTCGCACGCTGATCACCCGCCATGCCCGCGCCGACATGATGGTCGAAGCGCTGCCGGGCGTGGCGATCATGGCGTCCGACACAACCACCGAGCCGATCCACCATGTGTACGAACCCACGCTTGCCGTTATCGCCCAGGGCACCAAACGGACGGTGCTGAACGACAAGGTGTTCGAATACCGCGCGGGGCAGTACCTGGTAGTGTCCGTCGATTTACCGATCACCGGGCACGTAGTCGAGGCAAGCGAGCGCGAACCCTTTCTCGCGATGGGACTGGTGCTAAAGCCGCCGAACATTGCCACGCTGCTGCTGGAGACTGCGGCCGGCGACAGAAATGCCGCCGAACCCCTGGGCCTGGCCATCAGCCATGCATCGCCGGAGTTGCTTGATCCGATCGTGCGCTTGCTTCGCCTGCTGGATCACCCTGAGGATATCCCGGTGCTCGCGCCCATGATCGAGCGCGAGATTCTCTGGCGCTTGCTCGCGGGCGAACAGGGTGCGATGGTGCGGCAGATCGGTCTCGCCGACAGCCGCTTGTCGCAAATCAGCCATGCGATCCGCTGGATCCGCAGCCGCTACGCCGAGACGCTCGCGACCGAAGCGCTCGCCGGGCTGGCTGGCATGAGCGTTTCGTCATTTCATCGGCACTTCCGCGCAGTTACCTCGATGAGCCCGCTCCAATATCAGAAGCGCATACGTCTGCAGGAGGCGCGTGCGCGGCTTTTGGCGGAATCGGGAGATGTCGCTGCGGTGGGATTCGAGGTGGGCTACGACAGCCCGTCGCAGTTCAGCCGCGAATACAGCCGCCTGTTCGGCGCGCCGCCGGGCCGGGACGTGGCACGCTTACGCACCGTGCCGATGCTGGAGCAAGGCATCGCCTGATCCTTCGCACGCTCCCATCAGCACGTCCTCAACCCGCACACATTCCCCACATCTGATGCCCCTTGTATAAATCCAATTGATGGGTTTATAAGAAAACACAATTATTTTTATGGTTTTCGGCTTTGTACAGTCCGGTGCAGTCACGACGCGCCATGCAACAAAAATCGAGCGCGACAAGAACATCCACTCGCCACCGGACCATCATGAAACTACTCAAGCTTGCCCCTCTCGCGGTGCTGGGCGCCTTCACGGCGTCGTCGTATGCACAGAGCAGTGTCACCCTTTACGGCCTGATTTCGGGCGGTGTCGGCTTCGCGACCAACCAGGGCGGTCACAACGCTTATGAGGCGCTCAGCGGCACGAACCAGAATCCGCGTTGGGGCTTGAAGGGACGCGAAGACCTGGGCGGCGGCACGAGCGCGGTGTTCCAGCTTGAGAACGGTTTCAACATCATGAGTGGCACGGCGTCGCAAAACGGCCGCGAATTCGGCCGGCTGGCGTACGTCGGCCTCGCCGATAAAACCTACGGCACGCTGACCCTCGGCCGCCAGTACGACGCAATTCACGACTACATCGGCCCGGTGATCATTGCGAGCAACGGCGTGAACATCGGCGATAACGACAACGGTTATAACGACATCCGCGTCCAGAATTCGGTCAAGTATGTGAGCCCGGATTATCGCGGGCTTAAGGCCACCGCCATTTATGGCTTCAGCAATTCGACCGGCTTCGGCGACAACAACGCGTACAGCTTCGGGGTCGGTTACGAGAATGGCCCGCTGAAGTGGAGCGCAGTCTACGCACAGTACAACCACCCGGACAGCCCCACCAATCCGGACGGCGCGATCTCCAACGACTACGCTTCACCCATCTTGATCTTCGATAAGAGCGCGACCCACCCGTCCGTCTTCGCGAGCAAACAGCGCATTGCCGGCACAGGTGGTTTCTACACCATCGGGAAGGCGCAATTCGCTGCGCTCTTCACCGATGTCCACTACGATTACCTCGACAACTCCCACCTGCACTTGCAGAACTTCGGCGTGAACGTGGTGTACACCATGACCCCTTCGCTGTTCCTCGGCGCGGCCTACGGTTACACGGACGGCAAGTACGATGTCATCAACCAGAAGCCGCAATGGCATCAAGTGAACTTGCAGGCAGACTATTTCCTCTCTAAACGTACTGACATCGCGTTGACGGTAATCGGCCAGCTAGCTGCCGGCGACGCGCAGCATGCGCAGATCTTCGCGTTCTCGCAGTCGACCACCACACGTCAGCTGGTCGCAACCATCGGCATGCGCCACGTATTCTGATAATGAGCCAAACTTTTAATGTCCCCCGTCGTACGTTCCTCAAGGCATCGGCGGCGCTGGCTGCCGGTGCGCTGTTCAACCCGCTCGCGCACGCGGCAAACGAGCGGCGCACGGTAATTATTGACTGCGATCCGGGTCAGGACGATGCCATCGCCATCCTGTTCGCACTCGGTGCGCGCGACCGGCTGGATGTGCGTGCGCTGACCGCGGTGGCGGGCAACGTGCCGCTGGATCTGACTGAACGCAACGCGCGCATCGTGCGCGACTGGGCGGGTCAGACGAAGACGTTGCCGGTGTACGCAGGCTGCCCGCGTCCCCTGATGCGCCCGCTGATTACCGCCGCGAACGTACATGGCAAGACGGGCCTTGAGGGCGTGGAGTTGCACGAACCGCTGGGGCCGGTCGCACAGCAGCACGCGGTGGCGTATCTCATCGAAACCTTGAAAGCAGCCCCGCCCCATAGCGTGACAATCTGCGCGATCGGACCGCTGACGAACCTGGCGACTGCACTCACCGAAGCACCCGAAATCCGCGACGGCCTGCGCGAAATCGTGCTGATGGGCGGCGCATTCTTCGAGCGCGGCAACATCACGCCGGCCGCCGAATTCAACGTCTACGTCGATCCGGAAGCGGCGAGCATTGTGTTCGCGAGCGGCGTGCCGATTGTCGTATTGCCACGCGATGTCGCCGTGAAAGCGCCCATCACTCCTGCACGCATCGCGCCGATACGCGCCATCGGTAATCGCTGCGGCGCGGTCGTCGCGGACATCATGGCGGCGGAAGTGAAGTATCAGAAGGGCCGGCGCGGCGTGGAAGAAGCACCGATGTATGACCCCACCGCAGCAGGTTATCTTGTCGATCCGACCTTGTTCAAGGGTCGTCTGGTCAACGTCGTAGTGGAGACGACCGGGCAGTGGACGCTTGGCGAAACGGTGGTCGACTGGAGCGGTCATAGCGGCCGCGCACCGAACGCGACATGGATCACCGAAGTGGATGCCGACGCGTTTTATACCGCGTTACGGGCGAGCATTGCTACGCTGCCCTAAGCCCAGGCTGACCAATGGTTCAGATGTGCGCAGCAATATAGTCCCAGCACGCTTTCACGTGCGGGCCGCGATCTTCTCCAACCAGCGAGATCAACGCAATGGCACGCGTGACGCGCGGTTTGTCGAGACGCAGCGCCACGAGTTCGGGATCGTGCAGATGCAGCGTATAGAGGCTCGGCAGCACCGCTATCGCAAGTCCGTTGCGTGCCAGCGCGTACAACGGCTCGGAGTATTCCATCCGGTAGGCCACCGAGAGACGCAGCTTTTCATCGCCACTCGTACGATGCAACGCGTCGCTCACACTGCCGCGCACAAACACTGCGAGGTCTCGGCCGACAAGCTTCGCCCACGGCAAGGTCTTGCGTCTGGCGAGCGGGTCGTCGCGCCGGAGGACCACGACAATTTCGTCTTCGAAGACGTCTTTGAACCGCAATGCCTCGTGGTTCGCTTCCGGTTCATGCACGCCAATGCCGATGTCCACGACACCATCGCGCACAGCGTCGATCAGCGCGGAATTCGGCAGGTCGGTGAGCGTGAAACGCAGCGATGGCCGTTGTTCGCGGAACGCGTTCAACACCGGCAGCAGCCGTCCCGCCACCGATGGAATCATCGCGATGCGCACGGTTTGCAGGCGTTGCGCGAAGGTGCTGGCCATGTCGTCGAAGGTGCCGCGCGCATGGTTGAGCAAGCGTTCGGCGAGCGGCAGTATGCTTGCCCCAGCAGCGGTCAGCGTGAGACGGTGAGCGGAACGCGCGAACAACGGGCCGCCGAGCAGGAACTCGATCTGCCGGATTGCGGCGGTCAGGGCGGGTTGCGTCAGGGAGAGCGATTGCGCCGCTTGCGTGAAGCTGCGCGCATGCGCGAGCGCAACGAAGTACTGCACTTGCCGCAGCGTAAGCGCGGGCAAGAGGGACGAACGATCGGACATTGAGCGCCACCGCGTGTGGACAGATGCGCCGCAGTATAAGGCGCGACCAAGCCAGGATACGCAAAGGAAATAATAGTGAACAAGGAATCTTCGATGGCATCGAACGACCTCGCCGCACCCAAAACATCGAGCGGATGGCTGGATCGCCGCTTCGCATTGAGCGCTCGCAATACCAGCGTTCGCATTGAGACGCTTGCAGGCATTACGTCGTTTCTCGCGGCGGCTTATCTGCTGGTCGTGATCCCGTCGCTGCTCGCAACGGGCGGCATGGATCGGGGCGCGGCGACCACGTCGACCATCATCGTTTTCGTTTTGAGCACCATTTTCATGGGGCTTTATACGAATCTGCCGTTTATCGTCGGGCCTGGCATTGGCGGATCGGTGATCCTTGGCGTGACGCTGGCGGCGACCGAACACGTCGCCTGGCAAACCGGTCTCGGCATTGCGTTCATCTCCGGCGTGCTGTTTCTCATCCTCACGCTGGTCGGCGCACGCAGTCTGGTCGTGCGGCTGATTCCAGCTCAGATCAAGCTGGGTCTCGGTGCATCCATCGGGCTCTTTATCGCGGTGCTTGGATTCCGTAACGCAGGCATGGTGATCGCGAACGCAAAGACCAATGCGCTCGCGCTCGGCGACTTTTCGCGACCCGGCACGATCGTCGCGTTGATCGGCTTGGCCGCAGCCGTGGTGTTGCAGGGGCGACGCATTCCCGGCGCCATTCTCTGGGCAATCCTGATCGCAGCCGCGGCGGGCATTCCGCTGGGCGTCACGCATCTGCCGCAATCGATGATCTCGTTGCCGCACGACATCATGCCCGTCGCGTTCAAGCTGGATATTCCGAGCGCGCTGAGCGTGGCCGCCATTCCTTATTTGTTCGTGTTCTTCGCCGCCGAGTTCTTCTCGACACTCGGCACGACGCTCGCCGTCGGCGCCAAAGCGAACCTGCTCGATGAAAACGCCAACTTGCCGAATATCAACCGGCCGTTCCTCGTCGATTCGATCGCAGCCACGCTCGGCCCCGTGTTCGGTATTCCCGCGCTCACGGCGCTGGTCGAATCGGCGGCGGGCGTGGAAGCGGGCGGGCGCAGCGGTCTCTCATCGCTGGCGGCTGCCGGCATGTTCGCCTTGATGCTGCTGTTCGTGCCGCTCGCGCTTGCGATCCCCAAGGAAGCCACCGCGCCGGCGCTGATCCTGATCGGCCTGTCGATGTTCAGCACGATCCGCCACGCGCATTTCGACGATTTCACGGACGCTTTCCCGGTCCTTTCCATGGTCCTGCTCACGCTGATGTCGAATAGTTTCGGCACAGGGATTGCGGGCGGCTTGTTGTGTTTCGTGATTGTGAAGCTGCTTGCGGGCCGCTTTAAAGAAGTCCCCTGGGGTCTTGTCGTGCTGGCCATTCCGCTCGGTTATTACTTCTGGACCGTTGTTAAGCACCATTAACCCATGCACCATTGATTCCGCACTACCGCAAGAACTGAAAAATATGAACGAGACATTTGGCAACGTGCCCGCTTCACGCACCGGCATCAAGATCACGCCTGCGCACCGGGCATTTTTCAAGGCAATCCCGAAGGTCGAACTTCACTGCCATTTGCTGGGCGCGGTTCGGCATGAGACGTTTATCGCGTTGGCTGAAAAAAGCCATGCGCCGATCGAGCGAGCTGAGATCGACGCGTTTTATACGCGCGGCGAAAAGCCGGTTGGCGTCTTGCGCGTGCTACGCGCGCTTGATGAATACCTGCTCACCGACGCCGATGACCTGCACCGCATCACCTACGAATATCTGGAAGACGCCGCCGCGCACAACGTGCGCCATGCCGAATTTTTCTGGAATCCAACCGGCACGGTAAGGGTATCGAAGATTGAATACGGCGATGCGCAAGCGGGCATTGTCGCGGCGATCCGCGATGCATCGCGGGACTTTGGCATGTCCGCGCTGCTGGTTCCGAGTATCGACCGCGAGGCCGATCCCGACGAAGCGGTGACGTTGGTCGAGTGGATGAAAGCGAATCGCGCCGATGAAGTCGCGGGCATTGGCGTGGATTATCGCGAGAATGACCGGCCGCCGGAATTGTTCTGGAAGGCGTATCGCAACGCTCGGGATGCGGGCTTCAAGACCACCGCGCATGCGGGCGAGTTCGGCATGCCTTGGCGCAACGTGGAGACGGCGGTCGAGTTGCTGAAGGTCGATCGTGTCGATCATGGTTATACGATCGTCGACAATCCCGCGCTGGCCGCGAGATATGCGGCGTCGGGCCTGGTGTTCACGGTCGTACCGACCAACTCTTATTACTTGCGCACCTTGCCGCCGGAGAAATGGGCGGAGCTTCATCCCATCCGCCGCATGCCCGGGCTTGGTTTGAAGATCCATCCGAATACCGACGACCCGGCGCTGCACAAGGTGAATCCGAGTGAAGCGTGGGAACTGATGTTCAGCCATTTCGGCTTTGGCATCAGCGATTTGCGGAGTTTCATGCTGAACGGCATTGACGGAGCTTGGGTCGATGACGCAACGCGCGACGCGTGGAGAGCCCAGTGGCCAGGCGAATTTGATGCGTTGGCCAAGCAATTGCCATAGGGGCTGGACAGGTTTTGGAGCCGGCGGCCGGTGAGGGGCGTTGGGGCTGGGTCGATGCTGAGTTCCGTGGTCAGCGCCGATGCGGCCTCATGCACAAGTATTTGCGTTGCCTTATCATTCTCCCGGCATCGCCCAAGCCAAAACCAAGCCAAAGATAGCGGCTCAACCCGGCTCAACCCTATTGGCACTGCCGCTCCCAAGACCG
>Ga0302178_10001240_pt1 | contig 21745 bp, 21 predicted proteins | sample I_Palsa_E1_3_FD_198790 | JGI IMG/M metagenome (GOLD analysis project Ga0302178, IMG submission 198790) | Peat permafrost microbial communities from Stordalen Mire near Abisko, Sweden - I_Palsa_E1_3 | ecosystem: Environmental > Terrestrial > Soil > Palsa > Peat permafrost | place: Sweden... | reverse complement strand
TCGATGGTGCAGAACGGATAGTTTTCGGCGGCAATGCCCGCCTTGGTCAGCGCGTTGAACAGGGTGGACTTGCCGACGTTAGGCAGGCCGACGATGCCGCATTTGAGGCTCATGGGGTTTCTCTAGAAATCAGGTGGTGACGTGCTTTTTCGACCGGGGCGCACGGACAGCCCCTGTGGCTCGGCCTGGCGCGCCGGGCAGTGTCCAGGGAACGAACTGGACGCCAACGGATATCGCAGCGCAGGCGGCACGTCGTGTGTATGACGTGGATCACCGAAAACCGCAATTGTAACCCTGTCCGCGGCCGCCTTCGCGTGGGCGGGCTGCGGTTGGGCCCACACGACGCCTTGGGATCGTCCCCGCCCAATGCGCCTGCGAGCCACGACATTCCCCGCAAACCCCTGAAAAGCCACTCCCCGAACCGGCCCAAATCCCGCATTCCTCGATCCGGCCCCGGCACCCCCCCGCAGCTATAATGCGGGCATGACTGCTCACCTTCAGACCTTTGACGTCGCCGTGATCGGCGGCGGGCTCGTCGGCAAGACTGCGGCGCTCGCGTTGACGCAAGGCGGCTTGCGCGTGGCGCTCCTCGCGCAGCCCTGCGCACCGCTGCCGGCCGGCGCGACCCTCGATTCGCGGGTCTACGCGCTGTCCGCCAGTTCGCAGGCCCTGCTGGAGCGCCTGCGGGTCTGGCAGGCGCTCGATATCTCGCGGCTCGGCCCCGTCTACGACATGCGTGTGTACGGCGACGCCCACGCGGAGCTTCATTTCTCGGCGTTTCAGGCGTCCGTGCCGCAGTTGGCGTGGATTGCGGAGTCGTCGCTGATCGAGCGCGCACTCGATGCTGCGCTGCGCTTCCAACCCAATCTGGAGTGGATCGACACCCGAGCTCAAGGGCTCGACGTAAAACCGGACGGCGCGACCATCGGCCTTGCCAACGGCAAGGTGCTGGAAGCGGATCTCGTGGTCGGCGCGGACGGCGCCCATTCGTGGGTGCGGGCGCAGATCGGCTCCAAGGTCATTCGTCGCGACTACAAACAGACCGGCGTGGTCGCCAACTTCAAGGCCGAAAAGCCCCACGGCGAAACGGCGTACCAGTGGTTCAAGGACGGCGAGATCATTGCGTTGCTGCCGCTGCCCGACGGACACGTCTCGCTGGTCTGGTCGGCGCGCACCGAGCATGCGGACGAACTGCTCGCGCTCGATCCCGAGCAGCTTGCTGCAGAAGTGGAGCGCGTGAGCGGCGGCCAGGTGGGCGCGCTCGACTGCGTGACGCCCGCGAAAGGCTTTCCGCTCGCGCTGCAAACTGTCGATCGCCTCGCGGCGCCGCGCGTCGCGCTGGTGGGCGACGCGGCGCATCTGATCCATCCGCTCGCCGGCCAGGGCATGAACCTTGGACTGCGCGACGTCGCGGCGCTGGCCGACGCTATCGCCGGCAAGGAAGCATTCCGCGATCTCGGCGACACCGTGTTGCTGCGCCGTTACGAGCGGGCGCGCCGTGAGGACATCCGCGCGCTGATGGTCGCCACTGACGGCTTGCAGAAGCTCTTTTCCGTACCGGGCCCGGTGGCCCGCGTGCTGCGCAACACGGGCATGGCTTTCGTCGGCGCGCAACCGCTGCTCAAGCGCTGGCTCGTCTCGGCGGCGCTGGGGTAGGCGGTCGTGTTCAAGCCGGCTTGGCCTGCCACGTCAGGCCGGCGGCGCACGAGTATTATGAACGGATGGGCCGCACGCCTGTCCGAGATGTACAGATCGAAGACGCGTGACGCGTGTTCGAATGAACCAGGAAATTCAGTATGAAAAAGCACTTCCGTATCGCCGCGCTCGCATTGACCGTGGCCATTGCGACGCTCGGTTGCTCCGCGCAGGCCGACCAGGTCACCGACAAGCTCAAGACCACCTTGCAGGCGCGCCTCGGCGACGATGCAACCATCAAGAGCATCTCGAAGTCGCCGATCGCCGGCCTGTACGAAGTGAACCTCGGCACGCAGATCGTGTATAGCGACGCGGACGGCAATTATCTGGTGCTCGGCGATATCGTCGATGCGAAGACCCGCAAGAATCTGACCGAGGCGCGTCTGTCCGAAACGAACCGCATCGACTTCGCGAGCCTACCGTTTGCGGACGCGGTGAAGGTCGTGAAGGGCAACGGCAGCCGCAAGATCGCCGTGTTCTCGGATCCGAACTGCCCGTACTGCAAGCAGCTCGAAACCACGCTGAAGTCGATCGATAACGTCACGGTGTACACCTTCCTGTATCCGGTGCTGTCGCCGGATTCGGCGGTGAAGTCGAAGTCGATCTGGTGCTCGGCCGATCGCGCCAAGGCCTGGGAGTCCTGGATGCAGGACCATCAGGCGCCGACCGCCGCCGGCACCTGCGACACCGCCGCCATCGACAAGAATCTCACCCTCGGCCGTGCCATGAACGTGGACGGCACGCCCACCGTATTCCTGGCCGACGGCCGCCGCCTGCCGGGCGCCGTGCCGGCCGACCGGCTGGACAAGGAACTCGCCGCAGTGCACTAAGCACCGCACATCGTCAGACAGGAGGCGCAGTTTGCGCCTCCTGCCGTTTCAGGCCCCCTCATTCTTATAACCACCCTCGCAGATGAAGCCGATCCGCTACAGCATCGTTCCGAAGCAACCCGCCGCCCACCTGCTTGAAGTCACCGTCACTGTCACTGATTCCGATCCGTCCGGTCAGCGTTTCATGCTGCCGGTGTGGATCCCGGGCAGTTACATGGTGCGTGAATTTGCCCGCAACATCGTGACGCTGCGTGCGTTCAACGAGGCCGGCCGCAAGGTACGCATCGAAAAGACCGACAAGCACACCTGGCAGGCCGCGCCGGTCAATGGCGCGCTGACGCTGCGCTACGAGGTGTACGCGTGGGACATGTCGGTGCGGGCTGCACATCTGGACGATACAACCGGGTTTTTCAACGGCACCAGCGTGTTCCTCGCGGCGGTGGGCCACGAAGATGCGCCGTGTCTCGTGGATATCCAGAAACCGGCCGGCCCGGCTTACCGGAGCTGGCGCGTCGCGACGGCGTTGCCCGAGGCACGCGGCACCAAGCGCTACGGCTTCGGCGAATACAGCGCGCAGAACTACGATGAACTGGTCGACCACCCGGTCACGCTCGGCGAGTTCGCGCTCGCAACCTTCAAGGCGCACGGCGTGCCGCACGATATCGTGATTGCCGGCCGGGTTGTAGCGCTCGACATGGCGCGCCTCGCCGCCGACCTGAAGCGCATCTGCGAAGCACAGATCGCGCTGTTCGAACCGAAGTCGAAGAAAGCGCCGGTCGACCGCTATGTGTTCATGACCCAGGCCGTGAGCGACGGCTACGGCGGCCTCGAACATCGGGCTTCGACCGCGCTGATCTGCAACCGCACCGACTTGCCGGTCGAAGGCCGGCCGCAGACCACGGAAGGCTATCGGACCTACCTCGGCCTATGCAGCCACGAATACTTCCACACCTGGAACGTGAAGCGCATCAAGCCGGCCGCCTTCGCGCCGTACGACCTGACGCGCGAAAACTACACCTCGCTGCTGTGGCTGTTCGAGGGGTTCACGTCTTACTACGACGATCTGATCCTCGTGCGCAGCGGCCTCATCAAGCCTGAGGAATATTTCGCGCTGCTCGGCAAGGTGGTGGGTGGCGTTCTGCGTGGGAGTGGCCGCCTGAAGCAGACGGTTGCCGAAAGCTCCTTCGATGCCTGGGTCAAATATTACCGGCAGGACGAAAACGCGCCGAACGCCATCGTCAGCTACTACACGAAGGGCTCGCTCGTTGCTCTGGCGTTCGACCTCACGATTCGTGCGCAGACCAACAACCGCAAATCGCTCGATGATGTCATGCGCCTGCTGTGGCAGCGTTTCGGGCGTGACTTCTATCGTGGCAAACCGGTCGGAGTGGCAGAGGACGAGGTCGAGGCGATTTTTGCCGAGGCAACCGGCGCCGAACTGGGCGCGCTGTTCGAGCAGGCGGTCCGCAGCACGCGTGACCTGCCGCTCGAGACGTTACTCGAGCCGTTCGGCCTTGCGCTCGCGCCGGAACCGGACAGGAACGCCAAACCGTCGCTGGGCGCACGCCTGCGCGGTGGGGCAGATTGCACGCTCGCCGCCGTGCACGACGGCAGCGCGGCGCAGAAAGCCGGCCTCTCGGCGGGCGACGTGCTGGTGGCGATCGACGGCCTGCGCGTGACTGGCGCAAATCTTGATGCGCTGCTCTCGCGCTACCTGCCGGGCGCGAAAATCGAAGTGCACGCGTTCCGCCGCGACGAACTCCGCACCGCGCAAGTCAAGCTGGACGGCCCTGAGGTGTCGCGTTACACGCTTAGCGTGACCGACAAGCGCGCGGCGGCGCGCAACTGGCGCGAGCGCTGGCTGGCGGGCTGACAGCGGCGAAATCCGGTTGGTGGTCGCTTAAATGCGGAAATTGGGCGGCGGATTGTTCTACCCATGCAACAATCCGTCGCTGCGGGACGGCTTTTTCGCGGACGAGTAAAGAAACACAATGCCTCCACTCGCGCAACACTGCGCGCCCCAACTGGAGTCAACCATGACCACGATCCTGCAAATCAATTCGGCAGCCCGCTCGCAAGGCGCTCAATCGACCCTGCTCGTCAACGAACTGACCGAGAAGCTGCAACAATCGAACCCGGGCGCGCAAGTCGTCGTCCGCAACCTGCAAGCTGAACCGCTGCCGCACCTGGACGACGCCGTCCTCGGCGCATTCTTCACGCCGGCTGAACAGCGCACCCCGGAACAAGCCGCAATCGCTGCACGCAGCGAAGCGCTGATCGCCGAACTGCAAGCCGCCGACCTCGTCGTGATCGGCGCACCGATGTACAACTTTGGCATCTCATCGCAACTGAAGACGTACTTCGACTTCATCGCACGCGCCGGTATCACGTTCCAGTACACGGCGAACGGTCCCGAAGGCCTTGTGAAGGGCAAGAAAGTGTTCGTGGTTTCGGCACGCGGCGGCAAGTACATTGGCACGCCGCACGACAGCCAGACGCCGTACCTGAAGAGCTTCCTCGGCTTCCTCGGCATGACGGACGTGAGCTTCATTTATGCTGAAGGCCTGAACATGGGCCCGGACGCAGCGAGCGCCGCGCTGGCGGGCGCACGCGAAGCGATCGCGGCTGCGTAAGTCGCGGTAGAGGTTCGCGGCGCGGATCTCTGCTGTAGACGGTTGACCGTGGCGATGCGGCTGCTTTCAAAGCGACGCACGTTGCGGGTATAAAAAAACGCCACGGAATTGGCTTCCGTGGCGTTTTTGCTTTGCGCTGTCTTGTTGTTGCCGCTTCGGGTTGCGCTGCGTTGCCGCAGGGCGGGCGATCAGAGTTGGACTGCGCGCACAAGCGTCGTTAAGCCAGCATCTGCGCTTCGTCGGGCAGGCGCCAGTCGATCGGCTGGCGGTTGTGCTTGCTGAGGTACTCATTGGCAAGTGCAAAGTGCCCGCAACCGAGAAAGCCGCGATGCGCCGACAGCGGCGACGGATGCGGTGCCTCCAGCACGTAATGCGACTTGCCGCCGAGCAGTGCCCGCTTGGCCTGCGCGTGCGCACCCCACAGCATAAACACCAGGCCATCGTGGCGGGTCGCCAGTTCGTGGATCAGCGTGTCCGTGCACTTCTCCCAGCCGCGCTTCGCGTGGCTCGCCGCTGCATCGCGCTCAACCGTCAGCACCGTGTTCAGGAGCAGCACTCCTTGTTTCGCCCAGGCATCGAGGCAGCCGTGACCCGGCGGCTCATGGCCCAGACTGGCGGCGATTTCCTTGAAGATGTTGCGCAGCGACGGCGGCGGGCGTACCGCCGGCGGCACGGAAAACGCCAGCCCATGCGCCTGGGGTGTGCCGCGGTCCTCGCCGTGGTACGGGTCCTGGCCGAGGATCGCCACTTTCACTTCATCCGGACTGGTGAGGCGCAGGGCGCGGAACACGTCGGCGGGGTACACCGTCTTGCCGGCGGAACGCTCGCCGTCGACGAAGCGGCACAGCGGTGCGTAAGCGTCGCTTTCCGTGAACGATCGCAGATGCGCGCGCCATTCCGGCGGCAGCGCGTCGAACTGGGCTTCGAGCGACGGCGGGGGGGGCGACTGCGTGGATTGCATGGGTTGCGTGGATGATGGCAACGGCGTTTGCGGCGCAACAAGGCGGTCAGACGGATCGTCGCCAAACAGCGAGGCTTGCGACGACGAAGAACGGGTGCGGGAGGCGGAGGTCATGACGCGCAAGTGTCGCAGCAAACCGGGTGAAGCTCAAGACGCATACTCGCCTCGCTGGAATCCGCAAGTGCAAAGGCGGTGCGCCTATTGTTCGCGCAGTCTGTACCCGCGCTGGGCTTTGCTGATGTCGTCCGGCGCGAGACCGGGCACCTGTGCACCGAGCTCACCTGCCAATGCATGCAAGGCAGCCTCATCGCCGCTCTTCAACTCCAGTTCGACCTCGAGAATCGGCGCGCGGCGCGTCTCACCATTGACCTCGGCGATCACCTCGCCCTGATCGATGGCGGCTTCAATCATGGCGCCATGGCTGGCTACCTGCCACAGCGTGCGTGTGAAATTGGTGCGAAACAGTTCGATCAGGTCCGGCGCGGCGCCGCGCAGCGCGGCCGCCACCGTGGGTTCGTCACAGGCCTGCAGCAAGGTCTCGAACTCCAGCACCTCGCCCGCTACCGGCATTTCCCACTCGTGCCGGCTATGCATGCCGGCGCTCGCGTTGCCGGCGGTCTTGAAGGTTTGCAGCCAGCCGTCCGGTGTGTGCCGCAGGCGCAGCGCGCTTTTCGAGCGCGCCAGCGTCAAAGCCGGCGTATCGAAGTAGATATTCGCCAGCGGGACCGGTTGCCCTGCAGCGCCAGTGCGCGCGACGAACCAGCGCGTCGCCGCGCTCACCTGGTCAGCCGGCAGCGCCAGCTTGATTTCGCGTTCCATACCCATGATGGCCGTTTTTTCCGGTTAGCTCAAAACAAAGCTCAGAAAAACATCCGCGCAAGTTCCGCGCCCGGCTCTTCGGCGCGCATGAACGCCTCGCCGACGAGGAACGTGTGCACGTCCATCTCGCGCAAGCGGTCCACATCCACGCGCGACAGGATGCCCGACTCGGTCACGACGATGCGGTCATCCGGGACTAGTTCGAGCATGCCGATCGTGTTTTCGATCGACGTTTCGAAGGTGCGCAGATTGCGGTTGTTGATGCCGATCAGCGGGGTCTTCAGCGTGAGCGCTTCCATCAACTCGTCCTTGTCGTGCACTTCGACGAGCACCGCGAGCCCGAGCGAATGCGCGAACGCTTCGAGGTCCTGCATCTGCGAGGTTTCGAGCGCGGCGGCGATCAGCAGGATCGCGTCGGCGCCCATCGCGCGCGCTTCGACGATCTGATAGGGATCGATGATGAAGTCTTTGCGCAGCACCGGCAGATCGCAGGCGGCGCGTGCTTCTTCCAGGTAAGCTGCGCTACCCTGGAAAAATTGCACGTCGGTGAGGACGGACAGGCAGGCCGCGCCATGTTTGGCGTACGAACGGGCGATCTCCGCCGGCACGAAATGCTCGCGCAGCACACCTTTGGACGGGCTTGCCTTCTTCACTTCCGCGATTACCGCGGCGTGACCGGCGGCGTGTTTCGCGCGCAATGCGGCGACAAAATCGCGCTTGTCGCGCGCCGAGGCTTCGAGGCGAAGTTCCTCAAGTGGTGCGCTCAGTTCCGCCGCGCGGATCTCCTGGCGCTTGACGTCGATGATGCGTTCCAGAATGTCGCTCATAGGTCTCTCGATACAGAATTAGTGCTTGAATTGCTGGGTGAAGCGAACCAGATCGTTGACCTTCGCTCGGGCCTTGCCGCATGCGATCGCTTCACGCGCCAGTTCGATGCCGTCGGCGATCGAGGCCGCCACATTCGCTGAATAGAGTGCCGTGCCCGCGTTCAGCGTGACGATTTCGCGCGCCACGCCCGGCTTGTTGTCGAGCGCTTCGAGCAGCATCAGCTTGGACTCTGCGGCGTCGGCCACTTTCAGTGTGCGGTTCGACACCATCTGCATGCCGAAGTCTTCGGGGTGAATCTCGTACTCGCGCACTTCGCCGTCGCGCAACTCGCCGACTTGCGTCGCCGCGCCGAGCGACACTTCATCCATGCCGTCCATGCCGTAGACGACCAGCACGTGCTTGGCGCCGAGGCGCTGCATCACGCGTACCTGGATGCCGACGAGGTCGCCGTGGAACACGCCCATTAACTGGTTCGGCGCGCCGGCCGGGTTGGTGAGCGGGCCGAGGATGTTGAAGAGGGTCCGCACGCCGAGTTCGCGGCGCACCGGCGCGATGTTCTTCATTGCCGGGTGATGGTTCGGCGCGAACATGAAGCCCATGCCGGTCTCGGCAATGGACGCCGCCACCTGTTCGGGCTGCAGATCGATATTGACGCCAAGCGCCTCGAGCACGTCGGCGCTGCCCGACTTGCTTGATACACCGCGCCCGCCGTGCTTCGCGACCTTCGCGCCGGCTGCGGCCGCGACGAACATCGTCGCCGTGGAGATATTGAAGGTGTGCGAACCATCGCCGCCGGTCCCGACGATATCGACAAAGTTCGAGTTGTCCTGCACATCCACGTGCCGGGCAAACTCACGCATCACCGTGGCGGCCGCGGTGATTTCGCCGATGGTCTCTTTTTTGACGCGCAAGCCCGTAATGATGGCGGCCGCCATCACCGGCGACAGTTCGCCGCGCATGATGAGGCGCATCAGATGCAGCATTTCGTCGTGGAAAATCTCGCGGTGCTCGATCGTGCGCTGCAACGCTTCCTGGGGGGTAATCGTCATGATTTCGCCTCGGGTGATCAAGCGTTGCGTGCGGCCGACGCGGCGTTCGACTGCTTCACGAAATTCTCGAGCAGTGCGTGGCCGTGTTCGGACAGGATGGCTTCCGGGTGGAACTGCACGCCTTCGACGGCCAGTTCCTTATGACGCACGCCCATGATCTCGCCGTCGTCGGTCCATGCGGAGACTTCGAGGCAATCGGGCAGCGACTCGCGCTCAATGGCGAGCGAGTGATAGCGCGTCACGACGAAATGCTTCGGCAGGTCGGCGAATACGCCTTTGCAGTCGGTTTCGATCGTGCTTACCTTGCCGTGCATGATGCTCTGAGCGCGCACGACACGGCCGCCGAATGCTTCACCGATCGCCTGATGGCCAAGGCAAACGCCCAGAATCGGATATTTGCCCGAGAACTCGCGCAGCACGTCGAGCGTGATGCCCGCGTGTTGCGGGTTGCTCGGTCCCGGCGACAGGCAAATACGCGCGGGGTTGAGCCTGGCGATTTCGTCCAGCGTGATTTCGTCGTTGCGATAGGTCCGTACGTCTTCGCCGAGTTCGCCGAAGTACTGGACCAGGTTGTAGGTGAATGAGTCGTAATTGTCGATCATCAGCAGCATGGTCTGTCTCCGGTCAGAAGTCGCTATCGAGGCCGTCTTGCACCTGCTCGGCGGCGCGTATTACAGCACGCGCCTTGTTCTCGGTCTCTTGCCATTCGGATTCGGGCACCGAATCCGCGACGATACCCGCGGCCGCCTGCACATACAGATTACCGTTGCTGATCACGCCGGTGCGGATCGTGATGGCGAGATCCATCTCGCCAGTGAACGACAGGTAACCGACCGCGCCGCCATACAGACCGCGCTTGACCGGCTCGAGTTCGTCGATCAGTTCCATTGCGCGGACCTTCGGCGCGCCGGACAACGTGCCGGCCGGGAAGGTGGCGCGCAGCACGTCGAAATTGGTGGTGCCGGGTTTCAGCTTGCCTTCGACCGAACTCACAATGTGCTGCACATGCGAGTACTTTTCGATCACCATCTTGTCGGTCACGACCACCGAGCCGATCTGTGCGATCCGGCCCACGTCGTTGCGCGCGAGGTCGATCAGCATCACGTGTTCGGCGATTTCCTTCGGGTCGTTCAGCAGTTCGGTGGCGAGTTCGGCGTCGCGTTCCGGCGTGTTGCCGCGCGGACGGGTGCCGGCGAGCGGCCGGATGGTGACGATGCGGTCCTCACCACGTTTTTCCTGACGCACCAGAATTTCCGGCGATGCGCCGACCACATGGAAATCGCCGAAGTTGTAGTAGTACATGTACGGCGACGGGTTCAGCGAACGCAGCGCGCGGTACAGAGAAAGCGGATTGTCGCGATACGGTTTCGTCAGACGTTGGCCGACTTGCACCTGCATCAGTTCGCCGGCAGCGACGTATTCCTTCGCCTTGCGCACGGCAGCCAGGTAATCGTCTTTGGCGAATTCACGGTAGGTCTCGGTGCGCACGCTGGCCGAAGTCACCGGCGGCTGCACGGTCGTACGCAGACGCTGGCGCAGATCACGCAGACGCTGCTTGGCGCGCGTGTAGGCTTCGGGCGCGGTCGGATCGGCGTAGACCACCAGATACAGCTTGCCCGCGAGGTTGTCGATCACCGCGACTTCTTCGGTCAGAAGCAACTGAATATCAGGCAGGTTCAGATCGTCCGGCGGCGCCGTGTGCGCGAGCTTCTTCTCGATGTAACGCACCGCGTCGTAGCCGAAGTAGCCAGCCAGACCGCCGGCGAAACGCGGCAGTCCCGGGCGCTGTGCCACTTTGAAGCGGCCCTGGAACTGCTGGATGAATTCGAGCGGATCGCCTTCGTGCGTTTCAACGACCTTGCCGTCTCGCACCACTTCCGATACGCCATTGCGGGTGCGCACCAAGGTACGAGCCGGAAGGCCGATGAACGAGTATCGGCCGAACCGCTCGCCGCCCACGACGGACTCCAGCAGGAACGAGTTGGCGCCGTTGCGCTCGGACTGGGCGAGCTTCAGGTACAGCGACAGCGGCGTTTCGAGGTCGGCGAGCGCTTCAGCGATCAGCGGGATGCGGTTGTAGCCCTCGTTCGCGAGGGACTGGAATTCGAGTTCGGTCATGTTCCGATCCTGTTCATAGGTCCGGGCGCGGCGTGCGTCGGACAAAGCGGGGCGATACGCTGTCTGCATGGCCGGTTGGGCGAAGCCTGGTCCGCTCTGGTCGTGCTAAGGACAAGATTAGGCCAACCGGCGAGAGCTTTCCCGCGAAGCGTGCAAAGGGACGGACGTGCCACGGTACTCGAGGTACACGACGGCCGCATGAACCGATGCAACGATAACTGCAGGGAAAGGCGCGTGAGCGCAGCGAAGCAAAAAACGGTGCCGAAGACGAGCTTCAGCGTACCTCAGGAGAGGTTAGCGCGACCAGCGACGCCAGGGCCAGGCTCCCCGGTCGATGCTGCTCAGACTCCGTTTTTTGTTCAGAAACATGAGGATGAAGGACTTGTTAGGTCGAAGGGTGAACTGCGTGGTGCGCTGCGATGGCCGTGGCGGCCTCGAGCAGCGAGGCAACTATACCATCCGAATTTATTGTTTGTACAGCCTGGCCATGGTTGTAGCCGTACGGAACGGTGAGCGTTGCCATGCCCGCCGCGCGGCCGGCCAGCGCGTCGTTTTCCGAGTCGCCGATCGCCACCGCGGCCTCCGGCGCGACCTGCAACCGGGCGCAGGCGGTCAGCATCGGCAGGGGATCGGGCTTCTTCTTCGGCAGGCTGTCGCCGCCGAGTACGACGCTGAAATAGCCGATCAGCCCGTATTGCTGCAGCAATTCCACGGCGAAACGGTGCGGCTTGTTCGTCACGCAGGCGAGTTTGAGCCCGGCATCGCGCATGGCGATCAGGCCGGCTTCGACGTCCGGGTACAGACGCGTATGGCGGCCATTGATCCGGGCGTACTCTTCCTGGTAGATCGCGAGCGCCTCGTCGAAGCGGTCCTGTGCGTGGGCCGTCTCGAAGCGCGGCGCGAGCACGCTGCGGATCAGATGCTCGGAACCCTTGCCGACATAGCCCACCACTTCCTCACGCGACGTTTCCGCCGCGTCGAGCTGGGCGAGCATGCCGTTCAGGCCGGCCGTGAAGTCGTCGGCGGTGTCGACCATCGTGCCGTCGAGGTCGATGATCGCCGCGAGGATACGCGGGCCGGTGAATACCGGCACGGGAAACGGCGGTGTCTTCGCACTTGTCGTCATGCCTGTTGCCCGACTTTCGCCAGTTCGGCGCGCATCTCGGCAATGACGGTTTTGTAGTCGTGATGGCCAAAGATTGCCGAGCCGGCCACGAAGGTGTCCGCACCCGCCGCCGCGATTGCGGCGATGTTTTCGATCTTCACGCCGCCGTCCACTTCCAGGTGAATCTCACGGCCGGTCTTCTCGTTGTACGCGTCGATGCGCTTGCGTGCTTCGCGCAGCTTGACGAGCGCCTCGGGGATGAACGACTGGCCGCCGAAGCCCGGATTCACCGACATGATCAGCACCAGATCGACCTTGTCCATCACATAATCGAGGTGGCTCAGCGAGGTGGCCGGATTGAACACGAGACCGGCCTTGCAGCCGTGGTCGCGGATCAGCGACAGCGTGCGGTCGATATGGTCCGAGCCTTCAGGGTGAAAGCTGATCACGTTGGCGCCCGCCTTGGCGAAATCGGGCACGATCCGGTCGACCGGGCGCACCATCAGGTGCACGTCGATCGGCACCTCGACGTGCGGGCGGAGCGCCTCGCATACCAGCGGGCCAATGGTCAGGTTTGGCACATAATGGTTGTCCATCACGTCGAAGTGAATCCAGTCGGCGCCGGCGGCGACGACATTGCGGACTTCTTCACCGAGCCGCGAGAAGTCAGCGGACAGAATGCTGGGGGAAATGCGGAATTGCGTCATGGCAGGGGCGGGCAGTAGGCGGAAAACACCATTTTAGCGTCTTACGGGCCTCCGGGCCTTGTCCGGATGGGATTGTCCGGTTGCGGGCCTGCCGTGCATGCGCCAGAATGCGGAACCATGATGGAGCCTTTGCCGGCGCGCCTGAAAGCATTGGCGCCCGGGCCTCTCGCAGACTTTCACGACATCGTTTCACCAGACCGGAATCAGGATGAGCCAGTACGAATTCAGCGTAGCGGCGCAGGTACAGTACCTGCCCGACGAGTCGGACCCGGAGCGCCGTCAGTATGCGTTCGCCTACACGCTGACCATCCGCAATAGCGGTCAGGTGCCGGCACAACTGATTGCGCGCCACTGGGTGATCACCGATAGCGACAAACACGAACAGGAAGTGAAGGGGCTCGGCGTGGTCGGCCATCAGCCGTTGCTCAAACCCGGCGAGCAATTCGAATATACGAGTTGGGCGGTGATTGCGACGCCTGTCGGCACCATGCGCGGAGAGTATTTCTGTGTCGCGGAAGACGGCGAGCGCTTTGAAGCGCCGGTGCCCGAGTTCGTCCTGCGCATGCCGCGCACGCTGCATTGAACCGGCGGCGCCGCATGCGGTCTTTTAAGCTGTTTTAGCGTTGTTTGTCGCGGTTTGCTTTCTTCTTGCCGGACGACATATAGACAACGATAAAAACCAGCAGGAAGAGCGCTACCAGCAATTCCGGTACGAGCATGAGCACCGGGTATTCGTCGAACAGATCGGACATGGCGGTTTCCATTCAGAACAAACATTGTATGCGGTTTGCCGGCAGGGTCGCCGGCTGGCTGGGGGCGCTTTCCGTCGCCGTGTTGCTGGCTTCGTGCGGCGGTAGCGGCGTAGTACGGCCTTCCGGGCCGCCGACCGGCGCCGCGATCATCCCGGGGCAGATCGCCGCGACGCGGCTCACTGCGGTTGCGTGGCAACAAGTGCCCGGCTGGCAAGACGACTCGCTGATCGGCGCGACCGCCGCGCTACGGCAGAATTGCCTGCGGCTCGCCCGTCAACCGAACTGGCAGCGCGCCTGCGCGGCGGCGGCGCAGATCGACGATCTCGACCTGACCAGCGCGCGCGCTTTTTTTGAGGCCTATTTCACCCCGTATCAGTTCTCGAATACCGACGGTACGCTCGACGGTCTCGTGACGGGCTACTACGAGCCGTTGCTGCGCGGCTCGCGGACCCGGCATGGTATCTATCAGACGGCGCTGTACCGCTGGCCGGCGAGCTATCGCCCGGGAGGCGAGTTGCCGACGCGTGCGCAACTCGAGCGCTCGGGCGCGCTCGACGGTAACGAACTCGTTTGGGTCGATGATCCGATCGAAGCGTTTTTCCTGCAGGTGCAAGGCTCGGGGCGCGTCGTGATGGAAGACGGCAGCGTCATGCGCCTCGGGTTCGGCGGCACCAATAACCAGCCGTACAAATCGATTGGGCGTTGGCTGCTGGATCGTGGCGAACTGACGCCCGCTCAGGCGACGATGCAGGGCATCAAGGCTTGGGCCCGCGCCAATCCGACGCGCGTCGATGCATTGCTGGATACCAATCCGCGCTTTGTGTTCTTCCGTGAAATGCCTTCGGTTGAGAACATTCCGAGCGGGGGGGCTGACGGTCCGATCGGTGCGTTGGGTGTGCCGTTGACGCCGGAGCGTTCCATTGCGGTCGACCCGTCTTCGATCCCGTTGGGGACGCCAGTGTTTCTGCAGACGACCCGTCCGCTAACCAATTCACCGATGAATCGTCTGGTGTTTGCGCAGGACACCGGTTCCGCGATCAAGGGTGGCGTGCGGGCCGACTATTTCTGGGGTCTCGGCGACGACGCGGGCGATCTGGCCGGCAAGATGAAGCAGGCCGGCCGGATGTGGTTGCTGTTGCCGAATTCGTGATGGGGTGGGAATGTGGCGGCAAGGTGGGGCGATCAGGGCTTGGTCGGACAGCCGCAGCCCTGCCTGCATCCGCTGCATCCGCGCTGGCTGCAAGGACATCGGCCTTGATCCGGATAGGGATCGGGCCGCGTCTGCGCCGCTCGGCAGGTGCGAAAGTTGTGCGGCGCTTGGGCTAAAACGCACTCAAGCGGCCACCGCCACCACCGCCAGCGTTCTCAGGCGTTCACCTTACGCTTGTCGACTACACGCCGCGCCTTGCCCACCGAACGCTCGATACCATTCACCGCCAGCACATTCACCACGGCGCTGATACCGATCAGGGCCTTGATGTCGTAAGTCAGCGCCTGTTTCGCTGTGCTCAACGCGGCAGTGTCGGGCGCTGTCTCCGGGCACGGCTCGACGTTGAGTGTCAGCACATCGAGCGGACCTTCTTTCGTCAGGACGATCTGATAGTGCGGCGCGAGTGCCCGCTGCTTCAGCAGCAGTTCCTCGATCTGCGTCGGGAAGACGTTCACGCCGCGCACGATCATCATGTCGTCCGAACGGCCGGTGATCTTCTCCATCCGGCGCATCGTGCGCGCGGTGCCAGGCAACAAACGCGTGAGGTCGCGCGTACGGTAGCGGATGATTGGCATCGCTTCTTTCGTCAGCGACGTGAACACCAGTTCGCCCAATTCGCCGTCCGGCAGCACCTCGCCGGTTTCCGGGTCAATGATCTCCGGGTAAAAGTGATCTTCCCAGATGGTCGGACCATCTTTCGTCTCCGCGCATTCCGAGGCCACGCCCGGTCCCATCACCTCGGACAGGCCATAGATATCCACTGCATCGATGCCCATGCGCTTTTCGATGGCGCTGCGCATGTCGTTGGTCCACGGCTCCGCCCCGAAGATGCCGATGCGCAACGAAGTTTCAGTCGGATCGATGCCTTGCCTTTCGAGTTCATCGGCGATCGACAGCATATAGCTCGGCGTCACCATGATGATGTCGGGCCGGAAATCCTGGATGAGCTGGACCTGCTTTTCGGTCTGGCCGCCGCCGAACGGGATCACGGTGAGACCTGCGCGTTCCGCACCGTAGTGCGCACCCAGTCCGCCTGTGAAGAGACCATAGCCGTAGCTGATGTGCACCTTGTCGCCACGCCGTGCGCCGGCGGCGCGGATCGAGCGGGCGACCACGTTGGCCCACGTGTCGATGTCTCGCGCCGTATAGCCGACCACCGTCGGTTTGCCGGTCGTACCCGATGATGCATGGATCCGCGACACCTGCTCCTGCGGGACGGCGAACATACCGAACGGGTAGTTGTCGCGCAGATCCTTCTTGGACGTGAACGGAAAGCGGGACAGGTCCGCGAGCGTCTTGACCTCACCTGGATGGACCCCTGCTTCATCGAACTTGCGCCGATAGACCGGCGAATTCTCGTAGGCGTGCGTGAGCGACCATTTCAGCCGTTCAAGCTGGAGTGCAGCGAGTTCGTCGCGGCTCGCCGTTTCGATCGGCTCGAGCGGGAGCGTGGTGTTCATCGAGAGTCTCCTTGCTTCTTCAGAATGGGTTGCAGTTTGCGCGGCTGGGTTGGGGGCGCCGTGCGATCTGCAGGGTTCAGCTTTCGGTCGGGATCACGTTGCCTTTGATTTGCGCCGATTTGCCGCGAAACATCGCCACGGTTTCGCCCGCGCGATTCGTTACACGAATATCGTAGATACCGGTGCGCCCGACTAACGTCTGCTCAACGGCTTCGGCGGTCAGCACATCGCCACCTTGTACGGGACGCAGAAATTCGATCGAGCAACCCGCTGCCACCGTGCTGATGTTGTAGCTATTGCAGGCGAATGCGAAGGTGGAATCGGCAAGCGTGAAGATCAGTCCGCCGTGGCAGATCTGATGGCCGTTGAGGAAGTCGGCGCGCACCGCCATGCGCAGGCGCGCGTAGCCGGGTCGGACTTCCAGCAGTTCGAAGCCGAGCGCACGACTGCAGGCATCGGATGCATACATGGCTTCAGCGGTGGCGCGGGCCAGTTCGTCGGGCGACAGCGCGGCGGTGCGGTCTGGTTGCGTTGACATGTCAGCGGCCCTCGAAACGCGGTGCGCGTTTTTCGATGAAGGCTTGCACGCCTTCCGCGTAGTCGTGGGACGCGCCTAGCTCACGTTGCAGATCGCGCTCGAAGTCGAGCTGTTGGTCGAGCGTTTGCGTCGCGCTTGCGCGCATCGCCTGCTTGATCGCTGCGATTGCGCGGGTTGGCTGCTGGGCGAGCTGGGCGGCGAGTTTGGCTGCCGCGGCGGCGAGGTCCGCGTCTTCGACGACCTGCCACACCAGTCCCCAGCTTTCGGCTTTTTCTGCACCCAGCTTGTCGCCGGTGATCGCGAGGCCAAGTGCGCGGGCCATACCGACGCGTTGCGGCAGGAACCATGTACCGCCTGAATCGGGTACGAGGCCGATCTTCACGAATGCCTGGATGAAACTGGCCGAGCGCGCCGCGAGCACCAGATCGCAGGCCAGCGCCAGATTGGCCCCCGCGCCTGCCGCGGTGCCGTTCACTGCGGCGATCACCGGCAGGGGCAACGCCTGGAGTCGGCGGATCAGCGGATTGAAGTGTTCGTCGATCAACTCGCCGAGGTCGGTCATTGCACCGGGCGTGAAGTCCAGATCGGCGAGGTCCTGGCCCGCGCAAAAGCCGCGGCCAGCGCCCGTCAGCACGAGAGCTCGCGCACCTGCAGCGACGATTTCGTCGAGCGCGGCGCTGAGCTCGCGATGCATCGCCCGGGTGAAGCTGTTGAGCTTGTCGGGGCGGTTCAGCGTCACGGTGGCGACGCGGCTCGAAGCGTCGAAGTCGACGCGGATCGCTTCATATGACATCGGTTGTCTCCTCCTGGCTATTTGATAGCCATTGAGCGAAATACGGTTTGTTTGCCTCAGACCCGCTCGATGGCCAGTGCAATACCCTGGCCTACGCCAATGCACATCGTGCATAGCGCGAAACGGCCGTTAGTGCGTTCGAGCTGGTAGAGCGCGGTTGTGATGAGGCGCGCACCCGAGGCGCCGAGCGGGTGGCCGAGGGCGATCGCTCCGCCGTTCGGGTTGACGCGCGGATCGTCGTCGCGCAAGCCGAGCGTGCGCAGCACCGCCAGGCCCTGCGAAGCGAAGGCTTCATTCAGTTCGATGACGTCGAATTGCTCCAGCGACATACCGAGTTGCTTCAGCAGCTTTTGTGTAGCAGGAGCGGGCCCGATGCCCATGATGCGGGGCTCGACGCCTGCCGTGGCCATACCAATGACGCGCGCCCGGCGGCGCAGTCCGTATTGGTCGGCCGCAGCCGGATTGGCGAGCAACAGCGCACAGGCACCGTCATTCACGCCCGACGCATTGCCGGCGGTCACGCTGCCATCGGGCCGCACAACGCCCTTGAGCTTGCCGAGCGCTTCCAGCGAGGTTTCGCGGGGATGCTCATCTAGTGTGACCCGGATCGGGTCGCCTTTCTTCTGTGCAATCTCGACGGCGACAATTTCATGCGCCAGTGTGCCGTCGCGTTGTGCTTGCGCGGCTTTTTGCTGGCTGCGGAGGGCGAATGCGTCCTGATCAGCGCGGCTCACGCCGAACTCGACCGCGACGTTCTCGGCCGTTTCGGGCATCGAATCGACGCCGAAGTCGCGCTTCATCAGCGCGTTGACGAAGCGCCAGCCGATTGTCGTGTCATGAATCTCGGCTTGCCGCGAGAACGCGCTGGTTGCCTTGCCCATTACGAACGGCGCGCGCGTCATGCTCTCGACACCACCTGCGATCATCAGGCGCGCTTCACCCGCCTTGATGGCGCGAGCGGCGGTGCCAACCGCGTCCATGCCGGAGCCGCAAAGCCGATTGATGGTGGCGCCCGGTGCTTCGGTGGGCAAACCGGCGAGCAGGGCGGCCATGCGCGCGACGTTCCGGTTGTCTTCGCCGGCCTGATTTGCGCAGCCGTAGATCACGTCGTCGAGTGCGCGCCAGTCCACGCCCGGATTGCGTTCGATCAACGCCTTGATGGGTACCGCGCCCAGGTCGTCGGCGCGGACGTCTTTCAAGGCGCCACCGTAGCGGCCGAACGGGGTGCGAATCGCGTCGCAGATGAAAGCGTCGTTCATGCTGGATTCCTGCTGATGGCGAACCGGGCTGGAATGCCGGTCCCGTGTCTCATGTTAGTTGGGGAGGGTCGGGCGTTCCATTCGGCCAAACGGCCTAAGACGCATCGACCCCTTCCGTCCTATGTCTTTCAGCCGACTGCCACCGGAGCCGCTTTCGGTTCAATATGAACGCGACTTTGAACGACGCGGAAGCGGTTTGCGACGAATGCGGCATCGGCAAGCGCGGCGTTGGCCGCCGGGTTCGCACCGGTGCCATGGAAGTCGGAGAAGGCAGCCGACTGGTTGACGAACACGCCACCGGTCAGATTGATGGATAGCGCAACACCGCCGCGGATCGAGGCCTCGTGGGCGGCTTCGATAACGGTATCGTCAGTGCTGTACACCGAGAACGTCAGCGCGCCGTGTTCGGCCGCGAGCTTGCCGGCAAGCTCGAGCGACTGTGCGGTCGAATCAGTTGCGATGACGAACGAGACCGGACCGAACCATTCCTTGGTGAATTTTGCCGAGTCGGTCGCAGCATCAAGCTGCAGGACGAGCGGCGTGCGGACTCGGGCACCCGCAAAAGCCGGGTGTTCGAGCGACTGGCTTTCAACCAGCACGCGGCCCAGCTTGCGGGCTTCCTCGATGCGCTGCACGACGCCTTCGTTTTGAATTGCACCCAGCAGTTCGACAGCGCGAGCGGGATCGGCAACCAGTTTTTGCACGGCGTCGGCGAGTGCCTGCGCAACTGCGTCGAAGCTGAGCGTGCCTTCTGCGGTGCGGATGCCGTCACGCGGTATATAGATGTTTTGCGGTGCGGTGCACATCTGACCGGAATAGAGCGCCAGTGAGAAAGCGATGTTCCGCGCGACGGCCTTGATGTCGGCCGCCGAGTCGATCACGATCTGGTTGACACCAGCTTTCTCCGTGTACACCTGTGCCTGATGAGCATGGTGTTCGAGCCAGGTGCCGTTTTGTGTGCTGCCGGTGAAGTCGATCAGCTTGATCTCGGGGCGTAACGCGAGATCCTGGACGAGCGCGCCGTCGTTCGGGTTCGTGGCCAGGAGCATGATGACGTTTGGATCGAAACCGGCTTCGCGCAGAACGTCTCGTGCGATGCGTACGGTAATCGCCAGCGGCAGGATGGCGCCGGGGTGGGGTTTGACGATGACCGTGTTGCCCGTTGCCAGATCGGCGAAGAGGCCCGGATAACCATTCCACGTGGGGAAGGTACAGCAGCCGAGTACCAGCGCGGTGCCGCGCGGGACGATCGTGTAGCGCTTATGCATCGCGAGCGGCGGGTTTTTGCCCTGCGGCTTTTCCCAGTGCGCGTCAGCGGGGATGCGGCGCAACTGATCCCACGCGTACACGACAGCCTCGAGCGCGCGGTCCTGGGCGTGCGGTCCACCTGCCTGGAACGCCATCATGAACGCCTGACCGGTGGTGTGCATGACGCTGTAGCCGATTTCGAAGCTCGCGCGGTTCACGCGCGCCAGAATTTCGAGGCTCACGCCGACCCATGCCTGCGGGCCGGCGGCGCGCCAGCTCGCCTGTGCGGCGGCAGAGGCGGCAAGCAGGGTGTCCGGATCGGCCTCGGGGTAGCGAATGCCAAGCGGGAAGCCAAACGGCGAAACCTCGGCCCCGACGGTTTCTCCGGTAGTGGGTTGGTCCAGTTCGAAGGTCTGATTCAGGTGAGCCTTGAATGCCGCCTCACCATCGGCGTTCGCTGTTTCCCCGTACACTTTAGGACTGGGCATCTCGACAAATGGGCTCCAGTAGCCGCGCGTCTCGATGGCGGCGAGCGCCTTTTGCAGCGTGTCTTCGTGCTTGGAAAATAGCGGATGTGTCATGGTGAAAGTAGGGGGCGTAGGGTGAGGAGAAACCTTGTCGAATAATTGACCGACCGGTTGGTTGGTGAATGTTAGCATTATTAGGACGGCGGCGCGAAGCGTTTTCGCGCGACTCATTCTTCATACAAAGGAGGCTGCATGGCATACGAGAATATTCTGGTCGAGACCCGTGGAAGGGTGGGTCTTGTCACGCTGAACCGCCCGAAGGCGCTGAATGCGCTGAACGACGCGCTAATGGATGAGTTGGGCGCGGCTTTGAAGGCATTCGACGCCGACGACGGAATCGGGGCGATCGTCGTCACGGGCAGCGAGAAGGCCTTCGCCGCGGGCGCCGACATCGGCATGATGGCGACCTATACCTATATGGATGTCTACAAGGGCGACTACATCACCCGCAATTGGGAGACTGTGCGCTCAATCCGCAAGCCAATCATTGCGGCTGTCGCAGGCTTTGCGCTTGGCGGCGGTTGCGAACTGGCGATGATGTGCGACATCATCCTGGCCGCAGATACCGCGAAGTTTGGTCAGCCGGAAATCAAGCTCGGTATCATGCCCGGCGCCGGAGGTACGCAGCGGTTGCCGCGCGCGGTATCGAAAGCGAAGGCGATGGATCTTTGCCTGACGGCGCGCTTCATGGATGCGGCCGAGGCGGAGCGTGCAGGACTGGTGTCACGGGTCGTTCCCGCCGCGTCGTTGCTCGAGGAAGCGTTCGCTGCAGCGGCGACGATTGCTGAGTTCTCGTTGCCCGCAGTCATGATGGTCAAGGAGTCGGTGAATCGCGCCTACGAAACGACGCTTGCAGAGGGCGTCCATTTCGAGCGCCGACTGTTCCATTCGCTGTTCGCGACTGAGGATCAGAAGGAGGGGATGGCTGCCTTTGTGGAGAAGCGCAAACCGGTCTTCAAGCATCGTTAATGAGGCTTGCAAAATAACGCTTGCAAGCCCCGGAAGGGCTCGCTAGAATCTCGTTCTTTCGCGCTTCGGACACCGGGGCGCGGGAGACGGGAGAGCCAGCAGTGGCAAGGCTTTCGGCGAGGTGGGCAGGTTCAGGAAGTTAAAAAAACCTGTTGACGCTGTAGCGAAAGTTCTTCATAATCTCGTTTCTCTGCTGCTGATGCAGCGACGCAGAACGAAGCGGTGCCGGGTAGTTGTGATGTTG
>Ga0302178_10001239_pt1 | contig 21758 bp, 20 predicted proteins | sample I_Palsa_E1_3_FD_198790 | JGI IMG/M metagenome (GOLD analysis project Ga0302178, IMG submission 198790) | Peat permafrost microbial communities from Stordalen Mire near Abisko, Sweden - I_Palsa_E1_3 | ecosystem: Environmental > Terrestrial > Soil > Palsa > Peat permafrost | place: Sweden... | reverse complement strand
GGCTTAGATCGGCCTCACGGACCCCCTTGCCCGACTGCTCGTGCCCGGCGACGCCGCACCCGGCGATCGAAGCTGCCGCGAGCAGCCCGAGGACCAGTCTGCGTGTCACCGTCCGGAGTATGCCTGACCAGGCGTGGGCCCTATGGCATCAGTCGTCGAAGTTGCCCGAGAACATCGCGAACACGGCGCCCTGCGGATCGGACAGCACCGCGATCTTGCCCATCCCGATATCCATCGGCTCCGCGAGCACGCTCGCCCCGTGCTCCGTCGCGCTCTCCACAGAGGCGTCGATGTCACTCGAGCCGAAGTAGACCAGCCACGCCGGTGGCGCACCCGGCGACATGATCGGCCCGATCCCGCCGTTGTAATGGCCGTCTCGGTTCTTGATCGTCATATAGGGCATCGGCATACCCTCGATCGGGTCGAAGGTCCATCCGAACAGGTCTCCGTAGAACTTCGCACTGGCGTCGAGGTCGGGAGACGAGAGCTCGTTCCAGCTCAGCGCCCCGTGGGCGTTGACGAGCGCCGCCCCCGGATGGTCCCGCGGCTCCCACACGAGCACGAACGCGCCCTGCGGGTCCTGGATCACTCCCATCCGCCCGGCCTCCATCACGTCGAACGCGTCCGCGTGGACCGAGGCGCCGAGCTCCGCCGCTCGCGCGAGCGCCGAGTCCGCGCTCTCGACGCTGACGTATGAGTTCCAGACCGGCGGGGCTCCGGCATCGGCCTGTTGCTGGGGCTGAGGGCCGATCCCGCAGACCTGCTTGCCGTCGACGCTCATCATCGAGTAGTAGACACCGTCGCCGATCGGGGCGTCGAACGCTTCCCAGCCGAACAGCGCGGAATAGAACGCCTTGGCGCCAGGCTGGTCCGGCGTCGACAGGTCGGTCCAGGAGAAAGTCCCGGGTGTGTATGAAGTGCGTTCACCCATGCGGCCAACCTAGCGCATCGCACCGCCACGAGGTTGTGACTAATGGTGAACCTCCGTCCCGCCGACCTCCTCGATTGCCGGCCCTGAGTGGCCGTCCTTACGCAGACGAGCACTTAGACTGCCCGCGCAGTGCGCGACTACAGCCTCATGGACTGATCAGTGGCGGCCGCTCCCGCCGTTCTGATCCACGCAGGCGCGGGTCCGCTCGGCACCGATCTGCGCGACCACAACGCCGAGGTTCGGCGGGTCCTGCTGGACGTGCTGGTGGACGCGCGCGAGCTGCTCGAGCAGGGCGCGACCGCCCTCGAGGCAACGGTCGCATGCGTCGTAGCACTCGAGGACTGCGAGCTGTTCAACGCCGGACTTGGTTCGGCGCTCTGCTCCGATGGCACGGTGCAGATGAGCGCGGCTGCGATGCGCGGCTCGGACCGCGCCGCTGGCGCCGTCGCCGGCGTGCGCACGGTCCGCAACCCGATCAACACCGCCGAGCTCGTGCTCGGAAGCCCCGAGGTACTGATCATCGGCGAGCACGCCGACCGACTTGCGCTCGACCACGGACTGCCGACGCTTCCCAACGAGGCGTTCATCACCAAGCGCGAACGGGTGCGACTGGCGCTCCGATCGGACGTCGCCCGTGGGACGGTCGGCGCGGTCTGCCTCGACTACCTCGGGACGCTCGCCGCCGCCACCTCGACCGGCGGCATCAGCGGTCAGGTCCCGGGCCGGGTGGGCGACTCGCCAGTGATCGGCGCCGGTACCTGGGCCGATGACCGCGTGGCGGTCTCGTGCACGGGCGACGGCGAGGCGTTCATCCGAGCGGCGGCGGCCAGCAGGATCGCTTCGCTGGTCGCCCACGGACACCCGCTCGCCGAGGCGGCTGCCCGAACGCTCGCCGACGTGGGGCAGCTCGGCGGCCGCGGCGGGCTGATCGCGCTCGGGGCCGACGGCGACCATGCGCTCGAGCTGAGCACCGAGGCAATGCCACGCGGCCTGTGGCGTGCCGGCGCCGAGCCGGCCGTCTGGATTGCGCGCTGATCGGTCGCACGATGGTCGGCCTCGACAGCATCGGCTCGATGGTGGTCAGTCCCAACGACATCCGCGCGGCCGCCGGTCGAATCGCCGGGATCGCCGCGCGGACGCCTGCGCTCAGCAGCCGCGCGCTCGATGCGCTCATCGGCGCCCGCGTACTTCTCAAGCCGGAGGTGCTCCAGCACACCGGATCGTTCAAGTTTCGCGGCGCGCTCAACCGCATCTCGACCCTGACCGACGAGCAGCGGGAGCGCGGCGTGATCGCATTCAGCTCCGGAAACCATGGTCAGGCGGTCGCGCTCGCCTGCGCGCTGCGCGGAATCGCGGCGACGGTCGTGCTGCCGGCCGACGCGCCGGGGACGAAGGTCGAGGCCACCCGCGACCACGGAGCCGAGATCCTCACCTACGACCGGCTGACCGAGGACCGGGAGGCGATCGCCCGCCGCCTGGCGACCGAGCGAGGTCTGACGCTGGTGGCGCCGTTCGACGACCCCGACGTGATCGCGGGGCAGGGAACCGCGGCGCTCGAGCTCTTGGACGACGCGGGGTCGCTCGATCTGCTGATCGCGCCGGTTGGCGGCGGCGGCCTGATCGCCGGCTGTGCGATCGCCGTCCACGCGGTGAACCCGGATGCGCGGATCGTCGGCGTCGAGCCGGTCCTCGCCGACGACTACCGCCGCTCGCTGGCCGCCGGCGAGCGCGTGCGGGTCGAGCCGCAGACGACGCTCGCCGATGCGCTCGGGGCGCCGATGCCCGGGAAGCTCACGTTCGCGATCAACCGCGGGCACCTGCACTCGATCGTGACCGCGTCCGACGCCGAGCTGGTGGGCGCGATGCGGTTCGCGTTCGAGCATCTGAAGCTCGTGCTGGAGCCGAGCGGCGCGGCCGCGCTGGCCGGCCTGCTGTCCGGGCGCATCGCGGTCGCACCCGGCGACACGGTCGGGGTGATCCTGTCCGGCGGCAATGTCGACCCCGCGAGCTTCCTGTCGCTGTTGAGCGCGCCCTGACTGGGCCCGACGGCTTACGCGCGCGCGATCGAGGCCGGATCGACGCCGTCGAGCCGGGTCATCTCGACGCTCGCCTCGAGCGTCGCAGACGCGAGCCCGCGGTAGACGCCCTTGACCGGCGGTACGTCGATGTAGTGACGCCCGTGGCCGATCTTGACGTGGCGCTCACCCGCCAGGCCACGGTTGGTCGGATCGGCGCCGACCCAGATCGGCTCCGCCGGGTGGGCGGGGTTCGATTCCGCGGCCGGCGGCAGCAGCGCCTCGAGCCAGGCGTGCGTGTCGACCTCGACCGACTCGGTGGTCGGCTCCCCGTGCGTCGCGAACAGGTAGCCAGACACGTAGCGGGCCGCGATCCCGTGGTGGCGCAGGATGCACAGGCCGACGTGAACGAAGTCCTGGCAGACGCCGGCACCGCCCTCGAGCAGGTCGGTGATCCGCGAATCGACGTAGGTGGCGCCGCGCCGGTACTCAAAGCGGTCGGGGATCAGATCGGACACGAGCATCAGCGTCGCCAGTGGCGTCGGCGCCGCCCGGGTCACGCCCAGCAGCTCCGCCAGCAGCGGGTGCCCGGGTACGTCGTCGGTCTGCAGCAGGAACTCGCCCCCCGCCTCGCGGTAGCCAGGGTCCTCGAGTGACGCCCAGCTCGACTCCGGCGCGGCCGAGGGGCTCTGCGTGCTCACCCGCGCACGCACGTCGATCACGAGCTGGCGGTGCGGTCGCGAGACCTCGAACTCCACCACCTCGGTCCCGAAGTAGTCGGCGTGCCGGTGCAGCCGGACCTCCGGACTCAACCTGACGCTGAACTCGTCGACCCGCTGGCGGCTGTTGGCGGCCGGCTTGACGCGCAGCGCGTTGAGATTGTCGACGACGTCTGCGTCGTAGCTGTACTTGCTGAGATAGCGAATCGCGAAGTTCATCTCGCGCGCCCCACCTGTTCGCGCGCTCATAGGTGCACCGCCGCCAGCGCGGCAATCGCAAAGTACCGCTCGTCGATGTCGTGATCGATCAGTTCGAGCTCGTCCTGGACCCGCCCGAGCATCTCGCCGAGCATGCCGCCGGCCTCGGGGCTGCGCCGCTGCAGCTCCAGGTCGGCGATCAGCCGGCTCAGGCGGAGCACCGGTGGCGAGGAGCGCGGCGCTGCGTCGGCCGTCTCGAGCGCCTGCTGCAGGGCCGCGAGCGAGGAGGCGACCGAGCCGGGATAGTTGCCCTCGTAGAGCAGGAAGCGCACGACGCGCAGCAGGTCTGGCACCTGCCGTACCCAGCGGCGGTACGCCTGGAAGCCGCCGACGGCCTGCAGCAGCCCGATCGCCTCCGCCTCGTGACCGGCCTCCATCTCGATCGACTCGGACGGCACCGCCACCCGCAGCATTCGCAGCACCATGTCGGCGTCCTCGATCCGGCCCCCGGCCTCGAGGAACGAACGCGCCTCGTCGCGGAGCATCGTGCGTTCGAGCAGGCCCCAGAACAGCGCGCAGCGCTCCTTGACCTCCTGGTAGACCGAGTACGGGCCGGTCGCGAGCGCCGCCTCCAGGTCGTAGCGCCCGAGCGCCAGGTAGAACGAATTCAGCGCCTCCCACATCTCCGTCGAGATCACGTCGCGCATCGTCCGCCCGCGCTCGCGCGCACGGGAGATGCACGACACGACCGACGCCGGGCTGTCGGTGTCGAGCGTCAGCAGGGGCGCGATCTCGGCGCGCCCCAGATTCCACGGCACGAGCTCGGGCGCCTCAGCCGCGTCTTCGCCGGGGGCCGGCGCCTTGGCGCCGATCACCGCCAGCACGCCCGGCCAGCTGAGCGCGATCCCACGCTCGCCGGGCAGTCCCGCCACGTCGGCGTGAAAGGCGCCGTCGAGCATGCGCGCGGTGTGCTCGGCGCGCGTCAGGTCGCGGCCGAGCCAGAACAGCTCCTGAGCGATCCGGGCGAGCATTCCTACTGCTGCTGCTGCTGGGCCTGCCCGTGCCAGCCGCCGTAGCGCACGTCGGGCAGCCGCGGCGGCCGGCGCGCCGGAAGCGTCCCGGGGGCGAGGTCGACTCCCTCGCCCTCGTCGAGCACCCAGGTGTCCTTCGACCCGCCTCCCTGGGAGGAGTTGACGATCATCGAGCCCTCCTTCAATGCCACCCGCGTGAGCCCGCCCGGGACGATCCGGATCTCGTCTCCGAAGACCGCGAACGGGCGCAGGTCGACGTGCCGCGGGGCCAGCCGCCCGTCGCCTGTCTCGGTCGGCACCGTCGACAGGTGCACGAGCTCCTGGGCGATGAACCGCTCGGGCGTGGCCTCGATCAGCCGCGCCTGCGCCTCGAGCTCCGCAACGCTTGCGTGCGGGCCGATGAACACCCCCTTGCCGCCGGACTCCGACGTCGGCTTGACGACCAGCTCGCCCAGCCTCGACAGGACCATCCGGCGCTGCTTCCCGTCCGAGAGCAGGTAGGTCGGGACGTTCTCGAGGATCGGCTCCTCGTCGAGGTAGAAGCGGATCATCTCGGGGACGTAGTGATAGATGGCCTTGTCATCGGCGACACCGGTGCCGATCGCGTTGGCGATCGCGACCGTTCCGGCACGGTAGGCCCGCACCAGTCCCGGAACCCCCAGCAGCGAGTCGGGGCGGAACTCGAGCGGGTCGATGAAGTCGTCGTCGAGCCGCCGGTAGATCGTGTGCACGCGCTGCAGCCCCGCGGTCGTGCGCATGTAGCAGGCCGCGTCGCGCACGACCAGGTCGGACGCCTCGACCAGCTCGATTCCCATCTCACGCGCGAGGAAGATGTGCTCGAAGTAGGCGCTGTTCGCCGGGCCGGGGGTCCACAGCACGACGGTCGGCTGCGAGTCCGCAGCGGGCGCGACCGCGCGCAGCGCCTCGAGCAGCAGCGTCGGGTAGTGGTCGACCGGCCGGATCCGGTGTCCGGAGAACAGCTCCGGCACCAGGCGCGTCATCGCGAGGCGGTTCTCGAGCACATACGAGATTCCCGAAGGCGTCCGCACGTTGTCCTCGAGCACGCGCCAGATGCCGTCGCCCCCGCGGACGAGGTCGCAGCCGCACACGTGGCAGTAGACCCCGCCGGGGGCGCGGACGCCGTGCACCGGCCGCGCGAACGACGGGCGGCTGACGATCAGCGACCAAGGCACGATTCCGGCCCGGACGATCTCATGCGCGTGGTAGACGTCGTCGACGAACGCGTTCAGCGCGCGGATCCGCTGCGCCAGGCCGCGCTTGATCACCGTCCATTCGGTCGCGGTCAGGACGCGCGGGATCAGGTCGAGCGGGAACGGCCGGTCGCGGCGCGCGCCGTCGGAGCCCGCGACCTGGAACGTGATGCCCTGCTGCATGAAGATCGCATCGCGCCGGCGCCCAGCCGCGAGCAGCGCGTCGGGCCCCAGGCGCAGGAGCGCCGCGACGAGCGAGGCGGCATGCGGGCGCGGCGCCCCGTCCTCGTCGAGCAGTTCGTCGAGACAGCCAGCCGGGACCGCGTAATCCTCGATCTGTGCGGTCACATCCATTCACAAGCAGCGTAATCGGGGATTGAAGGGGCGCGCCACGCGCACGTGGCCAAGCACGGCCGTGGGGCCTTGGCCACGTGGCCAAGCGGGATCGTGGATGTGGGAACGAATACCCTTGGCCCCGATGCGACTCCTGATCGCCGGCGCCGCCGGGATGCTCGGCCGCGACGTCCAGGCCGCGGCCGGGGCGGCCGGCCACGACTTCACGGCGCTGTCGCGCGCGGAGCTCGACATCACCAAGCTGGCGGCGGTCGCCGAAGCGGTCGCGACCAGCCGCGCCGACGCCGTGATCAACTGCGCGGCGTACACGAACGTCGATGGCGCCGAGTCTGACCCTGACGCGGCGCATGCCGTCAACGGCACCGGCGCCGGCAACGTCGCCAAGGCCGCCGCACAGGCCGGCGCCTGGACCGTCCATGTCTCCAGCGACTACGTGTTCGACGGCGACAACGACCGGCCCTATGTCGAGTCCGACGAACCGCGGCCGCAGTCGGTCTACGGCGCCTCGAAGCTGGCAGGCGAGCGCGCCGTCGCGGTGGCAGCCCCAAAGCGCCACACGACCGTCCGCTCCAGCTGGCTGTTCGGGACCGGCGGCCCCTGTTTTCCCGCGACGATGCTGCGTCTGGCCGGCGAGCGCGAGGAACTGACAGTCGTCGACGATCAGGTCGGCTGCCCCACCTACACCGGTCATCTCGCGGGCGCCCTGGTAGCGATCGCGACAACGCCGCTGCCCCCGGTGGGGGTGCTGCATGTCGCGGCCGCGGGCGAGTGCTCGTGGTTCGAGTTCGCGATCGAGATCCTGCGCCGAGCGGGCGCCGGCACGCGCGTGCTGCCGGGCCGCACCGCCGATCTCGGGCGCCCGGCTCCACGTCCCGCGTACAGCGTGTTGCGCAGCGAGCGCGGCAGGCAGGCGCCGCTCCTGCCCGACTGGGGCGACGGACTCGACGAGTACCTCGCAACCCGGGTGCTCGTCCGATGAGGCTGCTCGTCACCGGTGGCGCCGGCTTCATCGGCTCGAACTTCGTCCGCCACGTCCACCGCGAGCGTCCGGGCTGGGAGGTCGTCGTCTACGACCTGCTGACCTACGCCGGCAGCGAGGAGAACATCGAGGGGCTCGAGCGGGTCACCCTGGTCAAGGCCGACATCTGCGACGAAGCGGCGATCGACGCGGCCGTCGCCGGCTGCGACGCGGTTGTCCACTTCGCTGCCGAGTCGCACAACGACAACTCGCTCCAGTCGCCGTTCGAGTTCGTGCGGACCAACCTGGTCGGCACGTTCGCCCTCCTCGAGGCGGTCCGCCGCCACCGCAAGCGTCTGCACCACATCTCGACCGACGAGGTGTACGGGGACCTCGAGCTCGACGATCCCGCCAAGTTCACGCCCGAGACGCCGTACAACCCCTCGAGTCCGTACTCGAGCACGAAGGCCGGCTCCGACCTGCTCGTCCGCGCCTGGGTGCGCAGCTTCGGCGTGCAGGCGACGATCAGCAACTGCTCCAACAACTACGGCCCCTACCAGCACGTCGAGAAGTTCATCCCGCGCCAGATCACCGAAGTGCTCGAGGGCCGCCGGCCGAAGCTGTACGGCAGCGGCGAGAACGTGCGCGACTGGATCCACGCCGAGGACCACTCCTCGGGCGTGCTGACGATCCTTGAGCGCGGCCGGCTCGGCGAGACCTACCTGATCGGGGCCGACGGCGAGCGCTCCAACAAGGACGTCGTCGAGCTGATCCTGCGCCTGATGGGATTCGACGAACGCGACTACGCGCAAACCAGCGACCGGCCCGGCCACGATCTCCGCTACGCGATCGACGCGAGCAAGCTGCGCGACGAGCTCGGCTGGCGACCGCAGTACGGCGACTTCGAGCAGGGACTGGCCGCGACGATCAAGTGGTACCGCGAGAATCGAGACTGGTGGCAGCCACAGAAGGACGCGACCGAGGCGAGGTATCAGATCTTGGGTCGCTGATCGGCGCGATCACCTCGTGCCGGCGCTGCCCGAGGCTCGTCGCCTGGCGAGAGGAGGTCGCGCGGGTCAGGCGTGCCGCCTTCGCCGATCAGGACTACTGGGGGCGCCCCGTCCCGCCGTTCGGGGACGCGCGGGCGCGGATCGTCGTGCTCGGCCTCGCTCCCGCCGCCCATGGCGGCAACCGCACCGGCCGGATCTTCACGGGCGACCGCTCGGGCGACTGGCTGTTCGCCGCGCTATGGCGAGCCGGGCTGGCGAACCAGCCGCAGTCAGTCTCCCGCGACGACGGGCTGCAGTTGCACGATTGCTGGGTGACAGCGGCGGTCCGCTGCGCCCCGCCGGCCAATCGCCCGACGCCGGTGGAGCGCGACAACTGCCTCCCGTGGCTCTCGGCCGAGCTCGGCCTGCTCGCGTGCGTGCGGGTGATCGTCTGCCTCGGTGGCTTTGCCTGGGATGTGGCGATGCGAGCGCTTGACGCGCCGCGGCCTCGCCGCAGCTTCGGCCACGGCGTGGAGGTTGAGCTCTCGGCGGGCCCGCGAACCAGCGTCGCAGGGCGGCCGATGACGCTACTCGGCTGCTACCACGTCAGCCAGCAGAACACGTTCACGGGCCGCCTGACCGAGCCGATGCTCGACGCGGTGTTCGCGCGGGCGCGGGCGCTCGCGGCGAGTCCGTGAACGGCTCAAGCCCACTGTTCGGGGGGTAACTTGTCTCCGCGCGCTCGGGTTGCGCCGAGTCCGCGCGATGATTTCGCGCCGTATGATCGAGCCGCGGGAACCGGAGCTGGCCGAGCTCGCGATCGCCGACCCACCGGAGCGCTGGCAGGCGCTCGGGTTCGACGTCGAGGACGGGCTCCTCGACATCGGCGGCGTGCGCATCCGGCTCGGCCAAGCCGGTCACGGGATCACTTCCTGGTCGCTGCGCCGCGTCAACGCGATGGGGTCGCTCGACGGCCTGCCGACCCCCGTGCCGAAGGTGCTGCGCCCGCCGCCGTTCGCGACCCATCCGAACGGGGCCACCGGCCTCGACCACGTCGTCGTGGTCACCCCCGACTTCGACCGCACCGCGACCGTGCTCGACCGCGCCGGGATGCCGCTCAAGCGCACGCACGACACGCCGGCCGCCGGCCGCCAGGGCTTCCGGCGCGTCGGGCCGGCGATCCTCGAGCTCGTACACGCGCCGGATCTCGAGGGTCCGCACGCCCGCTTCTGGGGCCTGACCGTCGTCGTCATCAGCCTCGAGCAGCTGGCCGAGCGGCTCGGGGAGCACCTCGGCGAGCTCCGCAGCGCGGTCCAGCCAGGCCGCCGGATCGCCACCCTGAACGCGTCCGCCGGGCTGACCCCGGCGGTCGCGTTCATGAGTCCCGAGCCACCGTAGCCGCCGGCGCTACGCTCCGCGGATGGCTGCTCGCTCGCCGCTCGCCGCGTTCACCCCTGCGACGCGCGAGTGGTTCGAGCGGGCCTTCGCCCGGCCAACCGAGGCGCAGATCCAGGCCTGGCCGGCGATCGCCTCGGGAGAGCATGTCCTGCTCAGCGCGCCGACTGGGTCTGGGAAGACGCTGGCCGCGTTTCTGTGGGCGATCGACGCGCTCGCGCGCGCTGATCAGTCGGCGCCCGACGGAGTCTCGCTCGTCTACATATCCCCGCTGAAGGCGCTGTCCTACGACATCGAGCGCAACCTCCGCGTGCCGCTGCGCGGGATCGGCGCCGAGCTGAGCATCGCCGTGCGGACCGGTGACACGCCGCAGAAGGAGCGGGCCGCGATGCTCCGCCAGCCGCCGGACATCCTGATCACCACGCCCGAGTCGCTCTACCTGATGCTCACCGGGCGCGCCCAGGAGCTGTTCACCGCGACCCGCTGGTGCATCGTCGACGAGATCCACTCCGTCGCCGCGACCAAGCGCGGGTCGCACCTGGCGCTGACACTCGAGCGCCTGACCGCCGCCTCCGAACATGAGCCGCAGCGAATCGGACTGTCCGCCACGCAGAACCCGCTCGAGGAGGTCGCCCGCTTCATGGTCGGCCCCCGCCGACGGTGCCGGATCCTCGACACCGGCATGCGCAAGCAACTCGACATCCAGATCCAGGTCCCGGTCGACTCGATGGTCGAGCCAGACGCTACCCAGGCTCCTGATTTCGATCCGCTCGCGGGCGGCACCGAGGCGACCCGGCGGTCGATCTGGCCGGCGATCTACCCGGAGCTGCTGGCGCTCGTGCGCGAGCACCGCTCGACGATCATCTTCGTCAACAACCGCCGCACCGCCGAGCGGCTGGCGTTGCGCCTGAACGAGCTCGCCGAGGCCGACATCGCCCGCGCCCACCACGGCTCGCTGGCGCGCGAGGAGCGGCTCGTCGTCGAGGAGCTGTTGAAAGCGGGCGAGCTGCCGTGCCTGGTCGCGACCTCCTCGCTCGAGCTCGGGATCGATATGGGCGCGGTCGACCTCGTGATCCAGGTCGAGTCGCCCAAGTCGGTGGCGCGCGGGCTGCAGCGGATCGGCCGCGCCGGGCACAACGTCGGCGACGTCAGCCGCGGCCGGATCTTCCCGAAGTTCCGCGCTGACCTGCTCGAGTGCGCCGTCGTCGCGCGGCGGATGCGCGAGGGCGCGATCGAGACGACGGTCGTGCCCCGCAACCCGCTCGACGTGCTCGCCCAGCAGATCGTCGCGATCGCGGCGGCTGCCGCGGAGGGCGAGCCAGTCGTGGTAGACGATCTGTACGCCCTGGTGACGCGCACGTACACGTACGCGGACTTGACCCGCCCCGTGTTCGAGAGCGTGCTCGACATGCTCGACGGCCGCTATCCGAGCTCCGAATTCGCCGAACTGCGCCCGCGGATCGTGTGGGACCGGATCGCCGGCACGATCCGCGCGCGCGCCGGCGCCCGCCAGCTCGCCGTCACCAACGCCGGCACGATCCCCGACCGCGGCCTGTACGCGGTCACGCTCCCCGACGGCCGCCGCGTCGGAGAGCTCGACGAGGAGATGGTCTACGAGGCGCGCCCGGGCCAGACGTTCCTGCTCGGCGCGTCGACCTGGCGGATCGAGGAGATCGGCCGCGACCGCGTGATCGTCACGCCGGCGCCCGGAGTGCCCGGTGCGGTGCCGTTCTGGAAGGGCGACGGCGTCGGACGCCCGGCCGAGCTCGGCGAGGCGATCGGCGCATTCGCGCGCTGGGCGGTCGATGTCGAGCCGGCCCGGCTGGCCGCGGAGTACGACCTCGACGAGCGGGCGGCCCGGAATCTGGTCGACTTCCTGTCCGAGCAGCGCGACGCGACGCGCGTGATCCCGAGCGATCGGGCGATCGTGCTCGAGCGCTTCCGGGACGAGATCGGCGACTGGCGGCTGTGTGTGCTGTCGCCGTACGGCTGGCGGGTGCATGCCGCCTGGGGGCTCGCGCTCGGCGCCCGGATCCGCGAGGAGCTCGGGCTCGAATCGGACGCGATCTGGTCGGACGACGGCATCATCGTCCACCTCCCCGACGCCGACGAGCGCGGCGTCGGCGGGGACTGGTCAGAGCTGGTCCTGATCGAGCCCGACGCGCTCGAGGAACTGGTCGTCGGCGAGCTGTCCGCCTCGGCCCTGTTCGGCGCCCGTTTCCGCGAGAACGCCGGCCGCGCGCTGCTGATCCCGCGGGCGCGCCCGGGCAAGCGGACGCCGCTCTGGCAGCAGCGACTCAAGTCGCAGTCGCTGCTCGAAGTGGCCCGCAAGTACGGCGACTTCCCGATCGTCCTCGAAACCTTCCGCGAGTGCATGCGCGACGTGCTCGACCTCCCCGGGCTGACCGCCCTGTTGACCAAGCTCCACCGCCGCGAAATCTCGCTCGTCCCGGTCGAGACGGCGGCGGCCTCGCCGTTCGCCTCTTCGCTGCTGTTCGACTACGTCGCCACCTACATGTACGAGGGCGACACCCCCAACGCCGAGCGGCGCGCGGCGGCGCTGTCGCTCGACCGCGACCTGCTGCGCGAGCTGCTCGGGCAGGAGGGGCTGCGCGATCTGATCGACCCGGGCGCGCTCGACGCGATCGAGGCCGACCTGCAGTGGCTCTCGGACGTTCGCCGGGTCGCCACCAGGGACGGGCTGCACGACATGCTCCGCGCGCTGGGGGATCTGAGCACGGTCGAAGTTGGGGCGCGCGTGCTCGGCGGGATCGACGCCGAGCGGATGCTGCTCGAGCTGGCGGGCGAGCGCCGCGCGGTACGGGTCCGGATCGCCGGCGAGGAGCGCTGGACCTGTGCCGCCGATGCGGGGTTGTATCGCGACGCGCTCGGGGTGGCGCCGCCCGGCGGGCTCCCCGACGCGTTCCTCGAGGACGTCCCAGACGCGCTGCTGGGTGTGGTCCGGCGGTACGGGGCGACCCACGGCCCGTTCACGAGCGAAGACGTGCGGGCGCGCTACGGGGTCGACTGCGGCGCCGTGCTATCGGCGCTGGAGCGCGACGGCGAGCTGGTTCGCGGCGAGCTGCGGCCAGGGGGGGGCACCGCGGCCGGAGGCCGTGGTCAGCGCGAGTGGTGTCACCCCGAGGTCCTAAGGCGGCTGCGCCGCGCCTCGCTGGCGGCGCTGCGCAAAGAGGTCGAGGCGGTCGACCAGCGCGCGCTCGCCCGCTTCCTTCCGGCCTGGCAGGGCGTCGATCGCCATCAGCCTGCCGGCGCGGGGGTCGACCGTCTGCGGGACGTGCTCGTGCCTTTGCAAGGAGTCGCCCTGCCGGCCGAGGTGTGGGAGCGTGAGGTGCTGCCGCGCCGTGCCGGCGCCTACTCCCCCGCGTGGCTCGACCAGCTGTGCGCCTCCGGCGACGTCGTCTGGGTGGGTGCGGGAGCGTTGGGGCGTTCCGGCCGCGTGGCGCTCTACTTCCGCGAGGATCTGGCCCTGCTGGGGCCGCCGGCCGGCAAGCCGGCGGCCCTTGTCGAGACTCCGGCGCACGGACTGATCAGGGAGCGGCTGGCGCTCGGCGCGTGCTTCTTCTCCGACCTGATCGCTGAGCTCGGGTCGCTGTCGAGCGCCGAGTTGCAGGAGGCGCTGTGGGATCTCGTGTGGGCGGGCGAGGTCACCAACGACGCGTTCGCGCCGCTGCGCGTCCCGCGTATGTCGCTCGCCCGCGAGCCTGGTGCTGCTTCGCGCCCGCGCCGGGCGACCGCCGGACGCTTCTCGGCTCGCGCGCGGCACGGGGCGCGCCCAGGCTCGGAACGAACCCAGGGCCGTTGGTCGCTGACGGCGCCGCTGCTCGTGCGAGGCGGCGCGGCAGGTGCCGATCCGGCGGCGCGGCGGCGGGCCCTGTGCGAGCTGCTGCTCGAGCGCTACGGCGTGCTGACGCGCGAGCAGGTGCTCGCGGAGGGAGTGCCGGGCGGCTTCAGCGCCGTCTATCCGGAGCTGACGCAGCTCGAGACGCTCGGGATCGCCCGGCGCGGCTACTTCGTCGAAGGGCTGGGCGGGGCGCAGTTCGCGCTGCCTGGGGCCGTCGAGCGGTTGCGGGAGCCGGCGAGCAGTGACGAGCGCCCGCTGGTCCTGTCGGCCGTCGACCCGGCGCAGCCGTACGGGGCGTCGCTGCCGTGGCCGGCCGAGCGGGGCGAGGGCCGCTCGCCGGCGCGCCAGGCGGGCGCTCACGTCGTCCTGCTCGGCGGCGAACCGATCCTCTACCTCGAACGCGGCGGCCGCGCGCTGCAGACGCTGGTCGCGGCGGGCGACGGGCGGCTGAGGATCGCGCTCGAGGCGCTCGTCGAGTATGTGCGCGCCGGGCGGATCAAGCGGCTCGCGCTCGACAAGGTCGACGGCCGGCCGGCGATCGCGTCGGCGCTCGGCGCGACGCTCGTGGAGCTGGGTTTCCAGGAGGGCCCACGGCGGCTGACGCTCAGTGCCTGAGGGCGACACGATCATGTGGGCCGCGACGCGGATGCGGCCGGTGCTCGAGGGACAGGTCCCCGACGAGATCATCACGCCGCAGCAGCGCCATCGCCTCGACCGCTGGCCCGAGCGTCTGCGCGGTCACGCGATCCGAGCGATCGATACACACGGCAAGCACCTGTTCATCCGGTTCGAGGGCGATCTTGTGCTCCACTCGCATCTGAAGATGACGGGGGCTTGGGGGGTGTACTCGCAAGCGGCGCGGTGGAGCCGCTCGCGATCGCGAGCGTGGCTCGTGCTGTCGCGGGGCGGGCGTCAGGTCGTGCAGTTCGACGGGCCTGTGCTCGAGCTGATGACCGAGAGTCGCTCGCGCTTCGACCTCCGGCTCGCGGCGCTCGGGCCGGACGTGCTCGCTGCCGAATTCGACTACGGGCGATTTCTGTCGCGGCTGCGCGAGGACGACCCGGGACGCCCGATCGGCGATGCGCTGCTCGACCAGCGCACGGTTGCGGGAATCGGGAACATCTGGAAGTCCGAGGGCTGCTGGGAGGCGGGCGTATCGCCCTGGCGGCCGGTGGGCCAGGTCAGCGACGAGGAGGCTCGCCTGCTCGTCGAGCGGGTGCGGCCGCGGATGCTGCGGTCCGGGACCCACGGCCCGCGGTTCGCGGGAGCGCAGCTGTACCGCCGGCCCGGGCGGCCGTGCGCGCGCTGCGGCACGCCGATCCGGTCCGGGCCGCAGGGCGACGGCAACCGGATGACGTACTGGTGCCCCGGCTGCCAGCGCTGAGCGGCTCGAGCGTGCGATCGCGTGCACTAGCCTGGGGAGCCGTGACCGAGCGGCGGCTGCGACGGGTGGGGCACAAGGGGGCGGATCTGATCGTGCCCGGCAACACGCCCGCAAGCTTCGACGCCGCGCTGCGCGCCGGCATCGACATGATCGAGTTCGACGTCGTCCCGGAGCCACCGGCGGAGTCGATGTCAGTGCGGCGGGCCGAGGCCGCCGGCCGCGCCGGACGCTGGCGCGGCAGCGAGCTCCTGCTCGCGCACGACTGGAGCGACGCGCGTGCTCGGCCGGCGCACACGCTCGCCGACGGACTCGACCACCTCGCCGGAGCGCCGTTCGGGGACGTCGAGCTCGACGTCGACCTGAAGCTCCCCGGCTACGAGGTCGCGGTGGTGCGGGCGCTGCGCGAGCGCGGCCTGCTCGAGCGGACGCTGATCTCGAGCCAGTATCGCGAGAGCCTCGCAGCGATCCGCCAGGAGGAGCCGGCGCTACGGCTCGGCTGGTCGGTGCCGAAGCTCCGCCACGATCCGTTCCGCGCTCGCAGCGCCCTCCCGTTTGTCCTCGCCGCGGTGCAGCTGGCGCGCGCGACGCTCCCTGTGCGCGCCGCCGCCGCGATCGAGCGCGGTGCGTGTGACGCCGTGATGGCGCACTGGCGGCTCGTGACCCCCCGGCTCGTCCGCGCGATCGCCGAGGCGGGCGGCGAGCTGTATGTCTGGACGGTCGACGAATTGCCGCTGCTGCGCTCGCTCCACGCGCTCGGCGTCACCGGCGTCATCACCAACGACCCGCGGCTGTTCACCGCGCTCGCCTGAGCGCAGCTCACGCCGCCCGGCTCGCGCCCTCCGCGATCGCGCGCACGATCCTTGCGACCAGCGGCAGAGGCTCGTCCATCATCTCCCAGGTCACCCGGATCACATCGAGGCCGTGGTCGCGCAGGTAGGCATCTTTCCGGCGGTCGCGCTTGAAGGCCGCCGGCCCCGAGTGCCACTCGTAGCTGTCGACCTCGACCGCGACGCCCGCGTTGCGCCAGAGGAAATCGACGTTCCACGGTCCCAGCGGCACGTTGCGCTCACCGTCGCCGATCCCGGCTTGACGAAGGATTCCGAGCATCCGCTGTTCGGCCTTGCTGCGGGTGACGCCGCGACCGCGTCCAGGTTCAAGCAGCTCGAGCAGCAGCTTGCCGCCACGGTGGGTTGGGGTGCGGGCGACGAGCTCGCGGATCTTCGTCGGGCTGACGCGGTGGAGATGGAGCGCCTCATCGAGCGCTCGCTCGGTGTCGCGCGGGTCGCCTTGCGCGGCGAGGTCGAGCAGCGTGCGCGCCGCGCTCGTCACCGGCAACCCGTTCCAGACGACGATGTCGCCACGGCCGAGCATCGTGCTGCGATGCACCGTGATCCCCGCGCGCCGGCGTCCGGCTCGCCCCGGTATGACGATCTCGACCTGATCCGGACGCCGGTCGATGAGTCCCCACCACGCCGCCGCCGAACGACCCGCCAGCGCGGCAGGCTCGCCGATCGCGAGCAGCGCCGCGGTCTCAGCCGCACCCTCGACCGCGAGCGCGTGCCCCACCGCATAGACGCGCTGATGCTCGCGGCGAAGCCGGCCGGCGCGCACACGCGACTGCACCATGCGGTGGGTCAAGCCGAGCGCGAGGAGCTGGGCGCTGGAGACACGTGCTCGCTGCGCATCGGCGACGCTCGCCAGCCGCTGGTCCGGAGTATCTCCGAGGGGCAAAAACGCGCGCCCGGACACGAGTCTCACCTCGCTGGGCCGATTTTGCACACATACGGGTTCGTTCTGCGCTCCTCGCTTCGCGGTGGCCTCGTGTTGGCGACTTTTGCACCGGTCCATGCCAATCCAGAGCGCCGAGGCGCCCCGAACTCGCCCCCTTCATTGCCAGATGTTGCAGATACGTCACAAATCCACCGACCGGGCGAAATAGGTGTGTGATGAATCGGCGGCAGCGCAGTAGTGAGGTCGTGGCGATGATCCTGGGAGCGAAGAGCGATGAGCGCTCCGGCTGGGTGCGGTTCGAGGAGCTCTACCGCGACAGCCGCAACGACGTCTACGCCTACGTGTTCACGCTGCTGCGCGACCGCGCCGCAGCCGAGGACGTCACCGCGCTCGCGTTCGAACGCGCCTACCGCCGCCGCCGGACCTTCGATCGCCGCCGCGGCGAGGAGCGCCCGTGGCTGTTCGGGATCGCGCGCAACGCCGCGCTCGACGAGTTGCGCCGCCGCCGGCGGCTCGCGACGCTCGTCGCCGAACCCGAGGCGGTCTCCGACGAGGACGAGCGTGACTCGTTCGACGAGGACGAGGTCCTGCTGCGCCGCACGGCCGTCCGCGCGGCGCTCGAGTCGATGTCGGCTCGCGACCGCGAGCTGATCGCCCTCAAGTTCCATGCCGGCCTGACCAACGCCGAGCTCGCCAAGGTCCTCGGGGTGAGCGAGTCGAACGCCGGCACGATCCTGCACCGCACCGTCCAGAAGCTGAGGAAGGCCGTCAATGCGCCAGTCTGACCGGCTCCCGCCGGACCCCGAAATCCTCGACGAGCTCGAGGCGATCGACGCCGCCCTCCTCGGCCTCCGCGTCGACCCGATGCACGCCGAACTGGCAGAGCTGACGGTGCTGCTCGCCGACGATCGCCCGGCGATCGATCCCGACTTCGCCCGCGCGCTCGACGCGCGCGTCGCCCACCGCTTCGCGCCGATGCCCGAGAACGCCGGTGGCGCCACGAGTGCCGGTCGCGCCCCCGACCGGCCGCGCCGCCGGCGGCGGGCGCTGCGGTGGACCGGATCGGCGATTGGCGGCGCGATCGCGGTTGCCTTTGCGGCCGTCGTGGTCGTCGTCGGCATGAACAACGGACCGGTCAGGGTGGTCGACCATTCGGCGTCGTCAGCCCCGGGGGCGGCCAGGCATTCGGCCGGGACGGGAACAGGATTCGACGGCGTCGGGCCCGTGACCCGGGCAGCGAAATCACGTGGCGCGGTGCCGAATGCCGGCTCATCGGCCGGGGCAACCGGCAGCCCCGTGACGGCCCCCGGCGCAACGGCCGCGCCGACCGCGGCCACGCCGGCCCCCGGCCCCGTCTCGAACGGGCGGCGGGTCGTCCAGTCGGCACAGCTCGCCCTGACCTCGAGCGGTGCCCACCTCGACTACGTCTCCCAGGAGGTCTTCAACGTCGTCGGCGAGGAGAACGGGATCGTCCGCAACTCGTCCGTCACGTCCGGCAGCAACGGGTACGCGACCTTCTCGCTCAGCATCCCCTCGCAGAACCTGCAGCAGACGATGACCAATCTGTCTGAGCTGCGCTACGCGACCGTTGCGTCGCGGACCGACGCGACCCGGGACGTCAACGACCAGTATCTGAACGATGTGCGCGCACTCGCCGACGCCCGCGCGCTCCGAACCTCGCTGCTCAAGCAGCTCGCGAACGCGGTGACGCAGGCGCAGATCGACAGCCTGAACGCGCAGATCCACGACGCCGAGGCGTCGATCGGCAGCGACGAGGCGACCCTCAACGGGCTACAGAGCAAGATCAACTTCAGCTCGCTCGACGTGCAGATCAACGCCGCGCCGTTCCCGGTGACGCCGCCGGTCGCGACGCCGTCGAAGGGCTTCACGATCGGCCATGCCGCCCACGATGCGGTGCGCGTCCTGACCGTCGCTGCGGGCGTGGCGCTGATCGCGTTCGCGGCCCTCGTGCCGTTCGCGCTGATCGCGGCGCTGGTCGCCTGGATCGGTTATTGGATCAGGCGGCGCCGTCGCGAGCAGGCGCTCGACGCGACCTGAGCACCGCCGTCCAGGAGCTCCGTCTCCGGCGCCAGGCCGCGCCTGAAGGCCGGTCTGCTATCACAAACAGGGTGCCGGTGACAAGTGAGGAGACGATTGCGCTCCTGCGCAGCGTTCCCGTGTTCAGCGCCCTCTCGGCCGAGGACGCCGAGCGCGTCGCCGCGGTCGCGGTGCCGCGCCGCTTCCAGGCGGGCGAGGTCGTCTTCCGCGAGGGCGACGAGGGCGACACCTGCTACATCGTCGGCTCCGGCCGCGCCCGCGCGGTCCGGGAGCATGCGCCGGGCCGCTCGATCACGCTCGCCAACTTCGGGCCCGGTGACATCTTCGGTGTGCTGGCGATGTTCGGAGACGAGCCGCGCTCGGCGACCGTCGACGTCCTCGAGGACACCGAGGCCACGGCGATCCTCGGCGCCGACATGCGGAGGCTGATCCGGGAGCAGCCGCAGTTCGCGCTCGAGCTGCTGACGGCGCTCGCCGATCGCCTGCGCAGGACGAACGAGCGGTTGACCCGGCAGTCGTTTCAGACCGTCCAGAGCCGGGTGGCCTCGGTCCTGCTGGAGCAGGTCCAGGATGGCGCTCGAGACGGTGGCGGCGTCGAGATCACCGCGACGCAGGCGGAGCTCGCCCAGCTGGCGGGCTCCTCGCGCGAGTCGGCCAGCCGCTTCCTCGCCGGGCTCGAGCGCGCCGGGGTCATCAGCCAGGGGCGGGGCAGGCTCGTCGTCCACGATCCAGACGCGTTGGAGCGCTACGTCTATTAGCTCGCACCACGACCAGGAGTTCTCGGCCGGTGGCGTCGTCGTGCGCGGGCACGAGATCGTCGTGATCGTTCCGGTCAAGCGCGGCCCGGGCGGCGAACCCGTGCTCGGCCTGCCAAAGGGCCATCCCGAGGATGGGGAGTCGGCCGAGGAGGCCGCCGCGCGCGAGGTCAGGGAGGAGGCGGGCGTCACCGGGGAGCTGATCGAGCCACTCGGCGAGATCCTCTACAGCTACGAGCGCAGGGGCCGCCAGATCGACAAGCGCGTTGCCTTCTTCCTGTTCGAATACCGCACGGGCGACCCGGCCGATCACGACCACGAGATCGAGGAGGCGCGCTGGATGCCCCTGCGCGAAGCCGCGATTGCACTCTCCTACGAAGGCGAGCGCGCGGTCGTCGTCCGGGCGATGTCGAGACGCCTTGCGGATCTGTAGGCTGAGCGCGTGCGTGTCCTGAATTTCTATTCTTCGGTGTTTGCCGACCAGCTCCGGCGCGGGCGCAAGACAGCGACGATCCGGCTCGGCGACAAGTCCCACAAGTACCGCAAGAACGACTGCGTGCTGGTCACGATCGGCTACCAGCACTCGCCCCGAGAGAAGATCTTCTCGGCCGTCATCGACCAGGTCGAGGTCAAGCGGGTCCAGGATCTGTCGCCGCGCGACATCGAGCACGACAACCCGGAGTTCCGCCGGGTCGACGAGATGGTCCACTTCCTCGAGCAGATCTACGGGCGCAAGGTCGCGATGGACGACACCGTGACCGTCGTGCGCTTCTCGCAGATCATCGAGCCACAGCCCGAGATGCGAGACCGCATCCACGGGCTCGGCGGGCTCAACAATTAGGGGCTCACGACAGAATTAGTGCCGGAGCGTCAGCTCGACTCGCGTGTCGCGACCGGCGACACCGGTCGCGGTGACGGAGTCGAGCACCTTCGGGCTTCCGCTGCTCGAGTTCTCGACCAGCTCGACCCGGTCGTGCCCCGGAGAGTCGAGCGCGGCGAAGTTGCCCTTATCGAGGTTCGCGAACCCCGCCTGGTAGCCGCTCGAGTCGAACACCTGCACCTCGGTGTCAGCGCCTGAAGGCGCCCGGCAGGGTCCCGGCGTGCCGCCACACACCCTCGCGGTGCCGGTGATCGTCGCCTCGTGGGCGCTCACGAACGCGCTGGTGATCGGCAGGAGCGCCTGGATCCGGCTGACGATCGCGGCATCGAGGCCCAGCCGGTGAAGCTGTCCGTTGCTGATCGTCTCGCAGCCCTGCAGGCCGATGTCGACCGGATCCGGCGGGCCGGATGCATAGCGGAACCAGGCCGTCACGCCGGCGCCCTCGTCCATCGGACACGAGAAGACCTCGTGCGCACCCGTCGGCGGGATCCGGTTGAGTGCGGACGCGAATGTCGCAACCGTAGACTGAGCGCTGACGGCCGCCGCGGCGACCAGGCCGAAGCCGGCGATCCGGACTCCCGGTTCCGGGAGACCCTCGTACCGGCACAGCAGCAGGGTCGTCGGCGTGCCGGGGACGAGCACGGTGTTCGCTCCCGAGCGAGCGCTCCTCAGGCCAGAAGCAGATGGCTCCGGATCGGGGCAACCGGCCGGCGCGACGCCGGCGCTGCGAGCAGTGAAGGAGGCGATCCTCCGGGGCGAGGCGAGGGCGACCGCAACGATCGCAAGCAGCGCCGTGACCGCGATCAGGCCCAGAGAGACCCGCACGATCCCTCGGGGCACCACCGGATTTGCTCGTTTGATCCTGCGCACCATGTATCAACAGTACGCCCGAGCCGGGGCGCCGTCACAGGCGCGTGGTCGGCCTGCGACCGCTCTTGGCACTGTCTATAGGAGAGTGCCAAAATCGACTTGCCGAGCGCCGCGGAATGTGGCTATGATTGGGGAGATTGGCACTCTCACCCCGAGAGTGCCAGGGGAACCAGAAACTCAAGTCAAACCCCCCGGAGGTTGCATCGATGAAGCTCAAGCCCCTCGGCGATCGGCTGATTGTGCGCGCGATCGAGGAGGAGGAGACGACCGCTAGCGGCATCGTCCTCCCAGATACGGCGAAGGAGAAGCCCCAGAAGGGCAAGGTGCTTGCTGTTGGTGATGGCAAGGTCAACGAGGACACCGGTAAGCGGACGCCGCTTGACGTCGCTGAAGGCGACGAGGTGCTCTATAGCAAGT
>Ga0302178_10001233_pt1 | contig 21806 bp, 22 predicted proteins | sample I_Palsa_E1_3_FD_198790 | JGI IMG/M metagenome (GOLD analysis project Ga0302178, IMG submission 198790) | Peat permafrost microbial communities from Stordalen Mire near Abisko, Sweden - I_Palsa_E1_3 | ecosystem: Environmental > Terrestrial > Soil > Palsa > Peat permafrost | place: Sweden... | reverse complement strand
GTCGATGTCGGGGCCGCGGCCGGCGGCGATCACCAGCCACTGCACCTCGCCCTCCCCGGACCCCCCATAGGTGAACGTCACGCTGTCGGACCCTGACTCGATCTCCTCGACGAGCGTGTTCGTGTGGACGGAGATTCCGTGCTTCTTGAAACCGCGCTCGGCGACCTTGGAGATGTCGGCGTCCTCGGTTGGGAGCACCCGCTCGAGCGCCTCGAACAGCAGCACCTCAGACCCCAGCCGCGCGTACGCCGACGCGATCTCCGATCCTGAGGCGCCCGCGCCGACGACCGCCAGCGACGCCGGCAGCTCGTCCAGAGCCCAGGCCTCTTCGGTGCCGATCACGCGACCCCCGAACGCGGCGCCCGGAATCGATCGCTTGACCGACCCGGTCGCCAGCACGATCGTCTTGGCGGTGATCTCGTCGGACCCGTTGACCGAGACCCGGCCGCCGGCGACCAGCGCGCCCGTGCCCTCGATCAGATCGATCTTGTTCTTCTTGAGCAGCCCGGCGACCCCACCGGTCAGCGTCGAGACGACTTTCAGGCGGCGGGCGGTGATCCCGGCATAGTCGATCTCGGGCGCTCCGACCTTGATCCCGAACTCGCCGGCTTCGCGGATCTCGGTCAGCACATCCGCCACTCGGAGCACCGCCTTGGCCGGGATGCACGCGTAGTTCAGGCACCGGCCGCCGACCCGGTCAGACTCGATCACGGCGGTCTTCATTCCTAGCTGCGCGGCGCGGATCGCGGCGACATAACCGCCCGGACCGGAGCCGATCACGACGGTGTCATATGAGGATTCGGGCATTTGAGGCTGAGCCTAGTGGGTCCGTCACCAGGACTCGCGGACAGGCCACAGCACGAGCACGAGCGCGTGCCCGCGGTGGCGCCCTCAGGGCTCGTGGCCGGGCGAGCTCGGCATCTGGATCCGGCTCAGCACGCGCACCAGCTTGAAGAACAGGTAGCCCGAGGCGCCGATGATCGCCAGCGCCACCACCAGCCCCAGCACGTTCGACGCCTCGATCAGCAGCAGCGTGAAGATCACCGCGATGATCGCCAGCAGCGCCATGAACCCGAGCACGGCGCCGTACCACAGCCGCCACATCCCAATCGCTGCAGCGGCCATCACCGACGAGAAGATGATGATCCCGGCCGCCGCTGGATGCTTGCCCCCGATCCGGTCGCCGGCCACCCAGGCGATCAGGTTCGCGAGCGCCAGCGCGGCCGCGACCGCGCTTGACGCGACGATCACACGGGGCCGCTCGCCGGGCTCGATCGGCTTCAGCGTCGCGCGGACCTCGGCGTTGCGTGCCTCTGAGCGGCTGGGCTGGGGCAGATGCGCGGGCGGCGACTGCGCCGCACGGACGCTGGGACGGCCCGGGGGCGATTCGGGCCCGGCGCCGGCCGGCGGCCGCGGTGCCGCCGCCTCTGATGTCGCCGGGGGCAGAGCGGCTGCGGCGGCCTGGCGTGGCGGTGGCGGGCCGTGCTGTCCACGCTTGCGACTACGCTGCGCCAAGGCTGGCCTCGTTGTGGTGTGGGGCATCGAGCGATCGGCGCAGCGCCCGCGCCATCGCCTCCGGCTCCTGAACCTGGGTCAGCGCCCGCACGACCGCGATCCGCGCCGCCCCGGCTCTGGCCACCTCGTTGGCGTTCGCCAGCTGGATGCCCCCGATCGCGAAGAACGGATGGTCCGCCCGCCGTGCCGCGTAGCGCACCAGCTCAAGGCCGACAGCCGGGCGGCCGGGCTTGGTCGGCGTCGCGTGTACCGGCCCGACGCCGATGTAGTCGACGTCGGCGTCGTTGGATTGGTCGATCTGCGCAGGCGTGTGGGTCGACAGGCCGATCAGGCGATCGCGGCCGACGAGCGCACGTGCCGCATCGGCGGTGGCGTCGTCCTGCCCGATATGCACCCCGTCGGCGTCGATTGCCTGCACCAGGTCGGGCCGATCGTTGACGATCATCAGCGCCTGGTGCTCGTGGCACAGGCGCGCGTAGCGGCGACCGGCCGTGATGATCTCGTCGTCCGGGCGATGCTTGGCGCGCAGTTGCACGATGTCGACGCCGCCATGCAGCGCGCGGGCGAGGAAATCGCCTCCGATCACGTCGCAGACCAAATACAGACGGGCGTGTTCCAAACGGGTGCGGCGATCGTCCACGGCTGTGAGTGTGGCAGGCCGCGGACGCTAGGATCTCGGTTACGGGAGCCCCACCTTCGGGCTGAGAGGGCGGACGCCTTGAGTCCGCCGACCGTCAGAACCTGCCCGGGTAATGCCGGCGCGGGGAGGTGTTCGTGAAACGCTCAAGCTCAGCTGATGTCGAGGTCGTCGTGATCGGCGCGGGCGCGATCGGATTGTCGATCGCCTGGCGCGCGGCCGCGCGCGGGCTGCGCGTGCTCGTCGTCGAGCGGGACGAGCCCGGCTCCGGGACCTCGCGGCATGCCGCCGGGATGCTCGCGCCGGTTGCCGAAGTCACGGCCGGGGAGGAGTCGTTGCTGGCGCTCGGTCTGCGTAGCGCCGAGCAGTTCGCAGCATTCGTCTCCGAGCTCCAGGAGGCGTCGGGCACGCCGGTCGGATACACGTGCTGCGGCACCCTGCTGGTCGCGCGTGACGGGGACGAGGCGGACGCGCTGGAGCGTGAGCTGGCGCTGCGCGTCGATCTCGGTCTGGACGTGCAGCGGCTGCGCGCCAGCGCCGCGCGGCGGCTGGAGCCGGCGCTGGCGCCGACGTTGCGGCTGGCGCTTGACATCCCGGCCGATCACGCAGTCGATCCGCGGGCGCTGGTGACGGCGCTGACGGCGGCGCTGGGCGCGGCCGGCGGCGAGCTGCGGTGCGGGTCGCCGGTCGCGTCGGTCGACGTCGACGAGGACGGCCCGCGGGTGCGCGGCGTCCTGCTGGCCGACGGCACCGGCGTGCGCGCCGAACATGTGGTCGTCTGCGCCGGGGTCTGGTCGGGGGAGCTCGGTGGCCTGTCCGCCGACCGGCTGGTCCCCTTACGGCCGGTCAAGGGCCAGATTCTGCGTGTCCATGACCCGGCCGGTCCGGGGCTGTTGACCCGCGTGATCCGGATGGGCTCGTCGTACATCACGCCCCGTGGTGACGGGCGCTACGTGATCGGCGCGACCTCGGAGGAGCGGGGGTTCGATCAGACCGTCACGTCGGGGGCGCTGTTCGAACTGCTGCGTGATGCGTCCGAGCTCGTCCCGGGCGTCTCGGAGCTGATCGTCGACGAGCTGACCGCGGGTCTGCGACCAGCGACGCCCGACAATCTGCCCGCGATCGGGCCGGCCCCGGACGTCGACGGCCTCTGGTGGGCGGTCGGGCACCGGCGTGGCGGGATCCTGCTGTCGCCCGTGACCGCGCAGCTGATCGTGGATGGGATCGCGGGGGCGAGCGTCGCGCTGCCGGCGGCGTTCGATCCCGGCCGGTTCGGCCCGTGCTCAGGTGGGGCCGCGTCGTCAGGCGCAGCTGCGTCGAGTGCAGTGGCGTCGGGTAAACCTACCGTCAGCAGCGCGGCGTTCAGGAGCGGGGCGTGAACGCGACCGTCAACGGCGAGGCACGGGTGCTGCCTGCCGGCGCTACTGTCGCGAGCGTGCTGGTATTGCTCGACGTCGCGCCGGACGCGCGCGGGATTGCCGTCGCCGTCGACGGCGAGGTCGTTTCCAGATCACGCTGGGACGCGACGGCGCTGCACGACGGCTCGACGGTCGAGGTCGTCACCGCGATCGGAGGCGGATGAGCGCGGGGCCGCCGGACGTGCCGGCCCCCGTCGACGAGTCGGACCGGCTTGAGATCGCCGGCCGCTCGTTCTCGTCACGGCTGATTCTCGGGACCGGGGGCTTCGTCAACCACGAGCTGCTGGCCGCCGCCTGCCGCGAAGCTCGGGCCGAGCTCTGCACGGTGGCGCTGCGTCGGCTTGATCCGTCGACCCCCGGCTCGATCCTCGACGTGCTCGACGAGGCCGGCGTCGCGGTGTTGCCCAACACCGCCGGTTGCTTCACCGCCCGGGACGCGATCGCGACCGCCCGGCTGGCCCGTGAGGCGTTCGGCACCGACTGGCTCAAGCTGGAGGTGATCGGCGACGACCGGACGCTCCTGCCCGACGCGGTCGAGCTCGTGGCCGCGGCCGAGGAACTGGTCGACGACGGCTTCATCGTGCTTCCCTACACGACCGACGACCCCGTGCTGGCCCGTCGATTGCAGGACATCGGCTGCGCGGCCGTGATGCCACTCGGCTCGCCGATCGGCTCCGGGATGGGGATCTGCAACCCCTACAACCTGTCGATCATCGTCGAGTACGCCGAGGTGCCGGTGATCCTCGACGCCGGCGTCGGCACCGCCTCGGACGCCGCGCTGGCGATGGAGCTCGGCTGCGATGCGGTGCTGTGCGCCTCAGCGATCTCCCGCGCGCACGACGCGGCCGCGATGGCCCGCGCGATCCGGCTCGGCGTCGATGCGGGGAGGCTTGCGTTCGGAGCCGGCCGGATTCCCCGGCGGCGCTACGCGCAGGCCTCGACGCCGATGGCCGGGCTGCCGGCGCTGGGGCCGTCGTCGTGAGCAGATGTCTCGTCGGTGCTGTGAGCGGTTGTCTCGCCGCCGCTGCCCGCTCAGCGGTCGCGCGATGACCGTCGATGAGCTGATCGACGGTTGGCAGGCGGCGTGGTCGGCCCAGGAGCCGGCGGGCTTCGAGGATGTTTGCGCGGCCGGGATCAGCTACGAGGATCCGCTCACCGAGCATCTGCTGCAGGGCATCGACGCGCTCGCCGGCCACGCCCAGCGGCTGTGGGACGGCTTTCCCAATGCGCGCCTGGAGCGCACCGGGGAACGACTGACGGGCGGCAACTTCGTCGCCGCACCGTGCAAGCTGCTCGGCACCCATCGCTCGTCGCTCGCGGGGCTGCCGGCGACCAACCGGTTCGTGGTCGTTCACTGCATCTTCTACTGCGAGGTCCAACACGAGCGCCTGCTGCGCGTTCGCGGCTTCTACGACGTGTATGACGCGGCCACGCAGTTGGGCGTCCTGCCGGGCCGCGGCACGCTCGGCGAGAAGGCGATGATGGTGCTCCGCGGATTCGGCCTGCGCACGGGCCGCGGCGGCTGACTCGGCCGGCGTCCGTGTCCGTCGCCGCGTCAACCCGATCCGGCGCGGACCTCGGCCAGCCGTCGCGCGAGGTAGCGCCGTTCGGGCTCGGACGGTGCCTGCGCCAACGCCAGCTCGTACGCGGCCGCGGCCTGCGCCAGATCCCCGCGCCGGCGCAGTAGATCGGCACGGGTGGCGTCGAGCAGGTGATACCCCGGCAGGTCGCCCGCTTGCGCGAGCTCCGTGACCAGCGCCAGACCGCGGTCAAGGTCCCCGGCCATCGCGACCGCGACCGCGCGGTTGAGGCGCACGACCGGCGACGGCAGCGCCGTCGCGAGCAGCTCGTACAGGCCCGCGATCTGGGGCCAGTCGGTCGACTCGGCATCCGCCGCGGACGCGTGGCAGGCAGCGATCGCAGCCTGCAGCTGGTACGGGCCGACCGGTCCGCGTCGCAGCGCCGCCTCGAGGACCGAGATCCCGCGCTCGATCTCGGCGCGATCCCAACGAGCGCGATCCTGGCGCTCGAGCGTGACCAGTTCACCGCCGTCGGCGACGCGAGCGTCGCGGCGTGAATGCTGCAGCAGCATCAACGCCAGCAGCCCGGCCGCCTCCGCCTCGGAGGGCATCAGCTCAACCAGCAGCTCGGTCAGCCGGATCGCCTCCGCGCACAGATCGGCCCGGACCAGATCGTCGCCCGATGAAGCGGCATAGCCCTCGTTGAACATCAGATACAGCACCGCGAGCACGCCCGCGAGGCGCTCGGGCAGCAATCGCGACGGCGGCACCCGGTACGGGATTCCGGCGCTGACGATCTTCGCTTTGGCGCGCGTCAGGCGCTTGGCCATCGCCGCCTCCTCGACGAGGAATGCGCGCGCGATCGCCGGCGTCGTCAGCCCCGCCAGCGTCCGCAGCGTCAAGGCGACTCGGGCCTCGATCGCCAGCGACGGGTGACAGCAGGTGAAGATCAGCCGCAGCCGGTCATCCTCGATCCCGCTCTCGTCGTCGGGGTCCTGCTCATCCATCTCGACACCCTCTCGTCGCAACGGATCGCGCCCAACCTCCTCCAGCAGCTCGGCGCCGCGCCGGGCGCGTCGCAGCCGGTCAAGCGCCCGATTGCCGGCGACCGTCGTCAGCCACGCCCCTGGCCGGTGGGGAACGCCGTCGCGCGGCCAGACCCGGAGCGCCTCGGCGAACGCCTCCGAGGTGCAGTCCTCGGCCAGGTCCCAATCGCCGGTGCGGCGGATCAGGGTCGCGACGACCCGGCCCCACTCGTCGCGGAAGGCCCGCTCGACGGCGTGCTGCGGCGGGTCGCTCATTCCGGGGCGAGCGGCCTGACCTCGATCATGTGAAACCGCGTGATCGGGTGCTCGGCAGTGACCGTGACCGCCTCGTCGATACCGGCGCAGTCGATCAGGTCGATGCCGCCGATGAACTCCTTGGTCTCGATGAACGGGCCGTCGCTGAGGAGCGTCTCGCCGTCCCGCACGCGCACCGTCGTCGCCATCTCGGCGTGGGCCAGCGCGTGTCCGTAGACCTGGACTCCGCGTCCCCCCATCTTGGCGATCCACGCTTCGGTATCGCGGTCGATCGCGGCCTCCTCCTCGTCGCTCTCGGGGATCCCGTCCACGCACAGCGTCAGCAGGTATCTCGTCGCCCCGTCCGCGACCGGGGTCGCGAGCCGGGCGGCCAGCTCGTCACGCCGCCCCGAGTCGTCGGCCATCCAGGGTCGGGCGCCAGGCGCGGTATCGGCCGCGAACGGCCGGACCTCGACCGTGTGAAACCACGAAACGGGGTGCCTGGCGGCAACCTCGATCGCCTCGTCCAGGTCGGTGCAGGAGATGATGTCGAAGCCTGCGACGAACTCCTTGGTCTCGATGAACGGGCCGTCGCTGACGAGCGTCTGGCCGTCACGGACGCGGACGGTCTTGGCGGCGTCGGGGCCGGCCAGTGGCTGCCCGTAGATCCGCCCCCGGGTGTCCCGTATCCAGGCGGGGATCTCACGTCGCATCGTCGCGGCCTTGTCCGCGGTCGGGACGCCGTCAGAGATCAGCAGCAGGTAGTTCATACCCACCGCCCCCACGCCGTGGCGGAATACAGGTAGTTGCGCGCATGGCGCTCGCGCGTCGCCGCGACGCGCGCCTCGATCGTTCGTGTCCTGATCATCGCCGCGTATCTCATCGTCGCCTCGCTGTTCGGGGATTGCCTCATACCCCGACGACGAACGGATCAGCCTCGACAGGACATCCGGCTCATTAACCCGCCGACCGCGCTGCCGAGACGGCTGCCTGCAGCCCCGCCCGGGCCGGACCTGGCAGCTTGCGCGCCAGTCGCCACCGGGCCCCGGAGAAGCTCAGGTTGGCGACCGTTGCGAAGCCGCGCTCGTCGGCTCGCAGGGCCAGCAGCAGATGGGCCACGCGGTCGGCCAGCGGCAGGTCCTCGCCCTTGGCGCGCACGCAATAGCACTGGGCCCGCCGGCCCCGGCCCCGGACGAGCACGGCGCCCTTGCCGCCGACCAGCCAGACGCCCAGGGCGCCGGGCTCGACCACCAGCCGCGTCTCGCGCAGCAGGTCGCGGGCGTGATGGCCGACCAGGTCGCCGAGCAGCCCCAGCGCACGGACCTCCGCGCCGGCCGGCGGCGCGCCCGGCGCCCGCGGCGGGCGCAGCACCTCGGCGCCCTTGGCGGCGTACAGGTCCGGGATCAACCAGGCGAACGCCAGCGCCGCCAGCGATACCGGGATCAGGATCGGGCTGAGCACGACGAGGCCAACGGCCGTCGCCAGCAGTGGCAGCTCGTGGGCGAGCGTCCACGCCGTCCAGCGGCGATCGGTCCGCCGCAGCGACGTCTCATCGACGAGCGGGCGCCACGGGACATCGGCGAGCTCCGGCAGCTCCCCGGTCAGCGGCAGGCGCGCGTCCGTCGCCACCACGGGGTCAGCCGCCCGCGATCGGCCGGCGCAGGATCACGAGCTCGGCATCGACCGGCAGCTCGCGTACCTGTTCGGCGACGGCTCCGCCGTCGCCGCCCGCGACCGCGAAATAGCCGCGGGCGAGCTCGGCGTCCATCACCGAGCGCGCCCGTTCGAAGGCGGCGCCGTCTCCGGGCGACCACTGCGCCAACTCGGTATGGCCGGTCTGGTCCAAGCGGATGAGTCGCGACATCGCGTGCCTCCTGGGTCGGCGGAACGAGCCGACCGATCATACGCCCGCGGCGAAAGCGCTCAGCCCAACCGGACGTCGAGCGTGACCGCCAGCGGCAGGTGGTCCGACAACGTTCCGCGATCGAGCGTCTGTGCCGCTCCGACCGTCCGCAATCGCTCGCCGATCAGGACGTGGTCGACGTCTGAGTCGGCGACCGATCGCAGCCCCTCCAGCGCAGGCGTCACGAGGTTGAAGTCGCCGCCCAGCACCAGCGGCAGCCCGCGCGCCCAGGTCCGCGCCGCCCGCGCCGCCAGCGCGACATCGCGCCGGGCGCGCTCGGGAGCGTACGCGGTGGCGTGCAGGTTCACGAGCCAGACCCCGTAGGCGAGTTGGACGCCGTGCGCCCAGCGCCGCTCCGGCGCCCGGCAGAGCCGCACCGATCGGTGCTCGATGATCCGGTCGACGCGCGCCAGGATCGCGTTCGCGCCGCCGCCGTTGGACTTGATCAGATCGGGCCGGCGGACCGCCACGAACCGGCGCAGCGGCAGCAGCGCGTTGCGGGAGGTGCGAACCGATACCTGCTCGCAGGCGAGGCGCTGCGCCAGCGCTTGCGGCCACCACGGCGGCACCTCCTGCAGCAGCGCGACATCCCACTCCCAGCCCGCCAGCGCGCGTGCGAAATCCTCCAGCATGTCGCGCTCCGATCCGGGCACCGACCGCCCGTGCATCAGGTTCCAGGTCAGCACCCGCAGCCGCACGGCGCCCAACGTACACTGCCGAGCTTGCTCCGCCATTTCCTGACCGGCACAGAGCTCACCCCGGACGAACTCCGGCGGCTGCTGGAGCGTGCCGACGAGCTCAAAGCGGCACCGCTGAGCTCCGACGCGCTGCACCGGCGGACGATCGCGCTGGTGTTCCAGGCGCCGTCGACCCGGACCCGGACCTCGTTCGAGGCGGGGGTCACGGAGCTCGGCGGTCACCCGATGGTGCTGCGCACCGAGGACACGCAGCTGACGCGCGGCGAGTCGATCCGTGACACGGCGTACATCCTCTCGCGCAACGCTGCCGTGATCGGGATCCGGACGCCGTCCGACGAGCTCGTGCAGGATCTCGCGGCGCACGCGTCGGTGCCCGTGATCAACATGCTGACGGGGCGGCATCACCCGTGCCAGGCGCTCGCCGATCTGATGACGCTGCGCGAGGCGTTCGGGCAGTTGCGCGGCCTCAAGCTCGCGTACGTCGGCGACGGCAACAACGTCGCGCGGTCGCTGGCGCTCGTCGGCGCCCCGGCCGGCATCGAGCTGCGCGTCGCGGCGCCGGACGGCTACCAGCTCGAGCCGCTCCCCGGCGTGCTCCTGACCGACGATCCGCGTGAGGCGGTCGCCGGCGCCGACGCCGTGTACACGGACGTGTGGGTCAGCATCAGCGACGATCCGACGACGACGGAGGGGCGTCGTACTGCGCTTGCCGGCTACCGGATCGACGACGCGCTCCTGGACCTCGCGGCGCCGCACGCGATCGCACTGCACTGCCTGCCGGCGCACCCGGGCGAGGAAATCACCGCCGAAGTGCTGTACGGGTCGCGCCAGCGGATCTGGGACCAGGCGGAGAACCGCCGGCACGTGCAGAAGGCGCTGCTGGAGCTGCTGGTCGACGGTCGGTCGTAAATCCCGCAGATGCCACGAGCGGCGGCCGTGTCGGGTAGGCTCGCGGCAAGCGAGAAGACGATCAGGAGTTCTGAGATGCCCCCTGTCAAGCGCGCAGCGACGACTGCCAAGCCGAACACCCCAGCCAAGAAGGCGGGCGCGTCGAAGACGACCAAGGCGGCGGCCGGCGACGCCAAGAGCAAGCCGAAGGTATCCGGCAGCCAGGCCGCCGAGACCAAGCCGGCGAGTAAGGCGGCGACGACCAAGCCGGCGGCGACCAAGCCGGCGGCGAGTCGGCCGGCAGCGGGTAAGCCGGCGGTGACGGAGTCGGCGTCGTCGCGGACCGCCCGCACCGCGTCGACGGCCACCGCCCGGCGCTCGGCCACGAGCTCGCCGGCCAAGCGCGCCGATGGCGCTCGCGCAGCGGCTGCGCGGGTCAGGCACGCGGCCTCCACCAAGGGCGGCGTGATCTCGGTCGCCGATCCACTCGGCAAGCGGACCGTCTCGCCCAAGGACGTCGTGATGCTCACGCGCGAGCACATCCAGGAGGCGCTCGACGACGCCGCCTCACGCGGCCGGGTGACCCGCAAGGACGCCAACGAGCTCGTCGCCGAGCTGGTCCGCCGCGGCCGCTCCGGTGGTGAAGACGTCGCGTCGGGGATCGAGGGGCTGCTCGGCAAGGGCCGTGACCAGATCGAGTCGGCGACCAAGCGCGCGGCCCGCTCGGAACCGGTCGACCGGATCGTGCGCGGAGCAGATCGGGCGCGGCGGGCGGCGGGCGTCGGCTCAAGCTTCCCGATCAGCGGCTATTCGGAGCTGAACGTCTCGCAGGTCCAGGCGCGGCTGAAAGAGCTGTCCAAGCCCGAGCTGCGCAAGGTGCTGACCTACGAGCGCAAGCACGCCAACCGCAAGTCCGTCGTCGGCACGATCGAGAAGTCGCTCTAGGGTCGCGGCGTCGGCGGGGGTCGCTGGCGACCGCAAGCGACGCCCAGCCCCGGCGGGCTGCCATGCTAGGCCGATGGACACCGCTGCCACAACCACGGCGCCGCGCCCCCAGCGCGGTGACGAGCTCGAGCTGACGATCGACTCGCTCGCGTACGGCGGCGCCGGCGTTGCCCGGCTAGACAACTATGTGGTGTTCGTCTCCGGGGGGTTGCCGGGCGACCGTGTCCGGGCCGTCGTCGGCAAGCGCAAGCGCTCCTACGCTCAGGCGCGGGCGACCGAGATCCTGACGCCCGGACCGGACCGGATCGAGCCAATCGCCGACCATCCCGGCGCGCCGTGGCAGGTGCTCCGCTACGAGCGCCAGCTGCAGATCAAGGCCGAGCAGGTGACCGACGCGCTGATGCGAATCGGCAAGCTCCAGGGCTTCACCGCCGAACCGATCGTCCCCGCGGTGCAGCAGTGGCGCTACCGCAACAAGTTGGAGTACTCGTTCGGGACCGATCCCGGCGGCGGCCTCGTATGCGGCTTCCACGCGCCCGGGCGCTGGGACGAGATCGTCGCAGTCAGCGACTGCCTGCTGGCGTCCGAGGCCGGAAACGCGGTCCGCGAGCGGATCGTCGCCGGTTGTCGCGACCAGGGTCTGGCCGCCTACGACCGGCGCGCCGGTACCGGGCTGCTGCGCAACCTGGTCGTTCGCGAGGGACGCCGGACCGGACAGATCCAAGCGCGGCTGGTCACGTCCGACGGCAGGCTGGACCGCGATGCGTTGGTCGCCGCGGCCGGCCCGGAGCTAACGGGTCTGCTGTGGACGCGAACCGATGGCGTTGCCGAGACGACCCAGGGCGGCACCACCGAGGTGCTGGCCGGTTCCAAGCGTTTCGAAGAGACGCTCGGCCAGATGACCTTCCGGATCTCGGCCGAGGCGTTCTTTCAGACCAACACCGAGATGGCCGAGCGGTTGTATGAGCTGGCGATCGAGTACGCAGGCCCGACCGGCTTCGAGCGACTCTACGACCTGTTCTGCGGGATCGGGACGATCGGCCTGCTGGCCTCGCCGCAGGTTGCCGAGGTGTGGGGCCTGGAATTGATCGAGCGGGCGGTCGCCGACGCGATCAATAACGCTCGCGTCAACGAGATCGACAACGCTCACTTCTTCGCCGGTGATGTGCGCCTGGCGCTGCGCGAGCTCGTGGAGAAGGCCGGCCGTCCCGACGTGCTGATCGTCGACCCGCCCCGGGCGGGCCTCTCGCAAAAGGTCGTGCGCCGGGTGATCGAGGCGGCGCCGAAGCGGATCGTGTACGTCTCGTGCAATCCGACCACGCTGGCCCCCAACGCGGCGCAACTGGTCGCCGACGGCGGCTATGAGCTCGTGCGCGTGCGACCGGTGGACATGTTCCCGCAGACGCCGCACATCGAATGCGTCGCCGAGTTTCAGCGAGCAAACGCCGCGACGCCCTCGCAATAGCCTGAGCCGGATGCGCGCGGTCACGATCATCAACAAGGTTCTCGCCGTCTCGGACCTGCCGGATCCGGTGCCCGGCGCCGGCGAGGTGCTGGTCAAGGTGCATGCGGCCGGCCTCAACGGCGCCGACATGATGCAGCGTCAGGGCCACTACCCGGCGCCACCGGGCGCGCCGCAGGAGATCCCGGGCCTCGAGCTCGCCGGCGAGGTGGTCGGACTGGGGCCCGCCGCGACCCGCTTTGCGGTCGGCGACCGGGTGATGGGGATCGTCGGCGGCGGCGGCCAGGCAGAGCTGTGCACGGTCCACGAGCGGATCCTGATGCCGATTCCCGACCGGCTTTCGTGGACCGAGGCCGGTGGGGTGCCCGAGGTGTTCACGACCGCCCATGACGCCGTCTTCACTCAAGGGCACCTGCTGTCCGGCGAGCGATTGCTCGTCCACGGCGGCGCCGGCGGCGTCGGCACCGCGGCGATCCAGCTCGGCAACCTGGCCGGCGCGCGGGTGATCGCGACCGTCCGCAACCCCGACACGCGTGCGCAGGTGGCGCAGCTTGGCGCGACCGTGATCGCGCCCGAGGGCTTCGCCGAGCACGGTCCATTCGATCTGATCCTCGAGCTCGTCGGCGCGATCAACCTCGCCGACAACGTCAAGTCGATCGATTTCAACGGCCGGATCTCGATCATCGGTACGAGCGCCGGCGCCGTCGGCGAGCTGCACCTGGGGCTGCTGATGCACAAGCGAGCGCGGATCTACGGCTCGACGCTGCGCGCCCGTCCGCTGGAGCAGAAGGCGATGACGGCGCGGGCGGTCGAGCGCTCGGTGCTGCCGGCGCTCGGCAGCGGTCGGATCACCGTCCCGATCGCCGAGACGTTCGCGCTCGAGGACGCGGTCGCTGCCTACGACCGATTCGCGTCCGGCGGCAAGCTCGGCAAGATCGTGCTGCTCACCGACTGAGGTTGGCGGATTTGTCCGATATCGACGGACAAATCCTCCAATCGGCCGTCAGTCGGGGCGAGGTCACGCGTGCGTTGGTCAGGCACGAACGCTCAGGCGCCGCGGGACTCGGCCACGCGGCGGGTCCAGTAGCGAAACCAGTCTGGGCCGTACGGCACGTAGACCCGGGTCTCGATGCCGCGGTCGTGTAGCTCGGCGAGCACGTCGGGCCGGACCCCGAGCAGCTGCTCGACGACGACCCCGGGTTCAGCCAGCAGCAATCCCTCGCGTAGCCGGCCGTCGTGGGTGGCCATCGACCAGTCGGCCCCGGCCGCGGCAAGCTGCGCGGCGAGCCGCAGGTACGCGATGTCCGTCGGCTCGCCGAACGGATGCGCGCCCGTCCGCTCGACGTAGGCGCCCTTGACGAGACGCACGTGGACGCCGGCCTCGACGAGCGCACGTGCGTCGGCCGGCGAGCGCAGCAGATTGGCCTGGACGGTCGCACCGAGCCGATCGTGCAGGCCGCGGCCGGCCAGCTCGAGCACGCAGCCGAGGATCGCGTCGGCGTGGATGGCGTCCTCGGCGCCGATCTGGATCCGACGGCCGGGCGAGAGCGCGCGGGCGATCGTCTCCAGCCGGGCGGCCGCTGCCCCGGCGTCGACGTCGATCGCCAGGTGGCTCAGGTCCAGCGACAGCCACGCTCCGTCAGCCAGGCCGGCGATCGCGGCCGCCAGCGCCCGGTAGTCATCGGCAACCCGGTCAGCGGTTGCCGGGTCCTCGACGCGCTCGCCGAACAGGTCGACGCTGACCGCATGACCGGCGGCCAGCAGCGCCTCGGCGGTCTGGAGCGCCGGCGACGCCGTGCGGCCGGCCACGTACCGGGACGCGGCCCGCCACGCCCGGGCCTCGCCGCCCGGCAGCGCCTTGACGCCACGCTCCAGCCGTCGACTGGTGGCGAGCTGGAGCAGCAGCGTGCGGTCGTAGCCCATCGCCGTGAAGTTTGGCGATTGCCTTCCGGCGTGCGGAAGCGGATCGCCATCCTTCGACGTGTGCGCGCGGCGCGCGGCGCGTATCAGCCGCGGTGGGCATCGGATCCTCGTGCCCGCCAAACGGCCTACAGAGCCAGCGCGGCCGGGGACTCGAGCACCGCTCGGATCGCGGCCAGGAACTGCGCAGCGTCGGCGCCGTACAGGATCCGGTGATCGCAGGACAGCGTCAGCGTCAGCAGCTGGCGATCGACGATCTCGCCGTCGGCGCCACGGGCGAGCACCTCGCGGATCGCGCCGACGCCGAGGATCGCCGCCTGCGGCGGGTTGATCACGGGGGTGATCGCGGTCATCCCGTACATCCCGAGGTTCGAGACCGTGAACGTGGCGCCCGACAGCTCCGGCGGCGTGATCGTGCCAGCGCGGACGGACTCGGCAAGGCGGCGGCTGAGCGTCGCGATCTGCCCGAGCGTCCTGACGTCGGCGTCGTGGATCACCGGCACCACCAGCGCGTCGTCAGCGGCGACGGCGAAGCCGACGTTGACCCGCTCGTGCAGCTCGAAGCCGCCGTCGACGTACGACCCATTGGCGCGTGGATGCCGGCGCAGGCATGCCGCACACGCCTTGACGATCAGGTCGTTGAGCGATGGCGCCGTCACCCCCTGCGACGACGCGATCTCCTTCAGCTGGGCTCGGAACTCGACGGCGCCGGTGATCTCGACCTCGGTCTGGACCTGGAATTCCGGGATCGTCGCCTTCGCCTCGGCCATCCGCCGCGCGACCAACTGTTGCAGCCGGCTGAGTGCCACGCGCTCGGTGCCGCCGCGGCTGCCCGTGGCGGGCGCTGGAGCGGCGACGGCGCTGGCCGCCCCGTCGGCTCCGGCAGGCCAGGCGGCAGCCGCGTCACCGACTGCTGACGCCGACGTGGCCGGCTCCGGCGCCAGTCCCGCCGCCGCCATTACGTCGGCACGGACGACCCGCCCACGCGGACCGCTGCCGGCCAGCGACGCCAGGTCGATCCCGTGCGCCGCCGCGATCCGCCGTGCCATCGGCGTCGCCGGCACGCCGGTCGCAGTGCCGTTATGACCGGGCGCGTCGCCATTGGTCACGACGGATGCCTGCGCCGGGGCCGCGACGGCGACCGGCTGCCCAGGCGCGTCCGGCGCGTCCGGCGCGTCCGGCGCGTCCGCCGGGTCTGGCGCGTCCGGCGCGTCCGGCGCGTCCGGCGGCTGCGTGCCCGCGCGTGTCCCCGCCGGCTCCAGCCGCGCGATCACCTCGCCGACCGCGATCGTCGTCCCCTCGGCGACGACGATCGACAGCGCGCCGGACGCCTCGCTGAGCTGCGTCATCGTCGCCTTGTCGGTCTCGACCTCGACCAGCTCCTGGCCTTCGACGATGTCGTCGCCATCGGCCGCCAACCAGGTCAGGATCGTGCCCTCCTGCATCGAATCCGACAGGCGGGGCATCAACACGTCGGTCATCAGATCATCGTCCTGTCAATTCTCAGATCAGGTCGAGCGCCGTGCCGACGATCGTCTCGGCGTCGATCCCGAAGTGGCGGTAGAGGTCCTGGACGTCGCCCGATTGGCCGAAGTCCTGCACGCCGAGGCAGCTGATCGGGCTGTCGTTGACGGCGCCGAGGAACGACAGGGTGTGCGGGTGGCCGTCGAGCACCGTGACGATCGGCGTGGCCGCCGAGCGCGGCAGGATCGCGTCGAGCACCGAGTCGTCGCCGCCCCAGGAAGGCAGCCCGAGCCCACGGCGCACCTGGAGCGCGCGGAAGACCAGGTCCGCCGAGGTCAGGCACACGACCGCGGCCTCGATGCCGGCGTCGGCCAGCTCGCCGGCCGCGGCCAGCACCTCGGGCATCACGACCCCGATCCCGACCAGCGTCACCCGTGCGGACCCGCCCGCCCGCTCGGGCGCGCCCCGATCGATCGCGCCCGGCTCGCGCAACCGGTAGCCGCCGGTCAGCACCGCGCGCCGACGCGCCTCCCGCGCGTCGGCGTCGGCGGGCATCGCCGCCAGCGCCTGATCGAGCGGTCGTGTCGACAGGCGCAGATACGCCGACGTACCGTCGGGGCGTCCGAGCCGCGACAGCGCGTGCAGCAGGATCCATTCCAGGTCCTGGCCGAACGCCGGCTCCCAGGCGGTGCAGCGCGGCTGCTCGAGTCCCACCGACGGCGTGATGATCGACTGGTGGGCGCCGCCCTCGGGCGCGAGCGTCACCCCGGCCGGCGTCCCGATCAGGATCGACTGCCCGCCCGCGTATATGCCGAACGACCACTGCTCGAGCGCGCGGTTGACGAACGGGTCGTAGATCGTCCCGATCGGCAGCAGCGGCTGCCCATCACGTGACCAGGTCGCACCCAGCTCCGAGAGCAGTCCGACCAGGTTGCCCTCCGCGATCCCCAGTTCGATGTGCTGCCCGTGCTCGGATTCGCGCCAGCGCACGAGCGTGTCGGTGTCGTCGGCGAACCAGTCGACCCGGTCGCCGATCGACCAGACCCCGACGCGGTTGATCCAGCCCCCGAGGTTGGTCGAGGTGCCGACGTCGGGCGAGACCGAGACGACGTGGCCGGCGACGTCCGGGGCCGCGTGAGCGAGATCGGAGAAGAACCGTCCCAGCGCCTGCTGTGTCGACGCCCGGCCGGCGTGATCGCGCCCGACGTCGATCGGTACGTCCGGCGGCGAGGCGTCGGTCACGGGCGGCCGCTCCAGCCGCTCGGCGGCCTCGCGGCACAGGGTCGCCGCATCGGACGCCGGATCGAACAGCGCCCACGGATCGTCGGCGGACGCCCCGAGCTGGCCGGCGAGCGCCCGCCACTGCGCATCAGACAGCAGCGCCGAGTGGTTGGCCGGATGGCCCTGAGTCGGCAGCTGCCACGCCTTGATCGTGTACGCGAAGATCACCGTCGGCCGGTCAGACGCAGCCCCCGCCTGCGCGAATCCGTCGAGCAGGTCCGATAGATCGTGCCCGCCGAGGTCGCGCACGGCCGCGTACAGCGTCGAATCGTCGAGTGATGACACCAGCCGCGCCAGCTCACGTGAGCCGCGACCGCGGGTGGGTGGGCTCGCAATCCGCTCGCGCAGCTCGGACACCGACGAACGCAGCAGCCGCTGGTACTCCTCGTTGGGCATCTGGTCGATTCGTCGCCGCAACTCCTCGCCGCCGTCGCGCGCGAAGATCGAGCGCAGCAGCCGGCCGTACTTGATCGTGATCGTCTGCCAGCCGGCGGCCTCGAACATCGCGCCGATCCGGCCGGCGGCGATGTCGGGCACGACCCGGTCCAACGACTGGCGGTTGAGGTCGACGATCCACAGGACCTCACCGAGCGAGGGGATCATCGGGTCGACCAGCGCCTCCCAGATCGCGCCCTCGTCGAGCTCGGCGTCGCCGATCAGCGCCACCTCGCGACCGGCTTGGGGAACATCGAAATGACCGGCGACGTAACGGTGGGCGAGCGCGCTCCACAGCGTCTGGGTGGCGCCGATCCCGACCGAGCCGGTCGAGAAATCGACGGGGTCGGGATCCTTGGAGCGCGACGGATAGGACTGCAGGCCGCCGAACGAGCGCAGCTCGGTCAGATACGAGCTGTCCAGTCGCCCCAGCAGATAGTTGATCGCATGCAGCACCGGCGACGCGTGTGGCTTGACCGACACGCGGTCGCGCCCCCGCAGATGCTCGAAGTAGAGCGCGGTCATGATCGACACGATCGACGCGCTTGACGCCTGATGCCCCCCGACCTTGACGCCCGACGGCGTGCTGCGGACCTTGTTGGCGTGGTGGATGATCGACGTCGCCAGCCACAGCACGCGCCGCTGGACCTCGTCGAGCGTCTGCAGCGAGGACCCGGTGCGGGCGGGGTCGGCGTCGACGGCGGCCATGCCATCACATTGAATCTCGCCCACCACATCAAAGACAAGTCCGCACTCCTAACCACGCAAGAATCACACGTCCGTCGGCTACAGCCTTATGATTCTTGCGTGGATCTCGATGCAACCGACCACCGGCTCATCGACTGCCTGCGCGCCAACGCACGCGTCACGCTGGCCGAGCTGGCGACCGAGGTCAGCCTCTCGTCGCCTGCCGTCAAGCGCCGGATCGACCGCCTCGAGGAGCGCGGCGTGATCACCGGCTACACGGCGATCGTCGATCACGGCAAGCTCGGCTTCCCACTGCAGGCGTTCTCCGAGCTGCGTTTCGACGGCACCGCCGGGGTCGACGAGATCGCCTCGATCGCGAACGAGATCCCGGAGGTCGAGGCCGTCTACACGACCGCCGGCGACCCCGACGCGCTGGCGCTGCTGCGAGTCCGTGACGTCGAGGACCTCAAGCGGGTCGTCGACCTGATCCGCCGCAAGGGCGCCGGCACCAAGACGCTGATGGTCGTCGGCACGAGTGCCCGCACGCCCGCGTAGCGGACGAGCGAATCAGTACGGCGGCAGGTCAGCCCACCACTGGCCGAGCACCCGGAACGCGGTCCAGAACTCGCGCTTGGCGCGCTCCTCGTCCAGCGCTTCGTCGATATTGGGCACGTACAGCCCCTCGATCGACGGGGTCAGCCGTTGGATCTCGCCCGGCGCGTCATCCAGCTGACGCGCGAGCGGGATCTCGAGCTCGTTGATTGTCTGCAGCGAGTCGGGTCCCATCACCACCACGATCTTCGGCGCCACGATCGCGAGCTCCTCGACGATCCGCGCCACGCACCCCGGGTCGGCCAGGTCGGTGTCGACCACGGGACACTTGACGCAGAGCGTTCCGTACACCGCCAGCGGATCGATCGACAGCCGCCGCAGCGACTTCATCAGCGCGTTGCCGGTGCGTCCGTAGAACGCGACGCCCTCCTCGACCTCGGCGGGTCGGGCGGAGTACTTGACCATGAAGATGTCGGCCTGGGGGTGGCCGGAGCCGAGCACCGGCATCAGCTGGCCGCGGGGGCACTCGGCGCACTCGGTCAATCGATGGGCGAATGAATTGAGCTCGCGGATCGCGCGCTCGAGGTACTTCTCGCGGATCTCGTCATCGGTTGCCGGCACGCTGCCGGGATTGGACGGAAGCGGTGCTTGTCCTTGACGCTGCATCAGGAGTTGCGGCCGATCGCACGTCTGACGCGCCGCTCGCGAGACGCGCGGCGCGCTCCTGACGGCATCGCCTTCGTCTGCAGGAACTTGAGCGCCTGGACGTACAGGAGGCTCGCCGGGTTGCGGATGATGTCGGCGTCGTGCAGCGATTGCATGAATTCCTCGGGCCCGTCGAAGTCACGCATCCGGATCCGCACCGAACCGAGTCCCTGGGGGACGTGGGCGTCGGAGCCGGCGCCGCCGGGGATCCGGTACTTGGCCGCGAATCGCACCGCCTCCTCGTTGAACTCAGAGATCGCGACCCGCGGGTTGAACACCTCGATTGCATCGATCTCGTCGATCACGGCCAGCAGGTGCTCGTAGTCGGGAACCGAGTGCATCCGGTCGAACGGGTGCGGCACGTAGACGATCCCGCCCTGGCGGCGAATCTCGGCGATCGTCTCCTGCAACGTCATGCCGCGCGCGATCTTCTCGGTGATGAACAGGCCGATCACCTCGCCCTGCTCGGCCGTCTTGACCTCCTCACCCGCGATCACCTTGATTCCAGACGCCTTGGCCTGCGCCTCCAGCGCGCCCGAGATCTGGTTGTGATCGGTGACCGCGATCGCGCCGAGGCCGCGGGTCTTGGCCTCGGCCAGCAGCACCTCGACCGGCGTCGCGCAGTCATACGAGTGGTCGGTGTGCATGTGCAGGTCGACGTCGATCAGCTGACGTTGGCGCAGCCGCCGGCGCACCGGGGTGTCGCCGGGGTCGAGATGGCGCCGGGCGGCGAGCTCGAGGTAGACGTCCTCCAGCTCGCCCGCGACGCGGTCCCAGGCCAGCCGATCACCTGGCTCCGCCGACGCGCGCGACGCGCGCCGCAGCGTGCCGGGATCCGAGATCAGTCGCTCCAGATGTGCGGCCAGCGTCAGGGCCTCGCCGGGCTCGAACAGCGAACCGAGCTCTCCGTCGGCCAGGATCTCCTCATACACCGGCAGACGGGTGGCGACCGCGACGGCGCCGGCGCCAAGTGCGCGCACGAGCGTCCCCGGGGCGGTCCGGTCGCCATCGGATGCGAGCACCGCGATGTCCGCGGTCGCGAGCACGTCGCACTCGGGCCGTTCGTCGGCGCCGGTGAACGTCACCCGGTCGCGCAGCGCCCGTGAGAGCGTCGCGGGCGGCGCCGAGACGCGCGGCGACCAGACCGTCGCATGCCAGTCCAACCCGGCGGGCAGCAGCCGCAGCGCTCGCAGCAGGGTTCGCAGCGCGGCTCGCTCCTCGGCCGCGATCATCACGATCTCCGGGGCGGCGTTGGCGGGCCTCGGCTGCGGCGGGTCGGCGCCGGGCGTGACCACTCGGTAGTCGCCGGGAAAGAAAGTCTGCAGCAGGTTGCGGGTGGCGGCGTAGCTGGCGATCCGGGCATCCAGGCGTGAGAACAACAGGCGCGTCAGCGGCCCTGCCAGCTGCGTCGTCAGCACGTGCTCGGTCGGGGCGTGGAACGAGCCGACGTTCAACGCCCGTGAGTGGCGCAGCGCGACGCTCGAGGCGCTGGGCGCGAACGGTTCGTGCACGTCGACGACGTCCAGCGGCAGCGCCGTCAGCACCTCCTCGATCGTCTTGGCCACGTCGACCGGCAGCGACGCGGCGCGCCGGCGGGTCGGCGCGAACGGCAGCACGCCGCCGACGCCCAGCACACGCGGCTCATTTGAGGACAGCAGCTCGTCGGGATCCGAGCGGATCAGCTTGCGGCTGGCGCCGACCAGCTCCTCGGACTGGGACGGCGCGATGATCAGCACCCGATGTCCGCGGGCGCTGAGGCGTTCTGAGACGCGGGCAACGTACTCGTTGACCTCGTTGGCCACCTCCCATGCGAACGGGGTGACTTGGGCGATCACCAGGTCGTGATCAGAACCCGTGCGGGTGGCTGGCACAGGACGAGCTTAATCGGATCGCGCGCCGGCGTCCGCCTATTCGGTCAGGGGCGGTTCGCGCAGGTTGGCGTTGATCTGCTCCGACAGTGCCCGGGCCGCGGCGGCCTGCTCGCGCGTCCGCTCGCGGTCCTGACCTTCGGCGAGCGCCGCCCAGTTCAGCGCGTCGGCTCGCTCCTGAAAGGCCGCCCGTTCGCGTTCGGTATCGACTGCGGCGGCGTGTCGCAGCAGCTCGGCTCGCTCCGACACGACCGCGGCGGGCTCGTCGCCGGCATGAACCTCGGTCAGCTCGACGCCGCGCTCGAACACGAAGGTTTTGTCGCTGGAGCGGATCGGCCGGTAGCGGATCCGCTCGATCGTGATCAAGCCGTCGTCGTCGGCCCTGGTCGTGACCTCATAGCGGGTGAACGGAGCGATCTCTCCGAGCCACGCCTGGCGGCGCTCGACGATCCCTGAGTTGCTCCGACGTTCGAGCCTGGTGGCGCTCAGTTCGGCGACGTGGACCCAGCCCCAGTGGGTGCCCGCCAGCACCAGCCCGACGACCAGCGCGACCGCCGCCATCGCGCCGCCGCCGTCGAACAGCAGCTCGACCGCCCCGAGGATCGCCAGCGCGATGCCGCCGATCAAC
>Ga0302178_10001229_pt1 | contig 21858 bp, 23 predicted proteins | sample I_Palsa_E1_3_FD_198790 | JGI IMG/M metagenome (GOLD analysis project Ga0302178, IMG submission 198790) | Peat permafrost microbial communities from Stordalen Mire near Abisko, Sweden - I_Palsa_E1_3 | ecosystem: Environmental > Terrestrial > Soil > Palsa > Peat permafrost | place: Sweden... | reverse complement strand
AATTTTGCCTTTCGCGATAAGGGCTTAGGCTAAAAAGAATTGAAAATGGCAGCCATCGCCATGGGCTCTGTCTGCCGCCGCGTTACCTAACTTGCCGTGAATAATCCCGGCAGCTACTCTGGATGGTTGAATATTTTTTCGAGTTCACCCGATTTTTTCATGGCAGATAACGTAACACCAAGCTTAGCGGCAAGATCGTTTTGTTTGGGGGAGAGATAGAAATAAACGTATTCGTCAGAGATTTTGTATGTTTCCAATTTCCCATCAAGAAACACGTCTTGAGCCACGACATTATCGCCCCGGGAACCGACACAAAAATCGACATGACTGGATTTCGCCATCAGCATACAGGCCCGAACCGAATCGACGGCTTGAAGGTTTGCTGCGCCGACGAGTCTGATACTGACTAATTTTACGCCACGATGGTAAGCGAGCCGATAATGCGCCAGTTCCGACCATGAATTCGGACGAATCCCCCCACGAACACCTGTCGCGTCGAACTCAAAACTCAGAAACGCTGGCTCAACCCTGATGGCATTGGGAAATAGCTGCTTGTAGTCAGCGACTCGACCGACGTCGCCATCGACTTTGCCGCTGATAAATAACTGCGCTGCACGCTCGGGCGGTAACGCCTCCAGAGAATAAGGCGTATTGATTTTCTTGAATAAAATATCGATCATATGGGCAGTATCTCTATATGTCTGCCCCTCATATGAGACTACCAGGCGTATCTTGCCATCTTCACCGGCGAAGCCGTTTAAGCTATAGAGCAACAAGACAAGTAGCCAGCAGCGGGCCATAAGCCGGCTCCCTCGAAGATATCAATTCGACCCGCGCCAACACCTTCCTACAACCATCCACCGGCTCAAGGCGCCGCTGCAATCACATCAGCCACCGCCGCCGTCAGTTTTTTTGCATAGGGCACATGCAGGAATTCGTTAGGCCCGTGCGCGTTCGATTTAGGCCCCAGCACACCGCAGACCATAAATTGCGAACTCGGAAAGCCTTCTCGCAGCACATTCATTAAAGGAATCGTGCCGCCGAGCCCCATATAGGCGCAATCAGCGCCGTAGTGCAGACGAGATGCCATATTAAGCGCTGAAGCCAACCATGGGGCGACCTCCGGCGTGCTCCAGCCGGTCGCCGCGCCAGAGCTGGGCTTGAACGTGACGCGGGCATTGTAGGGCGGATCGAATTCGAGCAAATCCTTCAATTCGGCAACCGCTTGCGCGGCGTCAACCAGTGGCGGCAAGCGCAGCGACAGCTTAAACGCCGTACGCGGCCTGAGTACATTGCCGGCGTCAGCGAGCGACGGCAAACCTTCCGCACCCGTGACCGAGAGCGACGGACGCCAGGTTGAATTGAGCAGGGCCTCCTTGGGGTCCGTGGTGGTAGGCAGGACTTGACGGCCATCCTGACCACAGGCCCAGGGCAATGTTTTCCAGACATCGGCGCCCAAAATATGCGCGGTAGCCTCGGCTTCACGAAGACGTTGCGGCGGAATAGAACAATGGAAACCTTTAGGCAGAAGATTCCCGTTCGAGGCGTCTTCGAGTCGCTCAAATAGCTGCCGCATAATGCGAAAACTCGATGGCGCGATACCGCCGTAGACTCCCGAATGAATGCCCTCTTCGAGCACTTCGACCTCAAGATCGCCCGCCACCAAGCCGCGCAGCGAGGTCGTCAACCAAAGTTGGTCGTAGTTGCCGGCACCCGAGTCGAGACACACGACCAGACCCACCGCGCCAAGCCGATCGCGCAATGCATCGACATAAGGCAATAAATCGTAGCTACCGGACTCTTCGCAGGTTTCGATCAAGCCCACGCAGCGCGGCCGCTCAATACCTTGCGCATCGAGCGCCGCCAATGCCGTCAGGCTCGCGTAGATCGCGTAACCATCATCCGCCCCGCCCCGGCCGTAAAGCTTGCCGTCTTCAAATTTGGGCGTCCACGGCCCGAGATCTTTACGCCAACCGGAGAATTCAGGCTGTTTATCGAGATGCCCATAGAGCAAAATCGTTTCGTGGCTATGCGAGCGTGTCGCCGGCGCATCAAAGAAAATCACCGGCGTGCGGCCCGGCAAGCGAACCACCTCCAGCTTCAAACCCCGCACCGGCTGCTGCTGCGCCCATTGCGCCGCATCGACCACCACGCGTTCGAGAAACCCATGCCGCGCCCATTCGGGGTCAAAGGAAGGACTCTTCGCAGGCACCGCAATGTAATCGGTCAACGCAGGGACGATCTCATCGTTCCATTTTCGATCGATAAATTCACGTAGCGCATCATGATTGATTTGCTGGGTTTCGTCGTTGGCGATCATGACTAGGTCCTGTGGAATGCAAATAAGCAATAATAATACCGCGCTCCGCCGCGAGTGCGGGCGATCGAGCCGCGTTTACAATCCAAAGACTTGCAGGCGGGCACGAATACACGCCGCCTGCGTAGCGCGACTCGCCCGCAACACTGGGCGCCTGACAAGACAGGTGAGCAGATTACTTCGAGATTTCCGTTTCGCGAACGATGATTTTGTTTACCAGACCATATTCGACCGCTTCGGCGGCGCTGAGCCAGAAATCGCGGTCAGTGTCTTTCTCGACTTTCTCGAAAGCTTGCCCGGTTTCCTTGGCGAAAATATGATTTAAGCGATCGCGCATACGCAAAATTTCGCGGGCCTGGATCGCAATATCGGATTCTTGGCCGCCGGCGCCACCGGACGGTTGATGAATCAGAAAGCGCGTATTCGGCAAGGCGTAGCGGTTTTCCTTCGCAGCCGCGACATAGATCAGTGCGCCCGCGCTGGCTACCCAGCCTGACCCAATCATAATAACTTTGGGTTTAATAAAGCGGATTGCGTCAAATATCATGTCACCCGATTCGACATGGCCGCCCGGCGAGGAAACGATCATGGTAATCGGCTCGTCGGATGACGCCGCCAAGGCATGCAATTGCATGACGACGCTACGTGCAAGATTGTGGTTGATGTCTCCAACCACAAATACCTTTCGCGACTCAAAAATCAGCGAGTCCAACTTACGGTCGATGCCGCTGTCGGCCGGCTTATTGTCGTCTTCGTCGTCTTTGCTGGTACGATTGCTTAGTGAAAAATTCAAGTTGCGCTCCTGGCAAATTAAGGAATTCCGGGTCAATCGACCCGGTAATTTTGGGTATGCCCAAGTCTACCGCAGACCCCAGGCGATTGCACCGCTAGAGTGCACTTCACCCATTCCCCAATTTGCCAGGACTCGCCATCATTGAATGTCACCTCGCCGAGGGTCATCACACCCTAATCGATTTCTCAGCGATTCGAAGGAAAACTAAAAACCGTTCCTTCACGCCCTCCAGCGGACGGCCAGCGCTGTGTAATGGTTTTGCGCTTCGTATAAAAGCGCACTGCGTCCGGTCCGTAGGCATGCAGATCGCCAAACAGCGAGCGCTTCCAGCCGCCGAAGGAATGGTAGGCCACCGGCACCGGCAAGGGCACGTTGATGCCGACCATGCCCACTTGAATATTATCGCTAAACCAGCGGGCCGCTTCGCCGTCGCGCGTAAATAGGCAGGTGCCGTTGCCATATTCATGCGCGTCGACCAGATCCATGGCTTCCTGTAGCGTATTGACACGCACCACGCCCAGCACCGGCCCGAATATTTCCTGTTGGTAAATCGACATGCCGGGCTTCACATGATCGAATAGACAGGGGCCCAGATAGTAGCCGGACTCGTGGCCGTCGATTTTGATGGCGCGGCCGTCCACCACCAGTTTCGCCCCGGCGCTGAGACCCGCCGCGACAAAATCCTTGACTCGTTCGAAATGCTGCTGCGTAACCAAAGGCCCCATATCGTTCTGGTTGTCGGTGCCCGGCCCCACTTTCATTTTTGCAATTTCGGCGCTTAAGCCCGCCACCACAGCGTCGCCAGTTGCATCGCCGATTGCCACCACCAGCGGAATCGCCATGCAGCGCTCGCCGCACGATCCGTATGCCGCCCCCATCAGTGCACTGACCGCATTGGGAATATCCGCATCGGGCATCACCACGGCGAAGTTTTTTGCACCACCTAGCGCTTGCACGCGTTTGCCCTGGGCGCAGCCCGTCGTATAGATATACTCGGCGATCGGCGTGGAGCCCACGAAACTGACGGCTTTGACACGCTGATCGCTCAAAATTGCGTCGACAGCTTCCTTGTCGCCATTGACCACATTTAAAACTCCGGGCGGCAGCCCCGCTTCCAGCGCCAGCTCGGCCAGACGCAGCGTTGACGACGGCGTGCGTTCCGACGGTTTGAGCACGAAGGTATTGCCGCAGGCCACAGCCATCGGCCACATCCACAATGGCACCATCACCGGAAAATTAAATGGCGTGATGCCGGCCGCCACGCCGAGCGGCTGAAATTCGCTCCAGGAATCGATACCGGGCCCAACGTTCTTGCTATGTTCACCTTTGAGAAGCTCCGTGACGTAGCTTGCATATTCGACGTTCTCGATGCCGCGCTGCAACTCGCCGTGCGCATCGGCCAACACCTTGCCGTGCTCAGCCGTGATCAGGGCGCAGAGTTCATCGGCATGCGTTTCGAGCAGTACCTTAAGCCGGCTCATAACGCGTGCGCGTTTCAGCGGCGGCGTATTGCGCCATGCAGGAAAAGCGGCCTGAGCCGAGGCGATGGCGGCTTCGACAGTGAGCGTATCGGCCAAGGCGACGTTTCTGATCGAAGCTCCCGTAGCGGGATCGAAAACCGGCTGAGAACGGCTGCCGCCCGCGACACGCTTACCGTCGATCAGATGGCCAAGCGTGGAGGTAACGCTGCTGTCGTGTTTCATGGATTCACCTTCATTAAAGGAATATTGCGCATTGTTGACGATGCGGATAGTCTTGTGAATGTCACAATATCAATGTTTACTTGAACATTTATGAAAGTAATAAAACAGAAAAATCGAGCGCTGCTTGGTCAGTTAAGCGACATGGACCTGAGGCTGCTCAGAGTGTTCAAGGTGGTGGTGGAGTGCGGCGGTATGGCGGCGGCCGAGCTGGAGCTGAACATCGGTATCTCTACCATCAGCCGCCATATCAAAGATCTGGAAACGCGACTGGGTCTGGTACTCTGCCGACGCGGCCGCGCAGGATTCACGCTCACGATGGAGGGGCAAGGCGTCTACGATGAAACACTGCGTCTGCTGGCATCGGTGGAAGCCTTTCGCAGCGGGGTTGACGGGATTCACCATCGGATGGGTGGTGAACTGCATGTGGCCGTGTTCGACAAGACCGCAACCAACCCCAACGCTAAGTTGGGCAACGCTATTGAGCGATTCTGCAAGGCGGCGCCGGACGTTAGGCTGAGCATGCACGTGGCGTCCATCAACGCCGTGGAGCGCGGTGTCATCGACGGCAGCTTTCATGTCGGCATCATTCCGGCGCACCGCAACTCCACCAGCCTGGTGTATGCGGACCTGTTCGACGAGACTATGTTGCTGTACTGCGGCGCCAAGCACCCCCTGTTCGGCAAACCGCATGGCAAGCTCAGCTGGGAGTATTTGCGCCAATGCCAATTTGCGGGACTCGGCTACCATTCGCCGAATATGGACCTCAGTCATCGCGCACGCTTGACGCGCACTGCAACGGCTTTCGATCAGGAATCGATCGCCACCTTGATTCTGTCAGGTCAATACCTGGCTTTTCTGCCCGACCACTATGCGGAAAGTTTTGAGATGAAGGGATTGATGCAGGCGGTGGCGCCAAAACGATTCCACTATACCTGCCGTTTCGTCAGCCTGTTGCGCCGTTCGCCGCAACCGTCGCGCGCCACGCTGCTGTTCCAGGAAAGTCTGGCGGCGGCTCACGCTGATTCAGCGAGCTAAGCTTAAGTCGCCTCCACTACCCGCGTTACGCAGCACACCTCCAAAACCTGGCGCTTAGTTAAGTATTTTGGCGAACCCCTTGAGCAGCCGGTCGATATCGGTCGAATTCAGCTTGCCCATGGTTGAGATGCGGAACAGTGTCTTGGACAAATCACCCTGCCCCGCATAGATCACAAAGCCCTCCGCTTTCAATCCATCATGCAGCGCCACATAACTTAAACCGGCCGGCAAACGGTAGGCGCGCAGCACCACCGACGATTGCGCGGCCGACACGGCCGGCTCGATCCCGAGTGCTGCCAAGCCGGCACGGACTTGTTCCGCGAGTGCCGCATAGTGCCGGTAGCGTGCCGCCTGACCACCTTGCTCGTCAAATTCACGCAGTGCTTCAACTAAGGCATAGTAGGCGTGCACCGATGGCGTAAACGGCGTATTGCGCTGATCTTGCAAACGCACCAGCCGACCCAGATCGAGGTAGTAGGTGCGGCTGGCAGCCTGGGCCAGCGCCGCGCGCCGCACCACCACAAACGATGCACCGGGTACGCCATGCAGGCATTTATTCGCCGTGGCTGCGACCGCGATCAGGCTGCTGTCGGTAAAATCAAGCGCTTCGGCGCCGAAGCTGCTGACACCATCCACCAACAAACCGATACCGCGCGCCCGGCAAAGTGCACTGATGGCCGGCAGATCATTGAGCCGCCCTGTGGTAGTTTCGTGGTGCACGATGGCCAGATGCGTAAAACGTGACCCCGCGGCGACCGCCGCGTCGAGCCGCGCAACAATGGCGCTCAGGTCCGGCGCCTGCATCCAGTCGCCGACGATGCGTTCATGGGCAATGCCGTATTGGGCGGAAATCTGTGCCACACGCTCGCCATAGACGCCGTTTTCAACGATCAACAAACGGCCGGCTTGCGGAACCAGCGCAGCCACCATACTTTCAACCGCCGCCGTGCCGGACCCCGTTATCAGCGCCACGGCCCATTCAGCCGGATCCAGCTGATAAACCGCCAAGAGCCTGGCTTTGGCTTCGTCCTGCAAGTCGAAAAACTCGCTTTCACGATGGCATAAGTCAGCTTGCAGCAAGCTGTGGCGCACACGTTCGGTCAACGTCACGGGCCCGGGATTAAGCAATAACATTAAGAAACTCCAACAAGTGTGCTGATATGTTGCATCAAACGTAGTTTAACTTCGACCGGCGTGATCGACGGGCGCGGCAAATCGTCGGGGCTGCCGGTGCGCGTCAGCAAGCGCGCAAAACGCGGACCGGCGAGCGGCGGCGCATCGAGCCAGGCGCCGATCTGCTCGACATCGTCGGTCTCAAACGATGATGCATATGCACAGGCTGCCGCCACCTCGGCAAACGCGACCTGCGACGACACCGTGGCCTGCCCCCCGGTTGAGTCATGCGCGCCGTTATCGAGCAATAGATGTTGGAGATTGGTCGGACCGTAGGCGCCGACCGTGGCAAACGCGCCCATCCGCATCAATGCCGCACCGTCGCCGTCGAGCGCCACGACACGCAGATCAGGCCGCGCCAACGCCAAGCCCAAAGCAAATGGCACAACGCAACCCATCGAACCAACCATATACAACTGGTTGGGGCGATCGTCGATGGCATACAGTTCACGCCCACAAAATCCGGTCGATGCCAGGACCACATGCGACGCGCTTGGCGTTTGCGCCACTACGCGCTTCAATATCTCATGGCGTGACGGCCGGGCCTCGGGCGCCAAGCCCCGCAACTGCGATACCGCGCCCGCCTTAGCCGCGCCCCGGTCAGTCGCGCCGCGCTCGACAGCATAAGCCGGCTTAAACCCAGGCTTAAGCGCATAGCTCGCCACACTACCCTTTTGCATCACCAAGGCATAAGGCCGCCCGGTCGCATCCATATGCGCGGTGGCTCGTTCCAAGGCCGGCGCGATCGCATCGGCTTCGGTCGGGAACAACTCCCAGGGAATTTCCATGGTATCCAACATCGCCGGGGTAATCGGCCCCATCAGCGCGTGTTGCGGCTCATCCGCCACACCGGGCTGGCCGCGCCAAGTGACAATCAATAACTGCGGCAGACGGAAGGTCCAGGTCAAGGAGGTCAAGGGACTGACCGCGTTGCCAAGCCCCGAGTTCTGCATCATGGTGATGCCGCGCTTGCCCGCGAGCGCCACGCCGGCAATCAGCGCGACGGCATCGCCCTCATTGGCCATCGAGACATAATGCAAGGAAGGATCTTGCAGCACGTAGTTGATAAACGGCGTCAGATACGAGCATGGAACCCCGGCATACCAGTCGAAACCGCGCTCACGCGCGGCCTCGACAAACTGGCGCGCTTCTATCATCGAACGTCCTCCGTTGGCGCCGCGTCCGCTATGCTGCCAACCGGTGTTTGAGCATGCGCGAAGTCACCGGCCTGGCGGAAATCGTCGAGGTCATTGACGCCGCACCAATGGCCATGCACATACAGCACTTCAATGGCCGCGCCGTCGGCTATCAAAGCATTGAGCAAGGCCGGCATGTCCAGCGTGTCGAAATCGGGCTGTGCGCGCAATTCGGCCAATACCGCTTTCAGTTTCGCCAAACCGTTGCCGCGCACATTCAGCATGCCGATCCAACGTCCCTGGGCCGGCTCGGAGGACGCCAGCGTTGTGGCGTTCGCACCGCTCAGCACGCGTTTAAGCAAGATCTGCTGACCAAATAGTCCACGATCGTCGTCTGCCGAACAATAAGCGAAATCGCGCACTGTGCGATTGCTGGGACCGCTTAGCGACGAATCGACCACTACGCAAAAATCGGCGCTGCTTTCGAGCAGATCGCGCAGCACGTAACTACGGAACAATAGATCGCCGTAAGAAATCACGGTATCGGTTTCGAGCGCGTCGACGGCGCAAGCCAGCGATGCCAACTCGCCGGTTTCCGCATGGCGCTCATTGAGCACCAGCTTGATCCCCGCGGTGTCGATGGCATCGGCGCGATAGCCGCCAACCACCGTGACGTCGTTGATACTTTCCTTCTTGAAGCCATCAATCAGCCAGCGCAACAAAGGCTTGCCGGCAATTGGCAACATCACTTTGGGGCGGTCTGCGGTAATCGCTTCCAAGCCTTTACCCCGGCTGGCCGCCAGCACCAGCGCCGCACGCGCTGCGCCGGACGACGACAGGTACAGGCTTTCGGCGGCGGTATATTCGTCCGCGTCCTGCAAACGGAAAATTTCGTTGACCGACGCAATCCGGTCTTCGACATTGACCAAGGTCTGGCTCTCAAAGATTTCCTTGGCCACGCTTTGCATCGCCGAAGTCGATGAACGGACCAGATGATTGGCCCAGATCACGGTGCTGATTCCGGCCTTGCGGAACACTTCGGTCGGCGTGCTGTAATACTTGGTCGGCACAATCACCAGCGGGCCGCGACCAGCCCATTCGCGGGCGAAGGTAAGGATTTCGTCGGGCTTGGACAGCTTGCTGTGGATCAAAATGGCATCGGCGCCGGCCTGCCGGTAGGCTTCGGCGCGGCGTAGCGCTTCGTCCATACCCCAACCCGCGATCAAGGCTTCGACGCGCGCGACGATGGAGAAATTGGCATCGGTCTGGGTGTCTTTGCCGGCCTTGATCTTGCCTGCGAACTCCTCCATCTCCGCCAGGGGCTGGCGTTCGCCATTGAGAAAACTATTGGTCTTGGGAAATTGCTTGTCTTCGATACAGACGCCGGCAATGCCGCGCTGCTCTAGCTTGCGCACCAAACGGCGCATATTATTGAAGTTGCCGTAGCCGGTATCGCCATCGAGCAAAATCGGCAAATCGCTGGCGTCGGCCATAAATTCGAGCATCTCGACCACCTGGGTCCAGCTCGCTTCATTATTGTCGCGCACCCCGAACTGAGCCGAGATCGACAGGCCCGAGGCCCAGATCCCGCTAAAACCGGCTTCGCGCACAATGCGCGCGGATAGGCCGTTATGGGCTTCCATCAGAAATTCAAGCTGATTGCTCAACAACATTTGACGCAGTTTGGCGCTGCGCGACTGCGTGGCGCCGCGACCAGCGGCGCTATCGACGACCGCGGCGGCGGATGCATTGATAGGTGCGTTCATCGCGACACTCCCGACAAAGATTGGAGTTGCGGCAGCACTTCATCTGCGGCGCGAGTCACATCATTGGGGAAATCGATCTCGATCCACGGACAACCCGTGACGTCGCTGACCTCAAAAATCTGACTGCCTTCCAACAGCAGATCGCGCACCGCTTCTTCGTGCGGCATATTGGCTCGGTCGCCGGCAATATAGCCGGCAACAATCGCGGCGAGTCGCCGTGCGCCCGCTGGGTCGAAACGGAAGAAGCCGACCGACTCGCCGATCGTGTCGTACTGCAGCTCAACGGTGAGCTGCTTGCGCAATTCGACCGGGACACCGTCGCGTACGCACAGCTTGACCGGCTCGTCGCCGGCTTCGAAATCGCGATCGATCAGCAAACGATTAACCGCTTGGCTGCCGGCCACCAGCGCGCTCATGATGCGCTCGTCGTAGAGTACGTCGGCATCCATCAACAACACATCGCCACCGCGCGTCATAGCATCGGCCACGGTATGCACCGTCAGCACACTGCCAAGGTCGAAACGGGGATTCAGCACAATTTCCGGACGCCGCGGCAAATCAAGCTGGTCGACGAGGCGATCGAGTTCGGCTTCGACTAATTCATGGCGAAACCCGAGCGCCAGCACAATTTCGTCGACGCCGGCGCGGTTCAACATCTGCAGATGGCGTTCAAGCAGGCTGGCACCGTCAAACTGCAACAGGCACTTCGGCATCTGTTGAGCTTCGGGTTGCTGCAGACGCAGGCCGCGTCCGGCGGCAAGAATAATGGCTCGCATGGATATCCTGTTAAAAAAATCAAAAAAAGTGGCCGATGACACAACGGCAATGCAAAACGATGTATGTCTGCACTGCCTGCATAGACCTCAAGCGCTTATCCGTAGAGGCGGCGCCACCCTCGCTCGCATAGGTGCAGATACACCAGACCCGGCAGGCCCAGCACGATTTCACGCGCTCGCTTGGCCAGCGACAGCGCCAGCGCCGCATCAGGCGGCAGACCGACCAGCGGCGCGAGCAGCAAATAACCGCCCTCTTGCACGCCTAGTGAGCCTGGAATGGCAAAGGCCGCACCGCGTATGGCCTGCCCCAGACTTTCCAGCAACAAAGCGTCGCCCCAGCCTACGGGATGTCCCATCATAGATAGCGCAAAATAGACTTCACCTGTGCCGACCAGCCAGCCAATCAGACTCAAGCCAAAGCTCGCCAACACCCGTCCGATATGACCGTAAAGCTGCTGCACGGTGACGTCGATTGCCTGAGCCTGGTTCAGCCATTGCGACCAGTCGCGCTTGCCGGACAATCTGGACGCCAGACGCATCAGACGGCCAAACAGGCCACGCCGCTGCATCAGATAGAACAGGCCCAGCAATAGCGCAAGTACGCTGCCAGCGACAATCAACGGTGTGCGTAAGCTAGGCAAGCTGGCATGACCGGCATGACCGGCATGAGCGCCAAGCAGCGCTACACCGACCACCGCGAAGACAATTTGCGCCAGTGTCTGGAAGGTCGTGCTGACGGTAATCGCCGCGGCTGCATCGGGTGTGGACAGGCCGCGCTGCGCCAGATGCCTGACCATCAGCACCGGCCCGCCGATCTGCCCTGCGGGCAGCAGACTGTTGACCGATTCACCGGCCCAGCGCGCCAACAAAGCATCGAGAAATGAACCCGCGGCAGACCCGCCCCTGCCCGAGCGGATAAACAACACACGGATGGCGGCGGCGTCGAGCACCAAGGGCGCCAGGTGAAATAAGGCCACGCCAAGCAGACCCCAGCCGGCCAGCGCCAATGTCGAGACGACGGCGGGCAGCCCCTGCGATAACAGCACGCCGAGGAACAACAGCAAACCCGCCGACAACAACCAGATTGCCGCGCGGGTCATGCGCGCGGTGCTCCCGGCAGGAGTTTGCGAAATACTTGGCGAAAGCCGAAATACGCAACCGCATCTTTCATATTCGAAATAAACCGCCGCCAGGCACGCATATTCGGATTGGTCACATACTCGAAGGTCAGCGACACGCGCATTTCATTTTCGCCCAAGGGACTGATTCGGTGGCGCAAGGTGTCACCATCGAAAAACACCAGGCCGCCAGGCGGAATTTGCACCGAGCCCGGCTGGTCGGCCAGTTCGGGATTGCGCGTATGCAATTCGTAATCGAGCCGACACGAAGACTGATCGATCACGCCCAGCAACAGCGTATAGCGCCGGCCGTCGTAATACGAGGTGTCGTAGTGCCAACCGATGTGGTCGCCTGGGCGCGTATAGAAATACAGTGCATAGGCATGCGGATCGTCGGCGGGCGAAACCTGCAAAGGCTCACCGCAGAGCTGTTCCAGCCAGTTGATCAGCGCCGGGGAACGATACAGCTCGGCGATAAACGGCGCCAATCGATCTATCGTGTGGCGACTCACGCTGCCGCCTTGCTTGTGGCCCGGCAAATAATTCCGGTTGACCGAGGCGGTCACCGCTTTGACGTCGGCGATCAATTGCGCGGTGACTTCCGAGGGCAGAAAATCATCCAAATATAAAAAAGCGCCCTGCTGAGAAAATTCATGACTCAAATTCTGTACATCAACGCCAGGCAAGCGTGCCAACATGGCCTGATCGGCATCGGGCGGGGGCGTAGGCTGAGCGCCGGATTGAATCTCAGGCGCCAGCGTGTGAGGCGCCGCAGGTGCATTCATGACGCCACCTCGACATCGCTCGGCTCGTTTTGGGGATGACGCCTGTGCATCACACGCCAGTAGTCGATCACAACCCATACTGCAAACAGTGGCGCGCCGATCGCCGCGGCCGTCAAAAATGGGGCTACGCCGTTAAACAGCGTCACCAAGGGCAGCAAATACAACACGTCTTCGGTCTCAAAACCAGCCAACGAAGCCTGTTGCGTGCCGGCTTTGCCGACGCGCTCTTCAATTTGCATGCGCAGCCAGAAGATCAATGCGATCGCGCTGCCGGCAAGCGCGCCCAGCAAGGTCGGAGCAAGCGTCGTCGCTTTGCCGGCGCCTACGCCTACCCCAATGCCGATAAACAATGAAATGGTGACCCCGGCGTCGCTGGCCAGATCATATAAATGTCCAATCCGGCTGGCCTTGCCGCTGATGCGCGCCAACTCGCCATCGGTATGATCGACGAAATTCGACAAAACCAGCAGCAATGCCGCCAGATTCGACCAGCCGTAGCTGCCGTAAGTGAAGAAAAACGCCGCCGCCAGGCCAATCAAAAGGCGCACGGTAGTCAGGTGATTCGGCGTGACCCAGCTGTTCTTCAAGGGCGTAACCAAGCGGCGTGCCAGTCGGGCATCCCAGGGACGTTGGGGTGCAGGGCTGCCTGAAGCAATGCTATGTGGCTGTGACATAGGTAAGCGATCAAAAATACCGCCGATGTGGGGGGGCAAACATTGTCGCAGTTTATTTTAATTTCGAGTATGTCATCAAACTGAAATACTCCATTCCGACAACGGCACTAATCCGATCGTATTAAATGTGCCACAAAGACCGTCTTCCCTGCGTCCTTTTGCTCATGGGACGCGCTCCCAAGAAATGCAAAAATTGGCCGACGGATTATCCGAACTGGCACGTTAAAGAAAATAGTGGGAAAACCAAAATTTCGCCCAACGCGAGCCCTCTTTCAGCTGAGCTATCGTGAATTTATCCCTTCCCGCATACTGCCAAATGGCCGCGGAATCAAGTTAGGCGCAAGCAATAAGCGATGCAAGCACGAGATAAAAACCATTGAACCAAGAAGATCCCGATGCAGATTTACTGACGCGCGTCGGCCGACAGGAGCCAGGCGCGATCCAGGAGATGGTCGCGCGCAAGCTGCCACGCTTACTCTCGCTTGCCACACGCATGCTGGGGGATCGTAGTGAAGCCGAGGACGTCGCCCAAGAGGTCTTCATGCGGATCTGGAAACACGCTGCGCACTGGCAAAGCGGCCCGGCGCGCTTCGATACCTGGCTGCATCGGGTGGCGCTCAATCTGTGTTACGACCGTTTGCGCAAACAGCGTGAGGTCATCCTGGACGACTTGCCCGAGCAAACCGACCCGGCTCCGGCACTGGACCATGCGCTTGCGGATGCCGCACGTAGCGAACGCGTAGCCGCCGCCCTCGCCGCCTTGCCGGTCAGACAGCGTGAGGCGCTGGTGCTGCAGTACTACCAGGAATTATCGAATGCGCAAACGGCCGAGTTGATGGAGATCACCATCGAAGCACTGGAAAGCTTGCTGGCACGCGCCCGGCGCAATTTGCGAATAAGCCTCGCCGACGAACGCGGCGAGGATGTACTCAGAGGACAACGCTCATGACCCCCGAAAGATTTCGCACCCTAAGCGAAGCCTACGGCGCCGCTATCGAACACTGGCCAACAGCGGACCGCGCCGCGGCGCTGGCCTTGATCGAACGACAGGACCCCGCAACGCTAACGGCGCTCGCCGAGGCCCGGCAGTTGGATCAGTTATTGGCCACGCATCGTGTCGCCGCCCCAACGGCCGAGTTGACCTCAAAGTTGCTCGCGAGCGCGCAACCGATACCGCAACGAGCGGGACTGCGGCGCTGGATAAGCAACCTCCGCTCATCCTCCAATCGTCAGGGCGTCTCCCCCGAAAATGGCGTGCAGGACTTACCTCGGGGGACTCGTCAATCCGCCGGTCCATCAAGCGGATTTCCTGCGCAGCGGCGAGCGCCCTTTAGAACATCAGGTTTGCTGCGCGGCTTGGGATGGGCAAGTGTCGGTTTGGCCGGCATCGCGACCGGTGTCGTGGTGATGTCACTGCTCACACAGACAGCGACCACGCAAAGCCTAGCCGAGCTGTCGTATTCGAGCACCGCATTTGGTGGCGCGACACAAGATTGGAGCAATGAATAATGGGCCGTTCTTTAAAACTGCTGTGCATCGTCTCGCTGGTGCTCAATATCTTCTTGCTCGGCGCCATTGCCGGCGGTGCTTACCGCTGGCTGGCCGGCGAACGTTCTGTGGTCGCGGCACAGCCGCGCGGCGTACGTTTCGCGGCAGAGGAATTGGGCAACGAGCGCCAGAAACAATTTCGCCTGGCATTGCGGCAAGCACGGCGAGATGCCGCGCCATTGATCAAAAATGCCCGCGATGAGCGCCAGCAAGTAGCTGGATTGCTCGGCGCACCGCAATTCAATCGTCAAGCCGTTGAAGCCGCGCTTGCGCAGACGCGGGCCACAGACTCAGCCTTGCGTGCACGCGTCGAAGACGCCGTGGTCGAGTTTGCGGCAACCCTGACGCCGCAAGAGCGCGTAGCCTTTGTCGACGCGCTGACGCATCGCGGGCCCTTATATGTCGCGCCGCCCGCCGCCGAAAATAAAAACCCAGGGTAGCGACAGATTTGCTCGGCAACAGCGTTTAATCAAGGTATCCAACGCAAAGTGGGGATGATTATGGCCGAAGCGCCGCATTTGACACCCGCCGCCATTGCCGGTAATCGTTTCGGACTGGGCATACGCGCCGATGAACCCGTGCCGCCAGAGCCGAAAGCCTGGCTGCTGGGACAGTTCCAAACGTATCAAGCGCGGCCTTCAGCCTGGGCGAACCAAGCCAGCAGCGTCACGCTCAGCCGCGATCTGGCCGATCGGCAAACTGCTTTGCGTGATGCCGCCTCGTCCAGCGACAAGGACGCGCTACGCAAAACCTATGGCCAGCAAGTGCGTGAAACCTATCGCGCGGCGGTCAACGCCCGTGTGGCGGCAGCACTCACGACACCCGCCCCCTTTGTCGAGCGACTGGTGTATTTCTGGTCCAATCACTTCGCTGTGTCCGTCGAGAAACCGGCAGTCGCGATGCTAGCCGGTTCGTTTGAAGCCGAAGCCATACGCCCCCACGTGCTCGGGCGTTTCGAGGACATGTTGCTGGCGGTGGAACGTCATCCGGCCATGCAGGTTTTTCTGGACCAGGTGCGCTCGGTCGGCCCCGACAGCATGGCGGCCGAGAAAGCGGCTCGGCGCAACCCCGACCACGCCCCGGGTTTGAACGAAAATCTCGCGCGTGAAATCATGGAGCTGCACACGCTGGGCGTACGCAGCGGCTATACCCAGGACGACGTCACTGAGTTTGCCCGCGCCCTGACCGGCTGGAGCATCGGCGGCTTGGCCGCCGCGCGCCCGGGACGCAATGGAGCACTAGGCGAGCCGGCCGGGCCCGGCGAATTTATCTTCCGCCCGCAATTGCATGAACCGGGCGCCCGCACGATTATGGGCCGGGTCTACGATCAGCGAGGTGAAGCGCAAGCGCTGGCGGTACTGCACGACCTGGCCACTGCACCGGCAACGGCGCAGCACGTCGCCGATAAACTCGCCCGTCATTTTGTCGCCGATACACCGCCGCCCGCGTTGGTGGAAAAACTCGCCGAGGCATTTCAACGCAGCGGCGGCGACCTACCCAGTGTGTATCGCGTACTAATCGAGGCCCCCGAAGCCTGGGCGCCCGTCGCAAGCAAATTCAAAACGCCCTGGGACTGGACCTTATCCTCGCTGCGCGGCCTGAACCGCAGCGAGATCGGCGAACTTCAGGCCGCGCCCCTCTTGACCCAGCTCGGACAAACCGTCTGGAAACCGGGCTCCCCCGCTGGCTACGACGATCTCGCGGCCAGTTGGGCCGCACCCGACGCGCTGGTGCGCCGCGTCGAAGTGGCGCAGCGCTTCGCCTCGAAAGTGGGTGACAGTCTCGATGCCCGCACCCTCGGCCCGTTATTGCTGGCAAATTCTTTGAGCGAGCCGACCGCAAGCGCCGTGTCGCATGCCGAAAGCGCTTCGACCGCATTGGCGCTGCTGCTGGTCTCACCCGATTTCCAAAGGAGATAACACCATGGTGACACGCCGCGATTTTCTAGTGTGCGCAGCCGCTGGCGCGGGCTCGATGCTGCTCGCGCCGCGCATGGCATTTGCCACGGTCGACTCCGATCGGCGCTTTATTTTCGTGATTCAGCGCGGCGCGGCCGACGGCCTGAATATCGTCGTGCCCTATGCCGATCCGGCTTATGCTCGACTGCGCGGCGCGCTGGCCATCGAGGCAGCAAGCGCATTCAAGCTTGACAGCACCTTCGCGCTGCACCCAGCGCTCGCCGAGAGCGCAACCATGTACACCTCGGGGCAGGCCCTATTCGTCCACGCGGTGGCCTCGCCGTATCGTGACCGCTCCCATTTCGACGGGCAAAACGTACTAGAAACCGGCGGCAATACGCCGTACCAAATGAAAGACGGCTGGATGAACCGGCTCGTGCCGCTGCTGCCGAAAGCGCGCGACAACGCCATCGCTTTCGCGCCGACCGTACCGCTGGCTTTGCGCGGTAGCGCCGAAGTCACGTCCTACGCGCCATCGGCCTTGCCCGCCGCGCCCGACGATCTGTTAAGCCGAGTATCGCAACTCTATGAGCAAGACCCGCAACTGCATGGCTTATGGAGCTCCGCCATGGAAGCCCGTGGGCTGGCGGCGGATGCCGGCGCCCGCCAGGACCCGGCCAGTCTCGGCAAACTGGCGGCGGGCTTTCTGGCGCGCGCCGATGGCCCGCGCATCGCCATGATAGAAACCGGCGGCTGGGATACGCACAGTGCGCAAACTCCACGCCTGGCCGCGCAGCTTAAGGCTCTCGATACCATGGTGGCGTCGCTACGCGACGGCATGGGGCAGAATTGGGCCAACACCACTGTGCTGGTGGCCACCGAGTTTGGCCGTACGGCCGCCGCCAACGGCACGGGCGGCACCGACCACGGCACGGCGTCCGCGGCACTGTTATACGGCGGCGCAATCCAAGGCGGCCGGGTACTGGCAGACTGGCCGGGCTTGGCGAGCGGCGCGCTATATCAATCGCGCGATCTGAAACCCACGTTGGGTTTGGATACGGTGATATCCAGCGCGGTTGCCGAAACCTTTGGGCTCGATGCCGAACTGGTCGGCAAGACTTTGTTTCCGCAAACCACGGTGCTGCGCATGCCGCAAACCTTGCTGCGCACATGAAGTACCGATTGGATGCTCGATTGGATGCTCAATCAGTGGAATATCGAAGACATTAGGTGGGGCTGCTCGACCAGGGAAACCGCAAAGTAAACCGTATGCACCCCAGCGGCGTGCTTGACACGTCCGCACTGCCGCCATGCAAGGTCATGATAGCCCGTACAATCGCCAGGCCCAGTCCGTTCGACTCGGTAAATACGCTGCGCGCGGCATCGCCCCGATAAAAGCGATCGAATAAGCGGTCAAGCTGGTCTGCTGCCAGCGGCGCACCGAAATTTTCGATGGTGACGGTTGCGCCCTGTTCATCGCCTTGCCCGAGCAATCGCACCGTAGTGCCGCTGTCGGCATAACGCACGGCATTGACCACTAAATTGTTGATGGCGCGCCGCCACAGCATGGCATTGGCTTTGACGGCGCCTGTGGCCTCGATTTCGAAATGCAAGCCGCGCTCCTCGGCCAGCCCTTCAAAATAGTCCGCTATCGTGCGAAGTTCGTCATCGAGCACTAAGGGTTTGGTTTCAATCACAAAGCCATCGTGGTCGGCCTGAGCCAGAAATAGGATATTTTCTACGATGCGCGCCAAGCGCTCCAATTCCTCCAGATTCGATTCGAGCAGATTTTGATATTCGTCGACGCTGCGCGGTTGCGCCAAAGTGACTTGGGTCTGGCCGATGAGTACGCCAACCGGAGTGCGTATCTCATGCGCCAAGTCGGCGGAGAATTGCGACAAACGCTCATAGCCGTCGGCCAACCTATCGAGCATGGCATTGAACGCGCCGGCCAGACGCTGCAGCTCGACCGGCGCGTCGGCCACACGCAAACGCGTGGCGAGGTTTTGAGGCGTGATCTCGGCGGCTTTCACGGCCATCGCGTGCAACGGACGCAAGCCGCGAGTCAACAGCAAATAGGCGAGCAAAGCCGTCACCACCACAGCTATCACGCTCGCCAGAAACACTCGGCGGTAATAATCTCTGAGCAAGGCGGCTTCTTGCGTCAGCACATGTCCGGCGATAATCTCGACCGTGCCGCCATTGCCGAAGGCCATGGTTTGCGCGATCGCCCAGCGTACTTGTATGCCATTGGGGCCTGAGCCGGAATACAGATCGCGGCGCGTGAGCGCTTGACCTATCGGCACCGGTGTCAAATCCGGTACCGTCAAATGATCGGGATTGATGCGGATAAAAGCCGCTTGCCCCGGGCGGCGAAACATAAATACATCGTGCTCGCTGCCCAGCATGGTTTCAAACAAGGCGGGCCGCGCTTCCAGTTGCTCGATGTTGTACATATCGTGCAGCAGCGTGCGAAAGTGTTCGACCCGTCCGATCAAGGCATAGTCGGTGCTGGTCTGCAAGGCGTTGCGCGCGGACATATAGAGAAACCCGCCCAGGGCAAAGACGATGACGCAGGAGACAAAGGCAAACAGCGCGGTGATGCGTGCGGTCAGCGAGCGCGCCTGCCAGCGCCTCAAGACTGCTCTCCAAATTGATAACCGATGCTGCGCACGGTATGAATCAGCTTTTTCTCGAACGGCAAATCAATTTTGGCGCGCAAGCGCTTGATCGCAACGTCAACCACATTGGTGTCGCTGTCGAAATTCATATCCCAGACTTGCGAGGCGATTTGCGTGCGCGATAAGGCTTCACCTTGCCGCTTGACCAGCAAGTGCAGCAACAGAAACTCCTTATTGGTCAGCGTGATGCTGATGCCCTGGCGTGTCACCTTGCGACGCAACACGTCCAATTGCAAATCGGCAACCTGAAAAAATTCCTCTTCGCGCACCACGCCGCGACGCAGCAAGGTACGTATCCTGAGCAGCAATTCGGTAAAGGAAAACGGTTTGACGAGATAGTCGTCGGCGCCGAGCTCCAAACCGCGAATCCGATCGTTTAGATGATCGCGCGCGGTCAGGAAGATCACCGGCAAATCGCGTTTTGCGCGCAGCGCCGTCATGATCTGCCAGCCATCGAGGCCCGGCAGCATCACATCCAGCACCACCAGCTCATAGGTTTGCTCCAGCGCCAGATGCAACCCATCCAAGCCGTTTCTGGCCAGGTCGACCGCATACCCGGACTCGCGCAAACCTTGCTTCAGATAGTCACCGGTTTTGCGATCGTCTTCGATCACGAGTAAGGTCATACGCCGCTTGAATGAAATGAATGAGCCTCATTCTAGCCAGATTACGCTCGAAATTAATGACAAATCTGTCATTAAGCAGTCATCCGGTGTTCAGAACATTCCGCCTACCATCGCTTCATGTTGCATGACCTGATTCCGGCGCCGTATTGCAGCGAATCGCGCCAACCGTGCAGCCCGGCTCGCCAACGCCTTCCAAGGACACCATGTTGCGTCAGATAAAAATTCATCCCGCTTGGTTGCGCATCACGCATTGGATCAATGCCGCTAGCGTGCTGATCATGATGACCAGCGGCTGGCAAGTGTATAACGCATCGCCGATATTCCCCGCACTGCGCTTCCCGGCCGGCATTAGCTTGGGGGGCTGGCTGGGCGGCGCCTTGCTGTGGCATTTCGCGTTTATGTGGCTGCTGGTCGGCAATTTTATCGTGTACCTCGGCCTGAACCTGGCCAGCGGACGATTCGGCCGGAAATTGCTACCACTCTCGCCGCGCGCGCTGTTTTTGGATTTCTATGCGGCCTTGCGCGGCAAGCTCGCGCATAACGATTTATCGCACTACAACGCGGTCCAAAAATTCGCCTATCTGGCTGTGATCGTCGACATCGTGGTGCTGGTGTTATCCGGCCTGGCCGTATGGAAATCGGTGCAATTTCCGCTTTTGCGCGAATTGATGGGCGGCTTTGATACGGCCCGCGTCGTGCATTTTTTTGCAATGAGTTTTCTGCTGATGTTTTTTATCGTGCATATAGCGATGGTGACCTTGGTGCCACGCTCCTTGCTGGCGATGATAAGAGGGCATTAATCATGTTAAAACGCAAATCGGATTCTCTTCAGAAACCGACTTCCATCTTGGATGCAGACGCCATCATCAAGGATGCCCGCCGCGAACTGGCCGCGCCGCTGCGGCGCCTGTTCGGCAAACGTATCTTGACCTTGGGCAGCTTGGCGCTGCTATCGGGCTGCGAATTGAAGGACGACAATTCCGTCAACACCATGCTGAAGAAAATTTCGTTTTTCAACGACGATGTACAAGGCTGGCTGTTCGATCCCAAAAAACTGGCTCCGACCTATCCTGAATCGATGATCACGCGCCCGTTTCCCTTCAATGCGTTTTACGACATCGATGAAGTGCCGGCGGTCGATCCACAGAGCTATCGCCTCAAAATCAGCGGCTTGGTCAGCGGCAAACGGCTGTGGACGCTGCCCGAATTGCATGCCTTGCCGCAGACCAGTCAGATCACCCGGCATATCTGCATTGAGGGCTGGAGCGCGATTGGTCGATGGGGCGGCACCCCTTTTTCGTCTTTCTTGCACTATGTCGGCGCCGACCTCAACGCCAAATATGTGGCGTTTCAATGCGCCGACGAATACTCGACCAGCATCGATATGCCGACCGCGCGGCATCCGCAAACTTTGCTAACCTTCAGCTATGATGGCGCGCTGTTGCCGCCCAAATATGGTTTCCCAATGAAATTGCGCATGCCGACCAAGCTTGGCTACAAAAATCCCAAGCATATCGTCGAGATCATTGTGACCAACAGTTACCCCGGTGGATACTGGGAAAACCAAGGCTACAATTGGTTTGGCGGAGCTTAAACATTTTAATTTGACCACCCTACTCGGCTGTGCCGATATTTCTGGAGATACCATGTCCTTTCAATTTAAATTGCTGGCCACCGTGATTGCCCTAAGCTTGGCGGGTACGGCCGCCGCTCAAACCCCCAAGGTCACGCGGATTCGTGGTGACATCGTTTCTTTCAGCGCCGATACGCTGACCGTGCATCGCCGCAGCGGCGACACCGTGGTAATTGCACTCAAGCCGGAAGTCACT
>Ga0302178_10001228_pt1 | contig 21863 bp, 18 predicted proteins | sample I_Palsa_E1_3_FD_198790 | JGI IMG/M metagenome (GOLD analysis project Ga0302178, IMG submission 198790) | Peat permafrost microbial communities from Stordalen Mire near Abisko, Sweden - I_Palsa_E1_3 | ecosystem: Environmental > Terrestrial > Soil > Palsa > Peat permafrost | place: Sweden... | reverse complement strand
CGGCTCGGGGCCGGACGCGGCGGCATGCTGTTGGGGCTCGGGCGGGGGCCGCCTGGCCGCGAGCCACCGGGATGCGCCAGATCCCCGGAGGCCGGCCGGGCGGCGAATCGCCCGGCGGGACCGGCGGGCGCACCCGGGCGGCTGGCCGGCTGGCCGGGCGCGGGCGGAGCGCCGGGGGTCGTGCCGGCCAGGCCGGCCGGGCCCGTGCCGCCGGGCTGACCGGGGCGGGCACCGCGCGGCGCCGAGCCCATGCCGCTGGCGTTCGCGCTGAACGGGTTGTTGCCGGGACGCGGCCCCGGGCGGGGCCCGCCGCGGGACGCTGGCCGCTGGCCGGCCGCCGGGGTGACGGGCCTGGGAGCGTCTGGCGTGCCGCCAGGACCGGGCCGCGAGCCAGCCGGAGCGGTGCCGGCTGACGGGATCCCGGCAGCAGGCGCGGCCGGAGCCACCGCCTGCGGCGCCGCAGATTCCGGCAGCCGCTGGACGGGATCGGCGGCCGGCCCCGCGACCGGGGACACGGTCTCGCCGGCCGACGGGCCGGGGGCAGGCTCCCGAGCCTGCACCCTGGCGGCCTCGCCGACCGCCCCGCCGTGACCGTTGGAGCCGTCCGGAGGGGTGACGGCGGCCGGGGCAGCCAATGGCTGCGCTGGCCGCTGACTGCCTGACTTTCCAGCCTGGGCCTGCTTCGGCTGCTGGGCCGCGAGCTCTTCCTTCAGCCTGCGGACGACGGGCGCCTCGATCGTCGAGGACGCCGAGCGAACGAACTCGCCCATTTCCTGGAGCCTGGCCATCACGGCCTTGCTCTCTACGCCGAACTCCTTCGCGAGCTCGTATACCCGGACCTTCGCCACTGCGCTCCCTCTAGTCGGTCCGGGAAATCCGGACCAGTCAGCCGGTCCGGGGCAGCGCGTGCTCCGTCCGGCGTCAGCCTGTGCTGTTCATCGCCGCATGCTCATCGGACGCTCATTACCGTCTCAGCCTGCTTTCTCCGGCACTGCTGCCGTCCATGCCTTCCGTCCGCCTGCCCTGCCCCTGCGGACTCCCGCCGGGTCGTGCCAGGTACTCCGCGATCTTGCCGGTTCCGAGCGGTCCCGGCAAGCGCAGCGCCCGCGGGAATGCCCGGCGCCGCCGTGCCCGCTCCAGGCATCCCAGGCTGGGGTGCAGGTACGCACCCCGGCCAGCATGTCGCGCCCGCGGGTCGGGGACAACCTCATCCCCGGCCGCCACTAGGCGAAGCAAGTCGGACTTGGCCGCGCGGACCCGGCATCCCACGCACATCCGGATCGCTTGCGCGGGCCGGAGAGACCGCCTGGCCATTCTGCCATCAAGCTTACAGTGCCGGCGCGTCTGCGGCACCTGGCACGTCCGCCCCGGCCCCGGGCCGGACCGGCGCGTCTGCGGTACCTGACACGTCCGCCCCGGCCCCGGGCCGGACCGGCGCGTCCGGCGCGGCCTGCCCGGCCGCAGCACCGCGGCGGCCCGGAGCGGCCGGCCCGGCCGGGGCGCCGGGCCCGGCTGCCGGGGAAACGGCATCCGCCGGAGGGGCGGTGGGACCCTGATCGGGCCGGATGTCGATCCGCCAGCCGGTCAGCCTGGCCGCGAGGCGTGCGTTCTGCCCCTCCTTGCCGATCGCCAGGGAGAGCTGGTAGTCGGGCACGATCACCTGCGCGACCCGGGCCTGAGCGTCGATGATGTCCACTCGCGAGACGCGGGCCGGCGAGAGCGCGTGCGCTACGAACTGGGCCGGATCCGCGGAGAAGTCGACGATGTCGATCTTCTCGCCGTGCAGTTCGGTCATCACGTTGCGGACCCGGATGCCCAGCGGGCCGATGCAGGCGCCCTTCGCGTTCACCCCCGGCTGGTGCGAGATCACCGCGATCTTGCTGCGGTGCCCCGCCTCGCGCGCGATCGCCGCGATCTCCACCGCCCCGCTGGCGATCTCCGGGACCTCGAGCGAGAACAGCTTCTTGACCAGGTTCGGGTGGGTACGCGACAGGGTCACGGACGGGCCGCGGAAACCCTTCCTGACGTGCAGCACGTAACAGCGCAGCCGCTCGCCGTGCACGTACTTCTCGCCGGGCACCTGCTCGGTCGGCGGCAGGATGGCCTCCAGCTTGCCGAGATCCACCAGCACGGCCCGCGGATCCCGGCCCTGCTGGATGACCCCGGCGACAATGTCACCCTCGCGGCCGGCGTACTCGCCGAAGGTCAGCTCGTCCTCGGCGTCACGGAGCCGCTGCAGGATCACCTGGCGCGCGGTGGTGGCCGCGATCCGGCCGAACCCGTCCGGGGTGTCGTCGTACTCCCTGACCACCTCGCCCTCGGCGCCGGTCTCCGCCGCCCATACCGTGACGTGCCCGTTGGCCCTGTTCACCTCTACCCGTGCCATCGGGGGCGCGCCGTCGGCGCGGTGATAGGCGACAAGCAGCGCGTCCTCGATCGCCTTGATGGCCAGATCCATCGAGATGTCCTTCTCGGCCTCAAGGCTCCGCAGCACGCTCAGGTCAATGTCCATCACTGCGCCCCCCGTCCGCACCCGACACGGCGCGGGTGAACTCGAGCAGTATCTTTCCCGGGCCGAGCTCCGCGTAGCCGAACTCGCGCTGCTCGCCCGCCACCTCGAGCAGGACTCCGGTCGGGCCAGCGGCCAGGACCCTGCCCTCGATGGTGGCCGAGCGCCCCGGATTCTCCGTTCTGGATGCCGATCGCGGCGCCAGTGTCGCGCGGACCAGCCGGCCGGCGGCCCGGCGCCAGTGCCGCGGCTCGGTCAGCGGGCGGTCCACGCCTGGCGAGGTGACCTCCAGGGTGTACGGGGCCTCGCCCATGCCGCCGCTGGCGTCAAGCTCGTCCGACAGCGCGCGGCTGATCAGCGTGATGTCGTCCAGGCTTACGCCGCCGTCGGCGTCTACCACGACGCGCAGCAGGCGGCGCCTGCCGACCGCGGTTATCCGCACAGTCTCCAGGTCCATGCCGCGCGCGCTGACCACGGGCTCGAGCAGTGCGGAGAGATGCTGCGCGTCCGCCGGTCCGGCGGCCGGGGAGGGACCACCCTTGGCCACCGGGCGCGGCGAACCGTGACGGGAGCTACCGTGCATCACGACCTCCTCGCCGGCGACCTGTGCTGTTGTCCGGCATCCAGACTAACGGTGATCGGCTACCTGGTCGTTCCCGCAGCGGGCACCGGCGCCTCCGGGTCACGGCCAGCCGCGATCCAGGGCATCGGGACGGACCGTGACATGCTTGGATTCCGCCCGGAGACGGGGCGCGGGATGACAGGAGGCTGGGTGGCGGCGGATCGGACGCGGCGAGCCGTCCTCGCCGCCGGTGCCGTCTGCCTGCCGATGCTGGCCGTCTCGGGCTGCAAGGGCGTCGGCGCCCTCGCGGCACCGCCCAGGCCAGCCCCTGACGTGGCCATACTCCGCGCGGCCATTGCCGCGGAGGAACTCATGATCGCCCGCTACGACGCCGTCGTCAGGGGCTCCGGCCAACTGGCAGCGGTGCTGCGCCCGCTGCGCGCCGAGCACCGGGCGCATCTCGCGCAGCTCCGGTCACGCCTGATCGTGCCGCCGGCCGCCGCGGCCCGGTCGGCCGCCGCGTCCGAGGAACGGTCCGCCGCTGCGGCCGAGGAACGGTCCGCCGCCGCGTCCCCTTCTCCGGCCGCCGCGGCCGCGCCCGCCCTGGACGGCGCCTCCGGGCGGGGATCCAGCGACGCGGGATCCGGCAGCGCGAGCCACGGCGAGCCGGCCGACGTGCCGGCCGGCCGCGCGGCAGCGATCTCGTTCCTGCAGGGCGCCGAGCGGGCGGCGGCAGCGACCCTGCTGCGTAAGCTGCCCGCGGTGTCCCCGTCGCTCGCCCAGCTCATGGCCAGCGTCGCGGCCTCGGAGGCAACGCACGTGGCCGCCCTCGCGGCCGCCGGAGGGACTGCCTAGGCATGGCCAGGACGAGGCCGCGGCCGGCTGCCGCGAACGAGGCCAGCGCCCTGCAGGCGGCACTGGCCGCCGAGCACGCCGCCGTCTACGGCTACGGCGTGGTCGGCGCCTACCTCAGCGGCGCCGCCCTCACCGCCGCCACCAGCGACTGGGTCGCGCATGAGGTTGCCCGGGATTCGCTCGAGGCGATGCTCCGCTCGGCCGGCCAGCAGCCAGTTGCCGCGGCGGTGGCCTATCGCCTCCCGCATCGCGTGCACAGCTCCGCTGGCGCCATGTCGCTCGCGGTCACCCTGGAGGACCGGGTCGCCACCGCTTACCTCGGCGTCGTGGCGGTGACCAGCACGAGGATCCGGGAGTTCGGCGCGCGCGAGCTGCTGGCCACCGCCATGCGAGCGGCATCCTGGCGCGGGCGGACCGTGGCCTTTCCCGGGTTTCCGGCTGGCGCGCTGCACACGGCGCGAGGCTAGCGGCGGGCAGCGAGGACACGGCTGACCAGTTGCGCCGCGCCTTGCATGTCCTCGCAGACGGCGATCCGCTCGGCCCAGGACCACCAGAACCACCAGCTGCCGTCCTGGCATGGTCCCGCGTAGATATCCTCGGCCAGGGCCGCGGCCGCCGGGTTGACCACATGCAGGCTTGGCACGCGGCCGGGCGGCGTTATCAGCCTCGCGCGAAGCCCGTGCCCGGCAAGCGCCTCGGCGAGACCTTCGAGCCGGTCCAGGTACGCATGCCAGGACTCGGCCGGCGCGGGGGGCTGCTCGGTGTCCATGATCATTCAGAGTCACCTTTGGTAGCTGCCTTGCAGCGTAGAGTGATGTCTCGTCTTAGAATGCATCGGCAGAGTGCGAGATGCAACATGCATTGAGAAATTGCCTCCTCATGTTCTGGCGATCACCGGACGCCGTCCTGATGGCCTCGTCACACTGGTCTCAGGCCTAATCTTGATCACGCGGGCCACATTTTGGCTCGTGCGGGCCCACATTTCGGCTCGTAGGGTCACCGATTGATGGCAGTATCTGAAACCCACACACGCTCGGCACAGCAGCTATCCGACCAAATGCCGGGGGGTGAAACATGGCAAGCGAGCAAAGCCCGACCGTGCGGCGGCGCCGGCTCGCGCTCGAGCTCAGGAGGCTACGGGAGGCTGCGAAGCTCACCTGTGAGGAGGTCGCCGAGCATCTCGAATGCTCGGCTTCGAAGATCAGCCGGGTGGAGACGGGGCGGGTGTCCGTCTCGCCCCGCGATGTGCGCGACATGCTCGCGCTTTACGCCGTGCCGGCGGAGCAGCGGGACAGCCTGGTCCAACTGGCCCGCGACTCGCGCCAGAAGGGCTGGTGGCACGCTTACAGCGACACGATCCAGCCGCAGTTCGCGACGTACGTGGGCCTGGAGAGCGCGGCGTCGGAGATCCGGGTCTATGAGGTAAACCTCATTCCCGGCCTGCTGCAGACCGAGGACTATGCCCGGACGATCATCAAGTCCGGGACGATGAACGGCCACCATGACGAGGTTGAGCGCAAGGTGGCCCTCCGGATGGCCCGCCAGCCTGCCCTGACCAGGGCTGATCCGCCCACGCTGTGGACCGTCGTGGACGAGGCGGCGCTGCGCCGCACTGTTGGCGGCGCGGAGCTGATGCGGGCTCAGCTTGAGCACGTGCTGGAGCTGGCGAACCTGAAGAACGTCGCCATGCAGGTGATCCCGTTCGCGGCGGGCGCCCATCCGGCGATGGGCAGGCCGTTCGTCATCCTGGTATTCCCCGAGCGGATTGACCCCGACGTGGTGTACCTGGAGGACCTGACGAGCGCGTTCTACATCGAGGACGTCGACGAGGTGGACCGCTACAACGTCTTCTTCAACCACCTGCGGGCCACGGCCCTGTCATTCGAGGATTCAGCCGCGCTGATCACGTCCGTGCTCAAGGACCTGTAAGCGGCGCTGGCAGCGGCTCGGCGTGCAGCACCGTCAGCCGGGACACCGCCCGGGTGAGCGCGACGTAGAGCCGCTGCAGGCCGCGGGATTCCGCGGCGGCGATGCGAGCCGGCTCGACGACGATGACCTGGTCGAACTCCAGGCCCTTGGCGAGAGTAACCGGCACCACGGTGAGCTGGCCCGCGGCCGCGTCGGCGTCGAGCACCTCATGCGGCAGGCCGGACCTGGCCAGCATCGCCGAGATACCGGCCACCTGATCGTCGGCGGCGATCACGGCAGCCGAGCCAGCGCGGCCCAGCGCGTCGGCGCATGCCGCGGTGACCGAGTCAGGCATCGAGCCTGCTAGCACGGCGATCAGCGCCAGGGATCCCGCGTCCTGCCGGAGGGAGCGGGCCGGCGCCAGGCCGGGTGCGATGGGAGCGAGCAGCTGGCTGGCGAAGTCGAGTATCTGCCGCGGCACCCGGTAGCCGATGTCAAGGACGCGCAGCCTGGCGTCCTCCTTGCCCAGGTGGGTGAGGAGCTGCTGCCAGCTGTCGGTCGCCCACGGCGTGGTGCCCTGGGCGATGTCGCCGAACACGGTGGCTGAGCCGGTCGCGCAGCGGCGGCCGATCGCGCGGCACTCCATCTGCGAGAGGTCCTGCGCCTCGTCCACGACGACGTGCGCCAGGCTGGGAGTACGTTCGACCAGATCGCGGGCCTCGTCGATGAGCACCGCGTCGGCCGCTGACCAGCGGGCGGAGCCCGGCCCTCTTGGCGGGTTTGACCAGGAGATCCTCGCCTGCTCGTCGGCGTCGAGCAGGCCGCTGGCGGCGCTGGCGAGCAGGTCAGGGTCGGAAAGCAGCCGCAGCACCAGTCGCAGCGGATCGGTCTTCGGCCAGATCCCGTCCACCGCCGCCCGTACCTGCCTGGTCCGGCGCACCGCCTCGTGGGTCCGGTCATCGCAGGTCTCCCCGGCCTCCTCCATCCTGGTCAGGATGACGTGCGCGATGCGGTGCGACAGCATCTCGCGGCCGGTCCCGTAGCGCACCCCCCGGCGCCGCAGTTCGTCAGCCAGCGCGGCGATCTCGTCGGCGGGAACCCGCCAGCGCCGCGAGCCGCGCGGCAGCATCAGCGCCTCCGTCGGCTGGCCGAGCTGCTCCCAGAGGGCCGAGCGCAGCACTTCCGCCATCCTGGCGTCGCCCTTGATCCTGGCGGCCGGGTCCGGATCGGCGGCCCGGACCGGGACCGTGGCCAGCAGGTCGGTCACCGACACCTGCGTGACGTTGAGCTCGCCGAGCGCTGGCAGCACGTTCCTGATATAGGAAAGAAACGCCCGGTTCGGCCCGACGACGAGTACGCCGCCGCGGCTCATCCGCTCCCGGTGTGCGTACAGCAGGTAGGCGACCCGGTGCAGGCCGACGGCGGTCTTGCCGGTTCCCGGCGCGCCCTGCACGCAGACCGTCATGTCCAGCTCGGCGCGGACGATGTCGTCCTGCTCAGGCTGGATTGTCGACACGATGTCGCGCATCGGGCCGGATCTGGGCCGCTCAATCTCGTCGATCAGGATCCGGCTGACCGGGCCGCCGGAACTCGCCTCCTCATCCCCCGGCGCCAGCCGCTCCCCCGATGCCGGCCGCGGCGCCCGGGCGAAGTCCTCATCCTCGTAGGCGGTCAGGTCGCCGCCGGAGAATCCGAACCTGCGGCGGCGCGCTAGTCCCATCGGCTCGGCCGGGCTGGCCCGGTAGAACGGCCGGGATACCGGCGCGCGCCAGTCGATCACGACAGGATGGCCATCCGGGTCGTGGACATGGCGCCTGCCGATGTGGAATTGCTCGCCGGGCAGGGCCCGGCCGATGTCCGGCTCGCCAGTACCGGCGTCTGGCCAGGAGATCTCGGCGGAGTAGTCGAGCCTGCCGAAGAACAGTGGCGTGTCCGGGAGGTCGTGCAGCGCCTCGGCCCGCCGGTACAGGTCGGCCTTCAGGTACTCCTCGGATACCGGGTCTCCGCCGAGCGCCCGGAGGGAGAGCACGTTCTCGCGCATCAGCCGCAGGTACTGGCGCGCCGCGCGCAAATGCGCGCGCTCCGCCGCGAGAACAAGATCGGCACTGTCAGGATCGGCACTGTCAGGATTGGTCTTGTCAGGATCGGCAGTGTCAGGACCGGCACTGCCGAACGAGTCCGGGCCGATGCCGGGCTGGGGAGTGGCCGGCGCCCCGCGATGGGTATCACTGGCCGAGGGCATGAGTCATCACCTCGATGGCATGGGGGATGGCAGGCACAAGGGCCAAGATCCTAGCAATGCCGACGGCGCTGGTCATCTGAATATTTTCCGCCAGGCCTGCCAGCGGGCAGGCGGGCTGGCGCGGGGGCGGGCGGGGCGCGGGGGCGGGCGGGGCGCGGGGCGCTCGCGCGCGTAGTTTTTCCAGCGGAATCCCGCCCGGATTTGCGCGTATGCCGCTCCCTCCGGAAGGTGCTGGCATGGAAACCGAGATTCACGGCCACTGCGACCAGCGATTCAGCCGGGTCGGCGCGGTATTCGCCCGGCACTTCGAGCGCGGCGAGGAGTCGGGCGCCGCGGTCTGCGTCTACCAGGGCGACGACATCGTCGCCGAGCTATGGGCCGGTTACGCCGACCAGCGAGCTGGCCGCCAGTGGGAACGAGACACGCCGTGCCTGACGTTTTCCTGTGCCAAGGCCGTCACGGCGGCGTCCGCGCTGCGCCTCGCCGAGGAGGGCGGCTGCGACCTGGATGGTCCTGTCACCGCGTGGTGGCCCGAGTTCGCGGCGGCGGGCAAGGAGCGCGCGACCGGCGCGCAGCTGCTGAGTCATCAGGCCGGCCTGCCCGCGTTCCGCGATCCGGTGTCGGTCGCCGAGGCCGCCGATCCGGCCGCGATGGCAGCCAGGCTGGCGGCCCAGCCGCCCGAATGGGAGCCTGGCTCGGCACATGGTTATCACGCCCTTACCTATGGCTGGCTGGCCGGGGAACTAGTCCGGCGGCTATCCGGCCAGACCGTCGGTGCGTACCTGGCGGAGCGTATCGCCGGGCCGCTGGGCCTCGGCCTGTGGCTCGGCGGGCCGGCCGAGGTGATCGGCCGCGCGGCCAGGATCGGCCGGGGCACTGCCCCGGGCGCTGCCGCGCCGGACAGCACCGATCCGCGCGGCACCCCCAGTCCGCCCGGCAGGACCGGCCCGCCTGGCAGCACCGATCCGCGGGCCAGCGTGATCACGGCGGCGGTCAGCGCGGAGACGGCTGATCTCGCCCGCCGCGCCTTCGGCAACCCCGATCCGACGTCCGTGCCGGGCGGCAGCAACAGCGTGGCGGTGCTGAGCGGGGGCTGGCCGGCCAGCGGGCTGCTGGCGACAGCGGCCGGGCTGGCCGGGTTCTACCGGCACCTGGTCGCCGGGCGCATCGTGAGTCCCGCGACGCTGCGCGGTGCGCTCGCCCCGAGGGTGAGCGGCACTGACAGAGTGCTCGGGGTGACTACTGCGTTCGGCCTGGGCTTTATGCTCCCTTCGGAGTCATTCTGGGTTCCCAGGGCAGCACAGCGGGGCGCGTTCGGCCATACCGGCCTGAGCGGCGCGATCGGCCTTGGCGACACGTCGCGCGGGCTCGCCATCGGATATGTCACCAACCGGATGGGCAACGGGGCGGCCACCGGGACCAGGGCGGCGCGGCTGGTCAGCGCGGCCTACGCGAGTACCGGCTGACCGGTCAGGAGCCGTCTTCCGGCCAGGCCCAGTGGAAGCCGACGACGGCGTTGTCCAGGGACCGCAGGTAACGGTGGGCCGAGTGCTGGCCGTCCAGCGTCACCGGCTCCTGCTCGGCGATCTCGCCGTCAAGCCCGTCCCAGACCGCCCACCAGACGGTCTCCGGCAGCATGCCGGGATGGAACTCGACGCGCAGGTCAAGGTTCTCAAGCCGCCGGAGCGCCGCGCGGCGGAACTGGCGTTCCCTGGGGTCAAGGAAGTTCCCCGGGTAGTGATAGGACGTCCAGTACTCCAGCGTGAGCGTCTCGCCGAGGGCGAGTGACTTGATCAGCGGGATGCCGGTGGCGTAGACGCCCTCGCTGATCCGGTAGAGGGACCCGGTCGGCTCGCCGCATCCCTGGCCCGTCTCCAGCGTCGTGGCGTTCGTGTCATACAGGTAGGGGATGCGGTCCAGCCCGTCGACGATGGCCTCGACGACCTGGAGCGTCCGGGTAGATGCCAGGCGGCCGTCAAACCCGACATAGACATGGTCATGCAGGGACAGCGTCTGGTGCCTTCGCGGTCCCAGCACCGCGGCCACCTCGGCGAAGCTGTCCGATGGCATGGCCCTGTCCCCGGTCAGGACGCTGATCGCCGCGGATCCTTCCCATAGCCGCCAGAGCCGGTCCTGCTCCTGATCGGCAAACCCGAACGCGTCGATGAACAGCGACAGCGCGCGCCTGCTCAGCACGCTGCCGCTGAGCGACCGGGCGACGGTGTCCTTCAGCTGATGCGCGACCACGTCGGCGTCGCCGCTGGCACTGGGGTAGCTCCACAGATGCCGGGCGAGCGCCTCGGCGACGGCCAGCTGATTGATCTCGCCGAGCCTGACGCGGATCGCGTGCTGCTCCCAGATCCGGCGGTACCGGCCTGGCCGGAGCAGTAACTCCCGTAAGTAGCTGGCCGCCGCCTGGCGGCCGGCCGCGGCCGCGGCGGACGCCGGGGAAGCGGCGGACGCCGCCGACGCCGGAGAAGCGACGGAGGCCGGCGATGCGGCGGACGCGGCGGACGCCGGGGAAGCGGCGGCCGCGGCGGACGCCGGGGAAGCAGGGCTCACGTATCTCGATCCAGGTCTGCGGGAATCTCTATCCAGGTCTGTGCGAACTTACTGCGATATCTATTAGTTACCCTACGGTCGCAGGATCACGTGAGGGGCCAGAGCCGCACGATGGTGTCAAGCCAAGTGCGACGGGTTCCTCAGCGGCGCCGGGGCCTGCGGCGACCCGGCCAGGCCGGTCTGCGATCGGCGGGGGGCCGACCAGGCGGCCTGGCCTGGCCAGCGGTGGCCGCACGGCTGGCTGACCGGCGCCAGGGATAAGGGGGCGGGCCCGCTGCATCATGCGGCGGGCCCCCCGCGCGCTGGGCCCCCCGCGCGCCGGGCCCCCCGCGCGCCGGGCCCCGGGCAGAGACGTCACAACGGCACAGACGTCAGAACAGCAGAGACGTCAGAACAATACCGACATGAACGTGCCTGCCTCGGCGAATCCGACCCGCTGGTACGCGGCACGCGCGGGGGCATTGAAGTCGTTGACGTACAGCGTCACCGTCGGCGCGATGGACTCAAGCGCAATCGCCACGACTGCGGCCATGCCATGGGAGCCGACACCGCGCCCGCGCATGTCCGGGGGCACCCACACGCCCTGTACCTGGCACACCTGCGGGGTCACCGATCCCACCTCGGCCTTGAAGATGACCCGTCCGCCCTCGATCCTGGCGAACGACCGGCCGACCCTGATCAGCTCCATGACGCGAGCCCGGTACGCGGCGCCGCCGTCCGCTCCGATCGGCGACACGCCCACCTCCTCGGTGAACATGTGCACGCTGGCCGGGAGCAGGATGTCGAGCTCCTCGGGGCGCACGGCGCGCACCATCGGATCCCGGGCTATCAGCGGATCGCCGGAGATGGACAGCACCGGCTGCACAGCCCTGACCTCACGGGGGCGGCCCCAGTGCGGCGCGAGCAGCGCCCATAGCTCCTGAACGGCCGGCCCGGGCCCGACGATCGATGAGCAGCGGCGGCCCTGCAGGCGAGCCCGGTCAGCGAATGCCGTGACCGCGCTCGAGGTCGCGGCGACCGGCACGAGATTGGCTCCCGAATAGCACAGCGACGTCAGCCTGCCGCCATCGGAATATCCCCATAGCTGGGCGCCGAGCCTGCCGGGATCAAGGCCAGCCGCGCGCAGCCGCGCGCTGACGAAGACATTCGTCACCGGGTCGCGGTCGCAGATGAGCAGCGCCTCGTCGCGATCGCTATCGTTCAGCAGGCGCAGCGGCGACGATTTCCACGTCCTTGTGCGCAGCACGCTCTCAGCGTAACCGCATCGCCCGTACCGCCGACGGCCCGGCGGTCCGCGGCTCACCGCGAGGCCGCCCGGAGAGCTCACGCGAGGCGCCGAGGGACCACATCAGCCGCCGAGGGACCACATCAATAGCGTGGCTGGGACTCCACTGTCGCTGTATCCGCACTGAAGTCCCAGCCACGTCGTTCAGATACGCGGGGGTCAGCCGGGCGGCGGGGGAGGCAGGGCCGCGCAGGTCGCGTTGACCAGGCCCGGCTTCTCCGGTAGCGCCCCGGTGGCGAGATAGCGGTTCAGGTAGCCATTCACGCAGGCATTCGGCGGGCTGGCCAGGGACTGGCCGTGATTGCCGCCGCCTTCCACCACCACCATCCGGGCCGTCGGCAGCTCCTCATGGGCCTGCTGCGCTCCCGCGTACGGGGTTGCCGCGTCCAGCGTGCCCTGCAGCATCAGGATGCCGGGCAGCCCCTTGCCCCTGATCCGCATCGGATGAGCCGGCCCGCGCACCGGCCAGAACGCGCAGGCGGCGTTGAACCACGCGTTGCCCCATGCCTCGAACGGGGCAGTCACGTACGCCTTTCTGGTGTCCGAGTTCCACGTCGCCCAGTCGCGCGGCCAGCTGACATCGCTGCACTCCACCGCGTTGTAGACAGCGAACTCGTTCTCGTTCTGCCTGCCCTGCTGCTGATACGCGCTGATCAGCGGGCCGGTATTCCCCTCGTGCAGGTAGCCGGCCAGCGCGGCGGCGAGCACCGGCCAGAACGCGTTGGCGTAGCCGCCGACAAGGAACGTGTCGTCATACTCATCGGGGCCGATCAGCGGGCCGTCCGGGCCGCGGATCGGGTGAGCGTCAAGCCGGGCCTGCGCCTGGTGCCACGCCTGGCTCACCTGCGATCTGGCCGAGCCGAGGTGGTACACGCTGTCGTGCGCGGCGGCCCATGCGTAGAAGGCATTCATCCGGCCCTGGAACGCATAGTCCTGGGCGATGTTGTCGCCATACCAGACTCCGCGCGGGTCGACTGTGCTGTCCAGCACCATCCGCCGAATCCGGTGCGGGAACATGGTCGCGTACACCTGGCCGATGTAGGTGCCGTAGGAGTAGGCAAAGTAGCTGATCTTCTGCAGCCCCAGCGCCGCCCGGATCGAGTCGACGTCCCGGGCGGTGTCCCGCGTCGTCATGTAGGGCAGCAGCCAGCCGTACTTCTTCTCGCAGTCGCCGGCGTAGTCCCTGGCCCGGCCGATCAGGGTCTGCTCCGCCGCCGCGCTGGCCGGGATGTAGTCGGGCCGCACCCCGGCGAAGAACGACGGGTCGCAGTGCAGCGACGGCACGGACGACCCGACGCCCCTGGGGTCGAACCCGATGATGTCGTACTCGGCCGCGACGGACGGCCGGAGCCCGTCGGCAACGAACGACGCCATGCTCAGGCCGCTGCCGCCAGGGCCGCCCGGATTGACGATCAGGGCGCCCTGCTGCCGTGCGCGCGGCGCCGTGGCCGGCACCTCGGACAGCGCGATGGTGATTTTCCTGCCGCCCGGGCGAGCGTAGTCCAGCGGCACCTGCAGGCTTGCGCAGAGCTGCGCCTGCCCGCCGGGGCAGGAGTGCCAGTGCAGCCGCGGCGTTCCGGCGGCCGGGCTGGTGCCGGCGGCCGGCCCCGTCGCTGCGGCCCGCGGCGCGCCGCCGGAGCAGCCGGAGATGACCAGAGCCACGGCAGCCGCGATGGCCGCGATGGCCGCCGCTGGCGCGGCCATCGCGGGAACATTCCTCATGGGAGATCAGACCTGGACAAATTCGATCCCGGCCAGGTCGCAGAAGACACGCCAGTCGGCGGCATGATGCCCGAGGTTCATCACCTCATGGTGCGGCCCGCCGGCCCGCAGCCATCCGTTCAGGCACGAGCGCACCCCGGAGGCCGGGCGGAACTGCCCGTACGGCATCTCCAGGGCCGGCAGCGGCTGGCTGTCCAGGTTCTCGCCCTCGGCCACCACGAGCCGGAACCGCTCGCCCTCCAGCGAGACCAGCGCGGCCAGCGTCGCCGGGCCCGGCTGGTACTGGAACAGGAAGGTCGGCGGGTCGGCCAGCCTGCCGATGCCGAGCGGGCGCTTGATCAGCCTGACCGGCCGGTCGGTGCGCGCGATCTTCCAGTTGCCCTCGCCCATGTGGCTCTGCAGGATCGAGTTGGACGGGAAGTCCATCGCGTACATCTCGGTGAAGTGCGCGTCGCCGATCAGCGCGTGGCCCGCCGAGACCAGGCAGGCGGTCAGCACGTCGCCCTCGGCCGCGTAGCCGTAGCCCTTGGCCATCAGGCTGGACGCGGCGGCCAGTGGCAGCCTGCTGAACCTTCCGTCGTCGCCGATCGCGTCGAAGTGCGCCGTGTATGCGCCGAACCCGCGGTCGAGCAGGATCCGCTCGATCGCTACCTGCATGCGCGCGTGATCCTGGCGTTCCTCGCCGGACAGCCGCGGGTCGATCTCGAAGTTCGCGTCCTCGAAGGCGATGACCCCGGCGGCCTCGTCGTCGGTGACGGCCAGCATCCCCCGGTACATGTCGCCGGGCGCGACCGCAAGGATCTCCGGGCCGAGGCTCCTGATCAGCGCGCTCTCGTCGACCCTGATGTCGCCCATGTCGTTCATGGCGTAGCCGAAGATCGCGACCTTGAGCGATTTCCAGGCCGTCACGGCGACGGCGGCCCGCGCCCACCGGCGCACGTCGGTGTGGAACGAACCGGACTTCCAGTCGTCGGTCAGCACGCAGAACTGGCGGCCGGCCCGGACCATCGCGTTCGCCGTGTCCTGGGCGCCGTGCACGCCCTGGTTGTAGGTCATGTCGGCCATGTCCCAGGCGGGCGTGACACTGGGCTCTGGCTGGATGTTCGCGAGGCAGATCGGCAGCCGCGACTCCGACAGCAGCCGGGCGACCCGCATGGCGGGGCCGTAGGTGAGCATCACGACGAGGACACCGTCAAGATCCGCGGCCTCGAACGCCCGCATCTCGCGCTCCGCGTCCTCACGGTACTTAACCGGCTTGCTGGGGATGAACTCGGCTACGTCGGCCAGGTACGCGGCGATCTCGGCGGCGTAGCCCGCCTGCCGCTGCGCTATCCCCGGGATCATGTCGTCGTAGAGGTCCTGCATGATGCCCAGGATCCCGATGCGCGGCTTGCGGTCGGTCATGAGTAGAGCCTCCCTGAACGGGTGCCGCGCGGACAGGTGCCGCGCGGACGGGCACCGCGCGGAACGGCGCCGCGCGGACGGGCGATCAGCGCTGGCCGTAGTGATCTTTATACCGCTGGTGGAGTGCGTCTATCTGGTCCTTGGAGAGCGGCTCGGGGGCGCCGAACGTCCTGGCGATGTGCACGGTGCGGGCCGCGTCCTCGCACATCACCGCCGCCTTGACCGCGTCCAGGGCAGTCCCGCCGATGGCGAACACGCCATGGCCGCGCATCAGCACGGCGGGCGAGCGGTGCCCATCCAGCGTCGCGACGATGCCATGGCCGATCTGGTCGCCGCCGATCAGGGCGAACGGCCCGACCGGTATCTCGCCGCCGAACTCGTCGGCCATCGCGGTGAGGACGCAGGGAACCGGCTCGCCCCGCGCGGCCCAGGCGGTGGCATAGGTGGAGTGGGTGTGCACGACGCCGCCAATGCCGGCCATGTGCCGGTACACGTAGGCATGCGAGGCGGTGTCGCTGGACGGGCTGAGCTCCCCGTCGACCCGGGTGCCTGCCAGATCGCAGACCACCATCGATTCCGGGGTCAGGTCCGCGTAGGCCACTCCGCTCGGCTTGATCACCAGCAGCTCCGCGCCGGGCACCCGGGCCGACACGTTCCCCGACGTCCAGGCGACCAGCCCAGCCTCGACGAGCGCTGCATGCAGCCGGCACACCTCGCGGCGGACGCCGGCGATGACATCGCCGCTCACATGGCCGGTCACGGCGCCGGTCACGGCGCCGGTCACGGCGCGCCGCCGGAGGCGCCCGCGCCGCCGGCCTCGTGGCCGGCCGCCCGGCCAGCCTCCTGGCCGGCCAGCACCCGCAGGCGCAGGGCCCGCAGCCGGTGCAGGACGTCGTTGCCGCCGCGCCCGAGGTAGTCGTGCAGCGCCACGTACTCGTCGTACAGCTCGGCATAGACGGCGGCGCTCGCCTGGTCGGGGCGAAAGACCGCGTCGCTCTTGCTGCCCATGGCGGCCGCCGCCGCCGGCACGTCCGGGTAGGCGCCGGCCGCGACGGCGGCGTGGATCGCCGAGCCGAGCGCCGGCCCCTGGGCGGAGGAGATCAGGCTCAGCGGACGGTTGAGCACGTCGGCGTACACCTGCATTACGAACGTGTCCTTCAGCAGGCCGCCGGCCACCACCAGCTCGGTGACCGGGACGCCGGACTCCTCGAAAGCATCGATGATGACCCGGGTGCCGAACGCCGTCGACTCGACCAGCGCACGGTAGATGTCGGGTGCCCTGGTGGCGAGAGTGAGCCCGAGCACCACTCCGGACAGGTGCGCGTCGACGAGCACCGAGCGGTTGCCGTTGAGCCAGTCGAGGGCCATCAGGCCATGCGCGCCGGCGGGCTGCCTGGCCGCCTCCTCGGACAGCAGGTCGAACAGGGACACGCCGCGCCGCGCGGCCTCCTCCAGGTAGCCGGCGGGCACGGCGTTCTCGGTGAACCACGCGAAGATGTCCCCGACGCCGCTCTGCCCGGCCTCGTAGCCCCACTGCCCGGCGATGATGCCGCCGTCGACCACCCCGCACATGCCGGGCACCTCGGCGAGGGTGGGCCCGTTCATGACGTGGCAGGTGGAGGTCCCCATGATGGCGACCATCTGGCCGGGCGCGGTAGCGTTCGCCGCGGGCGGCGTGACGTGCGCGTCCACGTTGCCCACCGCGACGGCGATGCCCTCGGGCAGCCCGGTCCAGGCCGCCGCCGCGGAAGTCAGCGAGCCGGCCCGGCCGCCCAGCGGGGAGATCGGGTGCTCCAGCTTGTCAGCGGCGAAGCGCGCGAACCGGGGGTCGAGCGCGGCGAGGAACTCCCGCGACGGGTACTGACCGTCCTGCCGGATGCCCTTGTACCCGGCCGTGCAGGCGTTCCTCGTCTCGGTGCCGGTCAGCTGCCAGATGATCCAGTCGGCCGCCTCGATCCACCGCTCGGCCTGATGATAGATCCCCGGCTCCTCCTCCAGCAGCTGGAGCGCCTTGGCGAACTGCCATTCCGCCGAGATCTTACCGCCGTACCTGGCTATCCACGGCTCGGCGCGCTCATGCGCGAGCGCGTTGATCCGGTCCGCCTGCGGCTGGGCCGCGTGATGCTTCCAGAGCTTGGGATAGGCATGCGGAGCGCCCGCCAGCCCGGGTAGCTGGCACAGCGGCGTCCCGTCCCGCAGCACGGGCATGACAGTGGACGCGGTGAAGTCGGTGCCGATGCCGATGACCAGGCCGGGGTCGATCCCGGCCTGGCTGATCGCGGCGGGAACCGCGTGCCGGAGCACGTCGCGGTAGTCCTCCGGGTCCTGCAGCGCCCAGTCCGGTGGCAGCTGCTCGCCAGTGGCGGCGAGTACCTCGTCAAGCACGCCATGCGCGTAGTCATGCACCGCGCTGCCGAGTTCAGCGCCATCGCGCACCCGCACGACGAGCGCCCTGCCGGACAGCGTCCCGAAGTCCACCCCGACAACGCAGGCGTCCGGATCGTGAACACTCACAGCCATGCTGGCCTCATCCATTACGCCGTTCCCCTTTCGCCGTGCCCTAGCCTGCCCGACCCGCGACCTGCCCGGTGCCCAGCCTGCCCGATCCCGGCGCGCCGAGAACGCGGCGCGCGCCCGCTGATGGCGTCGCGTCAAGGAATCCCGGCGCCGCCCAGTCACGCTGGCTGAACGCGGCCCGGACAGCGGCCCGGATCGCCGCCGAGTCGCGTGCGGGGACCAGCGCGATCACCGACCCGCCGAATCCCCCGCCGATCATCCGCGCGCCGAGCGAGCCGGCGCCGGCCGCGGCGTCGACCGTTGCGTCGGCCTCCGGCCAGGAGATCTGGAAGTCGTCGCGCAGCGACAGGTGCGACGCCGTCAGCAGCGGGCCGGCGTCGCCGAGCCGGCCCGCGCGCAGCAGGTCCACGGTTCGCAGGACGCGCGCGTTCTCCGTGACCACGTGCCGGGCCCGGCGCCGCAGCACGGGGTCAGCGAGCCTGGCCAGCTGGGAGACATCGGTGATGTCCCGCAGCGCCCGCACGCCGAGAGCGCGCGCGGCCTGCTCGCATTCGTCGCGCCTGCTGGCATAGTCGCCGTCGGCGAGCTCGCGCCGGGCGCGGGTGTCGATGACCAGCAGCTCAAGTCCGGCGGCCGCCGGGTCGAAGGGGATCGCGGCCGACTCGGACGTGCGGCAGTCCAGCAGCAGCGCCTGGCCGGCCTGGCAGAGCAGCGACGCGGACTGGTCCATGATCCCGCACGGCACGCCGACGAAGTCGTTCTCCGCGCGCTGCGCGATAGTGACCAGCTCGGACCTGGGTACCGCCAGCCCGCTGAGCTCGGTCATCGCGAGCGCGACCGCGCATTCCAGCGCCGCCGACGACGACAGGCCCGCCCCCCTGGGCAGATCCGAGTCGATGATCATGCTGAACCCGCCGACCGGGTGACCGGCCGAGCGCAGCGCCCAGGCGACTCCGGCCGGGTAGGCGGCCCAGCCGGCGATCGCGCCGGGCCGCAGGGAGGCGAGCGGGATCACCTCTCCGTCCCCCGGCACCTGCCGGGAGCGCAGCTCGAGCAGGTCATCATCCCGGCGGCCGGCTACCGTCAGCGTGCCCCTGCTGAGCGCGAAGGGCAGCACGAACCCGTCGTTGTAATCGGTGTGCTCGCCGATCAGGTTGACCCGGCCGGGAGCGTGCCACGCGCCCTCCGCCGCCGCGCCGTAGCAGTCAAGGAACCAGGCGGCGGCGTGGCCGGCCGCGGGATGGCCGGTCAACGGTACCTGGCCTCGCGCAGGCTCAGTGCCGCCGCCTCCGGGACGACGTCGTTGATCCAGACACCCATGCCGGACTCCGTTCCGGCCAGGTATTTCAGCTTGCCGGGCGCCCGCTGGACCGACATCACCCGCAGGTGCAGCCCGAACTCATCCCGGCCGGCGACATCGGCGGCCGGTGCCTGGTACCACGCGGCGATGTAGGGCGGCGGGCTGCCGAAGAGCGCGTCGAGGCGGCGGAGCACGTCCAGGTAGAGGTCGCAGAAGGCGTACCTGGCCGGGTCGCCGAGTGACGGGATGTCGGGCACCCGGCTGACGGGGAAGAGGAGTATCTCGTACGGCCACCGCGCCGCGGCGGGCACGAAGGCCGTCCAGTGCTCGTTGCCGGCCACGATCCTGGTGCCTTCCGCCAGCTCCCTGGCGACGAGATCGTCGAACAGGTTGCCATGACCGCCGCCGGCGTACGCACGCGCCTGTCCCATCAGCTGCAAGGTCCGCGGGGTCACGAAGGGGAAGCCGTAGATCTGGCCGTGCGGGTGATGCAGCGTGACGCCGATCTCCTCGCCCTTGTTCTCGAAGCAGTACACCTGGCTGATGCCGTCCATCGCGCCGAGCGTGGCGGTGCGGTCCGCCCAGGCTTCCAGGACGGTGCGGACCCGGCCGGGCGTCAGGCCGGCGAACGACGAATCATGATCGGCGGTGAAGCAGACCACCTCGCACCGGCCGGTCCCCGGGCGCCGGGCGGACAGCGGGTCCTCGCCAGGCAGCGGGGCACCTGTCCCGTCGGCCGTGCCGTCACCGGCTACCCCGCGCAGCGAGGGGAAGCGGTTCTCGAACACCACGACGTCGTAGTCGGCAGCGGGTATCTCGGTCTGCCGCCCGGGCCCGGACGGGCAGAGCGGGCACTGCTCGACGGGCGGCAGGAACGTACGGCCCTGCCGCTGGGCGGCGATCACCACCCACTCGCCGACCAGCGGATCCCACCGCAGGCCGGACACGGGCCCGGCGTCCGCTCCCGCCTCGTCGCCGAGATCCCGCGGGTCGCGCACCTGCGCGCGACCTGAGCCCGGCGACTCGTCGAAGTAGATGATCTCGCGCCCGTCAGCGAGCCGCCCGCTGGTCTTCCAGACTCGCGCTGCCTGCGCGGTGGCCTCATGCACTGCGGTGGCGTGCCTCCAGCGCCGCGCGGTACTCGGCGACGACGAGGTTGGTGAGCTCCACCACGGAGGTCTCCGAGCTCTTCTTGTCGAAGGTGATCTGGCCCTGCTGCAGCAGGTTCACCCGGTCGCAGACCTCCAGCACCTGGCCGTAGTTGTGCGCGATGATGATGACCGACACCTCGCCCTGCTCCTTCAGGTCCCGCACCAGGTCCAGGATGATCGCCGCCTCCTTGACCCCCATCGCGGCCAGCGGCTCGTCGAGCAGCAGGATCTTCGCGTCCGAGTAGACGGAGCGCGCGACCGCGATCGCCTGGCGCTGGCCGCCCGACAGCCTGGCGACCTGGACGTCAACCGACGGGATGTTGACCCCCATCGCCTTGAGATGCTGCCTGGCCTCCTGCCGCATGGGCCGGTTGTTCAGCAGCGGCCAGCGGATCTTCTCCCTGTTCAGGTACATGTTGTGATAGACGCTGAGTTGGTTGATCAGCGCCAGGTCCTGGTAGACGGCGTCGATGCCCAGCGTCCGGGCGTGGTCCACCGACTTGAGCACTACCTCCTCGCCGTTGACCAGGATCCGCCCCGAGTCCGGCGGCTGGAAGCCGCAGAGGATCTTCAGCAGCGTGGACTTGCCCGCGCCGTTGTCGCCGAGCAGCGCGAGCACCTCGCCCTTGCCGAGGCGCAGGTTGATGTCGGTCAGCGCCGTCACCGCGCCGAACCGCTTGCTGATGTGCTCCACCCGCAGGGCGTCGCCGTCCGCCGCCGGGGCCGGTGCCGGGCCGGTAGTCATACGCCGCTCCCTTGTGCTCGCAGCCGCGCGAGCCGCACGTTGGCGATCATCGCGATAAGGATGGCACCGCCGTAGATGATGGGCTGCGGGTTGGCGTTGATGCCGGCGATGTTGAAGCCGTCGGAGATGGTGGAGATGACGATCGCGCCGAGGAACGCGCCGAGGATCGTGCCCTGGCCGCCGAGCATCGCCGTGCCGCCGATGACCGCGGCGGTCACCGCGAGGAACATCGGGTTGTAGCCGCCGGCTGACGGGTCGACGGTGTTGTTGTAGAAGGCAACTTGCAGGCCCACCAGCGCTCCCATCACGCCCGTGATCATGAAGTTGCCGTACTTGATCCGGCCGACATTGATCCCGGACTCCCGCGCCCCGAGCAGGTTGCCGCCGGTCGCGATCGTGTGCAGGCCCCACCGGGTCTGAGTCAGCACGATGTGGAAGATCGCGACCAGGATGACCGCCCAGATGATCTGGGAGTACGGGTCGGTGCCGATGAATCTGCCCAGGGTTTCCGCCTTCGCGGGGATCTCCACCGGGTAAGCGTGCGATGTCGTCAGTACGATGCCATTCAGGACGAAGCCCGTGCCGAGCGTCGTGATGAACGACGGCAGCCCGAGCGTGACCGTCAGGAAGCCGTTGACCCAGCCCGCAATCGCGCCCATCAGCAGCGCGGCGATGATCGCCAGGAACGCGGGGAAGTGGTAGTAGGTGATCAGGAAGTACATGATGAACGGCGAGAGGGTGTAGATGAAGCCGACCGACAGGTCGATCTCGCCGCAGATCAGCAGGAAAACCTCGCCGATCGCGATGATCATGATCGGTGCGGCGTTCTCCGACAACAGGTCGACCGCGTTCACGTTGGACACGAACGTGGTCGGGTACTTGAGGCCGAAGTAAAGCAGCAGGACGATCGTCACCGCCAGGACGGTGACCTCGCGCTGCCGGGCCAGCACGCCGAGGGCGCTGCGCAGCCCGCCTCCCCCGCCTCCCCCGCCGCCTGGAGGACCCGTGTCGATCGAATCGCGGTTTCCTACCGTGATGTCGCTCACATTGCCTCCAGTATCTGCCGTCTTCGTACGGCGCGCCGGCAGCGGCGGCCAGATC
>Ga0302178_10001218_pt1 | contig 22008 bp, 20 predicted proteins | sample I_Palsa_E1_3_FD_198790 | JGI IMG/M metagenome (GOLD analysis project Ga0302178, IMG submission 198790) | Peat permafrost microbial communities from Stordalen Mire near Abisko, Sweden - I_Palsa_E1_3 | ecosystem: Environmental > Terrestrial > Soil > Palsa > Peat permafrost | place: Sweden... | reverse complement strand
ATGAGCCAGCGCGACCGGACGGTCGCCGATCACATCGCCATGTTGTGCGGCGCCGGCCATCCGGTGCAGCGCCTGCTGCTGCTGAACGCAACCAGCCACGGCGATACGTTGAACGAAGTCGTGCAGGCCTACCAGAGCACGCCGGACCAGCCGCCGCTCGCGGGCTGCATCCTGACCAAGCTCGACGAAGCCACGAACCTGGGTGGCGTACTCGACACCGTGATCCGCTACAAGCTGCCCGTGCATTACGTATCGACGGGTCAGAAGGTGCCGGAAAACCTATATGTCGCGACCAAGCGCTTCCTGATTAAAAGCGCCTTCTGCATCCCGCGCGACGGCTCGCCGTTCGTGCCGCAAGACGACGACGTGCCGCCGCTCCTGTCCGCGCTCTCAGCGCGCGCTTCCACTGAACTGCATGAGGTTCACTTTGGATAAGTTCGTGTCCGATCAGGCTGAAGGCTTGCGCCGTCTGCTGACGCGCAACGGCTCCCGGGTCGTGGCGGTGTGCGGCGCCCCGGCAGGTGGATCAGGGGGGGCCGGCAATACCTCGACGGTCGTCAACCTCGCCTGCGCTCTCGCTGCGCAAGGCAAGGATGTGCTGGTGATCGACGAGCGCCAGAACGGGCTGTCGGTGAGCCGGCTGGCGAAGGTGCCGGACAACGGTGCACTGGGCGCGGTCTTGTCCGGCAAGCGTTTCTTGCAGGACGCCGTCACGCGCACGCCGTTCGGCTTTTCGGTGATAGCTGCGCCTCGCGATGAACGCATCAGCCAGGACGCCGCGCATTGCCGCGTGCTGCTCGACGGACCCGCCGATATCGTCCTGATCGATACCCAGCTCGATCGTAGCGGCGCGCTGTCGAACCTGGCCGTGCAAGCGCACGACTTCGTGATCGTAACGCGCGTGGCGCCAGCCGCGATCACCGAGGCGTACGCCTGCATCAAGCGTCTGCACTACGCGCACGCTATCGGGCGGTTCCGGGTTGTCGTGAATCACGTGAAGAACGGCGCCGATGCACAAGTCGCCTTCGACAACCTCGCGGGCGTCGCCAGCCGCTACCTCTCGGTGCAGCTCATGCCGGCGGGATGCGTGGCTGAAGATCCGCGCGTGGCGAGGGCGCACGAGTTGTCGCGTTGCGCGGTGGAAGCTTTTCCGGCGACGGCCGCCGCCCGGGATTATCGGCAGATTGCCGCTGAATTGCAGTACTGGCCGATGCCGAAGGCGTCGCAGTTTGAATGGCCCGTGCAACCCTCGCGAGCGGAAACGCAGCATGGGTTGGAGCGCTCGATCAACTCCGGCGCGGCTCGCCGCACCGAAACGCCATTGATGCAGCTTGCGATGAGCAGCCCCGCGTCCGTGTGATGCCGCAAGAGAAGGAACAAGGTGAATGCGATGTATAACGCCCAAGGAAAACTGTCACAGGCCGAGGTCCTGACCCGCTACGCACCGTTGGTGCGCCGGCTCGGCCTGCAGCTCGTGGCGAAAATGCCCGCCAGTGTCGATCTGGACGACCTGATTCAGGCCGGCATGATCGGCTTGCTCGATGCCGCCGGCCGCTACAAGGAAGATCAGGGCGCTCAGTTCGAGACCTACGCCAGCCAGCGGATTCGCGGCGCAATGCTCGATGAGCTGCGCGCCAACGACTGGCTGCCGCGCAGCATGCGCAAGACTTCACGCGAAGTGGAGTCGGCGGTGCACAAGGTCGAGCAGCATCTCGGCCGGTCGGCGAGCGAACAGGAAGTGGCTGAGCACCTGAACATGCCGCTCGAGGAATATCAGGCCATGCTGCAGGATCTGCATGGCAGCCAGTTGATCTATTACGAAGACTTCGACCGGTCTTCCGATGACGAGCCGTTTCTCGACCGTTATTGCGTCGATAAAGCCGACCCGCTCTCCGCGTTGCTCGACGGCAGCTTGCGCTCGGCGCTGGTTGATGCAATCGATAAATTGCCTGAGCGCGAAAAGCTGCTGATGAGCCTGTATTACGAGAAGGGGCTGAATCTGCGTGAGATTGGTGCCGTGATGGAAGTCAGCGAATCGCGCGTGTGCCAGTTGCATAGCCAGGCCGTCGCGCGTCTGCGGGCGAAATTGCGGGAACAGGCGTGGTCGGGCGTGGAGGCTTGAGCTCTGGCGGTCGAGGGTTCTTGAACGCAGATCAGGTTTCGAAATCCGCTCCCTGCGCGAACTCCGTCTGGCCTTTGCCTAGTCCCTTGGCGCGATACATCGCGCGATCGGCTGCACGCATCAGCACAGCAATATCCCTGTAACCGGGGCTCAGATCCGGCGAAATCAGGCAAGCGCCAATACTCGCCGATACATTCACCACCCGGTCCTGCACCGACTTCATTTCGGCCAGCACCGCGTGCACGCCGTTTGCCACCGTCTGCACAGCGTGATCGCCGGTCACGTGCCGCGCCAGTACGACGAATTCATCGCCGCCGAGCCGTGCGACTGTGTCGGTGATTCGTACCCTTCTTGCCAGCAGCGCCGCGAAAGTTTGCAGCACGACGTCGCCGACTTCGTGGCCGTAGGTATCGTTGACTTCCTTGAAGCCGTCGAGATCGATCAGCAGCAGCGCAGTCGCGCCTTCCTGTCCCGTCGATATTGCCGTCACCGCCCGGCCGATCGTCTGCTCCAGCATGTATCGGTTGCTCAGGCCCGTGAGCGGGTCGGTGCCGGCCTTGAGCGCGAGGTCGCGATTCGCGCTGCCGAGACGGCCGACCAGCACCGCGAGATAGACCGATGCCCCGAGCACGCTTAAGCCAATGCCGAGTGCAGCGGACCGATTGATGATCCACCAGGGCTGCAAGACGGACAACGCGACGATTCCGAACAGCGCCGTTGCACACGACAACGCCAGCGCGCGCTTGCCGTAACGCCCGCCCGCGCCGATCAGAAACAAGAAGACGGCCCACAGCATGGGTAAGGTGAGCGCTCCGCCGACGCCAAGAACCACGGCGAGCAGCGCCTGGTCAGCGACGGTCGTGGAGATAAGTCGCAGATTCGACTGCCGTTGCATTCTGCCGATGATTACCCGTGTCGCCACGCCGTAGGTCAGATAGAGCGCGAGCGCATGGAAGCTGGCGATAGCGGCGGGCGTTGGAGCGCACCACGCCAGCGCGCCGTACACAGCCGTTGCAAGGCCGCCCAGTATGACGCGCAGCGTCGCCTGCTCTTTTTCCGGATCGTGATGGGGCGACCACACGTAACCGCGGTGCCGATGCCAGGGGTCATTCGCCTGCCCCATTCTGAGTCTCCTGATGACGATTCCTGAAGTGCGGATCGATGCCGCGTTTTCTGCAAAGACTGGGTAGTGCAGAGTTGCAATCGTACTGCGTCGTTGAAAAGTGCCTGAAAATTGCGCGATCCGGCTAGATTTGTGGCGGATTAATGCTGACTTGTTGCGGTCGATTTCGAACGGGGTAGTACGCATTCAGCGCGCCAGGGTGTTTTGGCGACTTGCGTTTCCACCCGGCTTGCTTTCGAATCGTTGTGTGAGGCTCAATTTGAATCGTTGTTTGATTTGTTATCTACTACGTAGTTTTTTCGACGCCCGATGCAACCCTTCGAATCTGCTTCTTCCACGAACGTCATGAATGCTGCCGATGACGCCCGCGTCGCGCCCAATGCCGCGTTGCTGGGCGAATGGTTGCCGGTATGCAATAGCGCCGATGTCCCCGCCGGGGAATCGCGTGGGTTTGTGGTGGCGGGCGAACGACTGGTGGTCTGGCGCAACGCGTCGGAGGACGGAGATTCGGCCGCGCAGCCCGATGTTTCCACCGACGTCCACGTCTGGCGCGATCTCTGTCCGCATCGCGGCGCGCAGTTGTCGTTGGGCTCGGTGACAAACGGCGTGCTTGCGTGCCCTTATCACGGCTGGCGCTACGACGCCGATGGCCAATGCATCCACATTCCCGCCAATCCTTCCATACGCCCCGCGAAGCGCGCTTGCGCGCGGACTTATCGCACGGAGGAGAAATACGGTGTGGTGTGGACGTGTCTTGGCGAGCCTTCACGTCCGCTCGATTTCTTTCCGGAGTACGTGGAGTACGACGCGCCCGGTGTGCGCCGGATCAATCTCGCCGCGCAGACGGTGCGTTCATCGGCGCCGCGCGTAGTCGAGAATTTCCTCGATATGGCGCACTTTCCGTTCGTGCATGCCGGCATTCTCGGCGATGCATCGCACGCGGAAGTGCAGGATTACGAAGTGATTGAAACGGAGGGCGGGCTTGAGGCGCGGCGGTGTCGGTTCTGGCAACCAGCGGGATTGCCTGGACAGGAGGGCGTGGATATTGAATATGTTTATCGCGTGAAACGGCCGTTGGTGGCGAGTTTATCGAAAGTCGCGCAGCACGGTGCGGGCGCGTTGCACCTGTTGCTCGTGGCGTCGCCGGTGAGTGAAACGGAGACGCGGGCGTGGCTGGTGTCGGTGTTCGAGGATGAACTCACGCACTCGGATCAGGCGTTGTATGACTTCAATATGCAGATACTGATGCAGGACACGCCAATTGTGGAATCGCAATGGCCGAAGCGGCTACCGCTCGATCCGCAAGCTGAGTTGCATCAGGTTTGTGATCGGTTGTCGGTGGGGTATCGGAGATATTTGAGGGAACGGGGATGGGGGTATGGGACGGAGTCGGGTGGGAGCTAAACACCGTCCCGCTTTGCACATGGCTACAGCGAAATCTGTTCGAATTTTCCACCGCTGTATCGCCATGGCACTCGAAACGCCGCACCACCTTTTATTCTCCGGCTTTGATCGGGTATTGCTGGCCGCCATTTGACCAGGTTTCGTGCCTTGTCCCAGTGCTGGCGTTCTGTCCACTGCCGATGAAACACGAACGTTATCAGGCCGGAATCACGCAGGGCTTTGCGCTCGATGTCGTTTTTACGAAAAGCATCCTGCGATAGAACAACCCAACGCCCTTCCTCGCCTAGCTCTTTTATCCAATCGTGGTCTTTCGCGTTCGGCGCAAACCTGTCACGCAGAATGTATGACGCGCGCAACTGTCTCTTCGACCCGGCACAGTTCCTGGATGGCGTGGGCCAGATGCGGGGAAAGATTGTTGTCGAAGAAATACTTCATGCTGCCATCCGCTCGTAGCGGAGGGCAGATTCGACTGCGGCAACCGGGATGTCGAACAGTGAAGCGATCGTCTTCTTGTTTTTCTCAGCCTTGAAGGCCTCGGCGACGATTTCCGTTCTCACGCCATAGTCGGTAAGCACAGGTTTCCCAAATGCGATTTGCGGATCGAGCACGATAGCCTTGCTGCGCTGCACTGGAAACCAACGTGTTGCTTGGCCGTCGCCTGCAAATTCAATCCCGGCGTAAAGCGCCGGGCGAACGACGTGTTCAAACACCAATTGACGCTTGGCAAGATCGGTCATTTCGGCATCGCCGTGTTCTTGCAACGCTTCGGAAAAAATCGATTTGCCATCGGTCAAAAACCGATGTGCAGTGAAAGGATATTCAATTCCAAACATTGCTTTCGCGCCTTCGATCGCAGCACGAATCACCTGCAGCGGAACGTCGTGATTGCGGAAAGCCTTGACGATACGCAACTCCATCAGGTCGCGAAATCCGATCACCTTTTCATCGAGATCAGCAAGTTGAGATTTCCACAGCGGTGCGCCGACACCCCCCTTGAAGGTATAGCCGAACAGCCAGCGGCTCACTTCGCGCGCTTGAGCGCCGGTGAGCCGTTCTGCTTCCTGAAGGGTGTATAGGCCAATGCCAGTGAGTTCCATGCGCACATTCTACCGGTAAGCGCGACGTCGACTTGGCGAAGCTTTGTGGCATTTTTTGTCGATCTGGCTCGTGCTGTCGTTACGCGTGGATTGGCGACAAGCCCGCTCGGTCGTACAAACCCACTGCCCGCTGCACTACTCTTTCTACCAGACAGGTGAACACGAAAATCTGCCCAATATTTCAGTTTGTAGAACGCTTAGCAACTGACGTATCGGTCAGGCTGGTGACGAATAACATCGCCGAGGTGCAGCTTGTCGAAGCTTGCGAATGGACACCATTTCGCCTTACTAAGTGTCAGAAATATCGCGTAATAAGCGCCCGAGTAGATTCGCAAAAGATCTCTAATACAGGGCCGTTAACGACGGTAGCGGCAACTACACTCATTGGTCGTTCCAGCAAGAATTTACGCTAACCACTCGGAGCAATGCATGTCCATTTCAGCACTGACAGGATCGGCTGCTAGCGCCGAGCCGTGGGCGGTTAACCGCACGCGCGCAAACCAACAGAGCGCGGCTAGCGCGGATTCCTCGTCGGCCACATCGACAAGCGCTAGCGGCGGCACAAACCCGCTGCTGCAAGCTATTTCCGCAGCGTTGTCGCAGCTTGGGCTGACGTCATCGAGCGACACGTCTTCGACCAGTTCGAGCACAAGTTCGCCAGCCGCGACCGATTCGACCTCCAGCGCTTCGGCGCCGTCGGCGACCTCGGTAGCCGCAGCTCTGCAGCAATTTCTCGGCGCGCTGTTCCAGGCGGCTGGTGGGCAGGGGAGTACAAGCCCGACATCAACGAGCACCGGCGACAGTGACACTGCCACCAGTGCGATTTCGGCAACCGCCGCAACCACTGCCGGTTCCGCCGCAACCGCGGCGACCAGCACGGCTGCGACAACCGCTCCCACTACGCCTTCTGGCACAGCGCCGGCTCATCACGGGCATCATCGGCATGGGGGTGGCGGAGGTGGCGATCTTGCATCCCAAATCGCCGAGCTGGCTGATTCGTTGACCTCCAGTTCGAGCAGCTCCACGTCGACCGCCGGCACGACAAGTTCATCGTCCGATTCGAGCAGCATCAGTGGTTTGACATCAGATTTTCAGAATCTGCTTTCGTCGCTGGGCTCAACGTCCGGCTCCTCATCGAGCAGCACGAATACCCAGTTGCAGACGTTCCTGCAGAGTCTTGCGAGCAACTTGCAGCAACAAGGTGTGTCCGGCGCCACCGGGATGTTCGTCAATACGGCGGCTTGAGGGAAAGACCGGGCGAAGTGCGGTTATTGTTCGGTCGTGACTTCGCCCGCGTTCGGAGATGACGGCGCTGCTGGCTAACTGCAACTCGCAGTGGTCTGGGCGCCGTTTTCGATTCAGTTCAGATGCGGTGAGCGGGTGGCGGGACCGTGGGCGTGTCGTTGGCCTGCTGATGTTGCTGATGGCGATCGCCCGTGATTACGTCCTGCAATCTGCGGAGCGACGTAGTTAGAGTGCATCGTTACAAAGCACTCTCATCCTCTGGACCATTGTGCTCGAACCATTGAGTTCCATTTCATCGGTGAAGAGTGCCTGCACGCTTGACAGCCGAACCGCGACTCCCGCCTCCAGCAAGTCTTTACTAGCGATCTTCAGCGCAAGCTGGCCCATTCGGACCCGCTCGAGCCAGTGCATCTTCAACTGGTTCTTCTTCAGCCATCGACGGCAACATTCAACGATATGGTCCACGCGCCACTCTTCACTCAGCGCGTACGACGCCGCCGCAATTGCGACGAGAAAACATAGCAAGTCGGCACGCGCACTGTCGTGCTCGGTTAGTTCAGGGTTGGTCATGCTTATTGGCCTGCCTACGTTTATTTGTCAACATCACCACATGTGGGCGTGGGCACGAGAATCAACACCGATGAATCCGCGCCCATTGCTCAGCCTAATAATTTCCACCGGAAACTGAGCTTTTACGGTGGTGCCCACAGCGCGAGCGGCCGCCGAATCTTCTGTCCGGCCGCGTCTACCGCGAGCGATCTGGTGCATAGCACCTGCAAGTCTACATTTCCGTTGCGTCAACGGCTCGGATCAGCATACTGAAAGAAATATCGGAACCGATCAGGAAGGCAATTCTTAAACAGTTGGGCATCAAATGATCGCAAGCCCGCAAGGGCTTTGCAGCTTGCGACAAAACAGGAAAACACAATGTTCCGCTACCCTGCCCGACTCAAGGCCGACGAAGTCGGCTTCACGGTCACGTTCCGCGATATTCCCGAAGCCATCACTGCTGGTGAGACTCGCGAGGAAGCTATCGAGGTGGGCAGCGATGCGCTGGCTACCGCGATGGATTTTTGTTTCGAAGATAAACGCCCGGTCCCGCTGCCGTCGGACGCAAAACGCGGCGAGACGTTGATCGAGCTACGCGCCAGCGTTGCGGCGAAGGTGTTGTTGCTCGATGCGATGCTTGCGCAGCAAGTGACACCCGCCGAGTTGGCCCGACGGATGCGCACGCGCCCACAGGAAGTGAACCGTGTAATTGACCTCGGGCATGCAACGAAGATCGACACGATCGCATTGGCGCTGGCCGCGCTCGGCATGCGCTTAGCGTTGAATGTGATCCCGGCGTAAAGGATATCTGGAGATTGGGAGTTTTCGCGCGCTTGGCTGAGACTAGCGCGGCTACCGGTGGCGGACAAACCTGCCTGTGAAACCCGACGCGCCCATACGCCTATTTCGCACGGATATCGCCAAAACGATCCGTTTCGGAATCGGGGCCACAAATCGAGCATGCACTCGAACAACTCGACGAAAGGCAGTCGAAGCCAAAATCGGCAGTGAATTGGATGCAATCGGAGAAAGTACGGGAACCGGCTAAAACCCCAGAACCCTTGCTAATTCTTGGTGCGCCCGGCTGGGATCGAACCAGCAACCCCTGCCTTCGGAGGGCAGTACTCTATCCATTGAGCTACGGGCGCGTATGACCGAGGGCACCGCGTTCCATATACAAAATAATGGAGGCAGGGCCGCTGCGAGTCCGAAACAATACCTGTTTTCCGCCGATCCGTCCACCGCAAGGACCAGGCCAACCGATGACCGAACCCTCGAACACCTTCGCCCGCAGCCCCGAAATCCGGGTTAACACGCGCTGCGACAGGCCTTTGCGGGCGCGCCGCCACGTAAACGTTCCGTCTATAATCGACCGTGCTGGTGAAAACGATCACGAACGCCCCAGAAAGTCGTTGTTGCTGTCACGCTGTTGCTGAACCGACTCACAAATAAAAGGGAGACGAGACGAGCATGAGTGAAGCACCCCACGGAGTCCCGATCAAAACGCCTGGCCAACTCATTGCGGCAATAGTCGCCGGGTTCGCCGTTCCTATCGTCGTGATCGTCCTGCTGGCCGTCTACGTCAATAACACGACACGCACCGGCGCCGGCACCGATTCCCTCTCCGACACAGCCGTGGCCGCGCGCATCGCCCCGGTTGCGCAGGTTGACATACGCGACGCCAACGCCCCCCGCGTGTACAAAACCGGCGAAGAAGTCTTCAAGGCGGTCTGCACAACCTGTCACACGGCCGGCGTAGCGGGCGCACCCAAGTTCGGCAATGCCGGCGACTGGGCGCCCCGGATCGCGGAAGGCTACGACACCCTGCTCCACAACGCGCTCAACGGCAAAGGCGGCATGCCCGCTCGCGGCGGCACCAGCCCCGACGACTATAGCGACTTCGAAATTTCCCGGGCAGTCGTCTACATGGCTAACGACGCCGGCGCAAAATTCGCCGAACCCGCGCAACCGGTTCCAGGCGCGGCAGCGGGCGCATCGGCGGCAGCACCGGCGAGCGGAGCAGCAGCAGGCGCGGCCTCGACCGACAACGCCCAGGCCGCCGCCGCAGTCGCTGCGCTGGCGAACGTGCCGCAAGCAAGTTCAGGCGCAGCGGCCGGCACACAGAGCGCGGACGCATCGCAGGCGGGCAAGACGCTCTACACGCAGGTCTGCCAGGCCTGTCACGCGGCCGGCGTGCTCAATGCGCCGAAATATGGCGACAAGGAAGCATGGGCCCCGCGCCTCAAAGAACCGATGGACACCGTCTACAACTACGCACTGCACGGCAAGGGCCAGATGCCAGCGAAGGGCGGATCGACTGCATCCGATGCCGACGTGAAAGCCGCCGTCGATTACATGGTCGCAGCCGTCAAATAGCCGCTCTCCATCACGCGACGCAAATAAAAAACCCTGCGCAAACGCAGGGTTTTTTAATTCAGCCAAGGCCGACCAAAACAATCAAGCCGGCTTCTGCAGCAACTCTTTGAGCCGCGCCATCCGGTCCTTCGGCGACATGGGCGCTTCTTCCTCCGTTGGCGGAGGTGCGTCGTCGAGAAGCATTTCCGGGATAAACCGCGACGCCTCGCACACCACCGTCTCGCGCGCCCGCTTGCGCTTCTTGCACCAGTTCACATGAAGGCTGCGCTGCGCCCGCGTGATCGCGACGTACATCAGCCGCCGCTCTTCCTCAATCCGGCCGGTGTCGACCGGCGCGTCCGCGTCCGCATCGGGATTGCCCCGGTGCGGCATGATCCCCTCCTCCACGCCGACCAAAAACACGTGCGGATACTCAAGCCCCTTCGACGCATGCACCGTCGTCAGCCGCACGGCATCCGGGTTCTCGTCCTTGCCTTCCAGCATGGACATCAGCGCGACGGTCTGGATCAGGCCAAGCAGGTTCTTGCCTTCATCGCCGAAACCATCGGCGTTGTCATAACCCGTGGCCTCCGAATCCTCGGACGGCTCTGCCTCGGGCTTCGTGCCCTTTTTCTTCAGCCACTCGCAGAATTCAAGCACGTTCTGCCACTTCGATTGCGCCTGACGTTCGTCGTGGGCATCGTAGAGATACGCCTCGTAATGGATCGCCTCCATCATGTCGTCGAGCACCTGGGTGGCCGGATCGCGCCCCGCCCGATCGGCCAGGCGCTGCATCCATTCGCAAAACGCGCGCAACGGCTCGACCTGCCGCGCAGACAACCGCGCTTCAATGCCGCCCATGAACACGGCTTCGAACAGCGACACCTTCGCCTGCCCCGCGAACGACCCCAGCGCCTCGAGCGTGGTATTGCCAACGCCCCGCCGCGGCGTAGTGATCGCACGGATAAACGCAGGGTCGTCGTCGGGGTTCGCGATCAACCGCAAGTACGCGACGATGTCCTTGATCTCGGCTTTGTCGAAGAATGACTGACCGCCCGACAACACGTACGGAATCCGCTCCCGCCGCAAAACCTGTTCGAAGATCCGCGCCTGAAAATTTCCACGATACAAAATGGCGTAATCGCGAAACGCCGCGCGTCGCTCGAACTTATGCGCCGACAACCGGAACACCACCGATTCCGCTTCGTGCTCTTCGTCGTTGCAAGCGGTCACGGTAATGGAGTCGCCCATGCCGTGTTCCGACCACAGCTTCTTCTCGAACAGCTTCGGGTTGTTCGCAATCACGTTATTGGCAGCCGTCAGGATGCGCACCGTCGACCGGTAGTTCTGCTCGAGCTTCACCACATGCAGCTTCGGAAAGTCCTTGCCCAACTGCGCAAGGTTCTCCAGCGTCGCGCCGCGCCAGCCGTAGATGGCCTGGTCGTCATCGCCCACCGCCGTGAACGCCGCGCGCGGACCGGCCAGCAGTTTCAGCAGTTCGTACTGGCAGGTGTTCGTGTCCTGATATTCGTCGATCAGCAGATAGCGCAGCCGGTTCTGCCACTTCTCGCGAACCTGTTCGTTCTCCGCGAAAAGCTGCGCGGGCTTCAGGATCAGATCGTCGAAATCGAGCGCCTGATAAGCGTGCAGCGTTGCCACGTAGCTGCGAAACACAATGGCCGCCTGCATCTCGTCTTCGTTCGACGCGCTCGCCGACGCCTGGTCCGGCGACATCATGCCGTTTTTCCACAGCGAGATAATGGACTGGACCTTGCGGATCAGGCCTTTGTCGGTGGTTCCGAGCTGCTCCTGCACGAGGCCGAAACAATCGCTGGAATCCATGATCGAGAACTGCGGTTTCAGGCCGACGTGCTCGGCCTCCTGCCGCATGATCTGCACGCCGAGCGAGTGAAACGTGGAGATGGTCAACTGGTTCACCGGCACCCGGCGGCCTTCCTTGCCGGGCGTGGTGAGCGTCTTCCCCTCGAGCAGCTTTGCCGTGCGCTCGCGCATTTCGAGCGCGGCCTTGTTCGTGAAGGTCAGCGCGGCAATGTGCTTCGGCTCGAAGCCTTTGCCTTCGATCAGATGGGCAATCTTCTGGGTGATCACGCGTGTCTTGCCGCTGCCGGCGCCGGCAAGCACAAGACACGGGCCATCGAGATAGCGCACCGCTTCGGATTGCGCGGCGTTCATACCTGCTGCGGACATCGTTCGGACACTTTGAGATGCGTAAATCGGGCGGACGTTTCGGCTGCCGGAAGTACGCGGTGGTGAGCAAGATGGTGAGCGAAATTGCGCCACCCCGAAGGGGGCGCAATTTCGAGAGCGCGATGTTAACACGGAAGAAACCGTCACTCGAAAGCGATGGTTCTGGCCCTTTCGCGAGTGCAGATCAAAACCCCGCGCGACGGTTCAACCTCAAACCGCCCCCTCGGCCCATGCCACAATACTGGCATCGCCAACCAACAGGATGCCCGCATGACAGCACTTCTAAAAGTAGGCCTGATGGGCTATGGCTTCGCCGGCGAAACCTTTCATGCGCCCGTAATAGAACATTGCGGCCGCGCGACGGTATCCGCCATTGCCACCGGTAAACCCGAGCGGGCGCAGGCTGATTATCCGGATGCGACGATCGTCGAAGATTTCGATGCGCTGCTCGCCCTCGATGAACTCGATTGCATCGTCATAGCCACGCCCAACGACACCCATTTCGATCTCGCCAGGAAAGCCCTGGAAGCGGGCCGGAACGTCGTGGTCGACAAGCCGGTCACCTTGTCCGGCGCTGACGCAAAAGCCCTCGCCGAACTGGCCAAAACGCGCGGACTGCTGTTCGCCCCGTTCCACAACCGTCGCTGGGATGGCGATTTCATGACGGTGCGCGCGTTGATCGAAAGCGGCCGGCTTGGGCGCGTGACGCACTACGAATCGCATTTCGATCGTTTTCGGCCGAAAGTGCCGCAACGCTGGCGCGAGGAAGCGTCGCGTGGCGGCGGCTTGTTGTTCGATCTCGGGCCGCATCTCATCGATCAGGCGCTGACGCTGTTTGGCCGGCCGCAAACCATTTTCGCCAGCGTCAAGGCGCACCGCGATCACGCGAGCGCGCCGGATTACGTTCATCTGCTGCTGGGCTACGAAGACAAGGAGATCGTGCTGCACGCCACCGCGCTGGCCGCGCTGGAACCGCCGCGCTTCGCCATTCACGGCACGCGTGGCAGCTATGTGAAAGCGGGGCTGGATGTGCAGGAAGACCAGCTCAAAGCCGGTTTGCGCCCGGGGAACCCCGGCTTCGGCCACAATCCGCCCGGCCTGCTTCGCGAAGTCGATGGCGACCACGACTTGCGCCAGGAATTCGCCACCCGCGATGGCGCGTATGCGGAGTTTTATCGAGCGCTGGCGGCGTCGGTGCTTGAGGGCAAGCCGTTCCCCGTCACGTCAGAAGATGCCGTCGATGTCATGACCATCATCGACATCGCCATTCGCAGCAATGCCGAAGGACGCCGGCTGGATTTCACGCCGTTGTGATAACAAACGGCCCACGCACGACTTTCAAACACACAGCGTTACATTTCAACACCGCTCCGGCGTCAGCCGGGGTGGTGCTTGAGCCGTTCTTCCCCAGTCGTCTTATCTTAAAAACCTTACAAACCAAACGAGGAGAACTTCAATGCTGACGCTTAAAGCAGGTTTTACCCGCGCGCTGATTGGCGTGGCGCTCGCGGGTTCGCTGGCGGCGTGTGTCGTCGAGCCGCCGCGGCAAGTCAATGTGGTCCAGGAAGCGCCTGCTCGTCCCGATCCGCATATGGAAGCGGTGCATCGGATGGATCAGGTCAACGGGCGGATCAACTCGCTGTGGCACCACGTCGATCAGCGCGTGAGCCAGGGCTTCTACCCGCCGCCACAAGGCGATGCGTTCCATCATCGGCTGGATGTAGTGCGTCAGGAATCGCGTGACATGGCTTCCCAGCATGGCGGCGGTTTGTCGGGTGACGAACAGCGCACGCTGAACGGCGAGCTGGACGGTTTGCAGCGCGCAATTCAGTAAGCTTTTATGCGCCGAACGGCTGGCCTGCTCTGCGGCTGTCGTTCGGTTCAAAATTGCTCATTCTCATTGATGCCCCGCGTTGAGCCGAAACCCCAACGCCATCTCCGCCACTTCCACGACCTCCTCCAGCGCAGCTTCGCCAGCCTCGACCGAGGGCTGCAGCAGCAGATCATCGGCGTAACCCATGGCCAGCGCGAAGATTTGCCGGGCAGCACGTTGCGGCGATGCACAGCGGAACACCTTCGCCTCCACCCCCTGTTCGATAATTCCGCGAAGCAAACCTTGCCAGCGGCTGATTTCGCTTAAATAAGCCTGCGCGAGTTCTGCGTCGTGCATGGCTTCGTCCCAGGCATCCAGCCACAGTCCCCAGCCATCATCCTTGCTGGCGGGCAAGCAGTCGCGGATAAAACCGAGCAGCGCTTCGACCGGCGGTTTATCGGCCAAATGCGCGCCGGCCTCTTCGAGTTGCTCGTCGGCAAAGTGCACGAACGCCTCGCGGCGCAACTCGTTCCAGTCGCCGAAGTAGTGATAAATGTGACTGCGCGACAACCCCGCATGCTCGGCGAGATCGCGCGTGGACACGTCGGCGAAACCTTTCTGGCGGAACAACTCAAGGGCGGCCGCAATGATCTGACCTTTGCGTTCGGGGGACGAGCGCGACATGTTCGATTCCTTTTCAAGCGTGAACGGATGAGTTGGACTTGCATTTTGAGCGACTGCTCAATTATAATTTGAGCAGTCGCTCAAATTATAGCGATGTTCTTACCCAAGGTACGGTCATGTCATTCGTCACACCAGAAATCCGGATGGTTGAAAGCGAAAAGCTCGCTCAGCAGTCCGCCGCATCCACGCTGAAAGCCATTGCCCGGGCCTATCCGGGCAAGCTGTTCTTTACGCTGTCGCTCGTCGCGCTGGAGAACGCGCTGTTGCTCGCGTATCCGCTATTCGCCGGATTCGCCGTCGACTCGATCATCCGGGGCGACGCCCGCAGCGCGTTGTTCTACGCCGTGATCGTATTGGCGTTCTGGGCAGTCGGCGCCGCGCGCCGGGCCGTGGATACACGCACCTTCACGGGGATATACGCTGATCTGGCGGTGCCGGTGATCCTCAATCAGCGGCTGCAGAACCAAAGTACGTCGACGGCTGCGGCGCGCGTGGTGTTGGCCCGGGAGTTTGTCGATTTCTTCGAGAAACACGTGCCGACCATGGTCACGGCGCTGGTATCCATCGTTGGAGCCGTGGCGATGCTGCTGGCGATCGAGCCGTGGATCGGCGTCGCCAGCCTGGGCGGGTTGCTGCTGTGCATGGCCTTGTTGCCGCGCTTTGCACGGCGCAACCAGGGCTTGCATCAGCGTCTGAATGACCGGCTGGAGAAGGAAATCGGCCTGGTTGCGAAGGTGGGGACGGTCACCCTGAAACGGCACTATCGCGTCCTTTCCAAGCTCCGGATTCACCTCTCGAACCGTGAAGCCGCGGCGTTTCTCTTCGTCGGGTCCGTGGCGGCGGTGCTGTTTGTCATCGCCATCAGCCAGTTGGCGTTGGCGCCGGCGGTCAAGGCCGGGCATGTCTATGCTGTGATGACGTATCTCTGGACCTTTGTCAGCAGCCTCGACGAAGCGCCTTCGATGGTCGATCAATTGGCGCGCTTGCGTGACATCGGCAGGCGCGTGGATCCCGGGCTCCGGAAGGATTAAGGGTCGTCACGCCAGCCCCCGCCGTTTGACAAGCTGAATTCGGTCGCGTAAATTCGCCGCACGCGTCGGGAGAGCGCGCTGGCTTTGGTCGTTCGCATCGAGAACGGCTTAAAACAAAGCAAGCGCCGCCGAAGGGGCACACCCACAAACTCTCAGGCAAAAGGACCGGCCGCGTCGAAGTTCCGTTCATGCAGTGCGCCTTTAATCGGGCGCCGGTGGACGGAAAGTCGAACTCTGGAGAGCGGCATCGGCTGATCAGGAAGCACCAGCCAGATGCCCACCGAAGGGGCGCGCGTTGAACGTCGGATCATCGGCGAACAGCGTGCAATCTCTCAGGTACCGAGGACAGAGGGGTCATGTACCGAATCGCTACTCGGTTTGGGCTTTGCATGTTGCAACCGGATGGTTTCACGCGTCTGGCGCAGCTCAAAAAGCCGAAACCCCGAGCGGGTTCGACGCATGGCCTTTTTTTGTTCTCGCGCACGCCAGAGGCCCGCTCCATGTCTGATCTTCAACACACGCCCTTGCACGCCACTCACCTTGCGCTCAACGCACGCATGGTCGATTTCGGCGGCTGGGACATGCCCGTCAACTACGGTTCGCAGATCGATGAACACCACGCGGTGCGCACCGACGCGGGCATGTTCGACGTGTCGCACATGCGCGTCGTCGATTTCACCGGCGACAAGGCGCGCGAGTTCTTCAAGTATGCGATCGCCAACAACGTCGACAAACTCACCGTTCCCGGCAAGGCGCTGTATTCGTGCCTGCTGAACCCGGAAGGTGGCGTGATCGATGACCTGATCGTCTATTACTTCGCCGATGACAACTATCGCGTCGTCGTGAACGCCGGCACGGCTGAAAAAGACATCGCGTGGTTCGGTCATCTGAACGCGGAAGGCGGTTTTGGACTGACCATCACACCGCGCCGCGATTTCGCAATCGTCGCCGTGCAAGGACCGAACGCACGCGAAAAAGTCTGGCAAGTGCTGCCGGAGACGCGCGACGCCACCGCAGAACTCAAACCCTTCAACGCCGTGCAATTCCCGGTCAGCTCGTTCGGCGAAGTCATGCTCGCGCGCACCGGCTACACGGGCGAAGACGGTTTCGAAATCGTGGTGCCGGCTACACAAGTGGCAGCGTTCTGGAACGCGCTGATCGCGCAAGGCGTGAAGCCTGCCGGCCTCGGCGCACGCGACACGCTGCGTCTCGAAGCCGGCATGAACCTCTACGGCCAGGACATGGACGACACGGTCTCGCCGCTCGACGCCGGCCTCGCCTGGACCGTCGATCTCACCAATCCGGATCGCGCATTCGTCGGCCGTTCCGCGCTGGAAGCGAATGGATCGAAGGCGCGCTTTGTCGGCTTGATTCTGCAGAAGGAAAACGGCCGCGCGGGTGGCGTGCTTCGTGCTCACCAAAAAGTCGTCACAGCCGACGGCGAGGGCGAAATCACGAGCGGCACTTTCTCGCCGTCGATGCAGGAATCCATTGCGTTCGCCCGGGTGCCGGCGAGCGTGAAACCGGGCGACAAAGTGCATGTCGTGATCCGCGACAAAAAACTCCCGGCAAGCGTGGTAAAACTGCCTTTCGTGCGCAACGGCAAGGTGTTGGCGGCGCTTTAAACAGCGCTCAATTCTTTGCTGAATAACTTCGCACGTCCCACCCTTCAAGACAACTGGAGCATCCGCATGAGCATCCCGGCCGACCTCAAATACACCGAATCGCACGAATGGGTGCGCACTGAATCCGACGGCACCCTGACCATCGGTATTACGGATCACGCGCAGGAAGCACTGGGCGATGTCGTGTTCATCGAACTGCCTCCTGTGGGTAAGACGGTTGCCGCTGGCGACGCCATCGCGGTGATCGAATCGGTGAAGGCAGCATCCGATATCTACGCGCCCGTGTCCGGTGAAATCGTCGGCGCGAACGATGCGCTGACAGGCACGCCGGATCAAATCAACGGCACGCCGTACGAAAGCTGGCTCTTCAAGATCAAGCCAGCCGCCGACGCAAACACGGATCGGTTGATCGATGCCGGTGCATACGGCACCTCGATCGGCGAGTAAGCAGGCGAGTAAATCTATCAACGACCGTGCGGCGCGCTTTCCATAAAAAGCCGCCGCACCTGCAGGAATTATCATGAAGCTCGAACACCCGGACCGTCTGATGAACCGCTCATCCTTGTCCCTCGCCGCGCTCGAATGCCACGATGCGTTCGCCCAACGGCACATTGGCCCGGATGCGGCCGACCAGCACGCCATGCTCGAAGCGCTCGGTTTCGCGTCGCGTGCGGCGTTCATCGACGCGGTGATTCCCGAGGCCATCCGCCGCCACGAAACGCTGCCGCTCGGCGCGTTTACGCAACCGAAAAGCGAAGCGGAAGCGTTGGCGTCGCTCAGGAAACTCGCGGATCAGAACCTGGTGTTCAGGAACTATATTGGCCAGGGTTATTACGGCACGCACACGCCCGCCGTGATCCTGCGTAACGTGCTTGAAAACCCGGCGTGGTACACGGCTTACACGCCGTATCAGCCGGAGATTTCGCAAGGCCGCCTGGAAGCATTGCTCAATTTCCAGCAGATGATCATCGACCTGACGGGTCTCGCGATTTCGAACGCATCATTGCTCGATGAAGCCACCGCTGCCGCCGAAGCCATGACGCTGCTGCAACGCGCGGGCAAACCGAAATCGAACCTGTTCTATATCGCCGACGACGTGCTGCCGCAGACCATCGAAGTCGTGCGCACACGTGCAAAACCAGCGGGTATTGAAGTGAAAGTCGGTCCTGCCGCCGATGCCGCCACGGCCAATGCTTTCGGCGTGCTGCTGCAATACCCGGGCGCGAATGGCGACGTGCATGACTATCGCGCGTTGACTGAAGCGGTCCATGCGGCGGGTGGTTTTGTGATCGCGGCAGCCGACTTGCTCGCGCTCACGCTGCTCACGCCACCGGGCGAGTGGGGCGCGGACGTGGCTATCGGTAATACGCAGCGCTTTGGCGTGCCGGTCGGTTTCGGCGGTCCGCACGCGGCGTACATGGCCGTACGCGATGACTTCAAGCGTCAGATGCCGGGCCGTCTGGTCGGCGTGACTGTCGATGCGCAAGGCAAGCACGCATTGCGTCTGGCGCTGCAAACGCGTGAACAACATATCCGCCGCGAAAAGGCGACATCGAATGTATGCACGGCGCAGGCGTTGCTCGCCATCATGGCCAGCATGTACGCCGTGTATCACGGGCCGCAGGGCCTGAAGACCATCGCGTTGCGTGTGAATCGCGTGGCGTCGATCTTCGCCGCCGGCGTGCAAAAACTCGGCTACACGCTCGCAAACGAGACCTTCTTCGATACCGTCACCATCGTCAGCGGCGCGAATACGACGGCGCTGCATCAGGCGGCGTCCGCCGTGCACGTGAACCTGCGCCACATCGATGCAACGCACGTAGGCGTTTCCGTCGATGAAACCACCACGCGCGACGATTTGCTCAAGCTCTTCGCGTTGTTCGCCGAAGTGGTTGGCAAGACGGAGACATTCGATATTGACGCGTTGGATGCTGACGCAAAAGTCTCCCTGCCGAAAGCACTGGAACGCACGAGCGCATACCTCACGCATCCGGTGTTCAACCGTCATCACTCCGAGCATGAAATGCTGCGCTACCTGCGCAGTCTGGCGGATAAGGATCTCGCGCTCGACCGCACGATGATCCCGCTCGGTTCATGCACGATGAAGCTGAACGCTACGTCTGAAATGTTGCCGGTGACGTGGCCCGAATTCGCGCAGATTCATCCGTTCGCGCCGGCTGAGCAAACGGTGGGTTATCGCGCGATGATCGACCAGCTCGAGCAAATGCTGGTTGCGTGTACCGGTTACGCGGCTGTATCGCTGCAACCGAATGCCGGCTCGCAAGGCGAATACGCCGGCTTGCTGATCATCCACGCGTATCACGAATCGCGTGGCGAAGGGCATCGGAACATCTGCCTGATTCCGTCGTCCGCACATGGCACGAACCCGGCGTCGGCGCAAATGGCCGGCATGCAGGTCGTGGTGGTTGCTTGCGATGAACAGGGCAACGTCGATATCGCCGACTTGAAGGCGAAGGCCGAAAAGCACGCTGACAAACTCGCGGCGATCATGATCACGTATCCGTCCACGCACGGCGTGTTCGAAGTGAACGTGCGCGAGATCTGCGAGATCGTGCACGCGCATGGCGCTCAGGTGTACGTCGATGGCGCGAACATGAACGCGATGGTCGGCCTCACCGCGCCGGGCCAGTTCGGCGGCGATGTCTCGCACTTGAACCTGCATAAGACTTTCTGTATTCCGCACGGCGGCGGCGGCCCGGGCGTGGGTCCGGTTGCAGTCGGCGCGCACCTCGCCAAGTTCCTGCCGAACCAGCATTCGACAGGCTACCAGCGCGATGCAGCCGGGATTGGGGCGGTATCGTCCGCACCTTATGGCTCGGCCGCCATCCTGCCGATCTCGTGGATGTACATCGCGATGATGGGCGCGCAAGGCCTCACGAATGCGACCGAAAGCGCGATCCTCGCGGCGAACTATGTGGCGAAGCGGCTCGCGCCGCATTACCCCGTGCTGTACAGCGGCGCGGGCGGCCTGGTCGCGCACGAATGCATTCTCGATCTGCGGCCGTTGAAAGAAACCAGCGGCATTTCGGTTGATGACGTCGCGAAACGCCTGATCGATTACGGTTTTCACGCGCCGACCATGAGCTTCCCGGTGCCGGGCACGCTGATGGTCGAGCCGACGGAGTCGGAATCGAAAGAGGAACTGGATCGGTTCATCGATGCAATGATCGCCATTCGCGACGAAATTCGCGCGGTGGAAGAAGGCAAATCGGATCGCGAGGACAACCCGCTGAAGAACGCGCCGCATACGGCAGCGGTCGTTGTAGCCGATGACTGGAGCCCCGCCTACTCGCGTGAAACGGCGGCGTATCCGCTGACTTCGTTGATCGCGCGCAAGTACTGGCCGCCGGTCGGCCGCGCCGACAACGCTTACGGCGACCGCAACCTGTTCTGCTCGTGCATTCCGTTGTCGGAGTACGGCGAATGAGGGGCGAATAAGGGGGCGAATAAGCACGCGTTTCAACTGTCCGGCTTTCCCGAGAGCCGGACAGTTTTGCCGGAGTCACGCAACACCAGATACCATCTCACCCGAACCAAGCCAATCAGGGAGTTTTGCATGGCGCGACAGGTGCGAGTGGTGAGTAAAACGTGGCGTATTCCGGCGATGATCGCGGCCCTTGCAGCAACGGCATTGACTACACAGAACGCGTTCGCCGCAATGAATTTTTGCGCTGCGCCTGCGATGCAGAACAGTGAGCGCACGAACGCCGATCCGGGTGTCAAAGCCCTGGTAAAAATGGTGCAGTCGCGGCTGAACGACCAGCCAAAAGCGCTGGCGACGCTTCATACGGAAGGCACGTTGCCGCATCTAGGCATTCGCGACGAAAGCGAAGAAGCGGAGAAGGATCTCGGATTGATGCGCGACGCGGCGCTTGCGTGGCGCGCGACCGGCAACGAAGCGTATTTGCGTCTCGTCGACCGGTTTTTATTCGCGTGGGTCACAACCTATCAGCCGAGTTTCAATCCTATCGATGAAACGAATTTCGAATCGCTGATCCTCGCCTACGACCTGACCGCGAGCGCGTTGCCGGTAAAAACGCGGAATGCGTCGAGCGCGTTCATCTCGAAGATGGTGACGGGATATGTAGCGGATATCGATAAGCAGAAACGGCCGCTGACCGGCACGTATCGAAACAACTGGCAGAGTCACCGGATCAAGTTGATTTCAATGGGCGCGTTCACTATCGATGACCGCAAGCTGATTAATGCGGCGCAGCGTCTGTACGTGGAGCATATTGGAGACAACATTGCGCCGGACGGTTCGACCGTCGATTTCGCCGAACGCGATGCGCTGCATTACGTCACGTACGACCTGCAGCCGCTGGTCACGGCCGCGCTTGCCGCGCGCCGTCACAACCGCAACTGGTTGAGCGAGCGTGCGCAGTCGGGCGCGACGCTCGCCGCCGCGCTGAACTGGCTCACGCCGTACGCGCTCGGCACGCGCACGCACGACGAATTTGTCCATTCGAGCGTGCCCTTCGACGCCACTCGCCGCGAGGCTGGCCTGCCCGGTTATTCGGGCACGTGGGATCCGAAAAACGCGGCCGAGTTATTTCATCTATCGGCGCGGCTCGACGGGCGTTACGCGCCCATTGCGCTGCGCCTGGCGCCCACGCCGCCGGCTTGGCTCGCGGTTTGTTTGCCGTTGCCGGCGCGCTGATTTTTTAGCACGACCTTTGCAGGAGCAGTCATGGCAGTCAGCGTTTTCGATCTTTTCAAAATCGGCATCGG
>Ga0302178_10001217_pt1 | contig 22015 bp, 23 predicted proteins | sample I_Palsa_E1_3_FD_198790 | JGI IMG/M metagenome (GOLD analysis project Ga0302178, IMG submission 198790) | Peat permafrost microbial communities from Stordalen Mire near Abisko, Sweden - I_Palsa_E1_3 | ecosystem: Environmental > Terrestrial > Soil > Palsa > Peat permafrost | place: Sweden... | reverse complement strand
AGCCGCGCACGGCGAGCACGACGGCGACCAGTCCCCAGACGCCGAGCACGGCGAGCGCAGTCAGGTGGTGGCCGATGTCGCCGTGGTGCGCGACCATGCCCCCCGTCAGGCCATTGATCAACGGCTCGAGCGGCAATGCCTGCGCGATGTCACGCAGGAACCCCGGCACGTGCTTGACGTCGAAGAACACGCCGGAGATCAGGATCACTGGGACAAAGACGCCGTTGATCACCGCCGGCGCCGAGTCGAAGCTCGGGATCGCGTGCGACAGCGCTGCCCCCAGCAACGCGAAGGCGGCGACGCCGACGAGCACGAAGACGACCAGTGCCAGCGGTTGCGGAGGCCAGCCGAGGTTGAAGAAGAGGCGGCCGGCGACGACGACGATCCCGATCTGGATCGCCGTGTTGGTCACCGCATTGAGCGCGAGGCCGGCCAGGTAGACGCCGCTCGGTAGCGGTGTCCCACGGATCCGCTTCAGCACGCCCTGCTCGCGCAGGAACGTCAGGTTGTAGGCGAGCGCCGTGAATGTCGTCGACATCACGCTCATTCCGGCGATCCCGGGCACGATCACGTCGAGCTCGTTCTGGTGACCATGGACGATCGCCCCGAATAGGGCGAGGAAGATCAGCGGCAGCAGGAAGTTGAAGAACGCGGCGCTGCGATTGCGCCAGAAAAGGCGCCGCTCGAAGCGGTACTGCCGCCACAGCAGCGCCGCACTGCTAGGCATCGGCTGTCAGCTCCAGGTACACGTCCTCGAGGCTGGGACGCGTCACCGACAGCGATCGCAGAGTCTCGCCGCGCGCCAGCGCTTCCCCTGTCAGCGCATGCAGAAGGGTCGTCGGATCGTCGGTCTCGATGACCTTCGCCTCGCCGTCGCCATTGGCGTATGCGACGCGGTAGCGCGAGCCGGCCCCGACCCCGAGCTCGCTCGGCGAGCCCTCGGCGAGGATCCGACCGCCCTTGATGATCGCGACCCGATCGGCGAGCTCCTGCGCCTCATCCAGGTAGTGGGTCGTCAACAGAACGGTCTTGCCGAGGTCGCGCAGCGAGCGGATCGTCTGCCAGGCGCCACGGCGGGCGGCGGGGTCGAACCCCGTCGTCGGTTCATCGAGGAAGATCAGCTCCGGGTCGCCGACCAGTGCGAGCGCGAGATCGAGACGCCGGCGCTGACCACCGGACAGCGTCCGCGTGCGCACGTCGCGCTTCTCGAGCAGGCCGGTGAGCTCGATCACCTCGTCGACATCGCGCGGGTGGGGATAGAAGTGCGCGAAGTGCCTGAGCACCTCAGCCACCGTCGCGTGCGCGTAGATGCCGCTGCTCTGGAGCACGATGCCGACTCGCGCACGGAGCTCGCGCGGGCGCTCGGTCGGGTCGTAGCCGAGCACGCTCACCTCGCCAGAGCTCCGCTGACGGTAGCCCTCGAGGATCTCGACGGTGCTCGTCTTGCCGGCGCCGTTCGGGCCGAGCAGGCCGTAGATCTCCCCGCGCTGCACGCAGAATTCGATGCCCCTGACCGCCTCGAGGTCGCCATAGCTCTTGCGCAGCTCGCGCACCTCGATCGCCGGCTGGTTGCTCTCCATCGCGGCGAATCATGTCAAGATCCCGCGGCGGCGCTGCCAAGGCGCCAGCCGCGATGAGAGCTCGAAGACGACACCTTGCGACCCCTCGCCAGGGCACGGCGGCGCTCCTCACGCTCGCCGCAATCGCTCTGCTGGCCGCCTGCGGCGGCGCCTCGCCGGCAAAGCGCGCGGTGATCCGCAGCGTGATCGCCTCCTACCTCCGCGGCGTCGCGCACGGCGACGGGAACGCAGCGTGCGCCCATGCCACGCCTTCGGGCCAGAACAAGATCGTCTCGGTGCTCGGACCCGAGCTCCAGAACTTCGACATCTACGGCTGCTCGGACGTCGTCTACGTCACCGGCGCACAGATGTCCAAGCAGAACCGCAGGATCCTCAACAGCGTCAAGGTCGGCACCGTCACCATCCACGGATCCACCGCATCCGTCGATGCAACGCAGATCACGAGCCCCTACGGCAGTGCCGCTGCGCTGATCGGAACGACAGCACCAATCCGCCTCGTCGACTCATACGGCGTCTGGCTGATCACCCAGCTGTAAAAATCGCGAGAACGCGCGCTCTCGCCCTGCAGCGACTGGAGATCTAAGCGATTTGCGACGGCGAAGCCGACGAAATCGCTACCAGCCGCCGCGCCAGTCCGCCGAGCCCTCGCGCGCCTTGCGGGCGTCGTCGCGGGCATGCTTGCGCTTCTCCAGATGCCACTGCAGCAGGCTTGCAAAGCCGATGAAGATCGGGAAGAACGCGATCAGGATGAAGCCGGCCCAGGTGACCGTCGCATCGCTTGTCTCGCCGAGCAGTCCTTCGCCGCCGACCGCGAAGGCCGCCGGCGTCACGATCAGGAGCGCCACGCAGGTCGCGGCAGTGGAGAGGATCAGGCGTCGCATCGCGCGCATCGTATCGGAGCGAGTGGCCGGCGCATACCATCAAAGGTATGGCAGTTTGCATCGCTTCCAACCTCTCGAAGGACATCGCCGGCAACCCGCTCCTGCGGGGCGTCTCGTTCAAGCTCGAACGGCGCGAACGGATGACGATCGCCGGGCGCAATGGCGCCGGCAAGACGACGCTGCTGCGCATGCTCGCCGGCGAGGATTCGATCGACGGGGGCGAGCTGACGATCGCCAAGGGCGTCAGGGTTGTTCTCCATGACCAGCGACCGCCGCGTGATCGCAACTCGAGCCTCGAGCAGTATCTGCTCTCCGGCTGCGCGGCTGAGCTCGCGATCGAGGCGCGGCTCGCGCGACTCGAGGCGGAGATGGCCGCCGGCGCCAGCGACCCGGCGACGCTCGAGCGCTACGCCGCGGCCCAGGCGTCGCTCGAGCATCACGGCGGCTACCTCTGGCGCAATCGTGCCCATGACGTCGCGCGCGGTCTCGGATTCGCCGAGGCGGATCTCGATCGTGGTCTGGCGACGTTCTCCGGCGGTGAGCTGACGCGGGCCTCGCTCGCTCGAGCGCTCGCCACGCGACCGGACCTGCTGCTGCTCGACGAGCCGACCAACCACCTCGACGTCGAGTCGCTCGAGTGGCTCGAGCAGTCGCTGACCTCCTTTGATGGCGCGATCGCCCTCGTCGCGCACGATCGCTGGTTCCTCGAGACGGTCGGTACTGCCGTGCTCGAGCTCGAGGCGGGCCGTAGCCGCTTCTTCCCCGGGAGCTGGCACGCCTGGCGCAAGGAGCAGGCGGCACGCGAGCTGGCGCTCGGCCGGGCGATCGAGCGCCAGCAGGCCGAGATCGCCCGGCTCGAGCGGTTCGTCGAGCGCTGGAGCGCCGGCACGCGTGCGCGCCAGGCGCAGTCACGCAAGAAGCAGCTCGACAAGATCGAGCGGATCGGTCGCGGCCCGAAGGACGGTGCCAGCCTCACATTCGAGTTCGGTGAGGTCGAGCGCAGCGGGCGCGTCGTGTTCGCGCTCGAGGACGGAAGAATCGAGGTCGGCGACCCGCCGCGCGTCCTCGTCGATCACGGCGAGCTCTGGCTCGAGCGGGGCGAGCACGTATCGCTCGTGGGACGCAACGGTGCCGGCAAGACGACCTTGATCGAGACGCTCGCCGGTGAGCGCAGGCTTGCGGCCGGCAAGCTGAGCCGCGGCCACAATGTCCAGATCGGCTACCTCAGCCAGCACGCGGAGGAGCTCGGCAACACCGGCACGCTGCTGCAGGCGGCCCAGCGCGCCACTGGTCTGACCCCTGGCAAGGCGCGCGCGTTGCTCGGTCGCTTCCTGTTCAGCGGCGAGGACGCCGAGAAGCCGCTCGCCGGCCTCTCCGGCGGCGAGCGCCGGCGCCTCTCGCTCGCGGTGCTCGTCAGCGGCGGCGCAAACGTGCTGATCCTTGACGAGCCGACCAACCATCTCGACATCGAGTCGCGCGAGGCACTCGAGGACGCCCTCCAATCCTTCGAAGGCGCGCTGCTGCTCGTCTCCCACGACCGCGCCCTGCTCGACGCCGTCGGCAGCCGCACGGTCGCCGTTGAAAACCACACCCTCCGCAGCTACAGCGGCGGCTGGGCCGAATACCTCCGCACAAGATCAGACCGTACCGACGAGCCCCCAAGCCCCACCACCCAGGGCCCAAAGGGCCCGCAGGCCACACCCCAGGTCACGCCTAACGGCAAGCCGAAAACGCCGCCCGACAAAACGAATGAACCAAGAACCAAGTCGACCCAGGCGGTAAGCAAGAACCGCCAGCATGCACAAGAACGCGCGACCCAAGCCATCGAGGAAGCCGAGGCGGCATTAGTAGCGCTCGAAGACGAGCTGGGGGACAGTGCGGCGTGGGCCAGCAAGTACGAGGCCGCCAAGAGTGAGGCCCGCCACACCGCCGCGCGGCGGGCCGTCGAGGCGGCATACGCGGAGCTCGAGGCGCTGCTCTAAATTTTGTCTGGTGAAGAACGCGCGCAATATCTCGATCCTGGCGCTGATCGCGCTCGCGATCGTCGCGATCCCGGGTGGCGAGCGCGCGGCAGGGACCGTCAACGCGGTTCTGTCGTTGATGATCGCGGCGCTGATCGCCTACCTCGTCGCCCGTCTGTACCGAGATCGCCGGATCGAGATCTACGGCCTCGGCGAGCTCGATCGAGGGATCCTCTATGCCTCGGTCGCCGGCATCGTCGTTCTGCTCGCCGCAGCGCAGGAGTTCAACTCGACCGGCGGAACGCTGATCGAGACGGCCGGGATCGCGCTTTGCGCCGGTGGGCTGCTGCGCGTCTATCAGGTCTGGCGCAGCTACTGAGAGCAGCCCGTCCGGCCCGTGCGGAGGCGCTCTCGTGGCGGTGACCGACCTCTCCGAGCAGCGGCGCAAGCTCCCCGACCAGCCGGGGGTCTACCTGTTTCGCGACGCCGCCGGCCGTGTGATCTACGTCGGCAAGGCGATCTCGGTGCGCAAGCGCGTCGCCTCGCACTTCCGCGCCGATGGTCGCGGCGCGCTCGGGCACGACGCGATGATCTCCGAGATCGCCCAGATCGAGTGCATCGTCTTCGGCGGTGAGGGCGAGGCGTTGCTCGCCGAGCAGAGCTTCATCAAGCAGTACCGCCCGCGCTTCAACATCCGTCTGCGCGACGACAAGTCCTACCCGTTCATCGCCGTGTCGATGGACGAGGACTTCCCGCGGGTCTATTTCACGCGCGAGCGCCACCGCCCCGGGCGTGTGTACTTCGGCCCCTACTCGAACGCGAAGCGCGTGCGCGACACGCTCGAGGTGCTCAGCCGGGTCTTTCTCGTGCGCTCGTGCACCGGATCCGAGCCTGGGCGGCGCTCCGGCTCGCCCTGCCTCGATTACCACATCAAGCGCTGCGCAGCCCCCTGCGTCGGCTATGTCTCGCGTGCGGATTACCGCCACGGGATCGACGGCGTCGCCGAGTTTCTCGGCGGCCATTACAAGGACATCGAGCGCGAGCTCGAAGCAAGGATGCACGCTGCATCGGCCGCCCAGGCGTTCGAACAGGCGGCGGTCGAGCGCAATCGCCTCGCTGCCGTGCGCTCGCTGCTCGAGCGCCAGCGGGTTGCCAATTCGGCGGTCGGCACGCTCGACGCGATCGCTGTCGCGCTCGCCGGCGCTGATGCCAACGCCCAGGTCTTTCAGATCCGCGACGGCGTGCTCTCCGACCGGCAGTCGTTCTACCTCGCCAACGAAGGTGAGCGCCCGCACGAGGAGGTGATCGAGGAGTTCCTGCTGCAGTACTACGACACCGCCGCCTCGGTCCCGTCCCAGATCGTCGTCGAGCACCCGGTGTCTGATGCTGCGGTCGAGGCGCTGTCGCACAAGCGCGGCGGCCCGGTCGAGGTGCGCGCCGCCGAGCGGGGCGAGAAGCGGCGGATCCTCGAGCTCGCGCAACGCAACGCCAAGCTCGCGCTGGAGGAGGACCAGCTCAAGGCCGAGCGCCGCCGCGAGCACCGCGCCGAGGCGCTCGACGGCCTGCGTGAAGCGCTTGGCCTCGAAACCGTTCCGGTGCGAATCGAGTGCTTCGACATCTCGAACCTGATGGGGACGCACACCGTCGCCTCGATGGTCGTCTTCGAGGCCGGCGCGCCACGCCGCTCGGACTATCGGCGCTTCCGGATCCGCAGCCTTGACGGGCCTGACGACTTCGCGGCGATGGCCGAGGTGCTCGAGCGGCGGATGGCCAACTTCGAGCGTCAGGTCGATACCTCCCCGCACGAGGCCGGCTACGACCGCAGCTTCGCCACGCTGCCGAACCTGATCGTGATCGACGGCGGCAAGGGCCAGCTCGCCGCCGGACTCGCCGTGCTCGCCGGTGCACGTGAGCGCGGCGTCGCGGTGATCGCGCTCGCCAAGCGACTCGAGGAGGTCTACCTGCCGGGGGTCCGCGAGCCGATCATCCTGTCGCACGACACGCCGGCGCTGCAGCTGCTGCAGCGAATCCGCGACGAGGCGCACCGCTTCGCGATCACCCATCACCGGGCGCGACGTGATCGTGCGATGACGACGTCGCTGCTCGACGAGATCCCGGGCGTCGGGCCGGCGCGCAAGCGCGCGCTGATCAACCATTTCGGCAGCGTCGATCAGGTCCTGGCAGCAAGCGTCGAGCAGCTCCAGTCGGTGCCGGGACTGCCGGCGAAGGTCGGACGCGAGTTGCACGCCAACCTCCACCGCCTCGGAGCGCGCCAGTGACGCCGGCGCCTGTCAGCGCGCGCGTCCGCTGAGTGCGCAACCATGCGAAGCGTGCCCGGAGCGTCTGGCGAGGTGGTTGAGGCCGCGCCCGAGCGGGGTGCCGGCGAGGGCTCCTCGCTCCAGGATCTGGTGGTGATCACCGGTTTCTCCGGCGCCGGCAAGTCGACCGCGATGAATGTCTTCGAGGATGCCGGCTATTTCTGCGTCGACAACCTCCCGCCACGCCTGATTGGCAGCCTGATCGAGCTGTTCGTGCACGCCGGCTCCAAGGTCGAGCGCGCCGCGGTCGTCTCCGACGTCCGCGGCGGCGAGTACTTCGAGGCGCTACAGACGGTGCTCGACGATCTTGAGCAGCGTGCGCTGCATCATCGCGTTCTGTTTCTCGACGCCGACGAGCAGACTCTCCACAACCGCTATCAGGAGACGCGCCGCCGTCACCCGCTGGCGCCGCTGGGGTCGGTGACCGAGGGGATCGCGGCAGAGCGTGGTCAGCTCGAAGCGCTCAAGGCCAGCGCCGATCTGGTCATCGACACGAGCGATCTGTCGGCGGCCGAGTTGCGGATGAAGATCGTCGACGCGTTCCTCGGGCCGGAGCGCGCCACGAAGCTCGCCGTCACGTTCGCGAGCTTCGGCTTCAAGCACGGTCCGCTGCGCGACGCCGACCTGCAGATCGATGTGCGCTTTCTTGCCAATCCGCACTACGAGCCGGAGTTGCGCCAGCTGACCGGCAGCGATCCGCGGGTCGTCGAGTTCATCGACCACGACGGCCGGCTGAGCGAGCTCTACGCGCTGCTCGAGCCGCTACTGGACTATCTGCTGCGCCAGTATGTGCTCGAAGGGAAGGCCCACCTGCTCGTCGCGATCGGCTGCACGGGTGGCCGCCATCGCTCGGTCGCCGTCGTCGAGCATCTGGCGAAGCGCTACGCCCACAGCAATGACATGCTCGTCCAGGTCGCGCACCGCGACATCGGCAAGGCCGCCGGCGACGCCTGACACAGCCGGCCCTCGCGCCCCCGCGTTGATAGCCTGTTGCCGCCACGGGGCCGCACCGGCTCGCGGGCATTGTTCAAGAACGCGAGGATGGTCGCATGCCCGTACGAGTAGGGATCAACGGCTTTGGCCGGATCGGTCGCAATGTCTTTCGCGCGGCGAAGGCCGCCGGCGCGGATATCGAGTGGGTCGCCCTCAACGATCTCACGGACGCCAAGACGCTCGCGCATCTGCTGCGCTACGACTCGTTGCTCGGGCCCTACCCGGGCGTCGTCGAGCTGTCCGCTGACAAGCTGATCGTCGACGGCGAGGAGATCGCCGTGCTCGTCGAGCGCGATCCCGGCGCCCTCAGGTGGGGTGATCTCGGCGTTGACGTCGTGATCGAATCGACCGGTTTCTTCACCGCGCGTGAGGGTGCCGCCAAGCACCTCGCCGGCGGCGCGAGCAAGGTCGTCATCACAGCTCCCGCAACTGGCGAGGACGTAACAGTCGTGCTCGGCGTCAACTTCGACAAGTACCTGCCCGCCGAGCACCAGATCATCTCCAACGCTTCGTGCACGACCAACTGCCTCGCGCCCGTCGCCAAGGTCCTGCACGAGACCGTCGGTATCCGCCACGGTCTGATGACGACGATCCACGCCTACACCGCCGACCAGCGCCTTCAGGACATGCCGCACAAGGACCTGCGCCGGGCCCGCGCTGCCGCGATCAACCTGATCCCGGCCTCCAGTGGCGCTGCCAAGGCCGTCGGGCTCGTGCTGCCGGAGCTGGCCGGGAAGCTCAGCGGCTTCGCGGTGCGCGCACCGGTACCGACCGGCTCGCTCGTCGATCTGACCTTCGAGGCGGCTCGCGAGACCAGCATCGAGGAGATCAACGCGGCGCTCGAGGCCCAGGCCGACACGGGCGACCTCACGGGGATCATGGCCTACACCGAGGACCCGATCGTGTCGAGCGACATCGTCAAGAATCCGTTCTCCTCGATCGTCGACGGCGGGCTGACGAGCGTCATCGACGGCACGCTGGTCAAGGTGCTCAGCTGGTACGACAACGAATGGGGCTATTCGAACCGCGTTGTCGAGCTGGTCACGAAGCTGTAGCGGGGGCGGGGCGATGCGCTCACTCGACGATGTCCAGGTGGCGGGACGTCGCGTCCTTGTGCGGGTCGACTTCAATGTTCCGCTCGAGGATGGCCGGATCACCGACGACGCGCGGATTCGCGGCGCCTTGCCAACGATCGAGTACCTGCGCGAGCACGCTGCACGCATCATTCTCGTGTCCCACCTGGGCCGCCCCAAGGGACCCGACCCGTCGTTCACGCTGCAGCCGGTCGCCGAGCGACTGTCCGAGCTCCTCGGCACCGCGGTCGCTTTTGCGAGCGATGTGGTCGGCGAGGACGCGCTCGCCAAGGCCGCGCAGATCGCGCCCGGCGAGATCCTCCTGCTCGAGAACATCCGCTTCGAGCCAGGCGAGACGAAGAACGACGAGGCGCTCGCCAAGGCGCTCGCCGCGCTGACCGACGTCTACGTCTGCGACGCCTTCGGCTCGGTGCACCGAGCCCACGCCTCGACCGAGGGAATCACGCACTTCGTCGAGGACGCCGCTGCCGGTCGCCTGCTCGAGCGCGAGGTCAGCCAGCTCGGCGCGATCCTCGCCGACCCGCGCCGGCCGCTCGTCGCGGTTCTCGGCGGCTCTAAGGTCACCGACAAGATCGGCGTGATCGAACGGTTCCTCGAGATCGCCGACAGCGTCCTGATCGGCGGCGCGATGTGCTTCCCGTTCCTCTCGGTCCAGGGTCATTCGATCGGCTCGTCGATGTGCGAGACCGAGGGCCTCGATCCGGCCAGAGCGGCGCTTGCACAGCTCCCCTCGGCGCAGGCCGAGCTGCTGCTGCCAAGCGATCTCGGACTGGCCGAGCGCTTCGCCGCCGATGCTCCCCGGCGCGACCTCGATGGCGTCGATGTCCCCGACGGCTGGATGGGACTCGACATCGGGCCGCGGACCGCGGCGCGCTACGGCGATGCGATCCGCGACGCCGGCACGGTCTTCTGGAACGGCCCGATGGGCGTTTTCGAATTCGACGCCTTTGCCGGCGGAACGCGCGCCGTGGCAGAGGCTGTGGCGCAGGCGAGCGGAACGACGGTCGTCGGCGGCGGCGACTCCGCGGCGGCGCTGCGTCACTTCGGCCTCGAGGATTCGGTCACCCACCTCTCGACCGGCGGCGGGGTCACCCTGCAGCTGCTCGAGGGCCGGCCGCTGCCGGGGATCGAGGCGCTGCACGCGCGTGGGGCGACGACATGAGCCGGATACCGCTGATCGCCGGCAACTGGAAGATGCACAAGACCGTTGCGGAGGCCGAGCAGCTGATCCAGGGACTGCTGCCACGGGTGTCGAGCCTCGAGGGCGTCGAGATCGCGATCTGCCCGCCGTTCACCGCGCTCGCGGCGATGGTCGACAGCGCTCGCGGCTCACGCGTCGCCGTTTATGCGCAGAACATGCATCAGGCGCCGCAGGGCGCCTTCACCGGGGAGATCTCGGCGGCGATGCTGCTCGAGCTCGACGTCGCCGGTGTCGTGCTCGGGCACTCCGAGCGTCGCGCTCTGTTCGCCGAGAGCGATGCTGCGCTAGCGCAGAAGCTGCCCGCGGCGCTGGCAGCAGGTCTGCAACCGATCCTCTGCGTCGGCGAGAGCGAGGCGCAGCGGCTGGCGGGGGAGACCGAGAGCCACCTGCGCACCCAGCTCGAGGTCGCGCTCGCCGAGATCGATCCGTCGCGCTACGCCGACATCGTCATTGCCTACGAGCCGATCTGGGCGATCGGCACCGGACGCGTCGCGACGCCCGAGCAGGCACAGCAGGCGGCCGGCTTCATCCGCGAGGTGCTGGCCGAGACCTCCGCCGGAGCCGCCGACGTGAGGGTCCTCTACGGCGGCTCCGTCACCGCCGACGGCGCGGCTGAGCTGCTTGCGCTCGAAGATGTCGACGGCGCGCTCGTCGGCGGCGCGTCACTGGCTGCCGAGTCCTTCGCGGCGATCGCCGCAGCCGCGAGGCGATGAGTCCGCCGCCTCCCGATCTTCCGCTCGCGCGCTCCGTCTGCCTTGTCATTCTCGACGGCTGGGGAATCGCTCCGCCGGGTCCGGGCAACGCCGTCGAGCTGGCACAGACACCGGTCTTCGACGACCTGTGGGCCCGCTATCCACACTCGCAGCTGATCACCTGCGGGCGCGCCGTCGGGCTACCCGCCGGCCAGATGGGCAACTCCGAGGTCGGCCATCTCAACCTCGGCGCCGGAGCCGTTGTGCGCCAGGACCTCACGCGGATCGACGACGCGGTGCTCGACGGCACGCTCGCCGCCAACGGGGCGCTGCGAGCCGCGCTCGGCGGCAGCGGACGCGTGCATCTGCTCGGCCTCGTCTCGGCTGGCGGCGTCCACTCCTCGGTCGAGCACCTGCGAGCACTGGTGGCGCTTGCAGGCACGCTCGGTGACAGCGAGATCATCGTGCACTGCTTCACGGACGGGCGCGATACCGGCCCGCACGACGCACTCGACACGATCACGGCGCTCGAGGACGAAGGCATCCGCTTCGCGACCGTGGTCGGTCGCTACTTCGCGATGGATCGCGACAGCCGCTGGGATCGTGTGCAGAAGGCCTACGACCTGCTCGTCCACGCTCGCGCCGAGTACAGCGCCCCCAGCGCGAGCGCGGCGATCGAGGCCGCATATGCGCGCGGCGAGACCGACGAGTTCATCGAGCCGACGCTGGTCGGGAAGCCGGTGCCGATCGCCACCGGCGATCGTGTCCTCTGCTTCAACTTCCGCCCCGACAGGATGCGCGAGATCGTCCAGGCACTCGCCGATCCGGCTTTCGACGCCGTCGATCGGGGCGGCGCGCTGCCGCTGGCGCCTGAGGCGCTCACGATTCTCACCGAGTACGAAGAGGGCTGGCCCTACCCGGTCGCATTCGCCCCCGAGCGCCCGGCGATCACGCTCGGCGCGGTGATTGCCGCAACCGGCGCCCGCCAGCTCCACGTTGCCGAAACCGAGAAGTACCCGCACGTCACGTACTTCTTCAACGGCGGCGAGGAACGGCCGCTGGCGGGCGAGCGCCGCGAGCTCGTCCCGTCGCCGCGCGACGTGCCGACCTACGATCACAAGCCGGAGATGAGCGCCCACGGCGTCACGAGCGCGTTCTGTGAAGCGTGGGCGAGCGAGCAGCCGCGCTTCGCCGTGATCAACTTCGCCAACCCCGACATGGTCGGCCACACGGGTGTCATTGCTGCCGCCGTTCGAGCAGTCGAGACCGTCGACGCCTGTCTCGGCGAGGTCGTCGCCACCGTGCACGCGAGCGGGGGCGTCTGCATCGTGACGGCGGACCACGGCAACGCCGAGGAGATGCTGACCGCCGATGGCTCGCCGCAGACCGCGCATTCGCTCAACCCGGTCGGCGTGATCGTCACGAGCGCCACGGCGAGGCTCGCGCCGCAGGGGATTCTGGCCGACGTCGCACCGACCGTGCTCGAGCTGCTCGACATCGACCAGCCGGCCGAGATGAGCGGAACGTCCCTGCTCGACTGACGCGCCGTCTTCAGCTACCTTTGCGCGATGACGACCGCGGCGGGTACGGCCGAGCCGCAGCTCTCTGATGCGGAGCTGGCCGCCTGGCGGGGCCTGCTGCGCGCCCACTCCTCGCTCGTCAAGCTGCTCGACGCCGAGCTGGAGCAATCCCACGGCGTGGCGCTCAGCTCGTTCGAGGTGCTCGCGCGACTCGAGCAGGCAGATGGTGGGCGGATGCGGATGTGCGAGCTCGCCGAGTCGGTGCTGCTGAGCCGCAGCGGGCTGACGCGCCTCGTCGATCGGCTCGAGCGCGACGGGCTCGTCGTGCGCGGCAGCTGCGAGCACGACGCGCGCGGCTCGTTCGCGGTGATCACACAGGCCGGCGGCGATGTCCTCGCCGCAGCGGGCAGCACCCACCTCGCTGCCGTGCGCCGCCACTTCGTTGGCTGCTTCAGTGCCGCCGAGCTGGAGACGCTCAGCGGCTTCTGGCAGCGCCTCGTGGCCGACGGCGCGCTGATCAGCTAGCGTCGGCGCGACGCGCCCGACGCCGGCGGTGCCAGATCAGGGCGCCGAGCCCCAGAACGATCAGCACCGCGGCGACGATCAGTCCGTAGAGACCGACCTCGCTGAGCACGTGCTCGACACCCTTGCCGCCGTAGTACGCGGCCAGCGACACGCTCGTCGCCCAGCCGATACCGCCGAGCGCATTCCAGAACAGGAACGAGCGCCAGCGCATCGCGCTCGCGCCGGCGAGCCACGAGGCCCAGACGCGCAGGCCGGTGATCCAGCGGCCGAGAAAGACCGCCTTCGGCCCATGGCGTTCGAAGAACGGGTCGCCGATCGCGAGCACGCGCTGGCGCTCCTCGTAGAAGCGCCCGGGCCGCTCGAGCAGCGCGCGCCCGCCGCGGCGCCCGATCACGAAGCCGATGTTGTCGCCGACGATCGCCGCCGCCGAAGCCAGCACGATCACGAGCACGATCGACAGCCGCCCACTGGCCGCCGCGATGCCCGCGAGGATCACCGCCGTCTCGCCCGGCAGCGGGACGCCGAGCGCCTCGGCGGCGACCACGGCGACGAGGACCGGGTAGCCGAGGTTCTGCGTGACGCTGAGGAAGCTCGCGAGGATCATCGGTACGGCGCGGCTCTCTTAAGATCCCGCGGTGTCCGCATTTTCCATCATCGCCAGCGACCCTGGATCGCGGGCGCGCGCCGGCGTGCTGCAGACCGCCCATGGCGCTGTCCGGACCCCCGCGTTCGTGCCGCTGGCGAGTACGGCCAGCGTGCGCGGACTCGCGCCGGGCGAGGTCGCCGCGATCGGCTACGACATCGTCCTCGGCAACGCCTTCCACCTGTTTCTGCGGCCCGGCGGCGAGCTGATCGCGGAGCTCGGCGGACTGCACGGCTTCATGGGCTGGGGAGGTGCGATCGTCACCGACTCCGGCGGCTTCCAGGTCTTCTCGATGGGTCACGGCACCGTCGCCGACGAGATCAAGGGCCGGCGTGGCGGGGCCCGCAATGGCGCGATCCTCGCGATTGACGAGGCGGGTGTGCGCTTTCGCTCCTATGTCGACGGCGGCGAGCGCTTCATCGCGCCCGAGACGTCGATGGAGGTGCAGGCTCAGCTCGGCTCGGACATCGTCCTTGCCTTCGATGAATGCACGCCGTTCAACGTCGATCGCGACTACACGGCGCGCTCGACCGAGCGCACGCACCGCTGGCTGGAGCGCTGCCAGATCTGGCGCGCCGAGCACGCCGCCGGCGACGGCTCGCTCTTCTACGGCATCGTGCAGGGCGGTGTCTACGAGGATCTGCGCGTCGAGTCGATCGCGGCGATCCTCGCCGGCGAGACCGAGGGAATTGCGATCGGTGGCTCGCTCGGTCGCGAAAAGGAGCAGATGTATGAGGTCGTTGGTTGGTGCACACGCGAATTGGAGGCCCGCGCCTCCCGACGCCCCCGCCACCTGCTGGGGATCGGTGACGTCGATGACCTGATCCGTGGGGTCGAGCTCGGCATCGACAGCTTCGACTGCGCGATGCCGACGCGCCTCGCACGTCACGGCGTGGCCCTCGTGGCGGACCCGGCAAACCGCTGGCGGCTCGAGCTCGACCGGCCACGCTGGCGCGAGAGTCCCGAACCGCTGCTCGACGGCTGCCCCTGCCCTGCCTGCGCCGGCGGCCTGTCCCGCGCCTACCTCCACTACCTGGCGCGCGGCGGCGAGCTGACCGGCGCACGGCTGTTGACGCTGCACAACCTGACGTTCATCGCGCGGCTGATGGCAGACCTCCGCGGCGCGATCCTCGCCGACCGCCTCGGCGAGGTCGCGGCGGCGCTGCGCGCCGGCGCCGCGCCGGGCATTCTCTGACGCTCGCTACTGCTGGTTGTCGCTGACGGTCTGCTGCATCTGCTGCGTCGCCGTCGTCGCGTTGTTCGAGTAGTGCGAGAAGGGCAGGTTGACACTGGTCTTGCCGCCTCCTCCGATCGACAGGATCACGACGACGGCGATCACGACGACGACGGCGATGCCGGCGAGCAGCGCCAGCAGGCGTGCGTTGTCGTGCGGCGGGCGATCTGGCTTGGGCGGCGTCGGGCGGCGGCCCTGCGGCGGGCGAGCTGCCGGCCGGCGTTCGACGTCGCCGCGTACCGGCGCCGGGCGCGGCTGGCGCGGGCGAACCGCGCCGGCGACACGGGTAGCATCGGGGTCGGCAACGGTCGTCGCTCCCCGTCCGCGACCGGCGATGACGGTCGCGTCGGTCTCCTCGCCAAGCTCGCCCGGTAGTGGTGGGACGATCGCCCTGCCGGAGCCCGGCCGGATCCCGCGTGCCCCGTCCTCGAGCGCGCGCCCCATGTCGATCGCCGTCGGGTAGCGCAGCTGCGGGTCGATGCGCAGTGCGACCGCGACCGCGCTGGACAGCTCGGGCTTGACGCCGGCGACGAGCGTGTCGAGCGGCGGCGGGCTTCCCTGCTGCTGCTTCAGCGCGAGCTCGGTCAGCGACTTGCCCTCGAACGGCAGCCGGCCTGAGAGCAGCTGGTAGGTCACGACGCCGAGCGCGTAGATGTCCGCCGGCGGCCCGGCCTCCTCGCCGCGGCCCTGTTCGGGCGCGAGGTAGGCGGCGGTGCCAAGCACCGATCCGGCCTGCGTGATGCTCGACTGCTCCGTTGCCTTGGCGATGCCGAAGTCGGCGAGCTTCACCCGATGGTCGGTCGCGTGGAGGATGTTGCCGGGCTTGACGTCGCGGTGCACCACGCCCTTGCGGTGCGCGTAGTCGAGACCGGCGCAGCAGGCGACGATGATCGGCACCGCCTCGTCGGTCGGCAGCCAGCCCCTTGCGCGCAGGATCTCCGCGCACGACTGACCCTCGATGTATTCCATGACGATGAAGTGCTGATCGGTGTTCTCGTCGAGCCCCGAGTCGAAGACCTGGACGATGTTCTCGTGGATCAGGCGTGCGGCCGCGAGCGCCTCGCGCTGGAAGCGCGAAACGAACGCCGGGTCATCGGCCAGGTGCTCGGCCAGCAGCTTGACGGCGACGAGCCGCTCGAGGCGCTCGTCGAACGCCAGGTGAACGGTCGACATCCCACCGGATCCCAGGCGCCCCTCGAGGCGATAGCGGTCAGCGATCAGCGTGCTCATGATCAGGTGTCGCTCGCCGCCCCACCGCTGCCGTTATCGGTCGTGCCGCTGTTGCCGGTGCCCCCTGGCGCCTGTGAGCCGCCGCCCGGTCCGATCGTCGGTCCCGTTGGGCTCGTGCTCTGCGTCGGGCCGGTTGTGCTGGTGCTCTGCGTCGGCCCGGTGCTTGTCGTCGTTCCGGTCGGCCCCGTCGTACCGCTCGTCGAGCTGGTCGTCTGGCTTGTGCCCGTTGAACCCGTCGAATGCGTGTGGGTGTGCGTGGTGCTCGTCGCGTGGCACTGAACGCGCGCCGTGTTGTCGAGGCTGCTGAAGCCGTCCTCGAGGTTCGCGCGGAGCTTCGAGTCGACGCTCGCCGGCAGATTTGAGAGGTCGCTGAAGATCCGGTTCAGCGCGCCTTGCGTCGCGTCGCAGTCATGCGTTGACAGCGCCTCGGACAGCGAGCTGAGGTCGTCGCCGATCGTCGCTGCGTTGGTCGTCGGCAGCAGGCCGGACGAGCTGCCGCCGCAGGCGGCAAGGCCCAGAGTGCTGAGCAGCGTCGCGGCGATCAGCGCGGTCGCGCGCGTCATTGGCCGTACTCCAGGCGCTCGGCCAGCGATTCGGGAAGATCTGCGGCGCGGATCGCGGCGGCGGCGCCGGCGATGTCGTACTCGCAGCGCCTGTACTGCGCCAGCTGCTCGTCGAGGTCGATCATCAGCCAGGCGGCGCGCGGATCGCCGTCGCGCGGCTGGCCGACGCTGCCGGGATTCAGCAGCCACTCGCCGCTCGATATATCGAGCTCGTTGCCCGCTGCGTGAAGCTCGCCGGTCGTCGCGCCACCGTCCGGTCGTTGAAAGGACAGTGCGACGTGCGAGTGGCCGACGAGGCAGACGCGGTCTGCCTGTACGTCGAGGCAGACGTCGGCGAGCAGGCTCGATATCACGTACTCCCAGACCGGATCGCGCGGGCTGGCGTGGTAGAGCCCGACCGCCTGCCGGGCCCCTGACGGTGCCAGCTCTGCCAGGAACGCGAGCTGCTCTTGTTCGATCACGCCCTGGGTCCAGCGCACCGCCGTGCTCGCGGCGCGCGAGAAGTCCTCGAGCGGCACCGTGCCGACGACGGCGAGGTCGTGATTTCCCGCGAGGCAGACCGCGGTGTTCTCGCGCGCGAGCTCAACGCAGGCATTCGGCTCGGCGCCGTAGCCGACGAGGTCGCCGAGGCACCAGACCTCCTCGATGGAGCTCTCAGCGATGTCCGTCAGCACGGCGTTGAACGCCTGCCTGTTGCCATGAATGTCAGAGATGATTGCGACCCTCATCGAGTGTGTGACACCGAACGGTGCCTCGATGCACGACTCGTCAGTCTTGCAGCCCGCGCCGCCGGATGGTGCCAGAGCGCCTACCGGCGGGCCCGAACGGCAGGTTCACTAGGCTCAGTGATAGTGACAGCAAACACGCAGCGTGGCTGGCTTGCGAGCGTCCTCGCAACAGCTGGTGCAGCCCACGCCGGCTACCTCGCCCTGCGCCCGCGCGGCGGGACGATCGCCTCGATCCCGGTTGCGGCGGACGAATACTTCAGCGCCGAGGAAATCGCCCGCGCACGGCGCTACGAGCGGCCGCAGCGCATCCTCAACCAGACGAACACGGCGCTCAGCGTGGCAGCGCTCGGCCTGATGCGCGCCCGCCACCCTGCCGGGCTGCGCGCCCTGCGCCCGGCGCGTGCGGCTGCCGCCGGCGCCGCGCTGTCGCTCCAGCTGGCCGTCCTCTCGCTGCCACTCGATGCGGTGGCGCGCAAGCGCTCGCTCGATGCCGGCCTGGCGACGCAATCCTGGCGCGGCTGGGGCGCTGACGCGCTGCGCATCACGGCGCTCGGCTCGACGTTCGCCGGGACCGGCGCGGCGATCGTCTGCGTGCTGATGCGCCGCTTCGACGAGCGCTGGTGGCTCGTGGCGGGCGCCGGCTCGGTCGCCGTCACGACGCTGGCGGGATTCACGGGCCCGCTCCTGCTCGAGCCGATCTTCAACGACTTCACGCCGCTGCCCGACGGCGAGTTGCGCGCCGGCGTCCTCGACCTCGCGCAGCGCGCCGGCGTTCGCCTCGGTGGCGTGTTCAGCGTGGACGCCAGCCGTCGCACATCGGCGGTCAACGCATACGTCAGCGGGCTCGGCGCGACGCGGCGCGTGGTCCTCTTCGACACGTTGCTCGCCAGGTTTCCGCCGGCACAGACGCGGCTCGTCGTTGCCCACGAGCTCGCGCACGTTCGTCACCGCGATGTCGTCCGCGGCCTGCTCTTCGGTGCGCTCGTTGCCCCGTTCGCCACGCGCGCCGTCGACCGTCTCGCTGAGCGGATCGACGCGCGCGGCGCCCGCGCGGACTCCGCGACGCTGCCGTCACTCGTTCTCGCGAGCGGCGTGGTCGCCAGCCTCGTTGGTCTCAGCGCCCGGCAGCTGTCGCGGGCGATCGAGCGTCGCGCCGACAGCTTCGCGCTCGAGCTGACGGACGACGCGGAGGCGTTCATCGCCTTCGAGCAGCAGATCACGCGCGCCAATCTCGCCGATCCGCAGCCGCCGCGCTGGCGCTCGTCGCTACTTGCGACGCATCCCCCGGCGCTCGAGCGGATTGGTGCGGCGGCGGCCTACGCGGCCGGCGCCCGGCCTACTCCTCGTCGCCGACCTCGCCTTTGAACTCGGGCAGGTTCTTGATCCCCTCGCGCGCGGTCCAGCGCGAGTAGTTGTCCTCGAGCGCGGTGATCAGCTCGCGCGCGAAGCGCGGCGAGAGGTTGATCCGCGAGACGACGACGCCCGGTATCTCTCCAGTCTCGACCTCGTGGTCCACGCGCGCAAAGGTGATCGTGAACTCGTAGTCGGAGTGACTGATATTCGCGAAGTTCGCGTAGTGACCGGCCATCACCTCGGGTGAAAGGTGGATGTTGATCTGGCGCTCGCCGCCGGGCTGGTCCATGCTCATGCGTCCCTAGTATCGCAAGCCGTGAACCTCGTTGTCATCTCGGTCGGTCGCCTCCGCGCCCCCTATGCCGACGACGTCGCCCACTACGCGAAGCTGCTCAGCCGTTACGCGCGGCTGGAGCAGATCGAGGTGTCCGGCGCCGAGCGCGCTCCGGCCCGTCTGCCGCCGCGAGCTTTCGTCTCTTTGCTCGCAAGCGATGGCGAGGGGTTTGACAGTCTCGCCTTCGCCCGCTTCATCGAAGCGCGTCGTGCTTCGGGCATGGACCTCGCATTCGTGATCGGCGGCGCACACGGCCTGGAGCTCGACCGCGCCGACCACCGGCTCTCGCTGGGGCCGGCAACGCTGCCGCACCAGCTCGCGCGAGTGGTCCTGCTGGAGCAGCTCTACCGCGCGCACAAGATCATCGCCGGCGAGCCGTACCACTACTGAGCCCCAGTAGGCTCCGAAAATGGGCCCGCTCCAGCAGCTACACGACGCTGTACGCCAAGCTGCCGCCACGCTGGCCGGCGGTGACGGCAAGATCGCGCAGGCCGTCAAGCTCGAGCGCCCACCGCGCGCCGAGCTCGGCGACTACTCGACGAACGCCGCGCTGCTGCTCGCCGCGCGGCTCGAGGCGCCGCCGCGCGATGTCGCCGCCAGGCTTGGTGCCGAGCTGGAGACACGCCTCGGGCCGGCGCTCACGCGGACCGACGTCGCCGGCCCGGGGTTTCTCAACCTGTTCGTCAGCGACCGCTGGCTCGCCGACGCGCTCGCTGGTGTGATCGCCGCCGGCGACCGCTTCGGCGCTGCCGAGCGCGACCGTCCCGAGCGGGTTAATGTCGAGTTCGTTTCCGCCAACCCGACCGGGCCGGTGCACATCGGTCATGCCCGTGGCGCCGCTTACGGCGACGCGCTGTCGCGCCTGCTGGCCTTCCGCGGATTCGACGTGAAGCGCGAGTTCTACGTCAACGACTACGGCAGCCAGGTCCGCAAGCTCGGTGAGTCTGTGCGCGCCCTCGCTTTCGGCGAACCGGTGCCGGAGGACGGCTACCACGGCGATTACGTCGGGACGCTCGTGCCGGCGGATCGGGCGCGCACGCTGGACGTCGATGAGCTTGCGCGCGAGGCGCTCGCCGCCTGTCTCGCCCAGATCGATGCTTCGCTCGAGCGCTTCGGCGTGCGCTTCGACGTCTGGTTCTCAGAGCGCTCGCTGCATGAGACCGGCGCGGTCGAGCACGTCCTCGCGCGCCTTGCGGAGCAGCATGAGACCTTCACGACCGACGGCGCGCTCTGGCTACGCACGACCGCTCACGGCGATGACCGCGATCGCGTGCTGGTCCGCTCCGACGGTCAGCCGACGTACTTCTGCTCGGACATCGCCTACCTCGAGAACAAGCGTGCGCGTGGCTTCGAGCACATGCTCTACGTCTGGGGCTCCGACCATCACGGCTACGAGGGACGGATGAAGGCCGCCTGCGTGGCGCTCGGCGGCGCTGCCGACGATATCGAGCTGATCGACTTCCAATTCGTGCATCTCGTCGGTGGTGGGGCGCGGATCGCGATGTCCAAGCGCGAGGGCGAGTACGTCACGCTCGACGAGTTGATCGAGCAGGTCGGCGTCGACGCGGCGCGCTTCTTCCTGCTCGCGCGCTCGCACGACACGACGGTCGAGCTCGACGCTGACCTCGCGCGGCGCGAGAGCGGCGACAACCCCGTCTACTACGTCCAGTACGCCCACGCGCGAATCGCGTCGATGCTCGCCAGGCTGGAGCCGGGGCGCGTGCAGGAGGCGCTCGCCAAGCTCGACCCGCTCGAGCCGCTGCATCCCTCCGAGCGCGCCCTGCTCAAGCGGCTGCTCGCCTTTCCCGACGACCTGGCCGAGGCGGTCGAGCGCCGTGCCCCGCACCGGATCGCCTCCGCCGTGCTCGAGATTGCGCAGGAGTTCACCGCCTTCTACCGCGACTGCCATGTCGTCGGCGCGCAGCCGCGCGCGACGGAGTCGCTGCGGATCGCGCTCGCGCTCGCGAGCCAGCGCACGATCGCGATCGCGCTTGATCTGCTCGGCGTCAGCGCGCCGGCGGCGATGTAGCTACTCGAAGCGCGCGAGGTCGGCGTCGAGCCGCGCCGAGTCCTCGGCGCTGAGCGGAGCCGCCACGGCGGCGCTCGCGGGCTCTGCGCGGCGCATGTTGCGCCGCCAGCGCGGCAGCAGCACGCCGAGCAGCGCGAGCAACGCGACCACGACGACCACTGGTACGACATATACCGTCAGGTCAAAGCCGCTCGCCGGCGGCAGCGCGAGCACCGCGTCGCCGTACTGGACGACCAGCGCACGCTTGACCTGGGGCAATGTGTCGCCTTGGTCGATCAGCTGCTGGATGTAGCTGCGCTCGGCGTCCGCCTGCGGCGACTGCGCCGCCGTCAGCGGTATCCCGCACGTCACGCACATCACGTACGGCAGGACGGCGGTCATCGAAGTGCGCTGGCGCGGCGCGGCCACTGCGCCCGCCGGAACGAGCGCGAGCGCAACGATCACCAGGAGCGCTGCCCGCCTCACGTGCGCTCAGCCTCGCTGATCGCCGCGGTCAACCACGACAGTTTGGTGATCTGTCCACGCGAGATCGCGACGACGTGCAGCCGGCGATTGATGACGAAGGTCTCCGGCAGCTGATCGGTGCCGAAACCGGCGGCGAACGAGCCGTCGGCGTCGCGCAGATTCGGGTAGGAGAGCCCGTACCGCTTGATCTCCGAGAGCGAGTCGCCGCTTACGTCCTTGTAGGTGATGCCGACCACGGTGCCTTCGCCGTCGGCCGCGAGCAGGCGCTGGGCGCGCTCGAGCAACGGTGCCTCGGCAGCACACGGGTCACACCACGACGCCCAGAAGTTCAGGACAACGACCTTGCCACGCCAGTGGGCCAGCGTCGCCGTTCGCGTGGCGAGGCCATCGAGAACTGGCAACGGGCGCGTCGTGTTCGGTGCCGGGGGATGGCGTCCCGCCTCGATCGCGGCGTCAAGCGACCGGCTCGGCCCCTGCTTCGCGACCCCGTATGCCAGCAATCCGACGAGTGCCGCCGCGGCAACCGCAACGACCACCGGTCCAAGCCTGGGCTTCACGCCTCAAGCCTAGACGGCTAGGATCTCGATCGGGCCGGCGGGATTAGTTCATCGGTAGAACGCGAGCTTCCCAAGCTCGAGAGACGGGTTCGATTCCCGTATCCCGCTTCGAGG
>Ga0302178_10001213_pt1 | contig 22040 bp, 20 predicted proteins | sample I_Palsa_E1_3_FD_198790 | JGI IMG/M metagenome (GOLD analysis project Ga0302178, IMG submission 198790) | Peat permafrost microbial communities from Stordalen Mire near Abisko, Sweden - I_Palsa_E1_3 | ecosystem: Environmental > Terrestrial > Soil > Palsa > Peat permafrost | place: Sweden... | reverse complement strand
TCGACGGTGAGTTGGTGGGACGGGTCGACCTCAAAGCCGATCGCTCCGCGGACGCGTTGCAGGTCGTGGGCGCGTTCGTCGAGGAAGGTCGTCCCCCCTCGCGGGTGGCCGAAGCGCTGGCCGGTGAATTGCAGACGATGGCGGGCTGGCTGGGGTTGGCCGGCGTGACAGTCGGTAGACGCGGCAATCTAGCGGGCGCGCTGCGGTCGGTTCAGGGCAGATAGAGGCCGCGAATGCGATGGAAGCGGTGCCGGCCGAGCAAGGCATTGGCCGCCTGAAGCCCCGACATCACCGCCGCCTCGATGCAGCCCGCGTTCATGGCGCAGTCCGTCCAGTCGCCGGCCAGAACCAAGTTGTCGTAACCACTTTCGTCGGGCCGCAGGCGATAACGCTCTGTGCCGGGAATCGACTGCACGTAGCGATCCGATGGATCGACGTTGACGCTGACGTGCTGAGTGTCCAGCGCCGCGCGGCCCCGTTCGCCGTTGACGCCACCGAGCAGATGCCAGTCGAATCCTTTGTCGGTGAACGCATTGGGGAAGAACGGCGAAAGATTGCGGTCAATGAAGGAGGTGGCTTGCTCGCGCACCTGTTGCTGGTACCGATGCAAGTAGCCGGCACCTGACTCCGCCGTAGGCCAGGCCGCATTCAGCGTGCCGCAGAAGTAGGCAACGGTAGCGGGCCGATCATGATCGGGCCAATCCTCGCTCCACAGCGTCTGCGGCATCGACGCCCAGGTCTCGAACGGGCGGAGATAGGCACTGATCGTCACGGCTGGCTCATGCCATCCCAAGGCGGGTTCGTCTGGGCGAAGCCAGATTTGAAACGCCTGAGTGGCAACCGTGCGAACGCGGGTTGTCATCTCCCGCCATTCGACTCGATCGTCGATCATCTCGCCGGCGACGATCGGGAGCATGCCGATTGAGACGGCGAGCACCACGTGGTCGAAGTCGACGCCGCGGCGTAACACCCGGGTCTCCACGTCGGCGCGGTCGGACCAGTGGGTTTCCAGCGAATGCCAACCATCCGTGGGGATCTGGCCGTCGGCAAGCTGGTCGGCCAGCGGAACGCTGGGAAACACCGGCAGCCCGCGCACCGTGGTCAACGGCTCGTAGGTAGCGAATCCGTCAGCGAGGCGGACCTGTCGGCCCATCCTGATCGAGTCGATCGCCAGATGTTGATCGTCGAGGTGCAACGCGTCGAGACGGTGAAAGAATTCGAACTCGACACCACGCTTCCGCAGCGCCTGGTACATCGGTGCGATGACGATGTCGCCCATGCCGGCGGTCATCTTCCAGAAGATTGCGCCCTTGTACTGGAACAGCGCCAAGGCGGTCAGGAAGACAGCTTGCCCCGCACCGAATGACGGTCGCTGCGGGTCGGCATCCTCATAGGCGAAGACCAAGTCGTATAGGCCGCGCACCAACGCGAAGTCCAGGACGTCCGGATGTGCGCCGTGGCGCAAAAGCCATGCGCCGTAGTCCTCGTCGTCGATCGTCCGGAAACCGCGCGGATCGGTGACCAGGTTATCGGCGAGGATCCCGCGGATCACGGCCACCATCATTGACAGCAACTGCCACGACCGCCGGTGGTCGGGGCGCCGTTCGTAATCGAGGGCCTCGCGCACGGCGTCGACCGCATTGTCGATCACGCCGTTGAACGTGGGTTTCGCGGCGGATGGATCGGTGAGTGCCAGCAGAGCGGCCATCGCGGCACGTTGCACCGCGTCGACCCATCCGGACACCGGTGTCGGGTGAGCGGATGTGGACAGTTCCAGCACGCTCGGCGATGTGCCGCGCTGAGATTCGGCAAAGTCGAGCACCAGTCGCACGGCGCGGCGAGTGAACTCGAGCACCGTCATCTCCCGGCCGGTGGCATGCGGTTCGCCGGGGACCCCGTCGTTGCGAGTGAAAGTCCCCAGCCACATCAGCCAGTCGCCGCCGAAGCGATCGGCCAATCCCAGATTGTCGCCCGGAATCAGCGCTTCGTTCCAGGTTTTGATCGGCGCGGTGGGATCGGTTGTGGCGCGGTCGATTTCGGTGTAGAACTCGCGGAGCATCCCGAACGCGTTCTCGTAGTATCCGAGCCAAATATGCAAACCGTGTTCTTCGATGCGTCCATGTGGACCGCGGCTGGAAGCGCCCTTCCCGCCGAGCCGCCAGCCACGTTGGTAGACGGTGATCGAGTCGAAGCGATCGCGCCAGCCCGGTTCGCTCAGTCGCCAGGCGGCGCTCAGCCCGGCCATGCCGCCGCCGAGGATGGCGACCTTGCCTGCCGGCCGGCTCACCCGAGTAGTGTCCGCGCTCGAACCAGATCCGGCCAGCCGCTGTCGACGGGGAAACGGCCGGCCGCATCCATCAGCGTATCTCTCGACGGTTCTCCGTGCAGCTCGAAAGCATCTATGGCGGCGCGTAATTCGAAGATCGATGCTTTCTGCTGGCGGCCCGTGTCAATGGCGGCACGCAGGTCTGCATCGCGCGTGTCGGTGTCCAAGGCGGTCTGAGCGCGCAGTCGCAACAGCTCTGCCCGGTAGAAGTTCACGCCGGTTTCCGCGGCCAATTCCAGCGCGATGTCCAGACGTTGGCGCGCAGCGTCGATTTCTCTCGCGGCGATCAACAGCCGCGCGAGAACTCCGTCATAGAACGTCACGAACAGCTTCGCCTCCGCCGCCCGCCAGCTTTCGACGATGATGGTCATCGTTGCGATGTGTGCCTGCAGCCACTCCGGGTTGATGTCACCGGCCGAAAGAGCCGACAGCGCGCTGATCGTGGCCTGCTGTGCGGCAGCGATCAGAACCCAGAAATCAAAGCCGTGTCGCTTCGCTTCGACGTCGAGTTCCTCGACAAGCTCTGCGGCGCGGCGCAACTGGCCGGCTTCGATGCGTGTCCAGATTTCATAACAGCGTTCGTGGGCATGAGTGTATGGCCCTTGCGGGAAGCCGAGGTCGGACACCCGTCGGATGGCTTCGGCGAATTGCGCTTCGGTGCCACCAAAATCGCCCTGCACGAACCGTGCCAGCGCCAAGTGCGTATGCATCGTCGCGATCGGTTCACCGGGGACGAACCACACCGAATCAAGACCGGCGAGGTGGGTACTTGCCACCCCTGCCGTGGCCGCTTCGAGCAACGAACGAGCCCGGTCGAAATCCCCGCTATACCAGGCGGCCAGGCCGAACGCCATGTCAATCAATCGGCGAGACCCACGACCGCCGCTCGACGTATGCCCGCGTATGGACTCCGCCACTTGCTGCGTGCGGCGGACGTCTCCGCGCGGCAGGTAGTACGCCCACAGCGCGGTCAGAGTCGAGACGAGGTCTGTTTCGCGCATGTCGGTCCCGGCAAGCTGCAGGCAACGCTCGAAATCCACCGCGGCCTGCGGGCTGGCGGTCCCTCCTACCGCCGACTCCAGGAACCCACGTCGAAGGCGCAGCCGTATCTCGCGCCGGTCACGCGCCGGACCGGGCGCCGCACGTTCGGTCTGGGCGATGGCGCGGGTGAGGTAGCTGCGCGCTTCGTCCAGGGCGCCTCGCTGGCGGGCGTCGTGGGCTGCCTGCCGATAAGCATTCGCGGCCTCGTCAAAGCCTTCCGCGCGTTCGTAGTGCAGAGCGACCAGGTGCCAATCGGGGTCATCCGAGTCGCCGAAGAGTGCGTCGGCGACCCGGCGATGCAGTATGCGACGCACGCTGGGCGGTGGCAGCTCGTATGCCACCTCGCGGAGCAACTCATGGCGAAAACGCCAGTTGTCAGTCGACGTCGGCTCGAAAACGCGCGCGGCTTCGAGGTCGCTAATGGCCTCGTTGAGGTCGGACTCGGCAAGGTTGAGCACTTTACGCAGCATGCCCTGGTCGAATTCGCGGCCGATTGTCGCCGCGGCCTCGACGACCTGAATCGTGTTGTCGCTGGCCCGAAGCCGCGAGAACAGTGGCTCATAGAGTGCGTCGGGCACGCGCACCCATCGGGCCCCGTCGGTCGGCTGTTCACGCAGCTTGGTGACGACCTCTTCGAGATAGAGCGGCACGCCATCGCAGCGCCGGGCGATTTCCGTCCGATCGTCGGCGGACAGCGTGGGATCGAGTGCTGTGATCAGCTCGCTGGTTTCTTCAGCGGTCAACGGCGCGAGCTGGAAAGTTCTGAGCTCGGGAATGTCTGGTAGAGAGCCGATCTCGCGGCCGGTCAGCACGACAAGTAGCCTGCCGGTTTTCGTGCGAAGCAGCGACTCGACGACCCCGAGCGTGGATGGATCGAACCATTGCAGATCGTCGGCCAACGCCACCGCCGGACCGTCGCCGACGCAGGCAAGCAGGTAGGCAATGATGGCCTCGACGATCTGTTGGTAGAGCTTCGCGCCCTCTGCCCGCGCCGGTTGATAGCCGTGTTCGGGGGCGATGCCCAACACCGGCGCCAACAGTGGGACGACGGATTCCGGCTCGAGTCCCCTTGCGCGCACCTCCTCTGCCAACAATCGCAGCCGCTCGGCCTGCTCGGTTGACCGCTCAATGCCGCAGCGCTGCTCGACAAGTACGCGAATTGGGTAGAGGCCGGCGTCGGTATGGAACGGCGATCCGATGAGTGCGAGCACCGGGTGATCGGATTGCTCGGCCAGGTCGGCCGCGACGGTGGCCAGTCGGCTTTTCCCGATACCGGCTTCGCCGATGAAGCCGACGCCCGGGGTGGTCAGTGATCCGCTTTCGGCCAAAGCCCAACTGGCCCGGACGTATTCAAGCTCACGATCGCGGCCGACCAGCGGGCCGAGCGTTAGCCGCGTCAGGGTGACGCGTTCACCGACGACTCGGTAGTGGTCGACGGGCTCGTCGACGCCCTTGACGACTTGGGCTGGGCGGTCCTCGAGTTCGAAGTAGTCGCGCACCAGCGGCGCGATCGCGCCGGAGACGACGACGGAACCCGGAGGTGCCAGTCCGGAGACCCGGGAGGCGAGATTGGCGCCGAGCCCATACACGTCGTCTTGCTCGACGTCGAGATAGACCAGGCCGCGATGAACGCCGGCGCGCACCGAGATCTCGAAGCCGAACCGCGACTGGACCTTCTCGCTGAGCCGGGCGACTTCACGGGTGATGTCCAAGCCCGCCTGTACCGCTCGTCGCACGTCGTTCTCATGGGCTTTGGGATGACCGAAGACGGCGAGCAGCCCGTCTCCCTTGGTGGAAAAGACATGGCCTTCGTAGCGGTCGACGATCGCCTTGACCTGCTGGCGGTAGCGCCCGATCACCGTGCGGTAGATCTCCGGCTCGATGCGGGTAGACAGCGCGGTGGAGTCCACCACGTCGGCGAAAAGGATTGTCAACCGGCGTAATTCGCCGGTTCCGACCGCCGGCGTGGCAAGCAGGTCTTCGGCATCCCGGTTGCCGTGATCCACGGCCAGCACCTGATTGGCCAGCGCACTCGCTGTGAGGCGGTCACCGCTGTTGATTGCTTGGACTGCGCGGTCAAGCAATTCATCGATCGTGCGCGGCGGGCCGGATGTGCTCACAAGTCGATAATGACGTCAGTCTTGCTGGAGTGCGCGTCGGCGGACCAAATGCTGGTCAGCCGAACCCGGATCCGACCACAGCTCGGGCGCAACCTCTGCAGGTCTCTCGCCTTGCGCTGCCATTAGCCCTCCCAGTACCCGGTTTGCCCAGGTAGCATACCGTCGCACCGCTCGATTTACGGCGTTCTCGCAGTGAAATTGGACTTTTGTGCAACACTGCCACCTCAACGTGGGGAGGGCATTAGTGACAAATCGGGGCTTCGGCGACGATGGCACCATCGACGATCTGCCGTGGGCTTCTGTTTTCGACCCCGCCGCCAACGCGCGAGCGCTCAGTGCGATTCAGGCTGAAGGGTTTCGGGCCGCAAGCCGGATCGTCGACCGGTTTGTCCGGGCCGTGGAGTCCAACACCAATGGGGAAGGTGCCGCACCCACGGCTGACGCCGGGGCTACCGACGGCAACGCCGAGATTTCCGCCAACGGTTCGGTTGGCGCCAACGGCGCCGTGGACGGCTTGCAAGAATTCGAACGGTTGACCCGGGCGTGGTGGTCGATGATGGGGCAATTTCTGCTGCGGTCGGTGCCGGTCAGCCCCAAGGCGGGCAGTGAGTCGGTGAGCCTGGATGTGGTCAATCCAGTCGCGAAGCATGTTGTGAGCCTCGCCGCGACCGTCGGCGGTTCCGCCAACACAGAGGTTTGGCTGCATAACAGGGGACCCGACGACCGCCCCGATGTGCGGCTGCAATGCAGTGATCTGCTCAGCCATGCGGGCAACGTGATCTGTGCTGAGGCGGTCCGCATCGACACCGCTGTGGTGCCAATGCCCCGACGGTCCAGCCGCGGCGTCGACATCACAATCGACGTCCCGCCGGAGGTTCGGCCCGGCGTCTACCGAGGCACCTTGCTGGCAAGCGGTCACCCCGATCTTTGGCTGTCTGTGGTCCTCGCCGTCCGACTTGCAGGCACATGACCAGTACCGCTGATCGCGCGGAGTTGGTGAGTGCGGTCGATGCGCGCCTGCGCGAGGTCGCCAAGCTGGTTCGTCGATCGATGCTTGACGCGATGCCCGACGGCGAACCCAGCCAGTGGCTCTATGCGCCGATGCGCGAGTATCCGTCGCGGTCAGGTAAGGCATTGCGGCCCGCGCTTTGTTTGTCGGCCGGTCGGGCATTCGGTGCGGACCCGAATGAACTGCTGGGGCTGGCAGTGGCGATCGAGATGCTGCACAACGCGTTTCTGGTCCACGACGACATCGCCGACGGCAGTGAAATGCGCCGTGGCAGGCCCACCTTGGCGGCAATGCATGGAGTAGCCGCAGCCCTGAACGCCGGCGACGCCTTGGCTGTGGCGGCCGGACAAGTGTTGCGGCGGGCCACCCGGCGACTCGATCGCGACCTTGCCGAGCTGGTGTGGGCCGAATTCGACACGATGGCAATGCGCACCCTCGAAGGGCAGGCGACCGAGGTGGGCTGGCAGCTCGACAAAGTCGAGGATTTGCGGCCCGAAGACTATCTGAATCTGATCATGCACAAGACGTGCTGGTACACCACCATCCATCCGCTGCGCGTCGGCGCCATGGTCGGTTCGGGCGGTACCGCCGAGCTTGCCCCGTTGGTGCGGTTCGGCTTTCACTTCGGCGCCGCGTTTCAGATCCGCGACGATCTGTTGAATCTGTTGGGCGACGAACAGATTTACGGCAAAGAGATTCTGGGCGACCTTTACGAGGGCAAGCGGACGCTGCCGCTGGTCCACTTGCTCGCGGTGGCGAAAGGCCGGGACCGGGAATTGGTTCGGGATTACTTGCGCCGCAGTCGATCGGAGCGTTCGGAAGCGCTGGTGCAGCGAGTTCGTGCGCTGATGGACGAGTACGGAAGCATCGCCTACACCAGCGAATTCGCTGAGGGCATTCTGCTGGTTGCCGAGGAGTATTTCGAGGATGCCTTCGCCGGCGCCGAACCAGGGCCGGACCTAGATTTCCTGCGAGCGCTGGTGCCCTATGTCTGGGCGCGGTGGCGTTGACCACTGCGGCTAGGGTGATCGCCGTGGCCGAGACCGCGCCGTTGCGTGTGCAACTGATCGCCAAGACCGAGTTCATCGCGCCGCCGGACGTGTCGTGGAGCACCGACGCCGACGGCGGCGAAGCGCTGGTCGAATTCGCTGGCCGGGCGTGCTATCAGAGCTGGTACAAGCCGAATCCCAAGACAGCGACCAACGCCGGCTATCTGCAGCACATCATTGACGTAGGGCATTTCTCAGTGCTCGAGCACGCGAGTGTGTCGTTCTACATCACCGGCATCTCGCGATCGTGCACCCACGAGCTGATTCGGCACCGGCACTTCTCGTACTCGCAGCTGTCCCAGCGCTACGTCCCCGAGAACGAGTCGCAGATCGTCGTGCCGCCGGGAATGGAAGACGACGCGGAATTGCAGCAGATCCTCGCCAGGGCCGCCGACGCCAGCCGGGCGACCTACGCCGAGCTGCTGGGCGGGCTGGAAGCTAAGTTCGCCGATCAGCCCAACGCCGTCCTGCGCCGTAAGCAGGCCCGTCAGGCCGCCCGCGCCGTACTACCCAACGCCACCGAAACCCGCATCGTGGTGACCGGCAATTACCGAGCGTGGCGGCATTTCATTGCCATGCGAGCCAGCGAGCACGCTGATTTGGAAATTCGGCGGTTGGCGATCGCGTGCCTGCGCGAACTCGTCGATGCCGCGCCTGCGGTTTTCAGCGACTTCCACATCGCCACGCTGGCCGACGGCAGCGAGGTCGCGACCAGCCCGCTGGCCACCGAAGCTTGACAACGGTTTTCGCCGAAACGACAGGTCACCGCTGCGATCAGCGTGTCCGAACCACCACACCACGGTATGCTGAGCGCGCGATCTGGCCTAGGAGGGACCATGGCGGCGCTGCATTCTCTCTTGGCGTTATACGGGGCATTTGATCAATCTGTAGTCGAGGCGGACGATCCCGCGTGGACAGCCCGCGTCGAGCATTTCCTCCCCGGGTTTGACGGTCTGAATGAGCGGGGCTGGTTTTCTGAAGTCAAGGGTCTGGTAAGTCAATTGGCCCCGGACACGACCGCCGCACAGTTTCCCGATGTGCGCAGCGCTCTCGACGAGCTAACCCAAGTGGCGAATGTCATAAGCGGTTTTGCAGACCCCCGGACTCCGCTAACGGACAACGATCCGCCTCTGCTGACGACGACAGACATCGCGCAGCTGCTCTACATCTTCGCGGTCGGTATCACGCTCGCGCCAGAAGCTCCCCGCACAAGAAGCGTTGACTTGACTCCGTTTCTCGTTCTTGGTGGGGAGACGGTTGAACCCATCTTGGGTCTGGCGTCCGAGCCCCGGGCGAACATCTACCGAGCAGCCGGCCGGTTCAGCCCGCGAACCAGCCAGAGCCGCGCGGCACAGGCGTCGGACCTCTTCGACGTGATAAGCGGCAGGTTTACCGGTCATCGGAGTTGGCCCCATGTCATGACCCATGCTTTCGACCAGAACGCGGTGAGCCGGGAGGTCGCCACCGCGCCGATTGTGCTCGCCGGCATCACGGCCGGAGCCAGTCACCCGGACAAGGGTTCGCATGCCGCCGCGGCGGTGACGCAGGTCGACGGCCAATTTTGCGCCGTTCTGACCACCAATTGCTGGGAGGATTCAAGCGGGCTCACTGTCGACGCGGTGAAGGCGATCGTCGATCCCCGCAACTGGGCCCGGCTCAGCGAGTTCTTCTGCCAGATCGATGCCCTGCAGCCCGATGCGCGTGGCGCCAGCCAGGTGTTGGAACACGTCAGCACCGACAAGAAGAACTACCAGCTGAAGACGGCGCTGAAGAACTGGCGAAAGAATTTCGGCGGCGGTGGGATTTTGAACTACGAACTCGCTGATAAGCGTGACGGAACCGGTGACAGCGGCCTGATACTTCTGGACAACGGGTACATCCACATCAGCGACAACAAGTTGGGCGATGGCACCATCAAGGGCGTCCGGATCAAAACCAGCAAAATGGTGGCGATCCAAGGCGTGAGCGTGACCGCCGTCGCCATGTTCACGATCTCGTTGGGGTGGGCCGCGGTCAGTAACGCCATGCTCTTCGACAATGCCGTCAATCAGCCCAAGGGCGATCCTCTTGTTGGCTGGAAAGAAAGTCCGGAGACGGTCTCCGGAGGATCCGGCGGCGTTCCGCCCGGTGGCGCATCCGGACAGCCGCCGCCAGGTCCGCAGATACCGGTCGGCGCCAGCGCGGTGTTGATCAAAGAAGCTGCCAGCATGTGGGCCGATTGCGTGGAAGCCACCGCAAACGACGCCACGAACATGATGAGCAAGTGGTACAAGGGCCAGCTCACCATGCAAGACGTGGTCGACTACACGAGCGCGGTGGGCGGCCGGCTTGCCAGTGAGCCTTGGCGCTACCTCAACCGAGTCAGCAAACAGGTGCCGGCCACGCCGTCGCCGCCAAGCACCACGCCGTCGCCGCCAAGCACACCCCAGGACAAAGCCGACAAAGCCGAAGGCGGTTCGTCGTGAAGCAAACTACCGAGAGAAACCTCGGCGAATGGCTTCAGTACCTGAACAGCATCATGGTCCGATGGGTCAAGCAGTCAGCAGCCGTCATCGTCGACGGTGCCGACCAAATGAGCACCGGCGAGCACACGGTCGATTCATGCGTCAAGACAGTCACTCGGCTCGCTGACGTTGCGCTGCTCAACGGGGTGGAGTACGGGGTCACGGTCTTGGCCGGCACCGGTTTCACGATGCTGGCATCGCACAGTGTGTCCGATTGGTTTGACGGTCCAACGAACCAATCGTGTGCGCACAGCATCGAAATCTCTGCGCCGCTGAGCCGAAATGTGTCAGACGATCCCATCCCAAGGGTGCGTATCGGTTTTCAGGTGCCGACCGCCGACGGCGCCCGCCAGTGTCTTGACGTACTGCCGGCCGGTACGACGAAATTCCGACTCGTTGTGTTTCGGGCCGGACTGCACAGCGGCTGCTACACGGGCACAGTGGTCCTCACGCCGGTGCCACCCGCGCCCGGTAATCTGGTCGCCGTCGACGTCGACATCGAACTGTGACTTAGCGCCGCAACATGCGCGCGCTGCCTAATGGGCTTGAACAGGCCAGGTAATCTGAAGTCCGTGAGCACCGGCGGATTCGACGTCTACACGCGCTTGGGCACGCTGCTGACCGCCATGGCGACGCCGTTCGCCCCGGACGGATCCCTGGATCTCCCGGCCGCGGCCCGGTTGGCCAACCACCTCGTCGACGGCGGCTGCGACGGCCTGGTCGTCTCCGGCACCACAGGCGAGTCGCCGACCACCACCGACGCCGAGAAGCTCGCCCTGCTGGGGGCCGTACTCGAAGCGGTGGGCGACCGCGCCCGCGTCATCGCCGGTGCGGGCAGCTATGACACCGCGCACAGCATCCACTTGGCGAAGGCGAGTGCGGCCGAGGGCGCGCACGGTCTGCTCGTGGTTACGCCCTACTACTCGCGTCCTCCGCAAGCCGGGCTGCTCGCGCACTTCACCGCGGTCGCCGACGCGACGCCTCTGCCGGTGCTGCTCTATGACATTCCGCCGCGCTCGATGGTGCCGATCGAATTCGAGACGCTGCGCGTATTGGCGGCGCACCCCAACATCGTCGGGGTCAAAGACGCCAAAGGCGATCTACATGGCGGCGCGCAGCTGATGGCGGAGACGGGTCTGGCCTATTACTCCGGCGATGACGCGTTGAACCTGCCGTGGCTGGCGATGGGCGCCACCGGTTTCATCAGCGTGATTTCCCACCTGGCGGCTGGCCAGCTCCGAGACCTGCTGTCCGCCTTCGCTTCCGGAGATGTCACTACTGCTCGCAAAATCAACGTCGGGATCGCCCCGTTGAGCAATGCGATGAGCCGCCTGGGCGGTGTGACGCTGTCCAAGGCGGGACTACGCCTGCAGGGCATCGAGGTTGGCGACCCGCGGCTGCCGCAGGTGGCTGCCACGGCCGAACAGATCGATGCACTGGCTGCCGACATGCGGGCAGCCTCGGTGCTCAGATGAGTCAGAGGGTGGCTTGCAGGTGGATGTAGACCTTCAACCGCCAGGTCCGCTGACCACCGGTGGTTTGCGGGTGACCGCGCTGGGCGGAATCAACGAAATCGGCCGCAACATGACGGTTTTCGAGCATCTGGGCCGGTTGTTGATCATCGACTGCGGGGTGAAGTTTCCTACCCACGACGAACCGGGCGTCGACCTGATCCTGCCTGATCTGCGTCACATCGAACACCGGCTCGATGACCTCGAGGCGCTGGTGCTGACGCACGCCCACGAAGACCACATCGGGGCGATCCCGTTCCTGCTCAAAATGCGGCCCGACATTCCGATTGTCGGTTCGAAGTTCACCCTGGCCCTGCTCGCCGCGAAATGCCGTGAGCATAGGCTGAAGCCGGTATTCGTCCAGGTGGCCGAGGGCATGCGCACCACACATGGAGTGTTCGAGTGCGAGTTCTTCGCGGTCAACCACTCCATCCCTGACGCGCTGGCTATCGCGGTGCGCTCCGGTGCTGGAACCGTTCTGCACACCGGTGATATCAAGCTCGACCAATTGCCGCCCGACGGCCGACCCACCGACCTGCCGGGCATGTCACGGCTCGGCGACGCCGGCGTCGATTTGCTCTTGTGCGACTCGACCAACGCAGAGATCCCCGGTGTGGGGCCGTCGGAGAGTGAGGTCGGGCCGACGCTGCACCGGCTGATTCGCAGCGCTCACGGGCGCGTCATCGTCGCGTGTTTCGCCTCCAACGTCGATCGGGTGCAACAGATCATCGACGCCGCGACGGCGCTGGGCCGGCGGGTGTCGTTCGTCGGGCGGTCCATGGTGCGCAACATGGGAATCGCGCGCGACCTGGGATTTCTGCAGGTGGACGAGTCGGATCTGGTCGACATCGGCGCCGCCGAGATGATGGCGCCCGACCAGGTTGTGTTGATCACCACCGGAACTCAGGGCGAGCCCATGGCGGCGCTGTCGCGGATGTCGCGCGGCGAGCATCGCAGCATCACGCTGACGTCCGGAGACCTGATCATCCTGTCGTCCTCGCTGATACCGGGTAACGAGGAGGCCGTCTACGGGGTCATCGACGAGCTGGCCAAGATTGGGGCTCGTGTTGTCACCAATCAGCAAGTCCGCGTGCATGTTTCGGGTCACGCGTATTCCGGTGAGCTGCTGTTCCTCTACAACGGGATTCGCCCCCGCAACGTCATGCCGGTGCACGGCACCTGGCGGATGCTGCGAGCCAACGCCAAGCTGGCGGCCAGCGCCGGGGTACCCGAAGAATCGATCGTGTTGGCCGAGAACGGGGTCAGCGTCGACCTGGTGGGCGGTGCGGTGCGCATCGCCGGTGCGGTACCGGTCGGCAAGATGTTCGTCGACGGATTGATCACCGGTGACGTCGGCGACATCACGTTGGGCGAACGGCTCATCCTGTCATCGGGTTTCGTGGCAGTGACTGTCGTGGTCGGGCGCGGTACCGGGAAGGTGGCGGCCCCGCCGCAAGTGCATTCGCGGGGCTTCTCCGAAGACCCCAAGGCGCTGGAGCCCGTCGTCCGCAGAGTCGAGGCGGAGTTGGAATCGCTTGCGGCCGAAAACGTTACCGACCCGGCCCGGATCGCGCAGGCGGTCCGTCGCACGATCGGCAAGTGGGTGGGCGAGACCTACCGTCGCCAGCCGATGATCGTGCCGACCGTTATCGAGATCTGAGGTCCGCGCTCCCGGGCTCGGTGTGACCCATCGCCTCGATGATGTGGCCGAACAGCAGACCCGCAAAGGCTGCCAGCTGACCCTGGGCCAGGATGAGCTGCTGTCGCAACGGCGGAACCGCGGTGAAATCGCCGCCGGCCAGCTCGTCGAGGAGAGCGATGCCGCTGCAGTATTGACTGCGAAGCTCAGCGACCCGTTGTCGCAGCGATCCCACCGCGTACAGGCCGCCGGGCGCCACCCGGAAAACCGACAGCAGGCAGTCAACGAAAACGGTCACGTGGAGTTCGTGCGGATCGTCTTGCGGGTCGGGATCCAGACGGCGGGTGGCTGCGTCGAGGACGGCCGCCTGATGTCGTGACAGGAATCGGTACGCCGGTTCGGCAGATGCCCCCGGCGGTACGCCCGGTAGCCGGACAGCCTCGTCGCTGGCCACGTACCGAGTATGACAACGGAAGCACTCAGACCCCGGGAACACCCACGTCACGGCGTGTCGCGGCTGGCCCGGTCGTCGCCGGATCGGCCGGGCCGGAATTAGCTGAATTTGCTCTGCGCCGATGGATTCCGCGCCATGAGCTATTTGTTCAGGAAGCCCGCATCGACCGGCAGGGTGATACCGGTGATGTAGCGGGCCTGGTCGGACACCAGCCACGCGACCGCGTTGGCGATGTCCTCAGGCTGCAGAACTTCCACCGGCATCGCGTTACCCATGCTGCCCGGCGAGTTGGACTCAGCTGCCATCTTGGCCAACCATCCACGGGTGAACTCGTTGTTGATCATCGGGGTTTCGACGCCCGTCGGATGAATCGAGTTGACCCTGATGCTCTGCTGGGCAAGCAGATTCGCATATACGCGCATCAGTCCGACCACGCCGTGCTTGGCGGCCGCGTAGCCCACGGATCCCGCATCGGGGCTGCCCACGCCCGCCAGTCCGGCGGCGGAACTGATCAGCACGATGGATCCACCCGAGCCTTGCTTGACCATGGTCGGTATCGCGGCCTTGATGGTGTTGTAGACGCCGGTGAGGTTGACGTCGATGACGTCGCGCCAGCCGTCGTCACCCGATTGCATCGGCGCGATACCGGCGTTGGCGATCACGATGTCGAGTCGGCCGAGCTCGTCGATGCCCGCCTGCACCGCGGTCGACAACGAGGCGCGGTCGCGGACATCGGCCTCCCTGGCCACGATCCGGGCGCCGGTGTCCTCGACGAGTTTGACGGTGGCTGCGAGGTCCTCAGGGCTTGCCAGCGGATACTTGACGCTGCTGATCGGCGCGCAGATGTCGACAGCGATGATCTCCGCGCCGTCGGCCGCCAGTCGCACCGCGTGGGCGCGGCCCTGTCCGCGGGCGGCGCCGGTGATCAGTGCGACCTTCCCCTTCAGTGGCCCTCCCCGGCCATCGCCGGTCACGGGCGAATTTGCCCTTTGTCCGGGTCGCCGGCGGGAACTGGTTGCAGCATTTTGATGTCGGGTGCGCCGACCAGGTGCTCGCCGGCCGCGGTGAACATCTTGGCTACCGCGGGAGCGCTGCTATGGGTCTTCAGCGCCTCTTCGTCAGCCCATTGCTCGACGAAGACGAAGGTCTCGCCGGATTGGTTTACCGAATACAGCTGGCAACCGGGCTCCGCGTGCACCTCCTCGGCCGCGGTCGTGAGGATGTCACGAACGGTGTCGACCGATTCGGGTTTGACGGTCAGCGTGGCGACGACGACGACGGGCATGCAGGCCTCCTGGAAGATGAGTGACGGGTGTCACCCTACCCAGCTGTTTTCGCCGCTGAATCGCCGGTTGGAGGGTCACGGCCAGGTAACCAGTGTGGCGGATGGTGCAGTTGGTGTCTTAGCGATTAGGCTTGCCGCATGGCTAGCAAGACTGTCGCGCGCTCCGGAGGCCGAACGAGCAGGTCAAGGGACGCTTCGCGAGGTGGTTCGCGGTCGGGGCAGCCCCGGCGTAGCCCTGCGCGTCGGCCCGCCAAGGCTCCGCGCCGGCCCGCTAGGCGTCGCGACCACTCGCTGGTGACCAATGCCGGGCTGGCCTGTGGTCGCGCGGTGCGTGCGACGTGGCTGATGTTGGCCAAGGGAACCGGCAGCACAGCGCGGTCGGTGGGCCGGGCCCGCGAGATCGATCCGGGCCACCGCCGCGACGGGATTGCACTCGCGCTGCTGGGCGTCGCCGTCGTCATCGCCGCCAGTTCCTGGTTCGATGCCGCGCGCCCGGTCGGGGCGTGGGTCGACTCGGTGGTGCGCATCTTCGTCGGCTCAGCGGTCGTGGTGCTGCCCGTGGTCACCGCTGCGGTCGCAGTGCTGGTGATGCGCACCGAGCCGAATCCGGAGGCCCGGCCGCGGCTGGTGCTCGGCGCGACGATGGTGGCGCTGCCCGCGCTGGGCCTGTGGCATCTGTGGGCCGGCTCGCCGGACACTCCGGCCGGGCGCGCGCACGCCGCGGGATTCGTCGGCTTCGCCATCGGGGGACCGCTCTCGGAAGGATTGACCAAGTGGATCTGCGCGCCACTGTTGTTCATCGGCGTCTTGTTCGGTCTACTTCTGTTGACTGGCACCACGATCCGCGAACTGCCCGATACGGTGCGGACCATGTTCGGCACCCGGATGTTCGACTATCGCGACGGCGATGAGTGCTACGACGAACCGGACATGGAAAGCGGTGTCGCCGAAGACTTTTCCGATGGTTACTACGACGACTCCTCGGCGTACGGCGACGACGAAGCCCAGGCGTGGCCGTCGAGCGCCGGCCCGGTCGCCCCGGATGACAGTCCGACGCTGCCGGAGCCGACGGTGTTGCGAAGCCGCAAGCGCGACGCCAAACCCGTTGCCAAACAAGACACCCTGGTCGTCGACCGGGTCGTGGAGGGCCCGTACATGCTGCCGCCTGTGAGCCTGCTGGTGGCCGGCGATCCGCCGAGGAAGCGCAGCGCCGCCAACGACCAGATGGCCGATTCGATCAGCTCGGTCCTGCAGCAGTTCAAGGTCGACGCCGCGGTCACCGGCTGCACGCGCGGGCCGACCGTCACCCGCTACGAGGTCGAGCTGGGCCCTGGCGTCAAGGTCGAGAAGATCACCGCGCTGCAGCGCAACATTGCCTACGCGGTGGCCACCGAGAGCGTCCGGATGCTCGCGCCGATCCCGGGCAAGTCTGCCGTCGGCATCGAGGTGCCCAACACCGACCGCGAAATGGTGCGCCTGGCCGACGTTCTCACCGCGCCGTCGACCCGCCGCGACCACCACCCACTGGTGATCGGGCTGGGCAAGGACATCGAAGGCGACTTCATCTCGGCCAACCTGGCCAAGATGCCGCATCTGCTGGTCGCCGGTTCCACCGGCTCCGGTAAGTCCAGCTTCGTCAACTCGATGCTGATCTCTCTACTCACCCGGTCCACACCCGAAGAGGTCAGGATGATCCTGATCGACCCGAAGATGGTGGAACTGACGCCCTACGAAGGCATTCCGCATCTGATCACGCCGATCATCACCCAGCCGAAGAAGGCGGCAGCGGCGCTGGCGTGGCTGGTCGAGGAGATGGAACAGCGCTACCAGGACATGCAGGCGTCCCGGGTGCGGCACATCGACGACTTCAACGCGAAGGTGCGCAGCGGAGAGATCACCGCGCCGCTGGGTAGCCAGCGGGAGTACCGGCCCTACCCGTACGTCGTGGCGATCGTCGACGAGCTCGCCGACTTGATGATGACCGCGCCGCGCGACGTCGAGGACGCCATCGTGCGGATCACCCAGAAGGCCCGTGCCGCAGGCATTCACCTGGTGCTGGCCACTCAGCGCCCCTCCGTCGACGTGGTGACTGGCTTGATCAAGACCAACGTGCCATCGCGGCTGGCGTTCGCCACGTCGTCGCTCATCGACAGCCGGGTGATCCTGGATCAGGCCGGCGCCGAAAAGTTGATCGGCATGGGCGACGGCCTGTTCTTGCCGATGGGTGCGAGCAAGCCGCTGCGGCTTCAGGGTGCCTACATCACCGATGAGGAGATCCACGCCGTCGTCACCGCATGCAAGGACCAAGCCGAACCCGAATACACCGAGGGTGTCACCACGGCCAAGGTCACCGGCGAACGCAAGGATGTCGACCCCGATATCGGCGACGACATGGACGTCTTCCTGCAGGCCGTCGAGTTGGTAGTGTCCAGCCAGTTCGGCTCGACATCGATGCTGCAGCGCAAGCTTCGGGTCGGTTTCGCCAAAGCCGGCCGGCTGATGGACCTGATGGAAACCCGGGAAATCGTCGGCCCGAGCGAAGGTTCCAAAGCGCGTGACGTGTTGGTCAAGCCCGAGGACTTGGCCGGAACGCTGGCGCTGATCCGCGGCGGCTCCAACGCCGACGGCTCAGATGCCGACAGCGAAATCGACTGAGCCGCAGATTAATCGAGCCGAGACGCCTGGTAGTAGTAGATGCTCCAGCCGTCCTCGTTGTGCTTGACCACCACGCCGAGGAACACGCTGACGACGTGCCGGTCTGGAAACGTGAAGTCGGCGTGGACATATCCGAGCACCTGGTCGGCGGCGAGTCGGCGGGCCTGCAGGATCTGGTAGTCGACTGTCATGCCTACCGGTTGGCTCGCGTAATAGTCGATAACGCCTTGGCGGCCTACGCTGTAGGGGCGCAGACCCTGGAAGATGGCGTCCTCGGTGAAGACCTCGGCCACCCGTTCGGGCTGGTGTGCGTCGATGCCGGCCTTCCAGCGGTCCAGTGCGTCGCTCAGCGCATCAGTGTCCGGCACTTTGACCTCCGTCGACGTGCATGATCTCGCCGGTGACAAAAGGCGAGTTCTCCAGATACAGCACAGCCTCGACGACATCGTCGATGTCGCCCACGCGCCCCAACGGATGCCTCTTGGCCAATGCATCGTATGTCGCCGGATCGTGCATGGGAGTGCGAATGTCGCCGAGAGCGACAGCGTTGCACCGGATGCCGTGCTTCGCGTACTCGATGGCCAGTTCTTTGGTCACCGCGTTCAACCCGCCTTTGGTCAGTGACGCCAACGCAGAGGGGAGCGCAGAGTCCGCGTGGTCGACCAGGCTGGTGGAGATGTTGACCAGGTGGCCGCCTTCCCCGCCGCTCAGCATCGCGGACACCGCGGCACGCGAAACCTCGAAAAACCCGCGCAGGTTGACTCCGGTGATGGCGTCATAGTCCGCGTCGGTGTACTCGGTGAACGGCTTGGAGATGAAGATGCCGGCGTTGTTGACCACCGTTCGGATTCCCCCGAACCGCTCGACCGCGGCATCGACGATGCGTTGGCCGACGCCGGGCTGTGCGATATCCCCGGCGACTGTGATCACCATCGGATCGTCGCTTGCGGTGATGTTCCGCGAGTTGGCGACGACGGCGTAGCCGATCCTGCGGTAGCCGGCGACCAGACCGGCGCCGATCCCCTGGGAAGCGCCGGTGATGACGACAACAGGTTGAGAGCCCACCTCTGCCATCCTTCTGCACGGCGTCCACGCATGCCATGGGCGCGCGGGAATCCGCGTAGCTACAGCACCAGCAGCATCCGCGAGTTGCCCAGAGTGTTCGGCTTGACGTAGCTGAGATCCAGGAACTCGGCGACACCGATGTCGTAGGAGCGGCACATCTCCTCGAAAACCTCGGCAGTCACCGGGGTGCCCTCGATCTCGGTGAACCCGTGGCGGCCGAAGAACTCGGTCTCAAAGGTCAACACGAACAGCCGCTCCAGCTGCAAGTCACGGGCGATCCGGAGAAGCTGGTCGACGATGGCATGCCCGATGCCGCGTCCCGTCATCGACGGGTCGACGGCCACGGTGCGCACCTCGCCGAGATCGGCCCACAACACATGCAATGCGCCGCAACCGACCACCACGCCTTCGTGCTCGGCAACCCAGAACTCTTGGATGGCTTCATACAGCGTTACCAGGTTCTTCTCCAACAAGATCTTGCCCGCGTAGGTGTCGACGAGGTCCTTGATCACCGGGACGTCAGAGGTTCGCGCGCGCCGGATCGCAGGCCCGTTGGCCGGTGGATCGCTCGCTGCGTTCACGAATTGCAGAGTATCGAATCGGGCCAGCCCGGCGACGATGCTGTGGGGGTACCTCCCAGCCGCGCAGCGGCGAGGGGGATGCGTGGCGCGACGTGGAGCGGGTAATAGGGCCCAGCGGTCCGGTAACCGATATTCTGTTGCGGTGTCGGGGCAGCCGCAGACAGGTCCGGTAGTCCCGCGCGTTCGGGTCACCAACCTCGCCAACGTGCTCACGCTGTTGCGGCTGGTGCTCGTCCCGGTCTTCCTGCTGGCATTGTTCGCCGGCAACGGGCACGAAACCGCCAGCCGGATAATCGCTTTCGTCGTTTTCGCGGTCGCCGTCATCACCGATCGTTTCGACGGCGCGCTGGCCCGCAACTACGGCATGGTGACCGAATTCGGCACGATGGCCGACCCGATCGCGGACAAGACGCTGATCGGCGCGGCGCTGATCGGGCTGTCGATGCTCGGTGACCTGCACTGGTGGGTGACGGCCGTCATCCTGACCCGCGAGGTCGGGATCACGGTGTTGCGCTTTGTGATGCTGCGGCACGGCGTCATCCCTGCCAGTCGCGGCGGGAAGCTCAAAACCCTCGTGCAAGCCGTCGCGATCGGAATGTTCGTGCTGCCGGTGTCGGGTTCCTGGCTGGTGGCCGCGTGGGTGGTGATGGCCGCCGCGATCGTACTGACCGTGCTCACCGGGTTGGACTACGTCGCCTCCGCCGCAAGGGATGCTCGTGGACGACCCGCTGATCAGTGATGATGCGCGTGGACTGGTCGCCGATCTGACAGTCCGCAAGCAGAGCGTCGCGACCGCCGAGTCGCTGACCGCGGGGCTGCTGGCCGCGACGCTCGCCGGGGTGCCCGGTGCCAGCGAGGTCCTGCGAGGCGGCCTGATCACCTATACCCAGCACACCAAAGTCGTGCTGGCCGGCGTCGCGCCGCAGATTCTCGACGAGGTCGGCCCGGTCGCGGGCCCGACCGCCCGGGCGCTAGCCGTCGGCGCGCGCCAACGCTGCAATGCCACCTGGGGTGTCGGGTTGACCGGCGTCGCCGGACCCGAGCCGCACGGCGGGCACGAAGTGGGCACGGTGTTCATGGGTCTCGCCGGCCCGGTCGACACCGAGGTGATCGAGCTGAAGCTCACCGGCACGCGCTGGGACATCCGCATCTCGGCGGTGCGTGAGTCGATCAGCAGGCTGCGGGCGCTGGTCGCGGCCGAGTAAGCCGGCCCGGGAACCATTGACTGCGCGGCGTGCGTTGACCTGATGAAGAATCAAGTGATCGGACGTAAGGAGAGCGCGATGGCGTCATTGCTACGCGAGGTCCTCGGCGACGTGCTGCGTCGTGCCCGCACCAAGCAAGGCCGGACGCTGCGTCAGGTCTCCGACTCCGCGCGGGTCAGCCTGGGATACCTGTCTGAGGTCGAGCGCGGCCGGAAAGAGGCCTCCAGCGAGCTGCTCAGCGCGATCTGCGACGCGTTGGACGTGTCGTTGTCTCAGCTGCTCGTCGACGCCAGCGAACAGCTGACCCGCCAGGAGCGGGCCATGGCCAGCGCCCCGAGTGCGGCCAACATCGACGCCAGCACCAAGGTCGTCATTCCGTCCGTCGTCTCGATGGCCGTCGCCTAGCCCGGCTAGTGAGGGTGTGGCAATCGTGGCAGAAACGATAAGTTGAGCCTCAGGGCAGACACCTACACACAAAGGCGGAGCTAAACCCATGGCCAATCCGTTCGTCAAGGCGTGGAAGTACGTCATGGCGCTGTTCAACTCGAAGATCGACGAACACGCCGACCCGAAAGTGCAGATCCAGCAGGCCATCGAGGACGCGCAGCGTCAGCACCAGGCACTGACTCAGCAGGCCGCGTCGGTGATCGGCAACCAGCGCCAACTCGAGATGCGGCTCAACCGCCAACTCGCCGACATCGAGAAGCTTCAGGTCAATGTCCGGCAGGCGGTGACGCTGGCCGACCAGGCCACGGCTGCGGGGGACACCGCCAAAGCCACCGAATACAACAACGCCGCGGAGGCGTTCGCGGCGCAGTTGGTGACGTCTGAGCAGAGCGTGGAAGACCTCAAGGCATTGCATGACCAGGCGCTGGGCGCTGCCGCACAGGCCAAGAAGGCCGTGGAGCAGAACGCGATGGTGCTGCAGCAGAAGCTCGCCGAGCGCACCAAGCTGCTCAGCCAGCTGGAGCAGGCCAAGATGCAGGAGCAGGTCAGCAAGTCGCTACGGTCGATGAGCGAGATCGGCGCGCCCGGTACCACCCCGAACCTCGACGAGGTGCGCGACAAGATCGAACGCCGCTACGCCAACGCGCTCGGCCAGGCTGAGCTGGCGCAGAGTTCGGTGCAGGGCCGGATGATCGAGGTCGAGCAGGCCGGTGTGGAGATGGCCGGCCATTCGCGGTTGGAGCAGATCCGGGCGTCGATGCGCGGCGAGGCGTTGCCCGCCGGCGGCGCGGCGAGCGATTCCGCGGCTGCGCCGAGCACTCCGGCAGTGGCGCCTAAGGCTGCGCCCACCGAGAAGCCCCTCGGTCATTAGGGGACGAGCGAACCAGTGGCAGTGCGGTCGGGTCGCAATGCGGGGTGGCGGACGCTGCTGCTGCGTGGCCTCGACACGGCCAGCGACCTTTCCGAGCTGGTGATCCAGAAGATCAGCGCCGCCACCGATCCGCGGGAACGGCAGCTGCGTCGCCGGCGCCGCGCGCTGCGTTGGGGTCTGATCTTCAGCGCGGGGTGCGTGTTCTGGAGTGTGGTGACGGCGATCCTGGCGGCATGGGGCTGGTTCGCGCTGCTGCTGGAGATCACCGGCGGAGTCGC
>Ga0302178_10001206_pt1 | contig 22107 bp, 15 predicted proteins | sample I_Palsa_E1_3_FD_198790 | JGI IMG/M metagenome (GOLD analysis project Ga0302178, IMG submission 198790) | Peat permafrost microbial communities from Stordalen Mire near Abisko, Sweden - I_Palsa_E1_3 | ecosystem: Environmental > Terrestrial > Soil > Palsa > Peat permafrost | place: Sweden... | reverse complement strand
ATCAGCTCTTCGAGGTAGCCGATGTCGGTGCTGTCGCCGGAGTGCCCGATGATCACCCGGCTCAGGTCGACGCCCTCTTCCTCGAAGATCTTCTGCTGCTCGAGCCCGCGCCGCAGCCCGGCGTGGGTATGCGTGGAGATCGGCACCCCGGTCCGCTTGTGCGCCTGGGCGACCGCGCGCAGCACGCGCTCGACACCCGGTGTGACGCCGGGTTCGTCGGTGGCGCACTTGAGGATTCCCGCCTTGACTCCGGTGTCGGCGATGCCCTCCTCGATGTCGCGGACGAACATGTCGGACATGATCTCCGGGCCGCCCAGCATGCCGCCGGGACCCTCGTAGTGGAACCGGAAGGGTATGTCGTTGTAGGTGTACAGACCCGTCGCGACGACGATGTTCAGGTCGGTGGCCGCGGCAACACGGGCGATGCGCGGGATGTAGCGGCCCAGCCCGATCACGGTGAGGTCGACGATGGTGTCGACGCCGCGCGACTTCAGCTCGTTGAGCCGATCGATGGCATCGGCCACCCGTTTGTCTTCGTCGCCCCATGCCTCCGGGTAGTTCATCGCGATCTCCGTGGTCATGATGAACACGTGCTCGTGCATGAGCGTGACGCCGATATCAGTGGTATTGACAGGTCCCTGAGCGGTATTCACTAACGACACGTAGCCGACTCTAGGACGACGAATCGGCCTCTGTGGCGGGGTTTCGGGAATCGCGTCCTCCCGGGTTCGCGGAAGGAGCCGCCGCGATTGCTTGGCGCGGACCCTTGAGAGGTGACGTGGCTCACAGTAGAGTGACCAGTGGTCATTCAACCTCAGGAGGGCTGATGCCAACGGTGACTTGGGCCCGCGTCGACCCCGCACGCCGCGCAGCGGTGGTCGAGGCTGCGGAGGCGGAATTCGGGGCGCACGGTTTCTCCGGCGGCAGCCTGAACGTGATCGCCCGACGCGCCGGCGTGGCCAAAGGCAGTCTGTTCCAGTACTTCGCCGACAAGCGTGACCTCTACGCGTTCATCACCGACGTCGCCAGCCAGCGGGTGCGTGCGTACATGGAAGACCAGATTGCTCAGCTCGATCCGAGCCGGCCGTTCTTCGAGTTCCTGACCGACTGGCTCGACGTGTGGGTCGCCTATTTCGCCGATCACCCGCACGAACGCGCGCTGCATGCGGCCGCGAGCCTGGAGGTCGACACCGATGCCCGCATCAGCGTGCGCAGCGTCATTCACCGTCATTACCTGGAAGTACTGCGGCCGCTGGTGCGCGATGCCCAGGTCCGTGGCGACTTCCGCGAGGACGCCGACACCGAGGCGCTGATGTCGTTGCTGCTGTTGATCTTTCCGCACCTGGCGCTGGCGCCGTACATGCGTGGACTGGATCCGATCCTCGGGCTCGACGAACCCAGCCCGGAGCAGCCGGCGCTGGCGGTGCGCAGGCTGGTGGCAGTGTTGAGCGCGGCATTTTCGCCAATCCCCTTGACAGCAAAGCAATTCATTCACAAAAGATCTGAGGAGGTCTGATGACGCGCACACATTCAGGATCACTGGCTGCCGGCGGGCTAAACTGGGACAGCCTGCCGCTCAAGCTGTTCGCCGGTGGCAACGCGAAGTTCTGGAATCCAGCCGACATCGACTTCTCGCGGGATCGCGCCGACTGGGAGCGGCTGAATGACGACGAACACGATTTCGCCACCCGCTTGTGTGCGCAGTTCATTGCCGGCGAGGAAGCGGTCACCGAGGACATCCAGCCGTTCATGGCCGCGATGCGCGAAGAAGGCCGACTGGGCGACGAGATGTACCTGACTCAGTTCGCCTTCGAAGAGGCCAAGCACACCCAGGTGTTCCGGCTGTGGCTCGACGCCGTCGGGCTGACCGAGGATCTGCACGGTTATCTCGATCCACTTCCGGCCTACCGGCAGATGTTCTACGACGAGCTGCCGGACTCCCTCAACGCGTTGTCGTCCGATGCGTCACCGGCGGCCCAGATCCGGGCGTCGGTCACCTACAACCACGTCGTCGAGGGCATGTTGGCGCTGACTGGCTACTACGCTTGGCACAAAATCTGCGTGGAGCGCAACATCTTGCCCGGGATGCAGGAGTTGGTCCGGCGGATCGGCGACGACGAGCGCCGGCACATGGCTTGGGGCACCTTCACCTGCCGCCGCCACGTCGCGGCCGACGACGCCAACTGGGGCGTCTTCGAATCGCGGATGAACGAGTTGATGCCGCTCGCTCTCGACGCCACCGAGCAGGGTTTTGCGCTGTTCGACGTGTTGCCGTTCGGTCTGGTCCAGGACGAGTTCACGCAATACGCCGCCGACAAGGGGATGCGCAGGTTCGGCACCATCAGCAGTGCGCGCGGTCGGCCACTTGCCGAGATAGACCTCGACTACTCGCCGGTGCAACTGGAGGACACCTTCGCTGCCGAAGACGAAAAGGCCCTGGCGGCAGTTTAGTCAGCCCACCCACACGGTCTTGGCGTTGCAGAACGCGCGGATGCCGAGGTCCGCGAGTTCGCGGCCATAGCCGGATCGTTTGACGCCGCCGAACCCGAGTTCGGGGTAGGACACCGTCATCCCGTTGATGAACACCTGGCCGGCCTCGATGTCGTCGATGAAGCGTTCCTGCTCGGCCTCGTCGTTGGTCCAGGCGTTGGATCCGAGCCCGAAGGTGGTGGCGTTGGCGATCTCGATGGCTTCGTCGATGCCCGAGGCGCGGTACATCGATGCGACCGGTCCGAAGACCTCCTCGGTGTAGAGCGCCATGTCCTTGGTGATGTCGGTGACCACCGTCGGTGGGTAGAACCAGCCCGGCCGGTCGGGGGTCTTACCGCCGAGCCGGACCTTTGCACCCGCGGCGACGGCGTCGTCGACCTGCTTGGCGATCTCGTCGCGGCCCGACTCGGTGGCCAGCGGACCCACGTCGGTGTCCGGGTCGGTCGGGTCGCCGACCTTGAGGGCATCCATGCGTTCGATGAACTTGTCCACGAACGCGTCGTAGATGTCGGTGTGCACGATGAACCGCTTGGCGGCGATACAAGACTGGCCGTTGTTCTGCACCCGGGCGGTGACCGCGGTCTTGACGGCCTCGTCGAGGTCTACCGACGGCATCACGATGAACGGGTCGCTGCCGCCGAGTTCCATCACGGTGGGTTTGATCTCATCGCCACAGATGGCGGCGACCGACTGGCCGGCCGGTTCGCTGCCGGTCAACGTGGCGGCCTTGACCCGTGGATCGCGAAGGATGGCCTCGACAGCCTTCGATGACACCAGCAGCGTCTGGAAGCAGTTCTCGGGAAAGCCGCCGCGGGTGATCACGTCGGACAGATACAGCGCCGATTGCGGCACGTTGGAGGCGTGCTTGAGCAAGCCGACGTTACCGGCCATCAGCGCGGGCGCGGCGAACCGGACGGCCTGCCACAGCGGGAAGTTCCACGGCATCACGGCCAGCACCACGCCGAGCGGTTGCCATCGGGTGTAGGCGCGTTTCGCGCCCACCTTCGACGCCTCGGCCGGCTCGTCGGCCAGCAGCTTCTCGGCATTCTCGGCGTAGTAGCGGAAACCCTTGGCGCACTTGATCGCCTCGGCCTTCGCCGACTTCAAAGTCTTGCCCATTTCCAGGGTCATCATGGCGCCGACCTCGTCGGCTTCCTTCTCGAGCAGGTCAGCGGTGGCGTTGGCCCATTCGGCCCGCTGGGCGAACGTGGTGGAACGGTGGTAGTCGAGGAAGCGCTCGTGGGCGCGGGCGATGGCAGCGTCGACTTCGCTGTCGGTAGCGGCGGTGAAAGTTTTGACTGTCTCGCCGGTGGCCGGGTTAATGGTCGCGATTGACACGCTGGCCTCTCCTTCGTGAGTCGTCTTAGTCAGTGGGTGAGACGTCCAACATCTAGCCTGCCACTATCGTTCCCTAAAGGGAGGTGCCGGATGAGCAAAGCCGCTGAGCTGATCGTCAAGTGCTTGGAAAACGAGGGCGTCGAGGTGGTCTTCGGGCTGCCCGGCGAGGAGAACATCCGCTTCATGCAGGCGCTGGCGTCGTCCAACATTCGCTATGTGCTCACCCGACACGAGCAGGCGGCGTCGTTCATGGCCGAGATGTACGGCCGGGTCACCGGGCGGGCGGCCGTAGTGTCCGCCACCCTCGGCCCGGGCGCGATCAACATGCAACTGGGTGTCGCCGACGCCACCACCAACAGCACGCCCTTGGTCGCGATCTCCGCCCAAGTCGGTCAGAACCGGCAGTACAAGGAGTCGCACCAGTACGTGGACCTGGTGTCGATGTTCGCGCCGATCACCCGGTGGGCCGCTGGCATCCCGACGGCGCAGGCGATACCGGAGATGGTCCGCAAGGCGTTCAAGCTCGCCGAGACCGAACGCCCGGCAGCGGTGTACCTGGCCGTGCCCGAACACATCGATGCTGACGAAGCTGACTACCCTGACCTAGGCCCGTTGCCGCGCAATGTTGTTCGCGCTGACGCACCGGCCGTCCGTCAGGTGGCGCGCGCCGTCGACATCCTGCGCCATGCCAAGCGTCCGGTGCTGCTGGCCGGGCACGGTGCCGCCCGCTCCGACGCGACCGACGCCTTGGTGCGGTTCTCCGAGAAGTTCAACATTCCGGTGGCCAACACCTTTCACGGCAAAGGTGTCATGCCCGACGACCATCCCAACAGCATCGGGGCGCTGGGGTTCATGCGGCACGACTACGTCAACTTCGGGTTCGACAACGCCGACGCCGTCATCGCGGTGGGGTATGAGCTGCAGGAGTTCGACCCGGTCCGGATCAATCCCAAGGCCGACAAGAAGATCATTCACATCCACAGATTCCCGGCCGAGGTCGACGCGCACTACTCGGTCGACGTCGGGATCATCGGCGATATCAGTGAGTCGCTGGACGCGCTAGCCGAGGGGCTCGACGACCGTGTCTTCGTCGCAGACCTGGAAATCCCCGGTTCCGGCTTGCTCAGCGAGGAATTCGCACGCGGACAACAGGATTCGCGGTACCCGCTGGCCCCTCAGCGGTTAGTCGCCGATATCCGTGCGGCGCTGGGCCGCAGTGACGTCGTACTGGTCGACACCGGCGCCACCAAGATGTGGATGGCCCGGCTGTATCCGACCTACGAGCCCAACACTTGCCTCGTATCAAATGGCCTGTCCACCATGAGCTTTGCGCTACCTGGAGCGCTTGGAGTCAAGTTGGCGAAGCCGGAGTCGAAGGTGCTGGCGGTGGCCGGCGACGGCGCGTTCCTGATGAACTCGCAAGAGATCGAAACCGCTGTCCGGGAGCGGATACCGCTGGTTGTGCTGATCTGGGAGGACGGCGGTTACGGTCTGATCGAGTGGAAGATGGATCTTGAGCTCGGCGAGCATCACTACGTGAAATTCGGCAATCCTGACATCGTCAAGTACGCGGAAAGCTTCGGCGCCAAGGGCTATCGCATCAACAGCGCCGACGAACTGTTGCCGACGTTGAGGGACGCTCTCGATGACGACGGGGTGTCGCTGATCTGCTGCCCGGTCGACTACTCCGAAAACCTGCGGCTGACCGATCGGCTCGGCGAGCTCGACGAATCGCTGTAGCGTCCGTGCTGATCCGCCAGCTGGAGTACTTCGTCGCACTTGCCAGGGAGCGGCATTTTGCCCGCGCTGCCAGTGCGTGCCACGTATCCCAGCCGGCGTTGTCGGAGGCGATCCGCAAGCTGGAGCACGAACTCAAGGTGCCGCTGGTCCGGCGCGGGCAGAAGTTCGAAGGCCTCACTCCCGAAGGCGAGCGGCTGGTGCACTGGGCCAGGCGCGTGCTGGCCGACTGCGACGCGCTGAAACAGGAAGTCGCCGCGCTGCAAACCGGACTGGTCGGTGAGCTTCGGCTGGGTGTCGTCCCGGCTGCGGCCACCACGGTCGCGCTGCTGACCGACCCGTTCTGCGCCGCACACCCGTTGGTGCGGGTGCAGCTGGACACCAACCTGCGATCGGCCGGGATCGTCGAGCAGATCCGCCGGTTCGAGTTGGACGGGGGGATCATCTATCCCGAGCGGCAGGACACCGCGGATCTGACCGTGACGCCGCTGTATCGAGAGCACCAGGTACTGATCGCCGGCAGCGAACTGCTCACCGCGAAAGCGGACACGATCAGCTGGGCGGACGCGCTGCAGTTACCGCTGTGTCTGCTGACCGCTGGAATGCGGGGCCGCCGCCTGATCGACGACGCCCTGAGTGGTCAAGGTCTCGCGGTGACACCACAACTCGAAGCTGACTCGGTGGGCACGCTGCTCGCCCATGTGGGTACCGGACGCTGGGCGAGCATCGTGCCGCACACCTGGGTCCATACCCTCGGCATGCCGCCCGGTGTCGCGGTGCTTCGGCTGCACGAGCCGTCGGTCACCGCCCTGCTGGCGCTCGTCACCCATGCGGGCGAGCCGGGCTCACCGCTGACTCGCGCGCTGGTGCAGGCCGCGCGCGATGCCGGCATCGCTGCGACGCTCGACGGGGCCGCACACAGCTGATCGGCCGCTGATCGGCGCTGCCTATCAGCCGTTCGGAAATGCGTCTTGGACAGCCGCGCGCGGCCGGACGAGACTGGTGTCAATTGAGAAAAGAATCAACAGCAACCACCCAGAAGTACTGAGCGGCAACGTTTCTGATGTCCGGGTGGCCGACTCGAGGAGGAACCATGGCCAAGTGTGTGATGGTGTTGTACCCGGACCCGGTCGACGGATATCCGCCGAAATACGCCCGCGACAGCATCCCGGAAATCCACAACTACCCGGGCGGCGCCACACTGCCGACCCCGTCCAAGATCGACTTCACCCCCGGCGAACTGCTGGGCAGCGTCTCCGGCGCTCTGGGGCTGCGGAAGTTCTTCGAAGAAGGCGGCCACGAGTTGGTGGTCACCTCGGACAAGGATGGTCCGGATTCGGAGTTTGAACGTGAACTGGCCGACGCCGACATCGTGATCTCCCAACCCTTTTGGCCTGCCTACCTGAGCAAGGAACGCATCGCCAAGGCGCCGAACCTGAAGCTGGCGCTGACCGCCGGGATTGGTTCGGACCACGTGGACCTCGACGCGGCCAAAGAGCATGGAATCACCGTCGCCGAGGTGACCTACAGCAACAGCATCAGCGTCGCCGAGCACGCCGTCATGCAAATCCTGACCCTGGTGCGCAACTTCGTGCCGTCGCACCGCTGGGCCACCGACGGTGGCTGGAACATCGCGGACTGTGTCGAGCGCGCCTATGACCTGGAGGGCATGGACGTCGGTGTGATCGCCGCGGGCAGGATCGGTCGGGCTGTGCTGCGCCGGCTGGCGCCGTTCGACACCCACCTGCATTACACCGACACGCACCGGCTTTCGCCCGAGGTCGAGCAGCAGCTGAATGTCACCTATCACGCGGGAGTGGAGTCACTGGTCCGCTCGGTTGACGTGGTGTCGGTGCATTCACCGCTGTATGAGGACACCCGAGCGATGTTCGACGAGAAGCTGATCGCCTCGATGCGGCGCGGCTCCTACATCGTCAACACCGCCCGCGCCGAGGAGACCGTGCCAGAGGCGATCGCAGCGGCGCTGCGCAGCGGCCAGTTGGCGGGATACGCCGGCGATGTGTGGTTCCCGCAGCCGCCGCCGGCCGACCACCCGTGGCGGACCATGCCGAACAACGCGATGACGCCACACGCGTCCGGGACGACACTCTCTGCGCAGGCTCGCTACGCCGCAGGCACTCGGGAAATCCTGGAGTCCTTCTTCGCGGGCACGCCGATCCGTCCGGAATACCTGATCGTGGAAGGCGGCAAGCTCGCCGGAACAGGCGCTACGTCATACCAGAAGTAGTGCGCGGCAGACTGTTCGACGGCGTCACAGCATCCTCAGTCGGGGTGCTGTGGCGCCGTTTCGTCTGTCAGCGCGATGGGCCGTAGGTAGGGCGCTTCCAGCGTGCGATGCCACCACACGTGGTCGCGCCGTAGTTCAGCCGGGGTGGTGAAGCGGTACCGGTACAGCTGCGCGCGCACATACTGCGGCGGGGAATCCGGGAAGGGATTGGCACGTAGCAGACGCAGCGTCACCGCATCATTCCGCAAGAGCCGCAGCATGAATGGTTGCAGCCACGCGTGGGCGTACTGCGGGGAGATCGCGGCGAACCACATCAGCCAATCCAGTCGCAGGTGATAGGGCGCCCACTGCCGCGGCAGTCGCCGCACCGCACCCGGCTTGCCCTTGAATTCGTATTCCTTCCATACCGTCTGCTCGGTGATAGCCGGCTCATCGGTGCCCTCGATCACCACCTCCCAGCGCGTGCGACCGATGCTGCCGAACGCCCCATAGGTGTTGATCAAGTGAAACGGATTGAACGACATGTTCATTCGCTGGCCACGCGAGATCATATTGCGCACCGGCCAGTAACTCAACATCAGCGTCAGCGCCGCGAACACGATCACCAGTGCAGCGAACCAGCGCGGAGCTTCGGTGAGTGCGGGCTGGCGGGGGATGGGCAGTAGCGTGGCCAGCGACCGCGCGTCGATCGCGCTGCAACCCAACAGGATCGTCAACCAGTTCAGCCAGGCGAAGTTACCGGACGCCACCAGCCACAGCTGGCTGACCACGACGATCGCGCCCGCGATACCGGCCACCGGTTGCGGGGCGAACAGACCGAACGGGACGACGAGTTGCGCGAAGTGATTTCCTGCGGCCTCCACCCGATGCAGCGGCTTGGGTAGGTGATGGAAAAACCAACTCATCGGCCCCGGCATCGGCTGGGTTTCATGGTGGTAGTACAGGCAGGTCAGATCCCGCCAGCAGGAGTCGCCGCGAAGTTTGATCAGGCCGGCGCCGAACTCAAGCCGAAACAGCAGCAACCGCGCCAGCCACATCGCCAGCACCGGCGGCGTGATCCGGTCGTTGCCGAGAAAGATTGCCAGGAAACCCATTTCCAGCAACAGCGACTCCCAGCCGAACAAGTACCACGTCTGGCCCACGTTGACGATCGACAGGTACGCAACCCATAGCAGCAGCCACAGCAACACCGTCACCCCGAGCGGCACCACGTCGGCCAATCCCGCGGCCACCCCTGCCGCCAATGCGGCACCCGACCACGCGAACGTCGCGAAGAACCGATCGGAGTAGTGGAGGTGGAAGATGCTCGGCGTTCGGATGAACGAGTGCCGGGCCAGATAACGCGGCACCGGCAATAACCCGTGCTCACCGATCAGCGCCCGGAATTGCCGTGCGGCCGCCACGAATGCGAAGACATAGACGACCGCCGTGCCGCGCTCCAATATCAGCCTGCCCAACCAATATTCCGGTGCGCTCAACCAGCCCATGTCCTTAGCTCCTGGCGAGGAGTGGAGTTCCCATTGTCGCGCGTACCCGTCCGGCAGACCGCGAAACCGCCGAGCCCGCAACTATCGCTGCCCGGCGAGGTAGGGCGGCGGCACACCGGCGATCACCGCACCGAAGTTCGCCAGCGCCTTATTGTCGCCCAACCAGTAACTGCTGTGTGCGGCCACGCTGGGTAGCCCGAAAGGACCCGCGGGCCCTGGATCGGCGGCCAGCCGCCGGGCACCGAAGCCCGGGTCCGTCGGGTCGGCTCCCAACGTCCATTCGGTGACGATGCCGCCCATGCCGATCACGTCGTTGACGGCACGCATCACAAAGACGTTGCCGCCGGGCTGCAGGTTCAGCCGGCCGGCGCGATCGACCAGCATGCCGGGGCTTCCGACCGCGATGACGTTGTCGGCGTCGAGGTGGTGCCCGCCGGCGGCGGCCGCGCCGATCACGGTGGAGCCGTAGCTGTGGCCGATCACGGTGTCGAGGGACGGTGGGCCGAGGTGCGATGCCCGCTGACCGGTCTCAAAGGCGGCCAACCGATCTGCACCGCCCTGCGCGGGCTGCGGGAAAGCCGCGCGGCTGAGATCCATGGGGCGGTCGTATCCCATCCATGTCGTCACAGCGACGTCGCCCGGTTCCAGACCGGGGTCGGCAGCCAAAGCGGCGGTATACATGGCGAACGCCTTGTCGTCGCTGAATGTCAGTCGGCTCAGGTCTTGTCCGGTGCCGGGTACGAAGATCGCATTGCGGTGCGCGGTATCCGGGTTCGCGATCGACACGGCGCCGTGGCCAAACTCGTCGAGCAGACCCAAGTAACGCTTCGGCCCGTCGGCGGATTTCAAGCTCGCTTGGACGGCCTGATAACCGGCGAGTTGTTTTCGGGACGCGGCCAGTTGCGATAGCAACGCGTAGAGCGCGCCGTCGTCGACGTTGGGTTCGGCCATCAACTGATCAACGTCGTGCTGTATCCGAGTGACGTCGCACCAGGATTGCTGCGTGAGCTCCGCCAGGTGCAACCGGTTGTAGTGGTCCCTGCCCAAGTGGTCAGGCGAATCCCACGGCATCCCGGCGTGGTTGCCAATGTCGTGGTCTTGGCTGTACAGCCAATCCTTTTCTTCGGGGCTGAGCTGATTCCACAGCTCGTTGAACTGCTTCGGATCGCCGGTCAACGGTCGCGACAGCGACTCCTGGATTAGTGGTCGATTGTCATGTGGTCCCGGCGGGATCGGCCGATCCCCGTCGGCCATGTTGATCGCGTACGCTAGCTCCTGATCGGCTGAATTAGCCTCTGCCACAATCGTATCCAGCCGGTGCTGCAGCTGAATCTCGGCGATCAGCGCCGCTGTCGGCGGACCGTCGAAAATTGAACTCGGCACCACCTTGTCGGTTCGGCAGTCGATGGTCATCTGCAGGTCGGCCGCGTCGCGGCGCAACGCACTCAACTGGGACTGCACGTGCCCGATGTCGTCGGCCGCTCGGGCGGCCGCCCGAGCCACCGCCAGCGACTCGTTACCGTGTGCGTCGAGGTCCGACCGGATCGAGGCGCTGCTGTGTCTGCGGGCTTGCGCGGCGGCGCCCTGCCAGGTGTCGAACACCGCTAGCGAGGCCAGTTCTCGCGCGGCCTCCAGGGTCGCGTGCCCACGCGCGCCGGCTGCGTGGAACACCTCGCGTACCGCCTCGGCGCGCCACCGATCGATGTCGGCCACCGTCAACGTCATGTTTTCCCCAGCCGCAACGTCTCACCGCCTCACAGGAAGAAGCGCTGCCTATCCCGTAACAGCAGCGGAGACGCGCTGCAACTCACGTGCCGGTGTGAAACCCGCGGAACGGGATGCCCATGCACAGCTGGGCGTTAACGCTCAGCAGGCCGCGTCACGGTTGAAGCGGCTAGTGCCGCAAGTGAAATGAGCGCGAGCAGTTGCACTGCAGCCGAATGGCCCGCGTATCCGTCGACCGATCGCCACGGATGCCGCGACAGCGCCGCACCGGCCAGAATCAGCCCGCCGGCGCTCAACCACACGGTGACGACGTCGCGTCGTCGTGGACGATTGCGCAGCAGCCACTGCATACCCAGTGCGGCGCCGAAGACCAAGACGCCCGCCACTCCGGCGATCACCGCACCGGCGGTCAGCATCGCGACGGCGGCCCAGGGCCCCGGCGTCCACGGGCGCGCAGCGGAATCGCTCGGCCGGCGTCGCTGCGGCCACCACGCCAGCAGCGCCAACAGCGGCAGCAGCGCCAGCCCGCCGGCCAGGCCGGCCCGGTACAGCGAGTTGGGCGCGAAGATCAGCGTGATGGTGCCCGACGTTCCGGCCGGAACCACCCATCCCTGCTGCCATCCGTTGACCGCCAACGGTGTCAACCGAGTTCCGGCGCTGGTGCGCGCCACCCAACCGGGGTTGATACTCTCCGGCACGACCAGCACACGCGCCGCAGTCGCGCCGGGAACCCGCACCTCGCGACGGGCCGGACCCCACGCTCCGGTATCCGCCGGCGTCGCCGGGGCGGTGGCCGACTGGGCCGCGCGCGGCCCGGACAACTCCGCGCCGTCGACGACGAATTGTGGCCCGGGACTTACCAATAGCTCCTGCTCACCAGTCGGCAACGTGATCGGCTCGGCGTCGCAGGGCTGGGCGGTTATCGGGGCGCCATCGAGCAGCGCGCCGACCGTGGTGTTAACCGAAGTGTGCACAAAGCGGCCGGCGATCGCGAGGACAGGTCCGTGCTCGCAGTCGACGGTGACCTCGCGAGTCCGGTTGCGCGCCGCGTCGGCGGCGGCGATCGGTCTGCCGTCGGTACCCAGCGCCGCGATCTCGGCCAGCCCCGGTGGCTTGAGTTGGTCGAAGCCGAGTGCGGTGCGGTCAATGACGTCTTTCCAATCGAGCAGGCTGATCGTGATGGTGTCGGTCATCCGGGGCATCAGCGGCAGGTCTTGTGGCCCCGACGTTTTCAGCGTCCGGGCCTGCGGACCGTCGCCCAGGTCGACGGCCACCATGGTCGGGTGTGCGGGCACCGGCGACGTGCTGGGCGTGACTCGCAGACCGGTCACTTCGGTGGGTTGGGGCAGGGTGAGGGTGAGCGTCGGGGGCGTCTTGTGCTGCACCACTCGCTGCGGTGCCGTCCACGCGGTGGCCGGGTCGCCGTCGGTGGCAGCGGAGGCCGCGCCGAGTACGTCGACCAGATCGGAGTCGCCGTGAGCCCGGGTGGTGTCCGGCTCGGCGACCAGATCGGCCAGTTTGGGTCCCGACCGGGCGCGGACCCAGATCGTCGGCAGCACCGACATCGGCTGCGGCACGCTCAGCGTGCGACTGAAGGTCGCGGGTGTCTCTGTCGCCAGCGCCATCGACGGCGCGCACTGCACGTTCGTCAGGCCCATCGCGCAGCCCGGCCTGCCCAGCGGATCGGAACCCAGATCCCATTGCGCCACAGCGGCGTTCGGTGGGGGAGCGGGAACGAGCGCGGTGTGCCGAATATTGATTGGATGCGCGAAGCCCCGAGCGTCGTATTGCGTGATCGACAAGTCGGTGATCGCGAACTGCACCCCTGGCGACCCGTCGTCGGTGCCGATCGCGGTGATGCGGACCCACGGCGTCTCGCCGTACGGCAGCGCCCCGCTGATCGGTTTGCCGGCCTCGTCGAACCGCAGTGTCGTTGTCCCGGTGGCTGTCTCGACTTCGACGCGTCGAACCTGCGCACCGACGGTGGTCGCGCTGGGGGTGATGGTGATGATGCTGTTGGTCACCGGGTGGTCGAAGTCGACCTGAAGCCATTGACCGACGGCCGACTGCAGACTGTTGGATACCCAGGCGGTCGCCGAGTCGGCATCGACCGCCGCAGCCGGCGACGCGGCGGTGGCGACGTCGGGCAGAACCGTCGAGTCCGACGACGAACTCGATGCCGTCAGCCGACCGCCGGTCCACGAGCCGTAGACGGTGTCCGCGCCCGGGCTCGGATAGTCCGGCACCCGATTGAAGGTGTGCCGGGTGTCGCCGACGGCGCGGATCGCCGACGAGTGGTCGTCGACCCGGCCGTAGTCGGTCTCGCGGGCGAGCGGTGTATCGGTGACCGTCACGACCGGCACCGGCAGGCCCGCACCGACGGCGTCGGGGGTCAGCAGCGCCGGGACGAGCGGTGGCCGCCCGGCCAGCCGCCGACGTTCGTCGAGTCGCAGCAAGGCCTCGGGGCCGCCGTCGACGCGCGGCAGTCCGTCGATGTCGGCCAGGTAGGGCGCGCCGGGATCGCCGGCCACGGCGGTCACGCGGTAGATCTCGACTGCGGGATATCGGGGACGCAATTCGCTGTCGGTGACGAATCCCGACAACGGGCCCGGGCCGACTGGCGCGCCGAACTCGGCGACTTTCTGCAGCCGTGGCGATCCGGTGACGGCCCGGTGCACCAGGATCGGGCGTGCCGAGCGGGACGCGTCCGGGTCCAGGTCGTTGCGCATCACGAGATATGAAATGCCTTGGTGAGCAAGCGTATCGGCGAGGCCTTCGGAGGGCGTTCCGGAGGCGAACAGCCGTTGAACCGAGTCCAGCGCGCGGATGGTCTGCGGCGGAGTCAGCGGTATCGAGTCGCGCACACCCCACGGGCTGTCGCCGAGCACTTGCAGCGGTTCGTCGTGGCTGTTGCCCCACAGTTGGGTGGCGAACGGCGCGCCGGGGACCACCAGCACCCGCCCAGGCGTCGGCACACCGGTGTTGTGCGCGGACAGCCAGTCGGCGGCGTCGTGCCAATACCGCGGTATCGCGCTGTAGGTGCCCGGCGGGGTTATCCGCCCCGTCCATGCCAGCGATGTCCCGGCCATCAGCGCGGTCAGCACCACAATCCCGACCGCAACCCGCTTGTCGCGTTCCGGGTGTGCAAACGCGCCGCGCCACAACGGTTTCGGCACGCTACCGGGTAGCGGGATCCGGCCGAGCAACTGGGCCAGGCCCAATACGACGGGGATGCGGATCAGCGATTCGAATTTGTGCACATTGCGCAGCGGTGCGCCGCCGGCGTCCAGGAAAGCCTGTACGTGTTGCGCCAACGGTGAGCCCAGTACGCCGCTGTATCCAACGCCCAGCAGCACCACGCCGACGAGCAGCATCGTCACCAATCGCCCGCTTGCGGGCACGTTGCCCGCTGACATCCCAGCCAGCCCGGCCAACCCCGCCGCAGCCACCAGGCAGGTGGCCAGGATCGCGACCGAATCGGTGACCAGCGGTGCACCTGCCGTGGCGTTGGGCGCCACGAACGGGGTCCAGCTGTCGGTACCGCGCAGCACCTCGACCAACGACGACCACTGCGTCGTCACACCCGAGGATTCGATGAAGTCCAGGAACGGCGGGCTGATCCGGGCCATCAGGATCAACGCCACCAGCCACCACGTCATGGCCAGCGCCAGAGCCAGCAGCCACCACGCGGCGTAGCGCAACAACCGCCGGTTAGGCCGGTGACAGGCCCACCAGATCGCCGCGGGCAGACACCCGGCCAGCGTCGCGATCGCGTTGACCGCTCCCATCAGCGCGACGGCCAGCCCGGCTTGACCGGCCAGCCGGCGCACCGATGGCCCGCTGGAAGCGCAGTCGCGCAACGCCAGGATCGTGGGCAGCAACACCCATGGCGCCAGCATGATCGGCAGCGTCTCCGACGAGATCGACCCGAGCGTGGTCAGCACCCGTGGTGAGAGCGCGAACGCCGCGGCGGCAACCGCGCGCGACGTCGGGCTGCCGATGCCCAGCGCCTCCGCGACGCGCAGCAATCCCCAGAAGCCGACGGTCAATAGCAGTGCCCACCACAGCCGTTGGGTGATCCAACCCGGCAGTCCGAGCAGGTGGCCGGCCACGAAGAACGTGCCGTGCGGGAACAGGTAGCCGTAGGCCTGATTCTGCGCCTGCCCGAACGGCAGCTCGCTGTTCCACAAGTTGGTCGCCCGGGCCAGAAAGCGTAGCGGGTTGGCGGTGAGGTCGAGCTTGGTGTCGGGGGAGATCTGGCCGGGCGATGAGCCGAAGCTCAGCGCCAGTGCGACCGCCGCAACCAACCACAACCAGCGTCGGGACAGCGGAATGACCTCGACGGGCCCGGGTTCGGCCCGCATCGTGAGCTAGCTGCGGTTGCCGTACTCGACCCGGTTGAGCACCGACGACTGCGGGTCGCCCCCGGGGAGCGGCGGTTTGGTGTCCTGCTGCACCATCAACGTGACTCCGAAGATCGCGGCTGCACCCAGCAACAGGCCGACCACGACGCTGGCGGCGGCAGGTGCAACGAAGCGATTCATAGCTGCAAACTAGCAGAAGACACAGAAGACGAGGTCGTGACCGGTAGCCGCAGGCCGCGCATCTCGTGACAGCATGGCCTGATGGGATTCCCGCGCGTACTGGCAGTGTTTGCCGCCGTCACGGCGCTGATCGCCGGTTGTGGCCACTCCTCGCAGCGGCCGAACTCGGCACCGGCTACCTCGTCGTCGGCCAAGCCGATTCCGCCGGCCAAACCGGCGTGTGGGGATCCGGCGGCGATCCTGTCGTCGATGTCCACCCGCGACAAGCTGGCTCAGCTGTTGATGGTCGGAGTACGCAGCGGCGACGACGCGCAGGCTGTGGTGGCCAACAACCACGTCGGCGGCATCTTCATCGGCAGCTGGACCGACCTGTCGATGTTGACGAACGGCATGGTCAAGAACTTGAGTGCCAGCACGGCACTGCCGGTGGCGGTCAGCGTCGATGAAGAGGGTGGCCGGGTGGCGCGGCTGTCCAAGCTGATCGGACCGGCGCCGTCGGCGAAGGCGCTGGCCCTGACGCACACCCCCGACGAGGTCTACGGCATGGCGCTGGACCGCGGCCACCGGATGCGTGGCCTCGGCGTCACCGTCGATTTCGCGCCCGATGTCGATGTCACCGAGGCCCCCGACGACACGGTGATCGGCGACCGGTCGTTCGGCTCGGATCCGGCCAAGGTGACCGAGTACGCCGGCGCCTACGCCCGAGGCCTGCGCGACGCCGGGCTGCTGCCGGTGCTCAAGCATTTCCCCGGTCACGGCCATGGGTCCGGCGACTCGCACACCGGTGGGGTTGTCACACCGCCGCTGTCGGCATTGCAGAACGACGATTTGGTCCCCTACCGGACATTGGTGACCGCCGCTCCGGTCGGCGTGATGGTCGGCCACCTGCAGGTGCCCGAGCTCACCGGCACCGACCCGGCCAGCCTCAGCCGGGCCGCGGTGCAGCTGCTGCGCACCGGCACCGGATACAACGGCCCGGCCTTCGACGGCCCGGTGTTCACCGACGACTTGTCCAGCATGGCCGCGATCAAGGACCGCTACAGCGTCCCCGACGCGGTGCTGCGCGCCCTGCAGGCCGGCAACGACGTGGCGCTGTGGGTCACCACCGACGAGGTGCCCGCCGTGCTGGACCGGTTGGAAAAGGCAGTGGCCGCAGGGGAGTTGACGATGCCGAACGTGGACGCGTCCGTTCTGCGGATCGCGAAGTTCAAAGGACCCAAGCCGGACTGCGGACGGTAAATCCGGCGGCGCGACCTCGTATTGCTTACTCTGAATCGACGCAGTCTCGCCGACAGGCGCGCAGATGTCGGCTAGATAGGGGATGGCATGGCAGGTGGTACCAAGCGCTTACCTCGTGCTGTCCGAGAGCAGCAGATGCTGGATGCCGCAGTTGAGATGTTTTCTATCAACGGCTATCACGACACGTCGATGGACGCGATTGCGGCCAAAGCCGAGATCTCCAAGCCGATGCTCTATCTGTATTACGGCTCGAAGGAGGAATTGTTCGGCGCATGCCTGGATCGCGAGCTGGGGCGATTCATCGACGGTGTGCGTGAGGACATCAATCTCGACCAGAGCCCGAGAGACTTGCTGCACAACACGATTGTGGCGTTCATGCGCTACATCGACGCTAACCGCGCGTCGTGGATCGTGATGTACGCCCAAGCCACCAACTCGCAGGCTTTCGCACACACGGTGCGGGAGGGACGCGAGCGGATCATTGCCCTAGTCGTGCGGGTCCTACAGGCGGGCACCCGTAATCCCGAACCAGACGCCGACTTCGAGATGATCGCGGTGGCACTGGTGGGCGCCGGTGAGGCGATCGCGACCCGGCTCAGCACCGGCGATACCGACGTCGACGGCGCGGCGGAAGTGATGATCAACCTGTTCTGGCGTGGACTCAAGGGCAAACCGGTTGAGAAAGACGCGGCCGAACCCTCGACCGAATCCGGTTGATCGGGGATGGGCCGCCGCAACGCTGACTTCTTTTGCGCGGTGGTAATCGTCGGCCTGCTCGCCGGGGTTGCCGGGTTGGCGACGACGCTGCTGTTGCGCTCCATCGAGCATCTCGCCTATCACTACACGTTCGGATCACTGTTGGAGGGAGTGACCGGTAGCAGCCCGGTCCGTCGAGCCCTGGGGCCGATGGTCGGCGGAGCGCTTGCCGGGCTGGGGTGGTGGCTACTGCGGTCGAGAAGCGATGTGCCGTCGTTGTCTGCGGCCATCGCCGACCGGGAGCGTATTCGTCTGCTGCCCTTCGGTTTCGACGCGGCACTGCAGGTGTTGGTCGTCGGCTCGGGTGCGTCGCTGGGCCGGGAAGTGGCCCCGCGCCAATTCGCGGTGGCCCTAGGCGATTTCGCTACGGGATGGCTGAAACGGCTGTCGGCACAGGACCGCGAGATCCTGCTGGCCTGTGCGGCAGGCGCCGGACTCGGTGCGGTGTATGCGGTGCCGCTCGGTGGTGCGCTGTTCGCGGTGCGGATCATGTTGAAATCCTGGCAGCCCCGAGCGCTGGGTGCCGCGTTGATTACCTCCAGCCTGGCGGTCGCAGTTGCCTCGTTCGCCACTCATGATCAGCCGATCCTGAACTGGCCCAGCCTGCACGTGTCGTATCGGCTGATCGGTTATGCACTGGTGTTGGCCCCGCTGACCCTTGGCTTGGGACTCGCGTTCAACCGCCTCATGGCATCGGCACGTCGGACAGCGCTGACTCGATCGTGGCTGCTGATCCCGGCGATCGCCGGAGCGGGGTTGCTGATCGGTGTCTGCTCACGCTGGTGGCCCGAACTGCCCGGCAACGGCAAATCGATCCTGACCGCAACCCTCGCCGGCGGGATGACCCTGGAAACGGCGGCGATCGTTCTGGTTCTGAAACCCCTTCTGACGGCAGTGTTCTTGCGCGCCGGCGCGAGGGGCGGGATGCTCACCCCCGCGCTGGCCACCGGCGCCGCGGCAGGCACGCTGTTGGTGCTGACCATCAACGCGCTGGCAGGAACTCAATATCACGTTCCGGCAGTCTCAATGGCCGGCGCGGCCGGCGTGTTGGCTGTCACTCAGCGCGCGCCATATTGGGCCGCAATCTTCGTGTGGGAACTCGCCCGGCCTCCGCTGTGGCTGCTGCTGGTTTTCCTCGTCGCCGCCTTGAGCGCCTACGGCTTGCTGCGTCTCGTCGAGCGTGGCCGGGGCTAGTGCGCCCGTAGCGTGCCGGTCAGGTGCGGATACCCCTTGGCGATGTTGCGCAAGCTGATGTCCCAGCCGTCCTGCACCTGATCCACGTACAGTCCGGCGCTCGCGGGCAGCAGCACAGGTTTGCCGAACCGTACCGAATAGGTCACCGCGTCGGGAATGGCTGCTTCAAGGTTCGCCAATACCGCTGCTGCGCTGAACATTCCGTGCGCAATAACGGTGGGGAATCCGAACAGCTTGGCCCCGACGGAGTTGGTGTGGATCGGGTTGTGGTCGCCACTGACGGCGGCGTAGCGACGAATCTGGCCCGGGCTTATCCGCAGGATCGCTTTGGGCGCAGGCAACTTGGGCTGCTTTTGCGGCGGCGGCTTGGGCTCGCCGGACAAGCTGGTGCGCTGCTGATGCAGGAATGTCGTGACCTGATGCCACGCCACCTCATTGCCGACGCTGACATCGGTCACCAGGTCGACCAGCAGGCCCTTTCGGTGTTCGCGCAAGTTCTCCGCGTGCACCGCGATGTTGACCGTGTCGGTCACCTTGATCGGTCGGTATTGGGTGATCTGGTTTTCGGTATGGACGGATCCCATTGCGGGAAAAGGAAAGTCGAATCCGGTGACCAGCGACATCAGCGTCGGGAACGTCAGCGCGAACGGATAGGTCAGCGGCACCGCGTCGGCGTAGCGCAGTCCGGTAACCTCTGCGTATTCGGCCACATTAGCGCGATCGATGGGCAATTCGTCGACGGTCACTGTCCGGGTAGGCAGCTGGCCGCCGCGAGGCACGAACGGCAACGCCCCGGCCGCCGCGCGCAGCATGTTCTTCAGGCCGCTAGGTTGGGTCACGTTAGCCACCAGCGCCACTCCTCTCCCCCGCAAGCGGGAGGTACCCCCACATCGCTTCGTCCCCCTCGCCGCTGCGCGGCTGGGTGGTGCCCCCACTGCATCGTCATCGGCGCGCGTCACGCTCCCAGCATGGCCTGGCCGCAGACGCGGATGACGTTACCCGTCACCGCGTTCGACGCAGGGCTGGCGAAGTAGGCGATCGCCTCGGCCACGTCGACCGGTTGTCCGCCCTGGTACAGGGAGTTGAGTCGACGGCCCACCTCGCGGGTGGCCAGTGGAATCGCCGCCGTCATCTGGGTTTCGATGAACCCGGGTGCGACGGCGTTAATCGTGACGCCCTTCTCGCCGAGCTTGGGCGCCAGCGCCTGCGTCAGCCCGATCATGCCGGCCTTGGTGGCGGCGTAGTTGGTCTGCCCGCGGTTGCCCGCGATGCCGGCCATCGACGACAGGCCGATGATCCGGCCACCCTCGCCGATGCTGCCGTTGTCGACCAGACCCTCGGTAAGATGTTGCGGCGCAAGCAAGTTGACGGCCAGAACCGAATTCCACCGCGCGTCATCCATGTTCGCGAGCAACTTGTCGCGGGTGATTCCGGCGTTGTTCACCAAAATGTCGGCGTGGCCGTCGTAGTGCTTACGCAGATGCTCGGTGATCCGGTCGACGGCGTCGTCGGCGGTCACGTCGAGCGCCAGCGCCGTGCCGCCGATGCGGGTGGCTGTCTCGGCCAAAGCTTCCGCGGCGGACTCCACGTCGATCGCCACGACGCGTGCCCCGTCACGGGCGAACACCTCGGCGATCGTCGCGCCGATGCCCCGCGCGGCACCGGTCACGATGCCGACCTTGCCGTCCAACGGCCGGTCCCAGTCTTCGAGCGGCGTGGAGTCTGCGCCGCCTACATAGAACACCTGCCCGTCCACGTAGGCCGATTTGGCCGACAGCAGGAATCGCAGGGTCGACTCGAGTCCGGTGGCGGCCGGTTTTGCGTCGGGGGACAGGTAGACCAGCGCGACGGTGGCGCCACGCAGCAGCTCCTTACCCAAGGAGCGGGTGAAACCCTCCAGCGCACGCTGCGCGATCCGCTCATCGGTGCTCGCGGCTTCGTCGGGCGTGGTGCCGATGACGACGACACGACCGGAATGGCCGACGTTGCGCAGCAGCGGCGTGAAGAACTCGTGCAGAGCCGTCAGCTTCGCCGGGGTGGTGATGCCGGTGGCGTCGAACACCAGCCCGCCGAAGGAGTCCGCCCAGCGGCCGCCGAGATTGGCACTCACCACGTCGTAGTCCGCGGCCAGTGCCGCCCGCAAGGGCTCGACCAGCCGGCCCTCGCCGCCGATCAGCAACGAGCCGGCCAGCGGCGGGTCGCCGGCCCGGTACCGCCGCAGCGTCTCGGGCTGCGGAACGCCGAGCTGCTTGGCGAGGAACGAGCCGGGCCCGGAGTTGACGACTTGGGAGAATAGATCGGGTGCCACTGAGTTGCCTTCCATGCTGAGGGGTACCAGTACCGTAGTCGAGAGCTAACTTACTCCAGAGTAAGAACCCTGAGTAGTATGGCTCCCAACCGTGGATAACCATCAACTGACGGAGATAAGCGTGGCTTCTGAAAGCCCTTCCATAAGTTCCCAAGCGACCGCCCCGAAACAACGCGTCGCTGTGCTGGGTGGCAACCGGATCCCGTTCGCGCGCTCGGACCGCGCTTACGCCGAGGCGTCCAACCAGGACATGTTCACCGCCGCACTGGGCGGGCTGGTCGACCGGTTCGGTCTGTCCGGTGAGCGGCTGGATGCGGTCATCGGCGGCGCCGTCCTCAAACACAGCCGCGACTTCAACCTGATGCGCGAATCCGTGCTCGGGTCCGCGCTGTCGTCCTACACGCCGGCGTTCGACCTGCAGCAGGCGTGTGGCACCGGGCTGCAGGCGGCGATCGCCGCCGCCGACGGCATCGCCGCGGGTCGCTACGAGGCCGCCGCCGCGGGCGGGGTGGACACCACCTCCGACGCGCCGATCGCGCTGGGCAACAATCTGCGCCACACCCTTCTGGGCCTGCGGCGCTCCAAGTCCAACCTGGATCGGCTCAAGCTGGTCGGCAAGCTCCCGGCCAGCGTCGGCGTGGAGATTCCGGTGAACAGCGAGCCGCGCACCGGGCTGTCGATGGGTGAGCACGCCGCCATCACCGCCAAGCAGATGGGGATCAAGCGCGTCGACCAGGACGAGCTGGCCGCCGCCAGCCACCGCAACATGGCGGCGGCCTACGACCGCGGCTTCTTCGACGACCTGGTCACCCCGTTCCTGGGTCTCTACCGGGACGACAACCTACGGCCGGATTCGTCGGCGGAGAAGCTGGCCAAGCTCAAGCCGGTATTCGGGGCGAAGGCCGGCGACGCCACCATGACGGCGGGCAACTCGACGCCGTTGACCGACGGCGCCTCGGTGGCGTTGCTGTCGACCGAGGAATGGGCCGCGGCGCGCTCGCTGACCCCGCTGGCCTACTTCGTCGACGCCGAGACGGCATG
>Ga0302178_10001205_pt1 | contig 22108 bp, 19 predicted proteins | sample I_Palsa_E1_3_FD_198790 | JGI IMG/M metagenome (GOLD analysis project Ga0302178, IMG submission 198790) | Peat permafrost microbial communities from Stordalen Mire near Abisko, Sweden - I_Palsa_E1_3 | ecosystem: Environmental > Terrestrial > Soil > Palsa > Peat permafrost | place: Sweden... | reverse complement strand
ACTGTGCCGGCGTTCATGACCAGCGCGTCGAGGGATCCGTTGATGGCCTCAAGGCCGTCGCGGACCGAGCCCGGATCGGCGACGTCCATGAGAATGATGTCGAAGATGCGCCGGCCGGTCTTCGCTTCGAGCTCGGCCTTCGCCGCTGCCGCCCGGTCTTTATTCCGGCACGCCAGGTAGATGCGGGCCATGTCGGGACGCAGTGCCAGTTGCCGGGCCACGTCCTTGCCGATCCCGGCGTTGGCGCCCGTGATCAGCACGGTCTTTCCGGGGAGTGCGCTCATCGTGATTCCCTCTCATCTTCTGCAGGGCCGGCCAGGCTCGACTGCTCTTGCCGGGCTCGTGTGCGCCGGCGCTCCCGGGTTTCCTCGCCGAGTACGTGCTCTGGCCTGAACGGCAGCTCGGGAACCCGGTCAAACCCCCAGCTACCGAAGAGGCCGGTGCCCGCCGTGACACGTGAGGTGCCGGAAAGTTCGCCCATCCGGGTTTCGGCACCCAGGGGCGCTCCGGCCGTGGTGATTCGCCGGATCTTCATGTGACTCCGTCTCCTCGGCAACTAGTAACGCGGTCCCGGTGCGGGCTGGCCAGACACGGTGAAGCAGGCCATCAGGGCAATTTTTTGTATCAGCCGCTACAGTCTTGCGTGTCTGATCTGAAGTGTCAACTCCATGGTTGCGCCGTACAGCAGCTAGACTCGGTGCATGTCGCTTCTATATGGTTGGTTCAGAGGATCTGAGGTGAGTCAGTGGCCGGCCGCGGAACGAACGAGTTGGCTGTGAAGCAGCGCAGGCTCACCCCCAAGGGGCGGGCCACCCGGGATCGGATCGTCTCGGTGGCGGCGGAGCTGATGCACGAGCACGGCGTTGCCGGCACGAGCCTCGGCGATGTCCAGAAGGCGGCCGGCGTCGGCGCCTCGCAGGTCTACCACTACTTCGGGGACAAGCAGTCCCTGATCAGGGCCGTCATCGCCTACCACACCGAAGCTATCCTCGGAACGGTGCGACCGCACCTCGGCCGGCTGGACAGCATGGAAGCCCTGCGAGCCTGGCGGGACATGCTAGTGACCAATCTGCGCCAAAGGAACTGTGAAGGGGGCTGCCCCCTCGGATCGCTGGTCGCAGGGCTGGCAGAGGACTTCCCCGAGTGCCGGGCTGACCTCGCCGGGGGATTCGCCCAGTGGGAGGCGGCGGTCCGCGACGGCCTTGAGGCCATGTACGACCGCGGGGACCTTCGCCGCAAGGCCGACCCTGCTCGTCTGGCTGTCGCGCTGTTGGCCGCGGTCGAAGGCGGGACCCTGCTCGCGCAGCTGCACCGCGACCCTGCTCCTCTCGAAACCGCGCTAGACGAGGTACTCGATCGAATCGAGGACCTCAGGCCCCGCCGAGCCCAGCCCCGTCTGTAGGCGCCGCGACGCTCCCGTTGATCCTCGCAACTTGCCGACTGACTGGCAGACGCTCTCCGTAGTGCTTCTGTGTTGGAGCTACTGCTGCAGGGGCGGCGCGCAAAAAATAGAGTACTCGTTACAGTTTGCGGTGTGGTCTCACGCCGTGACCGGTTGAAGGGAACCGCCAAAGCGGTGTGGGATTCATTCCTTCCCCGACGCGCTGCAGCCGCATCTATGCCACCTCCATGGCAGCGAAGGACCGAACAGTGGTTCACTCCCCGCCTCGCCGGTCCGGGCGAACGTGCGCCGGCCAGCCCACGTCACGAGTTCCAGGAAGATGCGTTGACAGTTCAGCCGGTAGTCCGGCGAGCGGTCAAGGCGGTAGCGGGCCCCGTTTTCAGCTACCGGCGTTGCTGTCGGCAAAGCGGGAAGCGCACCAGGGTCGCCGGCGCAGCGCGTCGGGTTGAGTTCTGCGATCGGCAGTGGTCGCACCCGCGGATCTCGCGCTGCCAGCGCGAGTGCCTCTTCGGCCTGGTCGTGGGCAGGTCCGGTGTTGCGGCCGCCGGTGTTCCCGGCCAGCGGGGCATCGGTGAAGCCGGGGACGCCGCCCGGCCGCCGGGTTAATTCCGGGCGCTGGAGCCCCGGGTCAGCTTGCCGACGAGGCGACCACGTGCCCGGAGTTGTCGTAAGCCGTCCAGCTCAGCCGGTTCGGGCCGGTGAGCAGCCCGAACGCGAAGAGCTTCTGGCCTCCCACGGTCACCGGCCAGACCTTGGTCGTGGTGCCGTCGGGCTGGTGCACGATGACCCAGGCCGCCGAGGCCGGCACGCGCCCGCCCCCCACCGACAGCTCGCCCCCCATCAAGGACCAGTAGCCCGAGTCCAGGACAGAAATGGCGGGAGCGCAGGCCGATGTGAGCCCGGTCGCGGGGACCTGGGTGCAGATCCCCCACGGGCCTAGGTAAGCGGTGGCCGACCACGCGCGCCCGTTGACCGTGCCCGAGCCGATCCGGCCCGAAGCCCTGGCCAGCCCGTGCTGCCCGGGCTTGAGCCAGACGCCGAAGGCGGCCACCCCGCTGGGGGCGTTGAACGGGATCGCGGCGGCGATCTCGCCGTGACGCGAGTAAGCGGTGGCATCGGCGATCCGTGCCCCGGCCGGGACGGCGAACGCGACCGCGCGGACGCCGTGCACCGTGACCGGGTGCAGTATGAGCACGGTGCCGTTGCCGAGCCGCACCGCGACATACCTCACATCGGCCCGGACCGCGCCGTACTGGACCTGGACGGGCCCGCGGGTGAGCACCAGGCCGGAGAAGGAGACAGGATCCGCGCTGTACACGGCCAGCGCATCGCCGGGCTGGGAGGTCGCGGCCCCCCCGAACGCCGGACCGGAGGTCATGAACATCTGCCCGCTGCTGCCCGGCCTGGCCGCGGTGAGCTGCCAGCGCCGGCCGTCGATGGTGCCCGACGCGATCAGGCCGGACGCCGAGTGCGGGCCGGGGGCCTGGACCGTCACGGTGTAGGGGCCGGCCGGCGCTACGGGGGCCGGCGCGGCCGGACGGTGCAGCAGGGCCGGAACAGCAAAGACCCCGATGGCTACCGCCGCGGCGGCACCGGCCGCCACGGCCGCCCGCCGCCGGATCCTGATCGCCCTGCCCCGCCGGACCGCCCCGCCGACCGGGGCCGGCGCCGGGGTGATGGCCAGGGCCGCCTCCAGCTGCTCGCGCAGGTCACGCTCGTCGTCGATCCTCACTGAAATACCTCACCCACCAGTTCCGTGTCCTGCCGCAACGTGGCCAGGGCGCGTGACGCCTGGCTCTTGACCGTGCCGACGGAGCAGGCCAGCGCAGCCGCGGTCTCGTGCTCGCTCAGGTCCATCCAGTAACGCAGCACGATCACCGCCCGCTGCCGCGGCCCCAGCCGCTGCAGCGCCGCGATCAGCACCAAACGATCGTCGTAACGTTGCGCCGTATCGGTCCACGCCACACCGGCGATGCCGGACTCCGGCGGCGAGCCGGTCAGCCGCTCGGTCACCCGGTGCCTGCGGAACCGGTTCCGGTTCTCGTTGACCACGATCTGCCGCACGTACGCGTCCGGGTCGCCGGCCCGGCTGACCCTCGGCCAGGACGCATGGGCCCGCGCGAACGCGGCCTGCGCCACATCCTCCGCATGACCCTGGTCCCCGGTCAGCCCGTACGCGAGCCGGACCATGACCGGCCACCGGGCCTGCATGAACTCCCGGAACTCTCCGTCCAGCTTCGCGTTCACCACTCACCCCCTACAGCCATCCAGACCACCGCCAGCCGGGGAATGGTTGCACGCGCCGGGCGTTTTGAATCAGCGGACCCGCGAGGACGGAACTGCACGCTGATCCGCGGCCCGACGGCCTGGGCCGTCTTCGGCACGGCGTGCTCTCCGGTGCTGGCAGCTGCCGCAAGCTCGGCGCCCTGGGCTTCGAAGTCACCCTCTGCCGCATCCCGGGACCCGAGCCAGGCGAGGCGGCCAGCATCCCGTCCGGCTGAGCACACCCCTCATTCACCGGCGGGCCATGAGCCGGCTTCGCCGGCGCTGCCGCGCGCCCGGCTGAGGTTCCATTTTTCGGGTCAGGGTATCGCGGCCTCGCTAGGCACACCGTCGATCGCTCATCAGCAAGGCAGGACGGACCTTCAAACGCTCCCCCTGCTGTCTGCTGGTACCGGGGTCAGCCGGCTGCCGTGCCTCGTTCCCTCGCTATGGCGGCTGCTGATTGTGGTCGCAACCTCTCGCCGTGCCGGACGTCGTAAGGGGTGGCGGCGCTGTCGTATGGCAGGCGGCCTGCTGGCTGGCCTGGCGGGAACGGGACGTGATCGGCCAGAAGCGGAACCCTGTGGGGTGTCAGGCCCGGGGACCGGCCGCGTGATCACGCCCTGGCCAGGACATGTTCTGCTCCGGTCCCGGGCGGATATGGCAGGAAGGTTCGTGTGATGCGCACACCGATCATCCTCGCGCTGGGCGCCGCCGCGGCGGCGGGAGCGCTGGTCTGGGCTGGCTTATCAGGTCCGGCGGGCGCTGGCCCGGCCGGCGCGGCCTCCCCGGCGCGGACAGCTCAGCCGCTCACCGTCTATGCCGCCAGCGGCTCGGGCACGGTGACCCCGATCCGGGCCGGGACGAACAGGGCACTGAAGGCGATCAGGGTCGGGAGGCTCCTGTCGCGATCGCGATCACTCCGGACGGTCAGACCGCTTACGTCGTCAATGAGACCTCCGGCACGGTGACGCCGATCCGGATCGCCACGAACACTGCGGGCAAGCCCATCAAGGTCGGCAATGGCGCCTTCGCCATCGCGATCACGCCGGACGGCCGGACTCGCCGGAATTGCCGCAGATCGCCGAGTGTGAGCTGGTAAGTTCATGCCGGCCTGCGCAGTTAGCCGTTCGCAAGTCGTCTGGTTCTGGGTGTTCTCCGGTTGTGCCAGTAATCAGGCATCACCGGCTGGGCGTGGGCGCTGGATTGCATGTGGTGGGGTGGGGAGGATGGCCGTTATGGACGCTGGTGTTCATCTGCCGTTGATCGACTTCGGCGGCGAGGGGTTCTCCTACCGTCGGCTCGCCGAGACGGTGGACGCCGCGCGGGCGTGCGGGTTCGGCGCGGTCTCGGCCAATGATCATTTTGTGTTCTCCGCGCCCTGGCTTGATGGGCTGACGGCGCTGGCAGCGGTGGTCGAGCGGTCAGGCGGGATGAAGCTGGTGACCACCGTGGCGCTGGCGGCCTTGCGCGGGCCGGTGCCATTGGCCAAGGCGCTGTCGGCGCTGGACGTGCTGTCCGATGGCCGGGTGATCGCCGGTGTCGGTCCGGGTTCGTCCCAGGCCGACTACGACGCGGTGGGCGTGCCGTTCGAGCAGCGGTGGCAGCGTTTCGACGAGGCGCTCCAGCTGATCAGGGCCATACTCCAGCCGGCCGCTGCGGGCGGCGCCGGTGACGGCGCGCCGCACGCCGGTGACGGCGGGCCGGCCGGCAGGCTGCTCCCGCCGCCGCGGCAAAGCCGCGGGATCCCGGTGTGGATCGGGAGCTGGGGCTCCCGGGCTGGGATGCGCCGCGTTGCCCGGGCCGGCGATGGCTGGCTTGCCTCGGCCTACAACACCACCCCGGAGGCTTTCACGGCGGCCATGGAGGTCCTGGGCGGTGAACTCGAAAGCCAGCACAGGCCGTCCGGCGATTTCCCGAATGCGCTGGTCACGATGTGGGCCTGGATTACCGGCAGCCGGTCAGAGGCCGACCGGGTTCTGTCCGAGATCGTCGCTCCGCTGGTCAGGCGAGACCCCGCGGAGCTCCGCGGCCGGATCTGCGTCGGCTCGGCGGGCGAGTGCGCCGAGCTGCTGTCCCGATATGCCCGGGCGGGGTGCCAGCGAGTCCACTTCTGGCCGGTGGGTGACGAGCGGCGCCAGATAGAGCTGATCGCGGGCGAGGTCATGCCGCAAGTCTCGTGCTGAGTGACTCGCGGGTCCTCGTCGTCATCTCCGGCTCCCGCCGCTGAATGGCCCGCGGCTCCGCGATGACTGGGTTACTGACGGGACGTTCCTCAGGGCGTGGCAGCCGCGCGGGATGCGGTGAAGACGCGTCCGGTGTTTTCTTCGGAGAAGAAGTCCGCTGGTGAGGTTACGCCGGCGTTGGTCCGCGCGAAGCCGTCCATGGCCTCTTGGTTGCCGTGGATGGCGGCGAGGAGGTGGCGGAGTTCCTCCGGCGGAGGTTCGAGGGTGGCGAGCTGGGTGGTGAACTCGTACATCGGCAGGACGTGTTCGTCCCGGGCCGCTTGGTAGCGGCTCATCGCTTCGCCGAAGGGCCGGGTGCCGGACAGTGCCTGGTCCAGCGCGGTGGCGCACAGTTCGGCGTCCCGGAAGGCGTCAGAGATACCCTGCGCGGTGATGAAGTCTTTGTTGTAGCCGGCGTCGCCGACCAGCGCCCAGCCGGGACCGTAGGGTTCGCGGAAGTAGTTGGGCACGGTGGTGCCGACGATGCGTGTCTCGCGGCGGGCGGCGCGGAGCCGCTCGGCGAAGTCTGGTGCCAGGTCGAAGGTCTTCAGGTAGTTGGCTTCGATGTCGGTCTTGTTCGCGGCGAACTCAGCGGCTGGCCAGCCGGCGACGACGATGGTGAGGTCGTCATGCGTGGGGCAGGCGGCCCAGCCGCGATGGGGCCGGATGTAGTTCTCGAATCGCCCGGCCATCGGCAGGCCGCTCCAGTACGCGTAGTAGCCGCACAGCAGTGGCGGCTTGTCGTGGTAGTGCGGTGGCCTGACGGCGGCGGCGACGGCCGAGTGCAGCCCGTCCGCCCCGATCACCATCGGCGCGTGCTCGGACACGACGTGGCCGCCCTGGCCGCGGCCGCGGATGCCGGTAACCCGGCCGCCGCCGGTGAGGACTTCCTGGACGGTGAATCCCTCGCGGACCTCGGCTCCCGCCGAGGCTGCCGCGTCGACCAGCAGTTTGTCCAGCACGGTGCGGCGCGGCGCGTAGGCGACCGGCGAGTCGTCAGTGCCGGGCGAGCCCGCGATGGTGAACGGGCCGAAGTCGAACGTATAGGTGCCGACCGGCGGGCAGCCTGTCGACAGGAGCTGGCCGAGCAGCCCCCACCTGTTCAGCGCGGCAATCCCGGTCGGCTGAATGACGTGGGTCGAGATCGTGTCGGCCGGGAAAGTGGCCCGGTCGAGGAGAAGGACCCGGTAGCCCTGGCGGGCGAGCAGCATCGCTGTCGGGGATCCGGCGCACCGGGCTCCTACGACGATGACGTCGTACTGATTCGCGGCCATTATTGGCTCCTGCCGATGCTAGTAGGGAACTTCGGTGCTCATGAGTTCGGCGAGGTCGGCCGGCCCGGCCCGTTTCGCGATTACCCGGCAGAAGCCGGCGGCGTCGAGCTCGATACGCGGGCCTGCGGTGCCAGCCGTCCAGGTCCCGCCGGCCGGCCCGGTCAGGTGCAGGGTGAAGTCCTTGCCGTGGCGGCCGGCCCATTCGCTGACCACATCGGCGACGATGACCCCGTCGTGATCGGCCCTGAGATCCGGCGTCCGGTCCAGTGCGGTGCAGATGTCAAGCCGGTGCATCCAGGGGTCGCGGGTCAAGATGACGTCGATGAGGTACCCGAGCGTCCACGGTTCCTCGACGCCGTTGATCACTCCGCCGATCATCGTCCGGCGCCGGATGAACCCTGGTGTCATCCGGCGTCCGGTGACCGCCTTCGGGGCACGCGCGGCGAACCGGTCGCTGATCGCCGGCCCGGACCAGCTCGAGCGCTCACTGACCTGCAGCGCGGTGAGGCAGTCGATGTCTATGTTCCCGTTGACGGTGGCCGCGCGCCGTTGCCGGCCGCCTTCGCGGATCGAGGCAGCCATCTCGACCATGCCGAGCATGTGCGCCGCCATCTGACGGACATCCCACGCGGGGCAGGCCGTCGGCGCCCCCCACTCGCGGGTATCGAGGGACCGCAGCAGTTCCGCGCACCGCTGGTACTCCGTGGCGGCCAGCCGCATCGCGGTCTTGCGGTCCAGGGCCGGGGTCCGAGGCTTCATTTCTTCCTCCTGGGTGCAGGTGGCTGGGCCGGCAAGCCCAGGTCGTCGGCGAACAAGGTCAGCGCCCGCGGCAGCAGGACACGCCAGCGATCGCCCGCGGGATCATTGGCCAGTTGCTGGTTGACGAAGCCGCCGGCCATGGCGGTGAACATGTCGAGGTCGGCCTGGCGGCGGATACCGATCTCAGCCAGGACCGATTGCATGATCTGGTAGCACTCCACCGCGGGCCGGTAGGCCTCCTGGCTCGGGGTGAAGTCGCGCAGCATCGGCATGTCCATCAGCTGGTGCCGTTCCAGGTTGCTGACGGCGAAGTCGAAGTACGTGTTCGCCAGGGCCAGCAGCCGCCCGCGCGGATCAGCGGGAAATGATGGGGCTTCCTTCTCCAGCACCGCGCGGAACTCACGCCACGCCTGCTCGAACATCGAGTCATAAATGGCGTTCTTGGACGCGAAGTGCGAGTACAGCGAGGGTGGCTGCATGCCGATCCGGGCCGCGATCTCGCGCAGCGTGACGCTGATCAGGCCGCTCTCGTGCGCGATCTGCCATGCCGCCGCGAGGATCTCCTGCCGCGTAGCCTCACGTCGTTCGGCTTGCCTATCGCGCTTAGGCAGACCAATCATAGTTAGGACTATGTGGCACCGAGGTCCGCCTTGTCAAGGGGCTCTGCCTCAGGGTTACCGGTCTGGTGTGGCGGCGGGTTGTCATCGGTGCTGGGCGTTGAGGAAGGAGTGGAGGTGGCTGGCTAGGGCCTGGGAGTCGGTGGCTGCGCCGTGGATGTAGGTGGAGGCGCGGGTCCGGAGCACCGGCAGGCCGAGGAGGTAGAGTCCGGGGGCGCTGGTGACCACGCCGCCGTCGTGGCGGATGCGGCCGGTACGGTCAAGCACGGGGATGTCGAGCCAGGAGTGGTCGGGGCGGAAGCCCGTGGCCCACACGATCGTGGTGATCTCCCCGCTGGCGAGGTCCAGCTCGAGGGGGGTGCGGGGGTCGACGTGGGTGGGTGCGAACCGGTGTGGTGGCGGGAGCTCGTCGTCGAGGCCTGCGGCGGTGGCCCACTGGTCGGCCCGGTTCAGGAACCGGTTCATCTTCAGGTCGGCCAGCGCGCAGGTGTTGGCGAGTGCCCCGGAGAACTGGGCCACCCCGTCGGTGACGCGGCCGAGGCGGCCGGCGATGCGGATCCCTTGCGCCGCGAGCGAGTTGAGGTCGGTGATGGTGGCCTGGGGGATCCCGGTGAGCTGCGGGGAGGGCAGGTGGCGGGCCCGGGTGAGGTCGTCGATCTGGTCGTATCGCTCGGCGAGCAGGCCGGCTGCCTGCAGCCACCAGAAGATGTCGCGGCCGCGGTAGGTGCGGGGCAGCCGGACGTGTTCCCCGGCCGCCAGGGTTACCGGGCGGCCTGACCGGTGGATCTCGGCGGCGAGCTGGATGCCGGTGGCCGAGGCGCCGACGATGAGGACCCCGCCGTCGGGGAGCTGGCCGGGATCGCGGTAGGCGAGCGGGGTGAGCGTGGTGATCGAGGGGGGGACAGCGGCGGCGACGCCCGGGATGGCCGGCCGGGTGCACGCGCCGGTCGCCAGTATCACGGCCCGGGCGCAGAGCAGGTCGTCGCCGGCCTGGATCTGGAAACCGTGCGGCGCGGCGCGCAAGGTGTGCACGGTCGTGGCGGTCCGGACCGGTGCGCCGACGAGACGGGCGTAGCGGGTCAGGGTGGCGACGACGTCGGCGACGGGCATGAATCCGTCCGGGTCATCGCCGGTGTAGGGGTGGCCGGGCAGCCGGGTCTGCCAGTTCGGGGTGAGCAGCCGCAGGCTGGGCCAGCGCTGGGTGCGCCACGAGTTCGCCACCTCACCGCGCTCGAGGACGACGTGGTCGATCGAGCGTTCGGTGAGGCGGCGGCTCATGGCCAGGCCGGCGTGCCCGGCACCGACGACGACGGCCGTGGTGTGGATCATGCGGGCGTCCGGGCCGTGGCGGTCAGGCCAGCTCGACGAACACCTTGGTCGGGTTGGTCACGATGTCGAAGACCGCCGAGCGCTTCTGTGACTGGGCGATCAGCGCTTGGAGGTCGTCGCGGGAGGCGTCGGCGTCGATGGCGAACCGGACCGTGACGGCCTCGAAGCCGTTGCGGACATCCGGGTCGCCGCCCAGGATGCCCAGGACGTTCATCTGGCCGTCGATGGTGGCGGTGACCGACCGGAGCTGGATGCCCCGGTGCTGGGCGACCGAGGCGACGCCGGCGGTCAGGCAGCCGACCAGGCCGACCAGCACGATCTCCACCGGGGTGGCGCCGTTGTCTTCGGAGGCGAAGCACTCGGGGTGGTCGACGTCGAACTCGTACGTGCTGCGGTGCTGTTGCTCGGCGCCCAGGCCGGAAAAGCCGGCCACGGTGGAATGGCTGTGGGTGCCGTTGCGCCAGGTGCAGCTGGCCCGCCAGGTGAACTGGGCCGCGTCCGGGGCGGCGGACAGCGCCTCGCGTGCCCCGAGCAGGGCCTGGACGTTCACGCCATTGTCGACCGGGCTGTCGGTGATGGTCATCGGTGTCTCCTTGGTTTGGATGGGAACAGATGGTTGTTTATCCCTGCGGCCGGCTCGGACCGAGCACGACGGGGAGCGAGAGGAGGCCGCGCAGGACAAGCCCGTCGCCGCGCGCCCAGGCGAGGGCGCCGCGGTCGGCGGCGAGCCGCAGGTCCGGGTGACGGCCGAGCAGGGTCTGGAAGGCGACTTTGGCTTCGAGCCGGGCCAGAGGGGCGCCGAGGCAGTAGTGGATGCCGTGGCCGAAGCCGAGGTTCGGCCCGTCGCCGCGGCCGATGTCGAGGACGTCGGGGGCTGGGAAGCGGCCCGGATCGCGGTTGGCCGCCCCCAGGCACACCAGCACCTGTTCGCGCGCGGGGATCGTCACGCCGCCGAGGGTCACCGGCTCGGCCGTCACCCGGAACGTGGCATGCGGGACCGGGGCGGTGAACCGGATGAGCTCGTCGATCGCGGCGGGAAGCTGCCCCGGATCGGCCAGCAGCGCCTGGAGCTGGCCGGGGTGGTCCAGCAGGGCCACCACCCCGTTGCCGATCAGGCTGGCCGTGGTGTCGTGGCCGGCGACGATGAGCTGGAACAGGCTCGACAGCAGCTCCTGGGTGGTGAGCGCGTCGCCTTCTGTGGCGGCGACCAGGACGCTGACCAGGTCGCCGGCCGGGCTACGCCGCTTGGCGTCGACCAGGTCGCGCAGGTAGGCCACGATGCCGTCCGATGCCTCGACGGCCTCCGCCGGCGGGTCACCGGCCCATCCGGTCAGCAGCACACCGAACCAGGCGTGCAGGCGCGGCCGGTCGGCTGCGGGGATGCCGAGCAGCTCGCCGATCACTCCGAACGGCAGCGGGTAGGCATACCCCTCGATGAGGTCGACGGTGGCGCCGGGGCCGGCCGCGTCCAGCTCGTCGAGGAGGCTGCTGGCGATCGCCCGGATGGCCGGCTCGAGCGCGGCGATCCTTCCCGGCGCGAAGGCCCGGGACACCAGCCGCCGCAGCCGGGTGTGGTCGGGCGGGTCGACGTTGAGCATGTGCCGGGAGAACGCCGGCCCGGGCAAGCCCTCGGCCACGACATCGCCGGCCTCCTGCAAGGCGGCGATCATGTCCTTGGAGATGCGGGGGTCGCCCAGCGCGTGCCGGGCCGCGTCGTAGCCGAGCACGACCCAGGCCGGGTGACCGTCGGCCAGGCGCACCTTCTGCACCGGGCACCGGGCTCGGGCTTGGGCGAAGTGACCGAACGGGTCGTCGCGGATGGCCGGCTCCCAGCCGCCCCAGGTGGCCAGGGTGTCAGCCATGGCTGACCTCGGGCCGGTAGCCGGTGCAGAGCAGGTCGAGCCGGGCGATGCGGCCGCTCTCGTCGGTGTCGGCGTAGACCTGCTGCTCGACGGTGAACCAGCCGGCACCGAGCCGCTCCGCCCGCAGCCGCAGCCGCCAGTGCAAGTGCAGGCGGCCCCCGACCTCGCCGACCGTGGCCTCGAGGAGCTCGAAATCCTCGGTGTCGCCGAACCAGCGCGCGAACCGGCCGGCGATCACCTCGGCACCGGTCCACTCCTTCAGGCCCGGGGGCAGCAGGGCGCGGAGCCGGACGCCGGGGGCGAGCGCGCCACCGAGCTTGGTGAAGTCCTGAGCGGCCAGGCCCTCGAGGAACGACCCGGCGAGGGCGAACTGCGGCGCTGCAGCCGCGCTGTGATTATCTGCTGTCGTCGTCATGGTTCCGTTGTACGGATCCATCGGCGGGAGCGAATCGGGTAACTACCCGATCTTTTCGTCAGGTCCCGGGTTCGCTGCCATTGCGATCAGCCCGTGGCGCATCGCGAACAGGGCAGCCTCAGTCCGGGTCTTCACCCCGAGCTTGGCGTAGATGTGCTCCAGGTGGGAGGAGACCGTCTTACGGCTGACGTGCAGCTCGGCAGCGATCTGGGGGTTGGACCGCCCCTGGCCGAGCCGCACGAACACCTCGGCCTCGCGGGCCGTCAGCCCGGCCGGCAGACCTGCCCGGCGTCGCGGCCGGTGGCCGGCGGCTTTGAGTACCGCCTGCACCGCTTCGCCGTCGAGCCGCCCGGCGCGCACCTCGCCGCGCATCTCCCGTTCGGCGTCACCAGCCGCAAGCGCCGGACGGTGCGGACGCGGCTGCCGCAGCGCGTTGCAGACATCGGCGGCGCCCAGGATCCGGGCCGGCAGCGAGATGGCCTCGCCCTGCAGCCCGCGCGGGTAGCCGGAGCCGTCCAGCCGCTCATGGTGCAGCGACGCGCAGTGCCCGACCTGCGCCAGCAGCGGCGTTCGGGCCAGCATCCGCTCGGTCAGGTACGGGTGGGTCCGGGCCCGCTCGCGCTGGGAGACGCTCCACTCCCCCGGCTCGTCCCAGACGCCGCTGGGAACCCCGATCATGCCGATGTCATGCACCAGCGCCGCCCGGCGCAGCATCACGATATCGGCAGGCGAAAGCCCGAGCATCGGCCCGGCCTGGGCGGCCAGTTCGGCTACGCCCCGGGAATGGCCAAGACGCAGCGGCGACTTCAGGTCACTGAAGTCGGCGAAGGCCGCCAGCGCCCGGTCAAGCTGGTCGTCAGTCAATGCCGCGCCCAGCTGCGGGTCCAGCGCGATCACCTCATCCCACGCCGAGATGTCCCCGAGCCCGTCGAGGATCTCGCGGTAACGGGCGCAGAAACAATCCACAAGATCTGGATCGAACTGCGTGCCCCGCCGATCGCGGGCCACGCGCAAGGCGGCCTCGGTGCCCCCGGTGTGGTAGAACGCCTCGATGAGGTCGGCCAGGTGGACCAGGCGGATGGCGGGAGCAAGACCCTCGGCGCCGGCCGAGCCGGGCACTCCTCGCCCGTCCCACCGTTCGAATGCCTGCAGCAGCGGCTCGCACACCGCGGGCCCGAGCTCCAGCCACCCGGCGAAATCGCTCGCCGCCTGGCAGTGCTCCATCATCACCTGCTGCACCGAGTGGCCCGCGGAGGCCAGGAACTTCCCGACCAGCCCGATCCGGCGGAAACCCGACTTACCGCGGCCGAGATGACGGGCAACGAAAAGCGCCAGGTTGATACCCCCGAGGTCCTCGTCACGGGTGTCGGCGTACAACTCGGTCTCCTCGCCGAACAGCGCCGCCACCTCACTGGTTTCCGCGGCACAGCCCACCCAGGTCAGCAGCGACGTGTAATACGCAGACGCGCGGGTCGCCTGATCCAACCCGGCGACCGCCCCCAACCGCATCGCGATGACGGTCTGGCGCAGCACCCGCTCCACTGGCCGTCCCATCCCAAGGTCGGCCACTAGCGACAATGTCGCGACCAGCTCGGCAAGGCTCACCCGCACCGAGGAATCCGAAGCCACCATCTCATTCTCCCCCCTGCTCCGCTTCTCCCCCCTGCTCCGCTGACCCCGATAGCAGGACAAGCGGACGGCCCGCAGATCACCGGCAGTGGCAACGCGCAGATCAATCCAAGGACCGCGGCGCCGACCGCGACCACGGTCAAGCGGCCGCTGACCGGCGCCGACGGCGGGGGACCCATAGGCTCATGGTGCACCACGCGCGCACCCGCAGCCAGAGTCACAGGTCGTGTCGCGCAGCACGTCAGGCCGCCACCCGGCGCCGGCGGCGCTCGGCGAGCACGACGATAACGCCCATCAGCCCAGCCAGCGACAAGAGGGCGTAGGCGGTCTGATATGTCCAGTCCAGGGTGCCGTGCTTGTGCCAGCTGGGGTACTCCAGGATCTCGAACAGGCACAAGATGCCGGCGAAGATGGCACCCGCGGTGATCCGCCCGCTGCGCAGCAGCCACGGTCCGCGCGGTCGGCTGGTGCTGGTCCAGGACGTCGAGCATCTCCTCGCCGTAGCGGTCCCGCCAGCGCCGCGGGTGCCAGCTGACCAGGGCGCGGGACAGCCGGCCGGCCAGCCCGGGCCGCATCACACCCCCCAGGCCATGCCGGTGCGCAGCCGGGCGACCTGCACGATCTGCTCCATCGTGGTGACCTGCTCGGCCAGGATCTCCTGCCCGGCCGCGGTGATCTCATACGGGCGGCGCCGCTCGTCGGTATCCAGCGGCCGGACCCAGCCGCGGCGCTCCAGCCGGGACAGCGCCCCGTACAAGGTGCCCGGCTCCATCCGGACGCCGCTGAAGGCTGCGACGTCGGTCATGATCGCGTAGCCGTGCCTGGGCCCGTCGGCCAGGCTGGTCAAGATCAGCAGCGACGGGTCGGCGAACCGGCCAAGGTCATCGAACTTTCCGTGCACGCCCAGCCCCCACTACTAAGTACCGTTTACTAAGTTGTACTGAATACCGTGAGAGCTTGTCAACCGCAGCGGTCACGCACGGCCGGCCGCGCGCGGCGCGACCTGTCACGCCGCCGTGACCCGCCGGCCTGGGCACGGCGCGGTGATCTGGTATCGGCGGCGGCGCCCGGCGGTATCCAGCGGCCGGACCCAGCCGCGGCGCTCCAGCCGGGACAGCGCCCCGTACAAGGTGCCCGGCTCCATCCGGACGCCGCTGAACGCCGCGATATCGGCCATGATCGCGTAGCCGTGCTTGGGCCCGTCGGCCAGGCTGGTCAAGATCAGCAGCCACGGGTCGGCGAACCGGCCGAGGTCATCCAAAGCGCCATGCACTGCGGCCTCCCCGCTTATTAAGTACCGCTTACTAAGGCATAGTGAATAATTCGCCGGCAGGCTGTCAACACCGGGAGCGGACCAGCGCACAGATCAACCTGATCTACGTGACGGCCGACCCACGCTCGAGACGCAGTCCCGGCGGTTCTACGTGTGCGGGGGAAGGCTGGCACCGCACACTGGACGTGAGCGGTGGTTCTCCGGCGGCCGCATATCGGGCCGGTTAGAGTTGGTTCCGCTGGTAGGTGGTAAGGCCGTCCTGCCTGGCGATCGGGTTCCAGAGGGTGGCGAATGCCCGCTTGCCGGCGGTCGCCCGGTCCTCTGGGATGTATGAGGCCCGCAGGCTGGCGTCGGATCGGCTGTTACGGTGGCAGCCGCGGGCGATGTTGTCCTGGGTCCACCGGGCGAGGTCGGTGTCCACCTGGGCTGATGCCTGCCAGGCGCTGGTCAGGTCCTGGAGCATCGCGGCAGGCAGCGCAGGACGGCCGGGCAGGCTGGCGAGCAGGGACAGCAGATGCTGCCGGGAACTGGCCGCGCGGGCGAAGGTCCGGGCGTCCTGGCGCAGGGACGGCCCGCAGCCGCGTACGTCCTCGGCCGCGCCGGTGACGGCGGCGCGGTCGGTGACGCTCTGCGCCAGCAGCCCGGACAGCCGCACCGCCGCCTGCCGCCGTGCGTCCTGCGACGAGGCAGACGGCGTGGTGCCCGGGGTACCGCCCGCGGCGGTGCTACCGGAAAGGGCCCGGAAGATCACGACCCCGGCCACGACCGCCACGAGCGCGGCAGCCATGATCACCGGGACCAGCGGGCGGCCCGGACGCCGCGGGCCCCCGGAGGCAGGTGCCAGCCGCAGGTCGCCGAGTATCGCCGTGGGCGGGTCGCCGGACGGCACCAGGCCATCCGCCCACGTCGCATCCGGGCCGGCGGGCGGCGGCGGCACACCGCCCGTCGGCGCCGGCCACGGCTGCGGGCCGGGTGGCGGGCCGGGTAGCGGGCCGGGCTGCGGGCCGGGTGGCGGGGGCGGCGGACGCCGGGGCGCATACCAGGAGTCCCAGGGCGCGGACTCTGGCGGCGGCGGAGCAGCCGCGGGTGCCGCCGGCGGCGGCCACGCGGACTGCGGCAAGGCGGGGACCACGGGCAACGGCGCCGTCGACGGCTGGGACGTCGCAGCGCCGCCGGCGGCCGGTTCCCCGCAGACCGGGCAGAACCGAGTTCCGGGATGCGCAGGGTGCCCGCACGCCCGGTTACCCGAACCCGCCACACCGGCCATAGTCACAGCAGGCTAGACCACGCGTCCGCGCTCGCCAACCGGAACGCGGCAACTGCGGCCCCTGGCCGGCCGTTTCTGCCCACGCGCTCACCGGCCAGCAGCCGCCCGGAGCCCAGGCCTGCCCCGGCGATGACCGCAGCGGCGGGCGAAACCCCGCGACTGGCGGTATTCCCTCCAGGTGTGCTCAGCGTCGTGGTGGCGGTGCGATGCCCCTGGCGCGGAGGGCGGCCTGGGTCCGGTCGGCGGCATGGAGCTTGTCCAGGATGCGGGAGACGTGGTTTTGCACGGTCTTCAGCGAGATGCCGAGGGAGCGGGCGATCTGCTGGTTGCTGGCACCTTCGGCCAGCAGGTCGAGGACCTCGCGTTCCCGGGTGGTCAGGTCGTCTGGCCGGGGCGGGCTGGCCGGGCCGGACAGGCGGCCGGGCGTGCGGGCCAGGAGCCGGGTGGCGATCCCGGCGCCGAAGGTGGCGCCGCCCGCGGCGACGGTGCGTAGCGCCGCGGCGATCTCGGCGGCGGACGCGCCCTTCAGGACATAGCCGCGGGCGCCCGCCGCCAGGGCGGCGAAGACGGTGTCATCGTCGTCCACCATAGTGATCACGAGCACGGCGGTGGCCGGGGCGATCTGGGCTGCGCGCCGCGTCGCCTCGACGCCGGAGGCGCCGGGCAGGTTGATGTCCATGAGCACCACATCGGGCGCGGTTTCCGTGATGGCCGCCAGCGCCTGCTCGGCGGTGCCGGCCGTGCCGGTCACCTCGACCCCGGGCATGGTCGCGAGCAGGCCGGCCAGGCCGTCGCGGAAGACGGGATGGTCATCGACGATCAGGACCCGGGTCACGCGGGCACCGCCGGGACGCTCGGAAGCTGCGCGGGCGTGGTCACGGCGGGCAGCCGGGCCTGGATGGTGACGCCCGGTGAGGCATCCCGGACCGTGACGGTGCCGCCGAGTTCTTCGGCCCGTTCCCGCATGATGGCCAGGCCGTGGCCGTGATGACCTGACGCGGCCGGCCCGGTGCCGTCATCGGTGACCTCGATGGCCAGCCCGGCCGGGATGCAGGCGATCGACACCCGGCAGCGGCGGGCGCGGGCGTGCCGGACGGTGTTGGTGACCGCCTCGACCACGATCCGGTAGGCGGCGACCTCGACGGCGGCCGGCAGCGCGGGCAGGTCGTCGCTGGCCTGCACGCTGGCCGCCAGGCCGGACCCGGCGGTCAGCCGCTCGACGGCCTGGGCGCACGCGCCGGCCAGGCCAAGCTCGTCCAGGGCGGGCGGGCGCAGTCCTTCGACCAGGCGCCGGACATCGACGACGGTGCGGCGGATCTCCTCGCTGAGGTCATGCAGCTGGCGGGAGGCGCTGTCGCTGCCCGGCGGGAGCAGCGCCCGGGCGGTCTCGGCCTTCAGCGTCAGCCCGGCCAACGCCGGGCCGATGCCGTCGTGCAGGTCCCGGCGCAGCCGCCGCCGTTCTTCCTCCCGGGCCAGGACCAGCCGTTCCCGGGCGCGCTGCAGGTCCTGGCGGAGCAGCCGCGCGTGCAGCGCGCCGCCGAGCTGGCGGGCCAGGTCGTGCAGCAGCCGCTCCTCGGCCGCGCTCAGCGGGCGGTCCGGCGCCCGGTAGGTCAGGGAGCCGACCGCGGTGCCGTAGGCCAGCAACGGGATGCTGGCGGTTTCCGGGCCGGCGGCCGCGTGGGCATCGGCGCCGGCACTCGGGGCGGTACTCCCCGTGCCTGCGATGACGGTCCGGTCGAGATCGCGGACGCTGACGTCGCGCAGGTCCAGCCCGGTGGTGAGCTCGGTGACCGCGGCGTCCAGCAGCCGGTCAATGTCAGCGGCGGCTTCCAGGTCCTGGCCGAGGCCGGCCAGGACCTCGTAGGGCTCGTGCCAGCGGCCGTAGACCACGCGGGTCACGCCGCGCTGCAGCCTTTCGCGCAGCGGGATCAGCGTCAGCGCGGCCAGCGCCGCCGCCAGCGCAGGAGGCCACCAGGCGTGATGATCGGGCACCAGCGCGGCGACGGTGATCACCACCGCCGCGTAGATGCCGGCGACAGCGGCTGACATGGTCAGCCACAGCAGCGTGCGATGGGCCGCGCGGCGAAGATTATACAGACCGTGGTGCAGGATCGCGGCCGCGATCGCGGCCGGCAGCGGCAGCAGCACCACGCTGAAAACCCAGCCGGGAACGCCATTGGTGATCAGTATGACGAGAAAGACCAGCGCGGGCGGCCAGGTGGCCAGGGCCAGCAACAGCAGCTGCTGCCGGACCAGCCGGCCTCCGCGCCGCCACCGGGTGACGAGCCCGGCGATGGCTCCGGCGGCGGCGGCCACCGCGAGCAGAACCCCGGCGGCGCTGAGCGCGTCAGCGACGCTCCCGTAGCGGACCGGCAGGCCGAGCGGGCTGTGCCAGCGGGCCAGCCGGTTCTCATTTGAGGTAGGGCTCAGCACGTTGCCCAGGAACAGGCAGGCCGCCGCCGCGGCGGCCGGCCAGGCGAACCAGCGCCATCGCGGCCCGGGCAGGCGCCCGTCGGGAAACACGGCCGGCACGCCCACCACGGCGATCACCAGCCCGGCCGCCTGCAGGCCCGGCCCCACGGCGGCCAGGTACGCGGCGCCAGGTACCGAGCCGGGCACGGTCACCACGCCGTGGATCCCGGCCTCGGTGAACGCCGTGCCGACGGCCAGGACGGCGGCGGCAGCCAGCATCAGCCAGCCGACGCGGTTACCGGGAACCGCGAGGGTCACGATGGCGCCCACCACCGCGACCACCGCGACCGCGAAAGCGAACGCGACCGTGCCGGCGAACACGGCGGTACCGGGCCGGTCATACGCCGTCCCGGCGGCCGAGCCGGCCACAGCGAGCACGACCGCCGCGACGACCGCGGCCGCGGTGACACGGCCGCGGTCCGCCGCCCGCGGTAGGCGCTTCATACGCTCATCGTGCACCACGCGTGCATCTCCAGCCAGAGTCACTGATCTGGCACGACGCAGCGCCTCAGGCTACGGCCCGGCGGCGGAGACGTCCGGCCAGCACCGTGATGGCGCCGATCAGCCCGGCCAGTGCCACGACGGCGAAGGCGGTCTCGTACGTCCAGTTCAGGGCGCTGTGCTTGTACCAGCTGGGGTACGTGAGGACCTCGAACAGGCACAGGGTGCCGGCGAATACGGCACCCGCGGTGATCCGCCCGCTGCGCAGCAGCCAGGCCACGACCAGGAAGAAGGTGCCGAACACGACGCCGACGGGCCATGTCACGGTATCTTTCCCTACCTCCCCCAGCCCGATCATGACGGCGGTGCCGAACTCGCCGAGGGCGAGGATCCCGGCGATGGCGGTCAGGACGGCAAGCGTGCGAGTGTTCATGGGTTACCTCCGGTGGAGTCTGTGGTGAGGTCACGATGCCTCCGGACGGTTCCCGGGCAGAAGAGCCGCCTTCCCGGATCAGCCGGGAAATACTCCCGGGCAGCATCCGGGAAGAGCCGCCGGTTCCTTCACACCGGACAGGCGGCTCGCCGCGGCCGTAGGCTGGCCGACATGACCATTCAGCGGATGGACAACGTCGCCATCGTCGTCGACGACCTGGACGCCGCCGTCGCATTCTTCGCCGAGCTCGGCATGGAGCTGGAAGGCAAGGGACAGATCGAAGGCCTCTTTGCGGACCGCACCGTCGGACTCGACGGCGTCCGGAGCGAGATCGCGATGATGCGGACCCCGGACGGCCACAGCAAGCTGGAACTGACCAGGTACCACGCCCCGGCGGCGGACGGCGCCGGGCCGGAACCCGCCGCCCAACACACTGGGCCTGCATCGCGTCATGTTCGCTGTCTACCTCCGCGGCCCCGCGGGCATCATCGTCGCCCTGGCCGAGCAGATCGGCTGACGCGAGCCTGCTGCGGGGACAGCGGACGAACCCTGATCGGCGCGCGAGGACGAAGCCGGGAATTATGTGCCCTTGCATGCGTTAACATGAGCGGTACCCAAGAACCGAGCCGGTCGTCGGACGACGAGTTTTCTGTACCGTGGTCACCAGCCCACCCACCGGCGGCTCCGGGTCGCGTGAGACGCTTGCCGGGGCCTGCTGCGTTGATCCTTGGAGATCCGCAAGTCGGCTCGGCGTTCGAAGGGCCAGGCCCTGTGCCCGGGACGTTCCTCGCCCCGGCCGCGGGACTGCGCGGCATGCTGCCGTGGCCACCGTGCCCCGGCATTCCAGAGGAGAAGTCTGTGGCTCGACCAGGCCAGCGCCAGACGGGCGCTCGCCGTACCGCCCCGCGGAATCAGCGACGTGCCCGCCACCACGACGACGTCGTGTCGGTGCTCGCCCGAAACGCCCGTGAGGTCGAGGCGGCCGCCCAGCGCGGCCGCGTGACGCCTGCCGTGCGCACGAAGTTCCAGGCCATCGCGCTGCTGCTGAGGGACGAGCGCGCCCGGGTCCGGGCGGCGGCCGGAAGCGAAAGTCATCGGGCCGAGCAGCTCAGGCGCCTGGACGGCATCGCGACCATCCTGGCGACGACCGCCGTCCGGGATGCTCAGCTACTGGCGCTGCTCGCCGAGGACTCCGACGTTTCCGACGCGGCCCGGGCGCTCAAGCGGGAGATGCTGCGGGAACTCGGCATCGAGCCGGCGCCCGAAGAGATCGCGCCGACGGAGACCGCGACCGCTCCCGCTGACACGGAGCGGCGGGTCGTGCCGCAGTCGGTGGTCTCCCGGCAGCTGGCGAACCCCTTTCTGGCCCCCGACTTCTCCGCCGTTCCGCAGCTCACCTCCCGTCCGCGCCGCCTGGCCAGCTGGGAACTGCTCGGCCCGCTGCTGAGTTCCTTCGAGCGGGCCGGCGGGGGTGCCCCGGCCTGCATGGCGCTCCCGGCGCCGACGGCACGGTTCACCCCGGCGGGCCTGGAGCTGATGCCGCACCAGGGGCAGGTGGTCGCCGCGGCCGCTGCCGGTCACCGGACGTTCCTGCTCGCTGATGAGCCGGGCCTGGGCAAGACGGCCGAGGCGCTGCTCGCCGCGGAAGCAGCGAACGCCTACCCGCTGCTCGTCGTCGTGCCGAGCGTCGTCAAGACCAACTGGGCCCGTGAGGCGGCCCGCTGGACGCCCCACCGCCCGGCCACGGTGGTGCAGGGCGACGGCGAGGCGGTCGACGGCTTCGCCGATATCGTCGTGCTCAACTACGAGGTGCTCGACCGCCACATGGGCTGGCTCGGCGACTTCGACTTCCGCGGCATGGTCGTGGACGAGGCCCACTTCATCAAGAACAAGACCTCACAGCGCTCGCAGCGCGTCCTGGCGCTCTCCGACCGCATCCGGTCCCGTGCGGACCAGCCCCTGCTGATGGCGCTGACCGGCACTCCGCTGATCAACGACATCGACGACTTCCGGGCGATCTGGCAGTTCCTCGGCTGGATCGACGACAGCAAGCCCCTGGCCGAGCTGATGGACGCGCTCGAGGACACCGGCCTGACGCCCGCCGACCGGGGTTTCTACGCCGCGGCGCGCCAGTGCGTGATCGACCGCGGCATCGTGCGCCGCCGCAAGCTCGACGTGGCCGCCGACATCCCCGCCCGCCGCATCGCCGACCTCCCTGTTGAGCTGGACGAACGGGCCGGCCGGTCGATCCGGGCGGCAGAACGGCACCTGGCCGGCCGGATGGTGGCCCAATACGAGAACGCGCTCGCGAACCGATCCTCGGACGACGCCGTCGAGGGTATCGACTACGACCTCGTCCGCCGGGTGGCCCGGTCGGAGCTGAAGGACACGACGACCAAGCAGTCTGGCGAGAACGTGTTCACCATGATGCGGCGCATCGGCCAGGCG
>Ga0302178_10001191_pt1 | contig 22239 bp, 17 predicted proteins | sample I_Palsa_E1_3_FD_198790 | JGI IMG/M metagenome (GOLD analysis project Ga0302178, IMG submission 198790) | Peat permafrost microbial communities from Stordalen Mire near Abisko, Sweden - I_Palsa_E1_3 | ecosystem: Environmental > Terrestrial > Soil > Palsa > Peat permafrost | place: Sweden... | reverse complement strand
GCGAGAACAAAGAAACGTGACGATTGCGGCCTATTTAGGCTGGACACTCGATGCCTTCGATTTCTTTCTAATGGTTTTCGTATTGAAAGACATCGCCGCCGAATTCAATACGAAGATTCCGGCGGTCGCTTTAGGCATTACCCTGACGCTCGCGATGCGCCCCATAGGAGCGCTGATCTTCGGTCGTCTAGCCGACAAGTACGGCCGGCGCCCGACGCTGATGATCAACATCGCGATCTATTCGCTGCTGGAAATGCTGTCAGGATTCTCACCGAATCTCTTGACGCTGCTCGTGTTGCGCTCGCTGTTCGGCATTGCAATGGGCGGTGAATGGGGCGTGGGCTCGGCCCTCACCATGGAAACCGTCCCGACCAAAGCACGTGGCTTTGTCTCGGGTCTCTTGCAAGCGGGTTATCCGAGCGGCTATCTGCTGGCTTCCATCGTGTTCGGCGTGGCGTATCAATATGTTGGCTGGCGCGGAATGTTCTTTATCGGCGTGGCCCCTGCGCTGCTGGTTTTATATGTGCGCGCACACGTGCCTGAATCTCCGGCATGGAAGGCCATGGAAAAACGGCCACGGCCCGGCTTGCTGAAGACGCTCAAGCAGAACTGGAAGTTGTCCATTTATGCAATTGTCTTGATGACCGCGTTTAACTTCTTCTCGCACGGCACCCAGGATCTTTACCCGACCTTCCTGCGCGAACAGCATCACTTCGATCCACACACAGTTGCGCTCATTACCATTGTCCTGAATGTCGGAGCAATCTGCGGAGGACTGTTCTTCGGATCCATGTCGGAGAAAATCGGGCGCCGCTGGGCAATTTTTATTGCCGCTTTGATCGCATTGCCGGTATTGCCGCTCTGGGCGTTCTCAAGTGGCCCGGTCGCGCTCGCCGCCGGAGCGTTCCTGATGCAGATCTCTGTTCAAGGAGCCTGGGGGGTGATCCCGGTACACCTGAATGAGATTTCGCCCGATGAGATTCGCGCCACATTCCCCGGGCTCATTTATCAGTTGGGCAATCTGCTGGCTTCGGTCAATGCCACCATGCAGGCGTCTATCGCCATCAAGAATGGCAATAACTATGGACTCGCCATGGCACTGGTCGGCGGCACGGTTGCCGTAGTGATCGCGGCGCTTATTCTCTTTAGCCGCGAACGGCGCGGTATCGACATGACCGAGTCGGCCCAGCATGTCGGGGCTGCAAGCTCGGCTTAAAGTTCTGAACCCAATGGGGACGCGTTCGCGTCCCCATTTTTTTCACTCGATTCATACCTGTTCGCTCCCTCCCCTCGCACGACCGTTCTCTTTCTAGAGAGCACGCTCCATAAAATGGCTTGTCGATATCGCTAAAGCTTTTTATCTTGATTAGAACACCCGTTTTAATTAAAGGCTTTACTCGATCATTCCCAGAATGTGGACCGTTTCAACGGTTCCGGAGACGCCAGTGCCTACCCGTTCCACGCTTAACCCTCCCAGTCGCGCGCCATCGCGCGCGTCCGGCGATACCAAGACTCGCTTGCTCGACGCCGCCGAAGCGCTCTTCATCGACGCCGGTTACGAAGGCATGTCGATGCGGCTTATCACTGCTCGTGCCGATGCAAACCTGGCTGCCGTGAACTATCACTTCGGCGGCAAGGACGCGCTGATCCACGCGATGCTCACTCGTCGCCTCGACGGTCTCAACCAGAACCGCCTGGCCTTGCTCGAACGCTTCCAGACTTCGCTGGGTTCGCAACTCACCTGCGAGCACATCCTCGGCGCGATGTTTATCCCGGCGCTGCAGCAATCCCGTTGCCTCGACAAAAGCGGCCCTGCGTTGCTACGCCTTCTCGGCCGCGCCTACACCGATCCGTCGCCGTTCATTCGCAATTTCCTGCGCGGAATCTATGCGGAGGTCGCGGAGCGCTTCTTCCGCGCGTTTCAAACCGTCCTGCCGCATTTGCCCCGCGAAGAACTTGGCTGGCGGCTGCACTTTTGCATCGGCTCTCTCAGCGGCATTCTCGCCGCGGCCGATACGAGTACCCTTATCGCCGATTTCACGCAGGGCCAGCGTCTGGAGGACTCGCAATTGATCGGCCGCCTTGCGCTGGTCATGGTGGCAGCGCTCAAAGCGCCCCTGTCTCCTCCAAACGGTGCCTGCCCCTTCGCCTCCATGTTCACTGAGCGCGAACCGGTCTCCAATAGCGCTGCAGCCTTGGCGCCGGACCCTTTGAGCGCGGGTCCGTTCGCGCACCATACCGCGTCGCAACATGCCATTGCCTGAAGTGAGGACGCACGCGCCGGGTATGTAATGTGCTGAACATTAAGCTGCCGACTCACCCCGCCTCCATGCCGTTCCCGCGCACACTATCGAACAACATCAGCAGAGGTCGTCATGACAGCCAGCTTCGTGGTCGCACTGTTTATCGTGAGCGGCGCTTTGCTGTATATGCAAGCGCCCGCTATTGCCTGGCTCGCATGGGCGGTGATCTGGGTGGCTATCGGCTGGTTCGCGGGGGTGACCGGACCGGTTGTCACAGCGCTCCTCGCGATCATCTTCGTGCTGCCCGCACTCGTACTCGCCATCAAGCCGCTGCGCCGTGCACTGCTGACCAAACCTATCTTCGACCTGTTCCGCAAGATCCTGCCCGAGATGTCGCCGACCGAGCGCGATGCAATCGAAGCCGGCACGGTCTGGTGGGATGCCGCGCTGTTCTCCGGGCGCCCGAAATGGGACACGCTCCTCGCACTCGGCGCTCCCGTGCTCACGGCGCAAGAGCGAGCGTTTATCGACACGGAATGCACGCAACTCTGCGATCTCGCGAACGACTGGGAAACGACTGCAATCTGGCAAGACTTGTCGCCGCAAACGTGGCAATTCATCAAGTCGAAGGGCTTCCTCGGCATGATCATTCCGAAGCAGTACGGGGGCAAACAATTCTCCGCCTACGCGCATTCGCAGGTCATCATGAAACTCGCCACGCGCTGCTCCGCTGCAGCGGTTTCGGTGATGGTGCCCAACTCGCTCGGCCCCGCCGAATTGCTGATGCACTACGGCACCGAAGCACAGAAGAACCACTATCTGCCGCGCCTCGCTCGCGGCGATGAAATCCCCTGCTTCGCGCTGACCAGCCCCTACGCGGGGTCTGACGCGGCGGCGATTCCCGACGTGGGCATCGTATGCAAGGGTTGGCATGAGGGCCGCGAAGTGCTCGGCTTTCGCGTGACATGGGAGAAACGCTACATCACGCTTGGGCCGATCGCGACCGTGCTGGGCCTCGCGTTCCGCGCACTCGACCCCGACCACCTGCTTGGTCCCGCCGATGAAGCCGGCATCACCTGCGCGCTCATTCCGACTACGCATCCCGGCGTGAATATCGGCCGCCGTCACTGGCCCCTGAACGCTGTGTTCCAGAACGGTCCGAACTGGGGCACCGATGTATTTATCCCCCTCGACTGGGTGATCGGCGGACGCGAACAAGTTGGCAACGGCTGGCGCATGCTGATGGAATGTCTTGCGGCGGGACGGGCCATTTCGTTGCCATCGTCGAACGTGGGCATGGCGAAGCTGGCCGTGCGCGGAACCGGCGCGTACTCGGCCGTGCGCCGGCAGTTCCGCACGGCGATCGGCAAGTTCGAAGGTGTTCAGGAAGCGCTCGGGCGCATGGGCGGCAACCTGTATGTGATGGACGCGGCACGCCGCTTGTCGGCGCAAGGCGTTGATCTTGGTGAGAAACCATCGGTGATTTCCGCGATCGCGAAGTATCACATCACCGAACGCGCGCGCAAAGTGATCAACGACGGCATGGACGTGGTCGCGGGCAAGGGCATCTGCATGGGACCATCGAATTTCCTCGCCCGCGCTTATCAACAGGTGCCCATCTCGATCACGGTGGAAGGCGCGAACATCCTCACCCGTTGCCTCATCATCTTTGGTCAGGGCGCGATCCGCTGTCATCCGTATGTGCTCAAGGAGATGACCGCTACCCGTGATGCCGATCGTGCCAAAGGCCTGCGTGATTTTGACAGCGCCTTCTTCGGACACGCGAATTTCACGGCGTCGAATGCGGTGCGCAGCTTCGTGTTCGCGTTGGGCGGCAGCGCGCTGATCCCCAAGCCCACCCGCGCCGACACGCGTCTTGTGCCCTACTATCGCGCGGCCACTCGCCTCGCCACGGCGTTCGCACTGCTCGCGGATGTATCGATGTTCGCGCTCGGTGGCGAATTGAAGCGGCGCGAACGCCTGTCGGCGAGACTCGGCGATATCCTCTCACAGCTCTACCTGATCTCGGCCACGCTCAAGCGCTTCGAAGACGATGGCCGGCCTGAAGCCGATCTTCCGCTCGTGCGCTGGGGTGTCGAAGATGCGCTGCATCAAGCGCAAACGGCCTTCGAAGGCGTACTCTCCAACTATCCGAAGCGGCTCGCCGCAGGCTTCGTGCGCGCGCTCGCGTTTCCTTTCGGCATGCCGCATCGCGTGCCGGGGGATGCGCTGGGGACCGCTATCGCCGAGTTGATGACCACGCCCGGTGACGCACGCGAACGTCTGATTGCAGACTCGTACGCGCCGCCCGTGCATATCGATCCGCTCGGTTACGGCGAGTTGATGTTCGCGCTCAGTCCGCGTTATGCCGAGATCGAGCACAAGCTGCGCGATGCGGTCAAGGCCAGGAAGATCCCGCCGGTGCCGCAAAGCCTGCCCGATCTCGACGCGTGGGCTGCGGCCTGCGAAACGCGCGGTTTGATCGATGCGACCGAACGTCAGGTACTCTCCGACTATGCGCGCTACGGCGTGGAAGTCGTCAAGGTCGATGACTTCGGTGCGGATTTCGGTATGCTCGATGCGCTGCAGAAACGCCAGGAAGCACTGGCGAACGAGCCCGAGGAAATCCATGCGTGATCCTTCACACAAGCGTTAAACCGGATTCAGGCAGGCATGAAAGATCGCTATCTCGACTTCGTCAATTCCCCGTTCGGCGCGAGCGTCGCGCGCTCCATCGGCTTGCCTCAGCCGGAAGTATTGCGGCGGCACGCACAAGGACGCGCGGAATTCGATGGTATAGCAGCGATCGGAGCGGGCCCGTCGCCCACGCTGTTCGAGCCGCTGCTTGCTCTGTTGACTGGCCTCGGCATGACGAGCGTTGCTCACGAAAGCGCACTCGGCTGGTTGCCGGTCGCGGCAAGACATGGCGCCATGAGCGGACGCTTCGAACCGCGCTCGCCCGGCGCGGCACCGAACGATCAGGTGCAGGCGCTGATTTTCGACGCCACGGGTATCACCGACAGCACGCAACTGCATGCGCTCTACGGCTTCTTCCACGATGCCATCCGCTCGGTGGCGAAGAGCGGCCGTATCGTCGTACTCGGACGGCAGCCCCAATCGTGCACCTCGCCGCGAGCATGGACCGCGCAACGGGCGCTGGAAGGCATGACACGTTCGCTCGGCAAGGAAGCGCGCGGGGGTATCTCTTCGAATCTGATTCAGGTCGAGCCAGGCGCCGATATTGATGGGGCGCTGCGTTTCCTGCTCTCGCCGCGCTCGGCGTATGTGTCGGGGCAAGTCGTGCATATCGACACCACACCGGTCACGCAGCCCGCCGACTGGAACCAGCCGCTCGCGGGCAAACGTGCGCTCGTGACGGGCGCGGCACGCGGTATTGGTGCGGCGATCGCGCAGGTCCTCGCCGATCGTGGCGCGCACGTGATCGGACTGGATGTCCCTCAAGCACAAGACGCGCTCGACCAGACCATGCTCGCGCTGGAAGATGCATGGCCGTCGCAAGGGGCACACACGGCTATCGTCGCAGATATCGCCGCGCCCGAAGCGCCTGAGACCATCGCGGCTGCGCTGCTGGCCATGGGTGGTATCGATATCGTCGTGCACAACGCCGGCATCACGCGCGACAAGACGATCGCGAAGATGACCGAAGCCGCGTGGGACAGCGTAATCGATGTAAATCTCTCGGCGCAGGAACGCATAGACGACTTGCTGCTCGATCAGAACGTGCTGCATGCAGGCGGCCGGATCATAGCGGTATCGTCGATCAGTGGCATTGCCGGCAATCTCGGCCAGACCAACTACGCGACCTCGAAGGCCGGCGTGATCGGTCGCGTGCAAAGCATGGTGGAAGCGCTGCGCGCACGGGGCATCACGATCAATGCGGTGGCGCCCGGGTTCATTGAAACGCAGATGACCGCCCGGATTCCGCTGGGACTTCGCGAAGCCGGACGACGCATGAATTCGATGAGCCAGGGCGGCCAGCCCGTGGACGTAGCAGAGACGATCGCGTGGCTCGCCAGTCCCGCTTGCGCCGGCATAACCGGCAACGTGGTGCGCGTGTGCGGACAAAGCCTGATCGGAGCATGACCATGGGCATGCCGCTTCCGTCAGACTCGCCGTCAGGCTCGCCACGCATGCGCACGGTGATCCTGGAGTCGCTGCCGCCACCCGCGAAACTCTATGGCCGTGCGCTGCAGGGTATTTTCAAGCGCGCGGAGGGAGTGGCCGATCTACCGCCGCTGCGCCTCGTGCGCCCAAGCGTGACACTCGATCCCGAACAGATCGGCCGCTATGCGCGCGTATGCGGTTTTATCCCCGAGCAAGGCGTGCCGGTGACCTTCCCTCACGTGATGGCGTTCCCACTGCATCTGATGCTGCTCACCGATCCCGTGTTTCCATGGCCCGCGATGGGTCTCGTGCATGTATCGAACAGCGTACGCCTGCGGCGCACGCTGTACTCGGGACAGGCATTACGCATTGAAGTGGAAAGCGGCGCACTGGTGGCTCACGACAAGGGCCAGGCGTTCACGCTGCATACTCGTATCTATCGCGGCGGTGAAGCGGTCTGGGATGCGGACAGTGTGTATCTGAAGCGGGGTGTCGCGGGTCGCGGTCATGCTTCTGTTGCACAGGCCGACACCGTGCCGCCCCCACTGGTCCGTGAAGCACGCTGGCAGCTTCCTGCACAACTCGGCCGCAATTATGCAAAAGCGTCCGGTGACTTCAACCCGATTCATCTGCACGCCCTTTCGGCGAAAGCGTTCGGCTTTCCGCGCGCCATCGCGCATGGCATGTGGACGCTCGGACGCACGCTCGCGGCGCTGCAACCGTCGAAGCAGCTGGGTGCCGCTGATGTGCAGGGCGACTTCAAGTCGCCCATTCTCCTGCCCGCTGAAACCACGTTGTGGACCGCCGCTTCATCGGCGACGGAACGCGCCTTTGAAGTGCGCGATCTGGCAGGTGAGCGATTGCATCTGCGCGGCCGCTTCGAGTGGGAATTGCCATGATTCGCGCCCGCGCCATGGACGAACGCTGCGATTTGGTTGCCGTCTTATACACAATCATACGGCATCCTAAACTACCGATGCCGGCTGAAACCGATGTTGAAGCGCCCACCGTATCCCTCGACGAGACCTCATCATGACTGTGAGCGCCCTTCCCGCTGTCCGTCGCGTGGCAATCCTCGGCAGCAACCGGATTCCGTTCGCCCGCTCCAACACGGCGTACTCGACGGCATCGAACCAGGACATGCTGACGTTCGCCCTGCAAGGCCTTATTGACCGATACGACCTGCACGGCCTGCGACTCGGCGAAGTCGCGGCGGGGGCCGTGATCAAGCATTCACGCGACTTCAATCTCACGCGCGAGGCGTTGCTCTCCACCACCCTCGCCCGGGAAACGCCCGCCTACGACGTGAGCCAGGCATGCGGAACGGGTCTTGAAACCGCGATCCTGGTCGCGAACAAGATCGCGCTCGGGCAGATCGATGTGGGCATTGCAGGTGGCGTGGATACGACCTCGGACGCGCCTATTGGCGTGAACGAGCGGATGCGCAAGATCCTGCTCGAAGCGAACCGCGGCAAGTCCACGGCACAGCGCATGAGCGCGCTGGCGAAGCTGCGGCCCGCCATGTTGATCAAACCCGCGCTGCCGCGTAACAGCGAACCTCGTACCGGCCTTTCAATGGGCGAACATTGCGAGCTGATGGCCAAGCGCTGGAAAATATCGCGTGAGGCGCAGGACGAGCTTGCGCTCGACAGTCATCGAAAGCTGGCGGCAGCGTACGAGCGCGGTTTTTTCAACGACCTGATGACACCGTACAAAGGCCTTTCACACGACAACATCCTGCGGCCGGATCTCACGGCCGAGCGACTCGCCGCGCTGAAACCCGTCTTCGACCGCGACGCCGGGACGCTCACGGCCGGCAATTCCACACCGCTCACCGATGGCGCGTCGGCGGTGTTGCTGGCATCGGAGGAATGGGCGGCCGCACGAAACTTGCCCGTGCTCGCTTATCTCACGCTCTCGGCAACCGCAGCCGTCGATTTCTTCGACAAGAAAGAAGGCCTCCTGATGGCGCCCGCTTACGCCGTGCCACGGTTGCTCGAACGTGCGGGACTTGAGCTTCGCGACTTCGATTTCTACGAGATCCATGAGGCATTCGCGGCGCAGGTACTGTGCACGCTCGCGGCGTGGGAAGACGAAGAATACTGCCGCACGAAGCTAGGCCTCGACGGCCCGTTCGGGTCGATCGAGCGCAGCCGCATGAATCTCAATGGCGGATCGCTGGCAACGGGTCATCCGTTCGCGGCGACCGGAGGACGGATCGTGGGAACCCTTGCCAAGATGCTGGCGATACTGGCACGGGCGCCCGGCGACACGCGTACATACCGCGGGCTCATCTCCATCTGCGCGGCGGGCGGACAGGGGGTAGTCGCCATTCTCGAAAGTTGATGCCGGCTGGCAGGCCACGCAGGTTTGTCGCTGGAGACCATCTGAGGAATCTGAAGATAAAACGCGTCGCCTGGGAATTTCTGGCCGCGGCGACCCGTTCTAAGACAAGGAAAGGTTTTCGCCGTGAACTGCGCGACGCCAAAGCAGCCAAAGCAGAACGAATGGACCACGGAGAATTTCATGCATCGAGCACGACAGCGCCGCCCAAACCGCATGCCGATCCGCGCAAGTGCTTGGGTCCCGAGTCTGCTGGCTGCCCTCGCCCTGTCAGCCATCTCCATACCCGTGAACGCGCAGGAGGCGGCCAGCACGGCCACGGCCGCATTGCCAACGTCCGCCGCCACCTCCGCGGCCGGTCCGGCGCTCTCCGCAGGCGCCACGAGTACACCGCCGAAAACGCCAGCGGCGCAGGTCGGCAAACTTCCGCTAGATGGCCAGGTTCGCTGGCTGAGCCGCGCCGCACTGAGTGGCATGCTTGCCAACATGAGCGACGCGGCGCTCGTGTCGCTGTTCAAATCGCTTGATCCGCTGGCGCTGCCACGCTATCTGAAGAACGGCCCGAATGGTTATCCGTCGTATGAGTTCACCATGCTGCGGCGTGAGCGTATCCACGGCAACTGGCCGGATCAGGCGGATCACATGCTGGTGCGTGTGACGCGCGATCCGCTGCGGGTCTACGCAAAATGGCTGCCGGACGGCGCACACGCGGGCCAGGAGATTCTCTACGACGAAACCGCGCGCCCCAACGAAATGTACGGCCATCTGGGCGGAGTACTAAAGGTGTTTGCGCTTTGGACGTCACTCAACGGCACGCTCGCGCGCTCGCAATCCCGGCATTCTGTCCGCGATCTTGGTACCGAATACATCACCCAGCAGTTCCTGGCCGAAGGCAAGAAATTCGCCGACGCAGGGGTCACGCGCGCCAACGACATCGAAGTAAAAACGATCGATGGCGCCCGCGTGGTCACCTTCACTTACGAAACCCCTTCTGGACAGCCCGCGTTCTATGCAAAGAAAGAAATTCTTGGACTGGACCTGAGGCGGCCGTATTTCCGGACGGCAGAATCCTTCGACAACGACGGCAAGATCTTTGAAAGCATCGTGTTCCAGAACATCGCGCCCAAGACATTCGACGACGCCGCGTTCAACCCCAGGAACCCCGCTTACAATTTTTAATCTCATCAATCACAATTTTTAGCCTCGCCAATCGTCTCCATAGCAGGCGCACGCGTGGCATTTGGTCTGTTTTAAGTTTCGCCTAAGAGTTGATCGATACCCTTGCCCAACTTTATCGAAACTTCACGCGCCGCTGTAGGGTGCGATCGACGCGCTGCACGACACAAAGACAAAGCATTAACGAAAGGAGTTCGTCATGAACCTCCGCAACGCATCGGCTCCTGTGCGGGCCATCAAACGATTACTCAGCCACCATGAAATCGCCACGCTGCTGTTGCTGCTGCACGCGCCGATCGACGTGATGGCCGCGCCCCCCGACGTTGCCTCGCTGAGCGAATACGGCTACGTGGAGATGGTGACCCCGACCCCGGGCGAGTCCAAGTTCCGCCTGACCGACGACGGCAATGCCGTGCTGCGTGGGCTCGGTATCAAGTAAATCCGGCCAGGCCGCTATTCACGAACAGACCCGTTCACGCTGCCGGTTCACGCTCCACCCCGCATCGCGATCTCTGGAATAATCGATTGAGTGACGCTTTCCTTCAATCGACAGGAGATTTGCAATGCCAACTGCACTACCCGCTTCAATGCCTGGTCCCCGGCCCAGACTTGCACGCGTTCTGCTGACCAACGACGATGGTATCGACGCGCCCGGGCTTGCCGTCCTCGAAGCGGTGGCCAACGAACTCGCGGACGAAGTGTGGATCGTCGCCCCGGAGCACGACCAAAGCGGCACGTCGCATTCCATCAGCCTGCATTCGCCGCTGCGCGTGAGCGAACATGGCAAGCGCCGCTTCGGCGTGCTTGGCACCCCGGGTGATTGCGTGGTGATGGCCGTGCGGCATCTGATGCAGGACGCCCCGCCCACGCTAGTGCTGTCGGGCATCAACCGCGGCGGCAACCTGGGTGTGGAAACCATGTTTTCCGGCACGGTCGGCGCGGCCATGACGGGCTTGCTGCTCGGCTTGCCATCCATTGCATTGAGCCAGACCTTCAGTGACCGCGACAACGTGCGCTGGGATACCGCGCGCGCACTCGCGCCCGGTGTGATCCGCTCACTGCTTGCCATCGAGCATGATGCGCCGACCTGCTTCAACGTGAATTTTCCGGATATAGACGCCGCGCTGGCAGGCCCGCTCACCCCGACTCGCCAGGGTGTGGGACTGGTGGAAGGTATAGACGTCCTGCCGCAAACCGATCCGCGTGGCCTGCAATATCACTGGCTGCGTTTTCAGCGCGGACCGCGTGAGAACGCGGCCGACAGCGAGACAGCGGTGGTCGCATCGGGACGCGTGTCGGTGACACCGCTGCAATTCGAACGCACCGACGAACGCACATTCGCTGTGTTGACGAAGGCACTGGCGTAGAAGTCAGACCAAGCGGACAGCGGCGAAAGCATTGGGCGCGTTGGATTCAACACTGCCGCCTACAACGTCTCAACCCACGACGCGCGTTTCAGGCTCTTCGTCGAAGATCTGGAACTTGCGCATTTTTTCCCACAGCACCTTGCGGCTAATGCCCAGGTGACTCGCCGTGTCCTGGCGCCGCCAGCCGTTCGCTTCCAACGCGGCCAGCACACGGTTACGCTCGTTCATGTCCCACTTGCTGCGATCAACCAGCACTTCGGCGCTCAGCTCAGGCGGGACTGGCTGCGAGGTGCGGGCAAGCGCGAGCAGCCGCTGCAACCGAGCGGTGTCCCACGATCCTACTTGCCGCACGGTCACGCCTATGCGCTCCGCCAGATTGCGCAACTCGCGGACGTTGCCGGGGAAATAACTGTCAGCGACAGCATCGGCCAGCCAGTACGGCAACTCGGGTAAGGTCGCGAGCTTTTCCTGCCCCACCACCTGCGCGATGAACGACTTGAACAACGCAATCTTGTCAATCGCCCCGCGTTCCTCCAGCGACGGAATTTTCAACTCGATCACCGCCAGCCGATAGTAAAGATCCGCGCGGAATTCACCGTCCTTCACCAGTTGCGGCAGGCTCTTGTGAGTCGCCGCGACCAGCCGGAAATCCACCTTGACCGGCGTGGGCGAACCAATCCGCGTGACCGCACTGTCCTCCAGCACGCGCAATAACTTGACCTGCTGATAGAGCGGCATATCGCCGATTTCATCGAGAAACAGCGTGCCGCCGTCGGCCTGCTCGAAGTAGCCTTTGTGCGCGATCACGGCGCCGGTGAACGAGCCTTTCGCGTGACCGAAGAACAGCGATTCGAACAAGCCATCAGGAATCGCGCCGCAGTTGACCGGCACGAACGGCCCCTCGGAAAAACGCTTGTGTTGCTCGTGCAGCATCTGCGCAATACGTTCCTTGCCCACACCGGTTTCGCCATGCACGAGCACACTGGTATCGCAATCAGCGAAGGTCTGCACTTCGTGCAGCAATGCCTGCATGCACTCCGCATTCGCGATCAGGGCGCTCGATTCCTGCGCTTGCTCCCCATGCGCACGCAGTTGCTGCGCAAGCTTCGCCACCATCCGGCGCAACTCGGCGCCGGTGAAATCGAGCGGCAGGATGTGCGAATAATCAGTGGGGAAAACGCTGGTGTCGCGCTCACGCGGCGCCGCACCCACCCAGATCACCGGCATGCCGCGATGCGCTTCCCAATCGCGCAACGCGAAGGCGCCCGTGTCAATCACGCTCACACTCACGATCGCGATTGCCTGGCGTTGCGCATCTTGGCCCGCGGCTATCGACATGCCGTCGGCGCGGATCACATCGACTTCGAAACTCGACATGCAGCGCACCACCTGCTCGACGATATCGGCCTTGCCTTCCCACACGTATATGTCGAGGTCATCGATTTTTGTCGCTGGTCTCATTGATCGAGTCTCATGGGTTGCATCTGTTGGCTTGGCAGCCGGTTGCGTGTGTTCATTGGTTGTGTTCGTTACGTGCGTTACGTGCATTCGTTACATTGTTAACGGCGCCGGTTGGCCTTCGGTTCAGTCATGCAATCAATATTGAAGCTGTGACTGGCCACATGCCAGCGACAGGTCATGCACGGTGCTCACCCCGATCTGTGCACCGAGCAGTTGCAGAACAGGCATAAGGACCGTGTCCAGTGCATTAAATACAGGAGTCAGGAGAGGCAGGACGAAACTCAGTAGCGCCTGGCCAACGGGCGAGCTAATGGGAAGCGATGCCCCGAGTACGTTCAAGGTCAGCCCGTTCCCCGCGGACAGCTGCGTAGCGAAACTCGACGTCGCGTTGTACAACACGCCACCCACCTGGTTCGAGTTCGTCGTCTGATAATCATCAGTATTACCAACAATGCCATCAAAAGTCAGAGAAGAGGCACTTTTGACGACGGCGGGAAGCGATGTGGCCATCGTGATCGTGACAATGTTTGCCACATTGACAAGCTTCGCCGGCGAGCAACTGTAAGGGGCCGTCGCCGATAGGTTGGTCGGCGTTTCGCCTATGCAGACATTCGCGATGCCGGTCTGAACGCCCACCACCGAGTTGCTTGCTGACTGAGTCGAGAGGCACTGCGTGGAAACAAGCCACGCAGTGCCGGTTCCCACATAGACGTTGATTGGCAAGATCACTATCGGTGGCGAAAGAAGCCCCAACAGCCCCAACTGCAGCCCCGGCAACCCTCCGAGCGTCACCTTGAGAAACGCCCGCACCTGTGCTGTCGTGGCACTCGTGCGCCACGCGCCTGCCGGCGTCTGCCCGGCCTCGCCTATCGCCAGCACCGGAGGCTGGATAACTTGGACCTGCAATGTCGCCGTCGCCACTCCAAGGTTCAGACCCGTCGACACATTTACAGCAGACTTCCCCGCCTGTGCGATGTCGGCCGCGACGAACAACGCGTCCAGCGGGCTGATGGTTGCAGTGAGCGCGGACTGCGTATCGGCGAGGCTGACTTGCAGCAGGCCCGTTGCGCCATTCACCGCGCCTATGGGAAAGGTCTGCGAGCTGGGAATATTCGCGCTCGCGAAAGCCTGCAGCGCACCAAGTGCGAGGGACAGATTCGCATTGGCAACCCGGGTATTCTGCAACGCGGTGACCATGAGATTGACGAATTGCGCCGCGGTTACGTTCATCGCGAGCAATTGGCTCACTGTGCCCACACCCGCTGCCGTCACAAGGTCCCCGATCTTGATACGCGATTGCGCCAGCCCCGCGTAACCTAACGCCGATATCTGCGCCGTGTTGATATTCGTCCCGAGCAAGGCGTTCAGCAGACCTGTAATGACCGTCGGATCAACGTTTGCCGTCGTCGTGCCGATCGTGAATGCCCCCACGTTGACGGCTTGCGCGAGCCCGGTTGCACTGACTAGCTGCCCTGCTCCCAGGAAGAAATAAGGCACTTGCTTCGACACGGTCACCTGCACTGCGTTGCTGGGCGTAGCGTTCGCTGCATAGTAGTTCGGCCCCGCATAAAGCGTCGGGTCCCAGCGCCCGCAGGTCGTGGTAATCGAGTTGCCTGACGCCGACGCGTTAAAGCCATTCGCGCCCGCGCTGCCGAGCGCGGTAGTCGGGGCGCGCGAGCAGGCGTTGTCGACCACCTGCGCGCCCGCGTTCGCCGCCATGTCCGCCACGCTCTGCAAGACGCGTCGTTGATAAAACACACTACCTACATCGATAGCACCTAGTGCCACGACCGCCACCAGCAGCCAGAAAGCCGCCAACATGCTCGCCACGCCGCGCTGCCGTTTGGGGCCGCGCGGTGTCTGTCTGCCAGGCGATGTCGGAAAGCGTTTCATATCAGTTCGACGTTGCGCCGCCTATCGCGCCGCCGACCGTGCCCACCGACGAATCCAGATGTTCCGGAATCGGATGGTCGAAGGACTTCAGGTAACGCGCGTACGCAGCACTCGCTTCCGCACCCAGCATCGGCTGTGCCGGTGCCGCCAACTGGCCGCTTCGCTGTAACTCGAGCATGGATAGTGTGGCATCGCCAATCAGCGTCGCATGATGGGTCACAGCAACGGTTTTTACCGGAACCGCCGGTTGTGCCTGTGCGTGTGCCTGCTGCTGAATCTCTACCGCTGCCGACGATTCCTGCGACGTCAACGGTGTCTGCGTCTGCGCCGCCGCGCTGGTGGTAATCGCCACCGAGCACACCCCGGCGACCAATCCCGCAGTCAGGGCGATCATCCTGCACGACCCTCGCCTCGTCCGATATTCATTCATGGTTCTTCCCCTCACCGTGCGACCAGTTGCGGTTGTTTGCCCGACATCGCGCCGGATGGATCGATGGTCTGGGTCAGCGGCAATTGCGCGTTGAGCAAAGAATCGACCGTCTCCGGCGCGCGGGCCATAGGAACGCGCGCGTGCTCGGTTGCCGCCGCTGCGACCTCGGCCGCCCGTGCGTGCGTAGCTTGTGTCGAAGCCGCCGCAATGCGCTGCGCATCCGCACGAATCGCCTGCTGCACTTCCGGCGAAAATTTCTGCTGGGCGATCAGCCCCTGCGCCGCGGCGGCCTGACCGTCGGCTAGCAGGAACAGCGCGACGTTGCTGAGAATCTTCGGATTGTCCTGCGCCAACTCCGCGGCTTTCATCAGCGGTACCCGAGCGCCCGCCACATCGCCCAGACGCAAGCGCGCGTAACCCAGATCCGATAGTGTGAGAGCGTCGGTTGGCTGCAGGCGCGTGGCGGTATCTAACGCTTCGGAAGCCTTATCAAATTGCCCTGCCGCTCCAGCCAGCAAACCGAGACCGCGATACCCCCGCGCCGCCAGCGGCGTGTTCAGCAATTTCGTGTAGGCATCGGCGCTGCCTTGAGCCTGGCCAGTCTGGCGCAAGGCGTCGGCACGCAGGAGCGTGGTATCCGGGGTCGGACCGTACTGCTTTTCGTACGCGTCAATATGCGCAAGCGATGCATAGAACAACCCCTGCGACTGCATCCGGTCGATCAGAGCGAGATACATGCCGGGTGTATCGGGCGCGTCCTGCTTCTGCTGCGATTGCTGAAGCGCGGCTTCGCGCTCCGCCTGTATGCCGACCCCATAACCACTTTCCATCTTCGACGCGCAGCCGCCCAGGCCTGCGAAAACGGAACAGGCAAGCATCAGGACGACAGTGCACAAGCGGTTCTCGATTGCGATCAATTTCATGGCGACTCTCTTGAACGTCTCTTCAACGTCTATCTGTGCATCGTGGACAGCGAATGGAACACGGCGACAAATCCCGGACCGGCTGTCATGATCAACAGCGCGGGCAGCAAGGTCACGACCATCACGCCGGTCATCTTCACAGTCAATGCGCCGGTCCGTTCACGCAACGTCGCGCGGCGCGACTCGCGCAACCGGTCGCCGAACTGGCGCAGCGGTTCCTGTACCGCGCCACCGTGTTTGTCGACCTGGACCACCAGCCGCATCACGGCATTCAGGTCGTCGCTTTCATAGCTCGTCGCGAGCCGGCTCAGCGACTGCTCACGCGTACGTCCGGTGGTGAACTGCCGGTGCGCCAGCGCCAGTTCCTGCGAGAACACCGGCAGCACAGTCGCGAAGTCGTTGATCATCACTTGCAGGGTTTGATCGAGAGACAGGCCGACGCCTTGCAGCAAACGCAGCAAGTCGACGAACATCGGTAACTCGCTCGCTACCGCGCGTTGACGCGCTTTCGCGCGGCGCCGCACGAACCACTTCGGCAACATGAACCCGAGAGCGAGCCCAGCGATCATCCACACGGCGAGCCGGGGCTCCCCGTTGAACCAGGCCAGCGCAAGCAGTAGCAGCAGCGCGGCGCAGCCAATCCGCGCCGCGAAGAAACGCGCGCGCGCGTTGGCATCGAGGAAACCGCATCGATCCAGCAATCGCCGGTCTTCAGGCGCAACCACAATTGCACCGAACGGCGTGTCCAGCCAACCCACCGCCACACGGCTGAGCACATCGGCCAAGCGCGACAGGGGGCCGCCTTTGGGCCGCCCGCGCCCCGCGTCTGCCGCATCCCGCGCGTCCATTGTCTGGCGCGTCTGCTTGCCCGATGCAATCGCACGTGCCGCCGAGCTGGCCGCGCGTTGATCGAGCGCGTGGTCGAGCGTGCGCGCGCTGCGCTGCATGCGCGCGAGGCCCGTGAATGCGAGCACGCCCAACAAAGCACAGCCCAGCGCAGCGACGAGCAGGGCAAGGGCGAACACAGTGTGAGCGGTCATGATCAATCCTTCAGGCGCGCCATGCGGTAAAGCAGGAAAGCGCCGAGAACTTGCAGCCCCAACGCCACGTACACGAGGCGCTGGCCAAATGCATCGGACCACATCGCCTGGAAGTACGACGGGTTGGAGATCATCACGAAGCCGCCCAGCAGCGCTGGCAACAGCCCGAGCACCCAGGCGGACAAACGCGTCTCGGTGGACAGCGCAATCAGTTCGCGCTCGGCCTGTTCGAGATCGCGCATCAGGGTGGCCATGCGCTCGAGCATCACGTCGGAGCGGCCGCCGTATTTCACCGAGATGCGCAGCACCGACCCGACCAGTTCCAGCTCGCGCACGCGATACACCGAGGCCGCGTGCTTGAGCGCCACATCAATTTCGATGCCCGAGCGCAACATCCGCGAGACCCGGTCGAGGCAGTCGCGCAATGGCGCGTCGCTGGTTGTCAGCGCGGCCTGGAACGCGGCGGGCACACTGTTGCCAATAGTGATGAGCCGCACGATGCCGTCGAGGAATACGGGCAACTGGCGCGAGATGCGCTGATAGCGTTTTTGTGCGCGCCATGAGAGAAATGCAAACGCGCAGAACACCCCAACGACGACGAAACACAGCGCAACCATCCAATGCGTACGTACGCCGACCCAGCACGCTCCCGGCAGGATCACTGCACCGGTGCCCAACAAAAAGGTGCGCGCACTGGCAATGCCCGCGCGGCTCATCAGATTGCCCAAGCCATAAGCCATGCGCGCCTGCAGATGTCGCATATTCTCGCGAACGCCGCGCTGCATGGCATTCGGCGGCAAAGCGGAGGGAGCGGCAGAACGCGTGCGCTGGCTGTTCTGGGCGGGCGCCTTTCCCGATGTCGCACCCTGCACTGACGCCACGCGCCGGTCGACAAAACGGTCTGTCAGCGCGCGTTCGCGGTTCTCCTGCGCGCGCTGCCACAGCAGCAGCCCGCCAGCCGCGCACAGCAGCGCCACGACCAGGACGAGACCGATACCGCTAGACATTGAAGCCTCCCCCGGAGCGCCCGAAACCGCCGCCACCGCCGCCTCGTCCGAAGCCGTCGTTGAAGCCGTCGTTGAAGCTGTCCGCGCCCCTGTCGTTGCCAAGGGACTGGCGGTACTTGGCAAGCTTCGGCGAGCTCGGATGAATGCCGAGCGAGACCCAGTTGTCCTGCTCCTCGCCGCCTTCCATGATCGGCTCGTACCGGTACAACTCCTGCGTCGCGACAATGTTGTCCGACAGCCCCGTCACTTCCGTGATCGACAAAATCCGCCGCCGCCCATTGGACAAACGCCCGATCTGCACAATGAAGTCGATGGCGTTCGCAATCTGCCGCCGCAAGCTCGACTCCGTGCCCTGGAAGCCTGCAAACCCCGCCAGCATCTCGAGCCGGTAAAGACATTCGCGTGCCGAGCTCGCGTGGACGGTGCCCATCGAACCGTCGTGGCCGGTGTTCATGGCCTGCAGCATTTCCAGCACTTCGCCGCCGCGTACCTCACCCACGATGATCCTGTCCGGACGCATCCGCAGCGTATTGCGCAAGAGGTCGCGAATGGACACCACACCCGCGCCGTCAAAACCACCCGGACGGCTTTCCAGCCGCACCACGTGTGGATGATTGAGTGAGAGTTCGGCGGTGTCTTCTATCGTCACCACGCGCTCGTGCTTCGGAATAAAAAACGCGAGCGCATTGAGCAACGAGGTCTTGCCCGAACTCGTCCCGCCCGACACCAGCACGTTGCAGCGCGCAGCAACCGCCGCGTCGAGCAGCCCGCAAATCTCCTGATCGAAGGTCCCGTTCGCGAGCAGGTCGTCGGGGCGCAGGGGGTCGCGACGGAACTTTCGTATCGATACCACCGGTCCGTCGAGCGACAGCGGTTCTATCACCACGTTCACCCGGCCCCCGTCGGGCAAGCGGGCATCGACCATCGGATTGGATTCGTCCAGCCGGCGTCCGATCGGAGCGAGAATCCGCCGGACAATTCGCAGCAAATGCGCGTTGTCCGCGAAGCGCACAGGGATCTTCACCAGCATGCCGTGACGCGAGACATAGACGTCGTCGAAGCCGTTGATGAGGATGTCCTCCACGGCGGTATCCGCGAGCAGATCCTCGATCGGCCCGAAGCCCGCCAACTCTTTCGTCAGGGCCTCCGCAACCAGCCGCACTTCGCTCTCGTTCAGCGGAATGCGCCGCATCCTGACGAAGCCGTCGATCTCCAGGTCAACGAACTGCTGGATCGCCTGGCGCGACCAGCGTCCGAACTCCGCGCCCAGCTCTTCAATCCGCGTGAGCAGATGTTCATGCGCCGCGTTCTTGATGTCCTGAAACTGCTGCGTATGCGCGAACGAAGTGGCGTCGTCGGCGAACTCGATGTCTTTTGCCATCGTCTATGACCGCTTGGTGAAAGTGGGAAAGAGCCGCTTGAGGAATTGTCTTGAGCCGCTCGGCGCGTCGGCGGAATCCGCCTTGTTATGGTTCAGTGCATCCGCGTCCATGCCGTCCGGCAACGGCGCGGATGTGGACGCGACGCTGTCGGCCCCCGTCATCTTATGACCGCCGAGCCGCGCGACCAGCGGGTCCAACGCGCGCACATAAGCATCGCGCTCAGCGATATCCGCCAGCAGGCGCCCCTGGTTGACCGCGCGTCCCAGCGCCTGTGCGCGTGCAGGCAGTATCGCGAGCAACGGTAGCCCAAGCCGCTCCGCGATTTGCTCCGCGCCAAATTGCAGCGTCGGGTCGAACTTGTTCACGACCAGATGCAGCTTCTGCGGCGCATCGGCGGCCTCGCGGTCCTTGGGCAAGCGTGCGTCGACATCGTAGACACGCATGCCTTCCAGCAACTCCATGGCGGAGACGACTGACGCCACGTTCGGATCGCAGACCAGCCACACGTTGTCCGCGGCGCGCACCATCTGCGCGACGAATTCGAGGTTCGTAAAACCACCGAGATCGACGATCTGGTGATCGAAGAAAGTCCGCAGCCGGTTCACCAGATTTACCGCCGACGCGTACGACACCTCGCGCATCGCCGTGAGATCCGGTGGCAATGTGGTCACCGCCAGGCCGCTGGGATGGCGCCCGAAGGCCGTATGAACGAAGGTCTGGTCGAAGCGGCGCAGGTTGCGCACGGCATCGACGAAATTGAATTCGCTTTGTGTGTCGAGCAGCACTGAACTGTCTGCCGCGGGGATGCCCAGGTCGAGCAGCGCGAAGCTCTTCAATGCCGCCGCGCCACGTTTCTGTAACCTCACCGCCAGGTTGGCCGCCAGCGTGCTCACACCCATGCCGACGCGCGCACCTAGCAGCACCGTAATATGGCCGTGGCGGTTCGCGATGTGCTCCGTCTTCGCGGACTGGCTAGCCTGTTCAATCAATTGCTTCGCAATACGAAGTGCTTCTTCGGGTTCGCCTTCGACATCGATAAAATCGCGTACGCCGGCGCGCAATGCCGCAATCGCGCTGGCCGACTGCTGCAGGGAACCGAGTGCAACGATGGCCAAGCCCGGGAATGCATCGTGCACCGCGGTTGCCATGGCGGTTGCGCTTGCAATGCTGGCTTCGGGCGCTTCAAGCGGTGCACGGGCGAAATCGATGAACACCATCGTGGCACCCAGTGTCGATATCTTCGGCATCAACGCAACAGCGTCGAACGGCACGTGCTCGAGCGCGCCCAGCGTGCCCAGCGCGCGTGCGAGCCAGGCCCGCCGTCCCGCATCCGAGCAGACGCACAGGAACCGGACGCCCGGAGCGCGCGCTTGCACGTCAGTCAAAGATAGAACTCTTGCGTTCATCGTCGCTTTCTCCTGCCACATCAGCGCGGGCAACGCTGCCAGTACACTTCGCCGCACCCGTCGTCCCGGATGGACTTGCACGCGTCTTCACCACTTGCCTATCGCCCTCTTTGTCAGACCGGACGCCCATCATTTCGAGAATCCCGGCACCGCTTCACGCGATGCAAAACCACCAATGAACGAGCGCCACACAGGTCCGTCGCGCCGCTCGGATTGCTCGCCAGGGGTGGCTGGAAGCACCGCACCCTTCGCAATCGGCGAGACCAGGTGCGGCGTCACGATGATCACCAGCTCGCGATCGTTTTGCGAGTACTGCAGGGTCTTGAAGAACGCGCCGATGACCGGCAAATCACCGAGCATTGGCACCTTGTCGACGTTCGACGAGGTCTCGCGATCGATCAACCCGCCAATCACGAAACTTTCGCCATCACCGAGTTCGACCGTCGTGTCCGCCCGCCGCGTAGTGATCGCCGGGACCGAGATGCCGTTGATTGTCAGCGCGTGCTGGAAGTCGAGCTGGCTTGCTTCCGGTGCGACTTTCAGCGCGATCCGGTTCGCTCCGAGCACCGTTGGTGTGACCGTCAGCCCGATACCGTAGGGCTTGTAGACAATGCTGATCGTGCCGAGCGACTGCGGCACGGGTACCGGAATCTCGCCGCCGGCGAGGAAACTCGCGCTCTGTCCCGACAACGCGACGAGCGTCGGTTCGGCCAGCACGCGTGCCAGGTTGTTTGATTCAAGCAGGCTGAGGTTCGCGAAGATACCGCGAGAACCCAAGTTCACGATCAGGTTGAAGGCGCTGCTGATGGGCGACGCAGAACCGACCTGTAAATTCGTGGTCGCGCCGCCTGTATACGATGTCAGCGATGAAGGCGCGAAGGTGCCGAACGCAAACGCGTTGTTCTGCTTGAACAGATTGAAGCCCGCTTCCTTCAGCACGGACTTGCTGAACTCGACCACCTTCACATCGACCTGGACAACGGGACTGGTTGCTATGGTCGATGCATCGAGGACATCGCCGTCCTTCGCACCCGCCCCATTGCCGCTCCCAGTTGCTGACGAATCGGCTGAGTTTCCGCTTTGCCCTGCCGAATCCTTGCCGGCCGATGCTGACGACGCATTGGACGAACCTGCGTTTCTCGCCACCGACTCCCTCGCTACAGCCAATGCGCGCTGATGGGACTCCATGCTTGCAGCAGACCCCGTGACCACCGCTGTGCGGCCAAGCACGTTCACCGCGGGAGTATCGTTGCCGAGCAGTTCACGGGCGGCTTGCGTGGTGACGTTGATCGTGTAGGTCCGCGGCGCGCTTTGACCGCGCTCCCAGATCATCATCTCCGTGCGTCCCGCACTTTTCCCGACCAGCAACAAGCCGCCGTTTGCGCCGCCGCTGCCCTTGAGCCAAAGCACGTCCGCAACTCCGGGGTCACCCACGGCGACGCG
>Ga0302178_10001190_pt1 | contig 22258 bp, 23 predicted proteins | sample I_Palsa_E1_3_FD_198790 | JGI IMG/M metagenome (GOLD analysis project Ga0302178, IMG submission 198790) | Peat permafrost microbial communities from Stordalen Mire near Abisko, Sweden - I_Palsa_E1_3 | ecosystem: Environmental > Terrestrial > Soil > Palsa > Peat permafrost | place: Sweden... | reverse complement strand
GTTCGCACTTGCGTTGGGGGCGTGATTTCACCGGTTTCCGTGTTCAAGTCCCCCCTCGGACACAAAACCGGTGCGATTTCCCCAAAACAGCCGTCGCTTGAAGACGTGCCGGGCGGCCGGGCTTCACGGCCGCTCCGGCCTTCGGCCTAGCAGCCGCTTCCTGTCCGGGAGGCAGCCATGACTGCGTCCCGGCCCGTCGCCCCTGCGATCCCCGGCGCCAGCCCTGGCCGCCCGTTATCTCAAGCCCGATTTTCGATGTCTTCGCTGTATACGCGGCAGGCCTTTGGCTCGGCGAGGACACATTATCTACAGCGGTGTCTCCGCCGCACCGGAAGTGATGTCACCCACGTGACCTGCGACTGTCGCCCCGGTCCATGGTTCGCCGTGGCCTGGTAGCGGCAGGCCGGCCTTGATACCGGTCAATTTGGCGCGGTCCCTTGACGAACTCGGCCCGCACCCCGGCGCGGGCGAACTCCTCGATCAGTCCGCGTCCCAGCGCGGGACGGTCCGACCAACGGGCCGCTCCGGCTTCCGCACTTGCGGGGCTTGACAGGCGACCGGTCACTCTGTATTACCATTCTCCTAGTAGCCTAGCGGAACGGTATTTCGAGTGATCAGCTTTCATCTTGACGCACGCTCCGGGATCGCCCCGTACCTGCAGATCGTCGGGCAGGTGCGCCAGGCGCTGCTGTTGGGGCTGCTCTCCGAGGGCGACAAGCTGCCCACGGTCAAGGAGGTGGTCGCCAAGGTGGCGATCAACCCGAACACCGTGAGCAAGGCCTACCGCGAACTCGAGCACCTTGGACTGGCCGCGGCCAAGCCGGGGGTGGGCACTTTCATCACCCGGTCGCTGGGCCAGGCCTCGCTCGCCGAGCACGGCCCGCTTCAGCAGGAGCTGCGCGGATGGCTGGCGAAGGCCCGTGCCGCGGGCCTGACCGAGCCGGGCATCGACGCGATGTTCCAGAACACCCTCCGCGAGAAGGTTGAAGAGAAGATATGAATCCCGTCCTGCAGGCTCACGCGCTGGGCAAAAGATACGGCCAGCGTCAGGCGCTGGCCGATTGCACCCTGGAGGTCCCGCCGGGCCGTGTCGTCGGCCTGGTCGGGCCCAACGGCGCGGGCAAGACCACCCTGCTGAAGATCGCCTGCGGGATGCTCGCGCCGACGACGGGCCGCATCGAGGTGCTGGGCGAACAGCCCGCCGCTGGCCCCGCGCAGCTGGCGCGGGTCGGTTACGTCGCCCAGGACACCCCCACCTACGCGAGCCTGTCCGTCGCCGATCATCTCAAGCTCGGCGCCAAGCTGAATCCCCGCTGGGATGCGAAGCTCGCGCAGGCCCGTATCGACCAGCTCGGCCTCGAGCCTAAGCAGAAGGCGGGCAAGCTCTCCGGCGGGCAGCGTGCCCAGCTCGCCCTCACTGTCGCCGTCGCCAAGCGGCCCGGGCTGCTCATCCTCGACGAACCGGTGGCCAGCCTGGACCCGCTTGCTCGTCGCGACTTCCTGCGTCACCTGATGGAGTCGGTCGCTGAGAACGACACCAGCGTCATCCTCTCCTCACACCTTGTCTCCGACCTGGAACGCGTCTGCGACTACCTGATCGTCCTGGTTGCCTCACGTGTCCAGCTCGCCGGCGAAACCGAGGACCTGCTCGCGGAGCACTACCGGATCGTGTGCTCCCGCCGCCAGGACACCGACCTTCCTCCGGAGCTCGACGTCATCTGGTCCGAGCACACCGGCCGGCAGTCCACGTTCATCGTGCGCAGCCAGACCGGGCTGCCCGCAGGGGGCTGGCCCGCGGAACACCTCGATCTGGAAGACCTCGTCCTGACCTACATGGAACGCTCCGCCGGCCGCGGCCGCCGCACCGCCACGCGCACGACGGGAGACGCGCGATGATCTGGCTCACCTGGCGTCAATTCCGCGCCCAGGCCCTCGCCGCACTGGCCATCCTCGCCGCGGCCGCGATCTACTTCCTGATCACCGGGCTCCAGATGCACCACGCCTACAGCGCCGACCTGGCCGCCTGCACACCGCACCACGACTGCAGCGACGTGCTCAGCCGGTTCGGGCAGAGTTACGACGGCGAGCTCAATCTTGCCCAGCTCCTCGTGATCGCCGCCCCGGGGCTGATCGGCATTTTCTGGGGCTCCCCGCTGATCGCCCGTGAAGTTGAGACGGGCACCGACCAGGTCGCCTGGAACCAGAGCGTGACGCGCACCCGGTGGCTTGCGTTCAAGCTAGCCGGCGTCGGCATCGCCTCGATCGCCGCCGCCGCGGTGCTCAGCTACCTGCTGACCTGGTGGGCCGGGCCGCTCGACCACATCAACGGCAGCCGGTTCGCAGCCGTGACCTTCTCCTCACGCGACATCGTCCCGCTCGCCTACGCCGCCTTCGCCTTTGCGCTGGGTACCACTGCGGGACTGCTATTGCGCCGCACCATTCCCGCGATGGCGGTGACCGTCGCGGTGTTCGCCGGCATCCAGATCCTCGTGCCCACCCTCATCCGCCCCAACCTGCTGCCCTCCACCACAGTCACCTTCCCCATCAACAAGACCACCGCGAGCCGGTTCACCGGTGTCTACACCAGCGACGGCGGTGCCGAAATCAATATCGACCTGCCCGTACCGCAGGGCGCGTGGGTGATATCCGCCCCACCGGTGGAGGATTCCTCCGACCAGGTGGTCGCCGGATACTTGCACAGCGACTGCCTCTTCCCGAACACGTCGGGCCCTCCGACTAAGACTGGAGCACCCCCAGTCAGCCAGATCGCCGCCTGCCTTGCGCGCTACCACTTGCACCAAAGCGTCACTTACCAGCCCGCGAGCCGCTACTGGCCGCTCCAGTGGTACGAAACCGGGATCTTCCTCGCGCTCGCCGCGGCGCTGTCAGGTACCTCCTTCTGGTGGATCCGGCGCCGCCGGAACTGATCACGCGAACCCGGAGGCGTTATGCACTACATCCCGCAAGAGACCTATAGCGAGCCGAGACGGCGACCGCGATTGCGCGCCGCATTGATGACGGCGGCAATCCTCACCGTCGGCGTCGCTGTTGCGGCGTGCGGCGGAGGCCCACCGAGACCCGGCGCAGCCGTGGAGCGGATCGCTGGCGCACGACGCACCCGGAACCATCTTGCGGACGCGGACCATCGCGTTTGCCGAGGGCAGGGCGGACACGCCAATGAAGACGGGTTTCTTGGCGCAGTCCCCCAGCACAAATAAGCCCCCGCGCAGACGGGCGCCCGTTTCCCTCACAGGCCGGGCTTGCTAAGGCGTCTGGGTGATCGAGCGCCGCCTGCCCCACTACTGAGGCGATTTGTTCGGATCCCCGTGGGCCGGCTCGCTGTCCTGCCTGTAGCCCTCCCCTCCGCCGCCCGGCTGCCTGTGGCCCCAGTGGTTCTCCGCCCAGGCCCGAAGCCACCCGTCGTGGAACCAGCGCCCGAACAACTGGCCGCCATAGATAACCCAGCCGACGCCGATCAGCCACGACTGCACGATCAGCACGGTGCCCAGCGCCCCGTAGGTGACCGCGTTCGAGACGATGAGCGGCTGGAAGACCGAGGCGGAGAAGGCCCGCAGGCCAGCCAGGAACGCCACCGTGGCCACCGCGCCGGGCATCGCCGCCAGGTAGCTCACCCGGCTGCCGACCAGGAAGCGAAGCCCCCACCAGAAGAAGGCGAGGCCGAGCACTACCGCCACCGACACCCGGATCACCGTCTCGGCCGGCGCATGGTGTGTCAAAGGGCCTACCGTGGCCGCCGCGTAGATATAGGCGATGAGGACGACCAGCCACACCGCCTGACGCCAGATTCTGTGCCACGGTCCAGCGAGAAGGCCCCAGATCCTTTCGAACCCGGTCTGCACGCTGCCCGCGAACGTCACCCCGAAAACGGCCGCCAGCAAGACGCTAAAGACGCTCGTCGTGCCCAGGACCCGGCTGGGCGCGGAAAAGAGCTGTACCACCGCTTGAGCAGAGGAGCCGTTCAGGCCCATGCCGTAGACCACCCATCTGGCGAGGCCGTGACGCGAGACGGCGCCGGCGGCAGCGACGACGACGAGCAGCGGGAACAAGGTGAGCATGGCCAGGGCGGCGAAGCCCATGGCCCGTTCCATGAGTTCAAACTCCTTGCCGCGCCGGTAAAGGTCTTTGACCCGGAGATCGCGCCTGACCCGTCCGAAACTGCGGCGCGTCAACGAGGCCGCGCGGACACCGCGACGATAGCCGCCACCACCGCGGCGACGATGAAGATGACGCCTCGGCTGCTCTTGTGGTCGATCAGCATCAGGACGCCGACGCTCAGCGCGACGACGGCGACGAAGCCAGCCACAGCCATGTAGACCGGGCCACGTCCGTACGGCCCATAAGGCATATGTCCAAGCTAACACCGCCATGCGGCACTGTCATCAAGTGCGAACTCAGCGGTCAAGAGCCGTGGGTTTTGGGTGCAGTTGCGGGCGGACCGGATGGCCGGAATGTGCGCCCCGACCTGGAGCGCACATTCCAGCGAGGTCACCGCACGACGACCCGGGCGGGGCGGCGCACGGGCGCGGGGCTGAGCACAGACAGCGCGAGCATCAGCCAGAGCACATCCCAGACGGCGATGCTGGCCAGCGCCAGGGTCGCGGGCGGGCCGCCGGTGGCGATCTCCACCGGGACGAGGACGGCAATGGTGTAGACGCCGAGCGCGAGCGGCAGCCAGCGGCCGCGGTCGGCGCGGACCAGCGTGACGCCGGCGGTGATGAGGCCGACCCCGGTGAGGATGGGGGCGATCCCGAACAGGACGTTGCCGAGGTCCGGCTGGCGCGGCCAGACGACCTCGGCCACCGCGAGCACGATCTGGCCGGTGGTGGCGACGGCGAGGCCGGCCCGGCCCGGGCGGCTGGCGCCGACCGCGCCGGATGATGCGAGCGCGACGACACCAGCGAGTTCGCCGATGTGGATGAGGGCCTGGATCAGCCAGCCCAGGGATGGTTCCCAGCTGAAGGCGGCGCAGGCAGCGGCGTAGAGGACGGCGATCGCGGTGACCGGCACGGCGATCAGGGCGCTGACACGGGTGTTGTTCATGTCCGCTACCGTGCCTGGCCCGCGGCCCGGCGGGCAGCCGTGCGGCCACCCGACTCGGGGCAGGTGCCTGCGCGCGGGTGCGCGCACCCGGTCGCGGATAAGTGGCTGCACGCATGTGCGCGGCTCGTTGCCGTTGTCATAATCGTGGCATGGTGCGGTTCGGCATGCGTGCGCTGCCCGCGACGTGGTTCGCGGTCGCGCTGGTCGGCGCGGTCGTGTCGGTGCCGATCTCGGCCGGCCACGAAGGCTGGTACGACACCGTGTTCTACCCGCTCAACGCGCTCGGCCTGGCCCTGGCCGGGGTGCTGATCTCGTCCCGGCACCGCAGCAATCCGCTCGGCTGGCTGATGCTCGCGGTCGGCGTCGTGGCCGCGTGGATCGAGTTCTTTGAGGGATACGGCTACCACGCGAGCTGGCCCGCTGCCGCGACCTGCGCCTGGCTCAGCGTGTGGCTGACCTGGCCCGACATCGGTTCGATCGCGATCATCATCCTGCTGTTCCCCACCGGCCGCGACATCGGGACAGTCCGCCGGAGCCTGGTCTTGGCCGGCATAGTGGCGGCCGTGGCGATGACGGCCGGAAGCGTCATAGGTCCCGCCGCGAGCACCGTCTCCACAATCGGGGCCGCGATGTTCGGGACGGTTCTCGTCGCGTCGTGCGCCGTCCTGGCGGTCAGGGTATGGCGGTCGAACGGGGTCGAGCGCGAGCAGCTGAAGTGGGTCGCGTATGTGGTGAGCCTGCTCGCCGTCGTCGGGCCGCTGGCGATCTTCTTCTACGACGACAGCGTTCCGGTGCAGCTCGCCATCGCCGTGGTGGTGACGGCGCTGCCCGCCGCGATCTGCGTCGCGATCCTGCGGTACCGGCTGTACGACATCGACCTCATCATCCATCAGACCGTGGTCTACGGCCTGCTCACCGCGCTGCTCGCGGCCGCGTACGCGGCGGTGGCCCTGGTCCTCGGCGCGCTGGCCGGCGGACACGGCTCGGCCTGGGTGACCGCCGCGGCGACGGTTACGGCCGCGGTGGCGTTCCGCCCGCTGCGGGCGCGGATCCAGGAGTGGGTGGACCGCCGGTTCCGTTCGGCCCGGCACCGGGCGATGTCCCGCGTCGACGGATACCTCGAGGCGCTGCGCACGGGACAGGCCAGTCCCGAGGAACTGCCTGAGCTGCTTCGGGCGGTGACCGGCCGGACCGACGTCGAGCTGACATTTGTGCTGCCGGACGAGGCCGTTCCGGACCCGGTAAGCGGTGACGGACGGACGCGCCGGGTCGTCGAGCGGGCCGGGGTGCCCCTGGGCGTCCTGTCATACGCGGACGACTGGGCGGCGGACCGCCTGCTGGTCGAACTCGTGGAACGCGTGGGACTGGCGGTCGAGATCGGCCGGCTGCGGGCGGAGCTGCGCCGCCAGCTCGATGAGGTGGAGGCCTCCCGGGCCCGGATCGTGGCCGCGGGCTATGAGGAGCGCCGGCGGCTCGAACGCGACCTGCATGACGGCGCCCAGCAACGACTCGTCAGCGTCGGCCTGACGCTGCGGCACGCCCAGATGGGCCTGGCCGGCACGCCGGCCGGCCAGGGCATCGACGCCGCCGTCGACCAGCTCATGCTGGCCATCAATGAGCTGCGGGAGCTCGCCAACGGAGTACGTCCTGCGCACCTGGACGACGGCCTGGACGCCGCGCTGCGGGAACTGGCCAGCCGCACGCCGATGATGGTCGACCTGCACGTCGGGCCGGAACGGCACCCCGCCGACATCGAGGCGACCGCGTACTTCGTGGCCTGCGAGGCGCTCACCAACGCCTATAAGCACGCCGCGGCGACGAACGTCCACGTGCGCGTCCAGTGCGCGGACGGGCGCCTCGAGCTCACCGTCGCGGACGACGGCGTCGGCGGCGCGCACCCGGACCGCGGCAGCGGGCTGCGCGGTCTGTCCGACCGGATCGCCGCCCAGGGCGGGCGGATGACCGTCGACAGCCAGCCGGGCGCTGGCACCCGGCTGGTAGCGGAGCTGCCATGCGCGTCGTGATCGCCGAAGACCAGATGCTGCTGCGGGAGGGCCTGACCCGGCTATTCGCCGACCACGGACACGACGTCGTCGCGGCCGTCGGCGACGCCGAGGCGCTCGGCGCGGCGGTTGGCGCGCACAGCCCCGATCTTGCCATCGTGGACATCCGCATGCCGCCGACGTTCACCGACGAGGGGGCCCGCGCCGCCCGCGTCATCAAGGACACCCAACCGGATGTCGGCGTGCTGGTGCTGTCCCAGCACATCGACACGACGCACGCCGTCGGACTGGTCAGCCGGGCCGGGTTCGGTTACCTGCTCAAGGACCGGGTCCTGCACGTTGACGACTTCATGGGCGCCGCACGCCGGGTCGCTGACGGCGGCTCGGCGCTCGACCCGCAGGTCGTCGCCGCGCTCATGGCCCGGGCCGACAACGACCCGCTCGACTCACTGTCTGACCGCGAGCGCGAGGTCCTCAGCCTGATGGCTGAAGGGCTCAGCAACCCGGCCATCGCCCGCCGCCTGGTGGTGAGCGAGCGCACGGTCGAGGGGCACGTGCGGCACCTGCTGCTGAAGCTGAATCTGGCCGAGACTGAGGACGGTCACCGCCGTGTCCTCGCGGTCCTCGCCTACCTGCGATCCCGCCAGCCGGGCTGACCGGACTGAGTCGCCCGTGGGCCGGATCGACGCCGACACTGCTGGTCCGGGCAGTATTTCGAGCAGTCAGGCGGCGTCGAGGCTGGCGGCGAAGCCGAGAAGAGCCTTCGCCAGTTCGCCGGGGGCCTCCATGGCGGCGTAGTGGCCCACGCCGTCGAGTGACACGGAGCTGACTTCACCCGTCGCGGCCTGGGACATGGTGCCGGCCGTGAAGGGGCCGCCGCCCGCGCCGACCGCGAGCACGGGCACTGTCAGCCCGGGCGTCGTGGCGAGAGCCCTGATGTCGGGGCCTTCCTGCAGCATCGACTGGTAGAGGCCGGCCGCTCCGCGCCAGCCGCCGGGGCGCGAGTAGGTGCGGGCGAACTCGTCGATGTCGGCGCCGGTGATCGCTCCGGGGGTCGCGCTCATCGCCGGGAACGCGAATTGTCCCAGGAACTCGCGCTCGCGGCCGGCGAGCAGCATCTCGGGGATGCCGGGCGCGGCCAGAACGCCGATGTGCCAGCTGCCCCCGTGGGTGACGTCGGCCAGCATCTCCAGGCCGAACCCGGGCAGGCCCATCTCGATGGCGGTGAGGCTGAGCACGTCCTGCGGGTGCGTGGCCGCGAGGCGGAAGACCGTCGCCCCGCTGATGTCCTGCCCGGTGAGGTGGACCGGCCCGACCCCGAGCTGCCCGATGAGCAGGTGCAGGTCTTCGGCCGAGGTCGTGCTGTCGTACGCGCCCGGCTCGTGGCCGGAGTCGCCGAAGCCGCGCAGGTCGACGGCGAAGACCCGGTGGCTGGCCGCGAGCAGCGGGATGAGCTTGCGGAAGGCCCACCAGGTCTCGGGAAACCCGTGGACCAGCAGGACCGGGGATCCGCTGGTCCCCGCCGCGACGTAGTGCAGCCTGGTCCCGTTGACTTCCGCGTAGTGGTGCGTGATCCCCGGCAGCGCCGGACCAGCTGGCGTGACGTCCATTCCTTCTCCTTACTTTGACAACCTGGATGTCATTGACTCTAGCCAACCTGGTTGTCACTGTCCAGTCGCTGCCGTAGCCTTCTGCCCATGCCCCGCTCCGGCGCCGACCTCGCCCTGCTCCTGCTCGCAGGCTTCCGCTCACTGGTGGACGGCGCGACAGCCGAGCTGGCCCGCCGCGGCTACCAGGATGTGCGTCCCGTCCACGACTTCGCCATGCGGGCCATCGCAGCCGGCGCCGGCAACGCCTCAGAACTCGGCCGCCGCCTGTCCGTCTCCAGGCAGGCAGCCGCGAAAACCATCGCGGTGCTGCAGGAACGCGGATACGTGACACGCGGCACAGACCCCCGCCACGCGCGCCGCATGCTCCTTCAGGTCACCCCGCTCGGCTTCGAGGTGCTGCGCACAGGTGAAGCGATCTTCGACGAGCTGCGCGATCAGTGGGAACGGCAGATCGGCCCCGCCCAGCTCGAGAGCCTGGAGACGCACCTGACAGAACTGGTCGGCGATCCGCCCGTGCGCTTCGACACACCCGGCTGGATGTCGCGAGACCTCGGCGAGCCGATCTAGCTGGTTTGCGCGGCGCCGCCGCGTGGTCTACCGTTCCGGCGTACACGCACCACGTCCGTTCCGTCTCATGACCTTGATTTGGCTCTCACGGGATCCCGGCCATGGGGTGGCGTGGCAGCCGGGAAAGCGTAGGCGAGCGATTCCAGGACAGTGCCTTTCGCCGGCCAGGTCTTGGCGAGCTTCTGCTGTGCCGGGACCTGTCCGTCAGTCGCTTTGCGGATAGTGACACGGACCCGAGGAGGGGGCTGCCCGAACAGGCCGACGTCGGTGACTGGGCCAGCCGAGCGGTCAGCCGCGGCATCAACTGGACCGGGCCGGCGGTCGCCGAACCCGGGCGCCTCGGGGCGAGCACCGGAACTCCAGATTGCGGTCTTCAACTGGGGCCGGGGCAGCTCGCTCCTCCGCCTGTCCGGGACAGGACCGATCGACGCCTTCATCCCGGTCCTTCCGTTCTCAGTGCTCTTCGGCCTGTCCATGGACTACGAGGTATATCTGGTCAGCCGGATCCAGGAGGAATGGCACCACCTGCACCACACCCGTGACATTGAACTGGCCGCGCTGGCCGGCCGGGCCGCCCGGCGCAACCACCAGGCGGTCACCGTCGGCCAGGCCAAGAGCGGCGAGATCATCGCGGCCGGGGAACAGCCCCCGCAACAGACCCGGAAGACGGAAGGGACCCGGTCTCATCCTGCTAAAACTGCGAAGTGACCTCGTGTACCGGTCATCTCTCGCGAGCGAAGCCGCCCGAATCAGCGTGACGGGCCAAGCTGGCTCCAGGTCCAGTCGTTGTATTCGGCCTCTGAGGTTTCATGCCTCATGTGCATCCGCTCCGCCTGGTCGGCGCCGACGACCCAGCGTAGCTGGCCGGTTTCGTCGTTGACGGACGCCAGGATGGCGTCTGCTACATCTTCCGGCGTCGCCAGCTCGACGGGGAATTGCGAAGCGAAGATAGCCATCCGCTGGTTTACGTAGGCCTCGTATTCCGGCGGCACGATGGTGAGCACTGGCGCATTGGCCTGCGCCTTCTCGACCAGGCGGGTGGTGGGCACGAAACCAGGCTCGATCAGCTTGAGAACGATGTTCTGGGGCGACAGCTCGAGCCTGAGGGTCTCCGTCAGGTTGTCCAGGGCCGCCTTGCTCCCGAAGCGGGCCACGGTGGCGTCGAAGGCCGATCTGATCGATGCCGGATCGGTCACGTCGAGTGCGTGCGTGAGCAAACGGTCCGACGGCCCGCCGTCCCAGTCACCGGGGTCTCGCATGGTGGCGGCGACGTTCCATCCGCGATCATGGAACTTCACCGCGGCAGCTTTGCCGAAGCCGGACGAGCAGCCGGTGATGAGAACTGTCCTGGTCATGTCGTTACCTTCCGTTGTCATGTAATACCCAGCGTATGCGCGACCGACCGGATGATCTATATTCAGGGGTACCGAATAAATTACAGATCGTCCCGATGGGGGTCGTCCTAGTGGATCCGCTGACCCAGCTTGTCGAGTTGCTGCGCCCGCGTGCCTTGCTGTGGAAGCACATGGCGGGGCACGGTGACTGGGCCTGGAGGTTCCCCGCTGACAGCGGCGTGGTCTTCGGGCGCGTCGTCAGCGGGTGCTGTCGCTTCCAGCTCCCCGGCACCGCGGAGCAGAGCCTGGAACCAGGCGACTGCGTGCTGCTGACAGCGCCCCCCGCCTGGATCCTGCGCGGCGGAGCTGGCGATGCGGCGGTCGTCGCCCTCGAGGATCTCCCTGTGGCCACCGCACCGGCTGAACCAGGGCGCAGCGACGATGATCCGGACCAGGTTCGCGTCGTCGGCGGGCACTTCGAATTCGACTCGGTCAATAAAGAACTTCTCACGGCATTCCTGCCACCGGTTGTGCATATTCCGTCGCGCGGTTCCGGCGACGGCGGGCGACTGGCCGGCGTCTTGGCCATGATCGACGCCGAGGCATCGGCTGTGCGGCCAGGCCAGCAGGCGGTACTTTCCCGGCTGCTCGAGATCGTCCTGATCGAGCTGCTGAGGACGCCGGAAATGCTGCCGGGCCGGCAGCGCGGCATGCTCACCGGACTTACCGACCCGCACATCGCGTCCGCGCTGCGTGCCTTTCACGCCGACATCCGCAAAAGCTGGTCGGTGGCATCATTGGCCGCCGAGGCAACAATGTCCCGGTCGGTCTTCTCGCAAAGGTTCACCTCTCTGACCGGCCAGCCGCCACTAACGTACGCCCTGCACTGGCGGATGGCCGTCGCGTGCGACGCGCTGCGGTTCAGCGGACGGTCGCTGGACGAAATAGCGCTTGCCGCCGGCTACGGATCGGCCAGCGCATTCAGCACGGCCTTCACCAGAACGATCGGCCGGTCACCAGCCCGATTTGCCCGCGACCCGAGCGGGACCCGCAGTGAGAGATATACAGAACCGATCCCATCCTGATCATGGCAGGTACGTCACGATCAGATCGCGTACAGGCGGTCCCGGGATCTGATATTTGCTGGCGCTCAGAGGTCACTGCGGCGTTCGGGGTAGCTGCCCAGTTCAGCCGTTTGTGATCCGTCAGCCGCCGGGGTCTGGGCCATGGAGGCGAGGAGGCGTAGTTTCTCGTCGCTCTCGCTGCCCTGATCGGCGTAGTAGAGGACCAGGAGCACGTCGTCGACCGGGAGCTTGTCCCGGTGCAGGCGCAGCTCACCGACAGCGGGATGGTTCACGGTGGTGGTGCCGACTTCGAGGCTGCGGACGTCGTGGCGCGCCCAGAGAGTCCGGAACCGCTCGCTCGACAGGGCAAGCTCGCCCGCCAGTTCCACGAATCGCGGGCTGTCGATGTCGTCGCCGATGGACTTCCTGAAGGCGGCGATGAATCCTTCCGCGGAGCGCGTCCAGTCCTGCTGAAACGCCTGCTCCTCGGGATCGAGGAGCAGCGATCGGAGCCGGTTGTGCCCGGGCTGGAGGCGCGGGGAGAGCGCGACCGCGAGCCGGTTGGAGGCAAGCACGTCGAACGCGCGCCCTTCCACGAACGCGGGAACCTGCACGCTGGCCAGGAGATGATGCAGCCGCGCGGGCACGCGTTCAGGCTTCCGGCGCCGCTTCTGCTTCGGGCGCGAGGCGCCCAGGCCGAGCAGGTATTCCTGTTCGAGCTCGTCAAGGTGCAGGACCCGCGCGAGCGATTCGAGGACCTGCGCTGAGGGGTTCTTGTCGCGGCCGCGCTCCAGCCGCAGGTAGTAGTCGGCGCTGATGCCCGCGAGCATGGCGACCTCTTCCCGGCGGAGCCCGGGAACGCGGCGATTCGCGCCGGGCGGAAGCCCGGCCTGCTCCGCAGTGACCAGCGCCCGCCGAGCGCGGAGGTAACTGCCGAGCGGGTTGGCAGGGTCGTCGTCGCTCATAGTCAGCAGCGTAGTTCAGGGCCTCCTCGGCTGAGGGGGCCCTGACAGGACCCCGGAAGACGGGGGTACTGCCTGCGGCCGGAGAGCAGGCCAACACTGAAGGTGTCGCCGGATGACCGTGCGCAGCCTCGCATGGAGGCCCGGCCGGTAACCCGGACCATCATCGACCGCGCCCGCCAGCTCGTCGCTGTGTGGCGCCCTGAGCAGGAGCAAATAATGGACATCACCAACCGCACCGTCTTCATCGGCGGCGCTACCTCGGGGATCGGCCTCGAGCTCGCTCGCCGCTTCGCCGCGGCCGGCAGCGACGTCATCGTCGGCGGCCGGCGAGCCGGCCTGCTCGACGAACTCGCCGCTGAGGGGTTCGCCACCGTTCCCATCGACGTGACCGACGCCGCCAGCATCGACGGTGCCCGCGACACGATCCTGCGCAGCCACCCGGGCCTCGACACGATCGTGACGATGTCCGGGGTCGGGATCCCGGAGGACCTGCGCGATCCCGCGCACTTCAGCGCCGCGCAGGAGACGATCGACACCAACCTCCTCGGCACCATCCGCGTCATCGACGCGTTCACCCCGCACCTGATCGAACGCGGCGCCGGGACCATCATCACGGTCAGCTCGGGCATCGGGTTCCTGCCGTTTCCGGTCATGCCGACCTACGCCGCCTCCAAGGCCGGCGTGCACGCCTACTCCGAGGCGCTGCGCGCGCAGCTGGACGGCACCGGCGTCGAGGTCACCGAACTCATCCCCCCGGCGGTCGCCACCAGGTCGGACGCGAAACAGCGCAACCCCCGCGCGCTCGACCTGTCCGACTTCGCCACCGAGGTGATGGACCTGCTCCAGGCCGACCCCACCCCGCACGAGATCCTCGTCAAGGCCGTCCTGATGCACCGGTGGGCCGAGCGCGACGGCAGCTACCACGAGCTGGTCGCCCAGCGCTCGCAGGCACTCGCGATGCTCCCGGGCCGTCAGTGAGCAATTCCCGTAAAGAACACGTCATGCGGGTAACCGCAGGAACAGGAGACTGACATGGCTGCTCTGGCGCGCTGGTGCTTCCAGCGCCGCACGTGGGTGCTCGTCGCGTGGCTGGCGCTCGTGGTCATCCTGGGGGTCGGCGGCCGGGCCGCGGGGACCGCGTACTCGAACAACGTGACCTTGCCTGGGACCGGCTCCACCACCGCGCTTACCCTGCTGGAAAAGGCCTTCCCGGGCACCCCGAAGGCGATGACCGCGAAGGTCGTGCCGGACAAGCTCACCGAGACGGGGTTGAAGGACGCTTTGTCCGCCGCGCTGAACCCGTGGTACTGGCTCGCGTTCACCGCGGCGAACAGCGCCGATGCCGATCATCAGCACCAGGGCAATCAGCAATGTCCACATAGTCGAGCGCACGGACCGGAACTTCGTCCACTCCGAACGCAGAACCCGTACCTGGGTTACCTTCAGCTTGGGCACCCCGGCGGCAGGTGCTGAGGTCAGGACGCTCATCGGGCTGCTCCCGCCGTGGCCGGCTCTTGTGAGCGGCCGTTCACGGGCATGCTCGGTTGTCACCCGCGCTCAGCCTCCGGCCGCGGCAGGTGCTCTTTCCTCGCTTCTCCCTAGGCGGGCCTCCTTTCCCTGGTTCTAACCATCAATTCGGCGTGACGGTACCGGCTATTGCCTGGCGAACCAGTCCAGGACAAGGTCCGTGACCGCCTGCGGCTGCTCGCGCTGCAGGAAGTGGCTGCTGCCGGGCACGAGCTCGAACCGGTACGGGCCGGCGAAGTACCGGGCCTGGTCGTGCATCACCTCGGCCCGCTTGTCCTCGGCGCCGCACAGGGCCAGGGTCGGCACCACGATCGGCCGGCCCGCCGCCTGCCGCACCTCCGCCAGGTCCGGGTCCGCCCTGGCCGGGTCGAACATGGCCCGGTAGTAGCCCAGCGTCGCCTCCAGCGCGCCAGGTACGGCCAGCATGGACTTGACCTCGGCCAGGTGCTCCTCATCGGTGAAGCCGGGCGCGGTCCAGTAGTCCCATAGCCAGTCCACGAACGCATAGTTGTCAGCGCTTAGCGCCTGCTCTGGCAGCTGCGGGAGCTGGAAGAAGAACCAGTGGAAGGACCGGTGGACATGCCCGGCGCGCAGCAGCGACTGCCGGGTCGCGGCCGGGTGCGGCACGGCCATCACCACGGCGCTCCGCACGACCTCAGGGAAGGCGGCGAGTACCTGGTAGCCGATCGACGCACCCCAGTCCTGCCCGACGAGCAGGCACGGATCGCCGCCGCCGAGCACTCCGATCAGCTCGCGGACATCCACCGCCAGCGTGCCGATATCGAAGTAACCCGATCGCGGGATCTCGGTCGGCGGGTAGCCGCGCAGCCACGGTGCTGCCACCCGGAACCCAGCCCCGGCCAGGGCAGTCAGCTGATGGTCCCAGGTATGCGGCGTGTCCGGCCAGCCGTGCAGCAACACCACCAGCGGCCCGCTGCCCGCCTCCAGGTAAGCGAACCGCAGCCCGTTGGCCGTGACCCGGCCCTCCCTCAGCAAACCCGGCACCATCCCATTATCGGCCAGCGCCCCAGCCGCGGCACCCAAGACACCACCAGAGGCCCATCCGGGACTCCCGGCGCCGCAACCAGCAGATCACGACGACCGCAGGCACCCGTCTTGCCCCGCGACCGCCGGGCAGCATCCAACAGCCGCCACGGCTCCCCGGGTATCTCCCGCCAGCGCAAACACACAACGCGACCGAGAGCAGCCCCTCACGTGGCCTAGGGATTCCTGTTGAACGATAGGAATATGCAGGCTTCGGCGCGCAGAACGTCCGGTTAGGCCGGGCCCGGCTCACAGCCGGTGGTGCACCCACACCGCCGGCTCGACGTAGACCGCGTAGTCATGCTCGACGCTGCACTGGACCGGCACGAGCGCGCCGGGCACCACGACCGGCCCCGGCTCGTCGAAGGGCAGGCCGGTCCAGGAACGCCACTCGTCTAGCGTGCCGGGGATGACCATCGCGCGCTTGCAGGTGGCAACGATCCGGCCGCCGGCCCGGACGTGAACACGCAGCCATGGATCCTGGGGCAGGCCGTCCTCGCGGACCAGCGCCGCGTACGCCTCGATGGGCATGTCCGGGACCAGGTGCTTGCGGTTCGGCCGCACCGGGGCGACCAGGTCCTTGAACCCGAGGCTTTTCACGTTGTCCCGCATCGCTGCCAGCATCTTCCCGGACAGGCCGGTGCCCTGCAGATCCGCGGGGACGGTGATCTCCAGCGCCGAGACCAGGTTCGGCTTCTGCCCGATCTGGCGATCGCGCGCTGAGCGCCAGATCACGCCATCCCAGCCGTCGGCCGGCAGCTCGCCGAGAGCCGGGTCGCCGTCCCAGGCGAAAGGCACGCAGAACGCCCGGGCGACCGCTTGGTCCGGGGTGTCGGCGTCATAGGCGATCAGCCCGTATTCAGGGTGCGCGATCCGGACGTCGCTGAAGTAGAGCCAGGCGATGGGGTCTTCGTTCATGAACGCGGGCCATGGCTCGGTCTCTTTGTTTACGAACTGGGACTTCATGGCGGGCCGCTCGGCGATGGTCGCGATGCGCAGATCCATGCCCGGATCATAGGGAGGCCAGCACGCCGGGAGCACTTGGTTTTTCTCGACCGCAGCTGCGACACCGGGCACTGTGGACGGCCATCGCCGCCGTGGTCAGATGGTCCCCGGCTGTACGACGGCGATGGCGGGAACAGCGCCTGGGCACCCCAGCCTGATCAGCGCTGTCGTGCCCGCGGCCCCCCACGACGCATAAGAACCATTCTGGCGCGCGTGCTGGAGGGCCTGCACGGCAACAGTCTGCCGGCGAGGTACCAGCGGACCAGCGCACTCGACGGTGGCCCCGTCCAGATCGTCGATAACCAGCATCAAGGCGCGTTAGTGAGTACCGGTGATGTAGTCCGTCAATGCGGTTCGCTCGGTTTCGAGTTCGCCGAAACGGATCTTCACCACGTCGCCGATGCTCACGATCCCTTGCAAGCTGCCATCAACGACGACTGGCACATGCCGCACCCGGCGCTCGGTCATCATGCGCATGACCTCCTCGATCGGGGCCTGCGGCGTGACCGTATGCACCTCGGCTGTGTAGATGGCGGTGACCGGCTCAGACATCACCGCAGCGCCCCGCCGGGCCAGCGCCTGGACGATGTCCCGCTCGCTGGCGATTCCGTCGACCGTGGTGCCGTCATGCGAGACGACGACAGCGCCGATCCGGTGCTCGGCCAGGACCGCCAGAAGGTGCCGCACCTTGGTGTCCGGGGTGACGGTGATGACCTGGGTGCCCTTGACGCGAAGTACGTCGCTGATACGCATCGGCCCTCCCAGGCACTGGTACGCGGCTGATCGTGTACCCGTACCGGTACCCAAGGCTGGATACTTCAATCCGCCGTTTCCGGCAGATGACCGGTGGCGGGTTAAGGGCATAGACCGGGCTGGGGTATGGCGACCCGGATGGCAGCAGGCGGGCGAGATGAATGAGAAGCGCCGCGCCTGTGCCCCATATCAATTCTTCGGTGCGCCGTGGACAGCACGCGGTACCGGCCAAAATGCCGCGCATAGCGGCGGATATTTTGTGGATGTCAGCCATGGGTCGGGCACGGAGTGTCACCGGGAATGTGTACGCAATGGTGTACGCTTGAGGGGTGGCGGCTCATCTGGCGGCTCGCCCGGGCGCGATGATCGTGTCAGAAGCGCCCTGCCATGGAGTCGGCCTCCACCGAGCACGAGCTCTACGATGCGATGACCGAGCTCTACCCCGGCTGGGCCAGCCATCAGGCGTGGCTGATGTCCGGCCTGGGCTGACCCTGAGAGGAACACGTTGATGGCCAACCTCCCACCGCCCCCAGAGGGAATGGTGCTGACCCACTTCATCGTCTCAGACGATGTCGAGCGCTCCCGGCGCTTCTACACCGAAGTACTCGGCGGAACGGTGGCCTTCCCCGGGAACCCGGTCAACGTCGCGCTCGCCAACAGCTGGATCGTCATCAATTCCGGCGGCGGCCCGACCGACGACAAGCCCACGGTCACCCTGGAGACACCGCGCGATCCGGACCGGGTCAGCAGCTTCCTCAATATCCGGGTCAAAGACATCGACGCCGTATACGCCGAATGGAGCGCCTGGGGTGCTGAATTCCTGACCCCGCCGAAACAGCACCCGTACGAGAAACGCTGCTACATCCGCGACCCCGACGGCCACCTGATCGAAGTAGGGCAGACCACAGACCCAGAAGGTGACTGGTCGCCCCCCCCACTGGCCATCGAGCACGCCCGCCGAGGAGTCCGGGTGAATGCTAGGTGTTGCACGTGAGGTGAGCACGCACCACGGCTCGTTCGGATGAAAGTCTCTTAAGCCCTCCGGTGCCGCGCCGTGTCGGCCTGGGTGCCGCCGGACAGGCAGCCTAGGCCGCCACAGCGGCCGGGTCGAGGTCGGGCAGGGCCGCGCTGAGCTGCTTCCGGGAGCTGATGCCGAGCTTGGTGAAGACCTTGCGCAGGTGCCATTCGACGGTGCGGGGGCTGATGAACAGCTGGGTACTGATCTCCGGGTTACTGCGCCCGGCGCGGGCGAGCCTGGCGATTTGCGCCTCTTGCGCGGTGAGCTCATTCACCGTCTCGACCTTGCGCTTGCGGGCGGTTTCCCCGGTGGCCGCGAGCTCTTTGCGGGCCCGTTCGGCGAATCCTTCCATCCCCATCGCGTCCATCATCTGGTAGGCGGTGCGCAGCTGCTCCCGCGCGTCACGGCGGCGGCCCTGCCTGCGCAGCCACTCGCCGTAAAGCAGGTGCGCGCGGGCCAGCTCCGCGCGGATCCGGGTACGGCCGAGCCGCTCGATCGCCTCGAGATACAGGCGCTCGGCGCGGGAGTCGCCGCTGAGCAGCGCCGTTGACCGGGCCTGGATCCCGAGCGCCCAGTCAGAGGCGGCGGCGCTGGAGGCCTCGGAAAGCCGCCGGAGGGCACCGGACGCACGTTCGATGGCTCCGGTCCGGGCCGCCGCCTCGATCAGCTCGGCCAGCGACCAGGTGGCCAGCCCGAGCTCGTCCGGGTCTGCGCTGGCCCGCTCGGCCGCGGTCAGCGCCTGGTCATAGCGGCTCAGTCCGTTGCTGAGCACCGCGGTAGCCCAGGCCGTGGCGGTCAGCCGCTGCCCGTCCCCTCCCGCCGCCTCTGCCGGGCCGGCGGCGATCAGCGGGGAGGCCCCGGCCTCGTGTCCTCGCCAGGCGGCGACCAGCAGAGCGCCAGAGGAGCTCAGCGGGCTTTCCGTCGCCTCCGCGACGGCCTCCGCCTCTTGTGCCATCGCGGTCGCCATCGCGATCTCGCCGGTGGCGAGCCACAGCGCCGTCCCGTCTTGCAGGCCGTCCGGGAGCACCGCCAGCGCGCCCGCCTGGCGAGCCAGGTCGATCAGCCGGGCCGAGAGGACATGCCAGCTCTCGTCGTCCCATGTCACACCGGACATCCGGCAGGCGAACGGCAGCCAGCGCAGCGCGTCGGCGGCTGGTACGGCTTCGTCACGGAAGGCGCGCACAGCTCGCCTGAGCATCGGCGCGCCCACGGCGTGTCCATCGGCGACCAGCGCCGCCAGGCCGTCCAGCAGCAGGTCGGTGGGCCGCGGTTGCCGCGAAGGGGGCGCCGCCCGGATGGCCTTGGCGACTTGCATGACTCCGTCGGCCACCCCCAGACGCCCCGCGGTCAGCGCGGCACAGAAGGCCTCGCGGTAGGCTTCGCGGGCCAGCCCGGCGTCGAGTGATTCCAGTCGCCTGGCCGCGTCGAGCAGGAGGGGCAATCCGTCGCGGCCATGGCTCTGGCGGGCGGCCAGCTGAGCGTGCAGCAGCTCTGCCCGCTCGCACCCGAGCTCATCGAGAGCGGCGCCCTGCGCCGTGGCCAGCAGCCTCCGCGCTGCGTCCAGGGCCCCGGCCTCCCGTTTGGCCTCCGCCGCGTCCAGCGCACGGCGAGCCCGGCAGGCCGGCTCGGGCGTCAGCTCGGCGGCGCGTTCGCTGAACGCCGCCGCGGCGGCCAGCCCGCCGCGGGCGCGCGCCCGGCCGGCCGTCCGGATGAGCTCGGCCGCGACGTCCTCATCCGGCTGCGATGTGGCGTGGGCCCGATGCCATGCCCGCTGATCAGGACTGACATCGGAACCGGAGGTCTCGGCGAGGGCCTGGTGAACGCTCTGGCGCTGCCGTGGCGTGGCCGCCTGGTAGACCGCAGCACGGGCCTGTGGATGGCAGAACCGCACCTGCCGGCCGAACTCGGCGAGCCCGGCCGCAACCGCGGGGTCCGCGGCCTCAGCCTGGACTCCGAGGTGTCTGGCCGCTCGCCATACGAGCTGTGGGTTCCCGGCCGACTCGGCGGCGGCGATCAGCAGCAGCAACTGCGTCGTGGCCGGAAGCAAGGCGAGCTGCCGCCGGCAGTCCGCCTCGATCCGGCTCGGCACCGGGACGATGCTGGGCAGGCCGAACCCGCCAGCCAGGTCCCCGGGCGTCAGCCCGCGCATCAGCTCGAGCAGCACCTGGGGCTTGCCCCGTGCCTCGGCAATGATCTGGTCCCGGACCCGCTCGTCCAGCGGGCCGATCAGCATCGAATCGAGCAGCGCCCGCGCGTCAGCGTCGGCCAGCCCGCCGAGCTGGAACTCCGGCAGCCCGGCCAGAGAGTAGTCGCCGGCAGGCTGACGAACCGCAAAGATCACCCCGGCGGACGCGGCCGCCAGGTGCCGGGCGACGAACGCCAGCGCCTGCGCCGAGGCCTGATCCAGCCACTGCGCGTCGTCCACCACGCAGATCAGCGGTCGTTCCCGGGTGAGATCCGACAGCAGGCCCAGCACCGCCATGCCCACCAGGAAACGGTCCGGCGCCAGGCCCGCGCTGAGGCCGAACGCGATCCGCAGCGCCTCCCGCTGCGGCACCGGCAGCTGCTCAAGCCGGTCCGGCATCGGCGCCAGCAGCTGATGCAACCCGGCGAACGCCAGCTCCATCTCCGGCTCGATGCCCGCCACGCGCACGACCCGGCAGCCCCGGGCCTGCCCGGCCAGGTAATCCAGCAGCACCGTCTTGCCGGTTCCCGGCTCGCCGCGCAGGACCAGGACGCGGCTCCGGCCGGCCCGCGCGTCCGTCACCATCCGGTCCAGCATCTCGCGCTCGCCGCGGCGGCCATGCAGCCTGAATCCGCCTTCCTGGCTGGACGTCATGGGCGGCAGCGCGGTCGTGGGCAGGTTCAATGCAGTGTCGTGGATTGTCCCGGGCATGGTGCTTACTTCCTTGATCCGTCGGCCGCGCCGCGCCACCAGCTGGTGACCAGCGCTGCATACTTGGGTGCGGCATCTTCCCAGGTGAAGTGGCCTGCATCGACGATGTCGAGCTTGCTGTGCGGCAACTGCTCGTGTAGGAACGTGGCGTTGACCGGCGGCACGGCCGTGTCGCCGGCGCCGGCGATGATCTGCACCGGGGTGTCGATCTGCGGCAGCAGGCCGGCCAGTACCGGAAGCTCGGCCGGGTAGGAACGCAGGTAGCGGACCGACTCGGCGAACCGATCTCCCTGGTAGGAGGCCAGGTAGTCGTCCCGGACGGCCTCGGGCAGCGGGTACCGGCTGATGCCGCTGAGCGCGGCGTTCACGAGCTGCGCGGATCGCCGCGGCGGAACCCGCCCAGGTCAGGAGCCTCGATGATCTCCTTGACCATCCCACCGACCTGCATTGGAACCGCGGCGGCGCTGCTGCCGACGACCATGCTCCGCAGACGGCCCGGATGCCGCGCCGCGGCAAAAAGTGCGGCCGGGGTACCGATGCTGGGGGCGACAACATGCGGATGGCTGAGCCCGAACGCGTCGGCGGCGGCGATAATGAACTCACCCATGGCCGACGGAGACAGCAGCGGTTCGCTGCGCTGGGAGTGCCCGAACCCCGGCAGGTCCAGCGCCACCAGATGAGTACGCTCGGCCAGGCGCCACCAGATCGGCTGGAAAGCCAGCAGGCTCTCAGGCCACGGGCTGAGCAGGAGGGCATGATCGTTGTGGTCTTCGCTGGCGGCAAACCGGACGGTGAGGCCGCCAATGAACCGGAACCGCATCTCGAAGGACGCGTTGAGCCAGGTGACCACGATCTTGCTCCTCCCGGTCCGGCGGCTGGCGACCGTATGCCCGCCATCGTCGCGCCCGAGGAGGTGTCATCGAGTCCCCCGGCTGGCTAGTCGAGGCCGCTAGTGGCTAGCGCGGGGCAACCAGGGTCGCCGATAGGCAGGCTCGTATGCCGGGCCTGGCGTGCGCCCGGCAGATAATGATCAGGACGCCAGCGGGCGCGGCGGCAGCGACATCGCCCTCCCGCTGCGCGACCGGGCCGGCGCCGCATGAAGAGCAGAGGCGTGATCTATGACGCGGGGACCGTGTACGGGACTGGCCTGATCAGGCTGCGGGCCCAGTAGCGAACGGAGGGGTACTTCGATGCGAGTGGTTGACATCGTGATCGGCGTGGGCTGGGTCATCTTCTGGGTGGGCTGGTTCGCCGCATCCGCCGGGGCCAAGCGGGGACAGCGGGGACGGGGCAACTGGGCGCGCTTCGCGGGCTTCCGGGTGGTGCTCATCCTGGTCGTCGTGCTCCTGGTCCGGCTGCGGGTGCTGGAGGGACATGGCGTCGGATACGTCAGAGACCCGGTCCTGTGGGG